>Ga0187861_10000661_pt1 | contig 39402 bp, 33 predicted proteins | sample June2016WEW_10_1_3_FD_132986 | JGI IMG/M metagenome (GOLD analysis project Ga0187861, IMG submission 132986) | Peatland microbial communities from SPRUCE experiment site at the Marcell Experimental Forest, Minnesota, USA - June2016WEW_10_100 | ecosystem: Environmental > Terrestrial > Soil >...
AGCACCGTCGGCACACCGATAATGAACGCCAACAGGATCAAGGCGGTCCTTCCGATGTACTTCTTCCCACATCGTGGACAGTGTGTGGACAGCAACGACAATCCGTTCCCACAAAACACGCACCTCATAACTCGCGTCCCGCTTCCTGCGGCCAAAACTACGGTGCAGGCTTTCACTCGTCAATACGCTTGTTTTTGTTTCAACCGGGGTCGTGCGATCAAAAAACTCCTCCTTGCTGAATTTCCTCGGGTCGCATCGTGGCGAGGAACATCCCTTGTCTTCGAAACGATTGCTGGTCTACATCACCGGCAGCGTCAACCGTGAGTTGCGTCAATCCCACTGACCACCATGCTGGTTACAATTTCGCGTGAGGCGTGCTTGTTGCGCCCCCGACAGCCGTTTGCCAGCCACCGCCGAGCGCCTTGTACAACGCCACGAGGTTCACCGTGACGGTGCGCTCGCTTTGGACGAGCTCGTCCTCTGCCTGGTACAACGAACGCTCGGCATCGACCACATTCAGGAAGCTGGTCAACCCGTTCTTGTAGAGTTCATTGGAAATCTCGACCGCGCTGCGGCTGGCGTCCACGACCTCCTGCAGCGAGCGATGGCGAACTTGTTCCTTGGAGTAGGCCACCAATGCGTTCTCGACGTCCTCCAACGACGTGAGCACGGTCTTGTCGTAGATCGCCAGAGATTGCTGCGCCTGGGCGTTGGCTGTCCGGATCTGGCTGCGCACATGGCCCAAATCCAGAATGCGCCACGTCATCGTTGGCCCGGCGGACCAGTATTTGCTGCCGCCGCTAAACCAGTCGCTGGCGGAGAAACTTTGGAACCCGGCCGCGCCGGTCAGCGAGAATTTCGGGAACAACTCGGCTGTTTGGACACCGATGTTGGCGGTGGCCGCCGCGAGTTGGCGCTCGGCGCGGCGAACGTCCGGCCGCCGGCGCAACAAATCTGACGGTAGACCCACGGGCACTTCGGGAGGCGGCACCGGGATCGGCGCGGTGGCGCCGAGTTCATCGAGCAACGCGCCAGGCTCCTTGCCGATGAGCACACCCAGCCGATGCACCGCCTGCTTGAGCGATTCCTCAAACGTGGGGACTTGCGATTGTGTGGTGGCTAGCAACACTTCCGCTTCTTTGGCATCCAGTTCGCTCGCCAAGCCGGCGTGGAAACGGGCGCGGGCGATATCGACGGCATCTTGCTGGGCCGCGATGTTCTTGTTGGCGATGGCCAAACGCTGCTGGAAATTGCGGACATCGACGTAATTGCGCGCGACCTCGGCGAGAACGCTCACGAGCACGTCGCGCCGATCTTCCTCGACCGAGGCCAGTAGGGCGTTTGCCTCCTGAAGGGCTCGCCGCTTCCCGCCGAACACGTCGATCTCCCACCTCGCATCGAAATGTGCGTCATACAGGTCGGTATGAAAACGGTAATTGAAATTGGTGGCGGAACCGCTGAACGGTAGTGAGTTCCTGGACTGTCGCACGTCGGTGTAGCCGGCCGAGCCGTCGATCGTCGGGCCGAGGTCAAACAACGCGCCGGCCCGGAGCGCGCGGGCCTCGTGGAGTCGTCCCTCAGCAATGCGTAAATCGTAGTTGGCAGCCACCGCGCGCTCGACAAGGGAGTTCAACTCGGGATCGTTGAACGTCTTCCACCACTCGACCACCGTCGGGGCGCTATTGGTCGTGCCGCCAAGTTGGGCTTCGCTCCAGGTCGCGGGGGCCCGGGCTTTCGGCGGATGATAATCGGGTCCGACGGCGCACCCCGCGAGCGCCGCGGTTGCCAATGCGAGCAGGAAAACAGTTCTGGTTTTCATAACGACGTTTCCTTCTTGTTGAGAGCGTCCATCAAATTGAGGATCGTGGCGAGGATCAGGTCATCGCCGAGCGCAGCATTGAGCATGGTGTGATACGAAGAGCGGAGCGGCCACTCCACGCCAAAATAGTGTTTCACAAACATCTTCCGGTCGCGGTCGACTGTATCGAGCAATTCGTTGGCCTTGGCCTCGTTTGGAGTGTGGCTCAGCAGGGAGCAAAACTTGAATTCACGCGACGCAAACAAGAACACCCGGAAGGTGTCGGCCCGCTGGCGCAAAAAATAGGCCGAACCCCGCCCGACGATCACACAGTTGCCTGCCGCCGCCGCTTGTTCGACGACCTGTTGGACGAGCGCCAGCACGCGGTCCGCATCGAAGGTTTCCTGTCCGCTGATGGGGATGCCTCTCTCGCAGCTGCCATGCCAGAAGACCTTCGCAAGCCGGTAGAGCAATGGATCCAAATGTCCTTCACGCTGCTCGACGACCGCGCGGGCGACCTGGGCAATGCGCGCAACCTCTTCGGTCAACGACTGGTCCAGCAACTTCCAGCCGAGGCGCGTGGCGAGTGCTTCGGCAAGTGCGCTTCCGCCGCAGCCAAATTCCCGTTCGATGGCAATGATGCGGATCATGCTTAATGCACCGCGAGAGGCCCTCCTGTCCTCGGCCGCTTCATCAAGAACGTCAGCGGAACCAACGCCAGGCAGATCAGCCCGAGCGCCTGGAAGTTGTCGAGGTACGCCAGCAACGTCGATTGCTGCGCCACCATCCCGCCGATCACCGCATACGCTTGTTTGGTGGCCGTCACCGCGCCGGCACCGGAAGCGGCGAAGCCGTGTTCCAACGCCCGCACCATGGCCATGAAGTGTCCGTTGTAGTTGGACAGATGCGTAACGAGCATCGACTGATGGAATTGCGCCCTTCGCGCGAGCATGGTGGTCACGAACGAGATGCCCACGCTACCGCCGATGTTGCGAGAGAGGTTGATCAGGCCCGAGGCCGCATTGTTCTTGTCGCGCGGCAGAAAGGCGTACGCGGCGGTGTTGATCGGCACGAACAGGAACGCCACGCCCGCCGACTGCAGGACGCGGGCCCACATCATCATCGGGAAATCAACCTGCAGGTTGAATCTCATCATGTTGAACAGAGACACCGCAACCACTACGAAACCAAACCCGATCATCTTGCGCGCATCGTAGTGGGAAACGAGAAATCCGACCAGCGGCAGCAGCAGGATGACCGTGATCGCACCCGGTGAGATGAGCTCGCCGGATTGCTGGGCCGTGTAGCCCATCAACTCCTGCACATATTGCGGAATCAGCATCGTCGTCGAATAGATGACGAATCCCACAGTAAACAGCATCACGTTGGCCAACAGGAACGTGCGATCCTTGAACAGACGCAGGTCCACGATCGGTTCCTTGACGTGTAATTCCCAAATGACCGCCAGGACCAGTGCCGAGACGAAGATGACGGTGAATACCCGGATGTACGGAGTCTCGAACCAGTCTTCGCGCTGCCCCTTGTCGAGCACGACCTGCAGCAGGCCCAGCCCCAGAGCGATCAGCCCGAACCCGATATAGTCGATCTTCACGCCAGCCCGCTTCTTCTTCTTCAGGTACGGCGGATCGGAAATGAGTCGCGACGTCAGGATCAGTGAGAGGATACCTACCGGAATGTTGATAAAGAAGATCCAGCGCCATGTAAAGTTGTCCGTGATCCACCCGCCCAGCGTCGGTCCCAACACCGGCGCGGCCACCACCGCCATCCCGTAAATGGCAAATGCCATCCCGCGTTTGGCTGGCGAAAAGGTGTCTGCCATGATCGCCTGTTCGCTCGGCTGCAAGCCGCCCCCGCCCACTCCTTGCAGGACACGGAAGAAAACCAGCATGCCCAGGTTTGTCGCCAGCCCGCACAACAACGAACTGATCGTGAACAACGCCACGCAGCTCATGTAGAACCGTTTGCGGCCGATCCTTTCCGAAATCCATCCGCTCAGCGGCAGAATGACGGCGTTGGACACGAGATAGGAGGTCAGCACCCATGTGCTCTCGTCCAGGCCCGTGGAAAGATTTCCCGCGATGTGCGGCAACGCCACGTTGGCAACGCTGGTGTCCAGTACTTCCATGAACGTCGCCATCGTCACGACCATGGCGATGACCCATGGGTTGTGTGGCGGCTTCCAAATCGCCTCGTGGTGGCCGATGGTGGAAACGTCGCTCATCGCACGTTCACCCGCGGCACCACCGACGCGCCCAGCGGCATCGGGAAGTTCGGGTCTTCGCCTTCATCGAAGACGATTTTCACGGGCACCCGCTGCACGACCTTGACGTAATTGCCCGCCGCGTTCTCGGGCGGCAACAAGCTGAACTGCGCTCCCGTGCCGGCCTGGATGCTGTCCACGCGACCCCGGAACTTCCTCTGCGGAAACGCGTCGACTTCGATCCACACCGGCTGGCCGGGTTTCATGTATGTCAGTTGCGTTTCCTTGAAATTGGCGGTGATCCACACGTGGCGCGGCACGATCGCCAGCAACACCTGCCCGACCTGCACGTACTGGCCCTGTTCGACCACGCGGCGTGTCACCCAGCCGTCTTCGGGCGCGGTGATGTCGGCGTAGGAACGGTTCAATTCGGCCTGGCGCAGCGCGGCTTCGGCCTGTTGCACGCCCGCGTCAGCGGTCGGGATTTGCGCCTGGTCTTGCCCGATTTGCGCGTCGGAAGCATCCGCTTTCTTGCGCGCTTCCTCCAGTGCCGCGGCACTGGAATGCGCGGCAGCGATGGCCGCGTCAACCTGCTCGCGCGATACCGCCCGGCTTTCAATGTGTTGATAGCGCGCGAGGTCGGCTTCGGCTCGCGTAGCTTCCGCTTCGGCGACACCGACGGCGGCCCGTTCCTGTCCCGCTTTGGCGCGCGAGACAATTACCTGATGTTGGGCCTGCGCCAAACGACCTTGGGCCGCGGCCAGGTTGGCGCGCGCCTGCGCCAGGGCTGCGTCGTAATCACGAGGGTCGATCTGCACGAGCGGGTCGCCCTTTTTGACGAACTGGTTGTCGTTGATGAGCACCGCCAGCACGTGGCCTGACACCTGAGGGCTGATCTGGATCGTGTGCCCGTCAATGAACGCATCGTCGGTCGTCTCGTACGGGCGGACGGCAACAAAGTAATAGGCCGCCACCGCCCCGATAATCAGCAGGCCGAGGGCTACGATAAGGGGGATAAACCGCTTGCGTGAACCCGTACCGGTCTCGGCGGGTAGTGGTTCGGTGGACACGGTTGCGGCAGATGGTTCAATATCTGGTTTCATGGCAGGGGACTCATGTGTTTCGGTCGTTTGTTCTTCTCAATTCTTTCAACGCGGCAAGCGAGAATTGCGCGATGTGCTCGGCCAATGCACCGATATCCTCCGGTCCAAACCTCATGGTGGGATCTAGGCGTGAAATGACCTGTCGATTGTAATGATAAAATACCCATTGCGATGAGATGCTGAACGCGCAACGGCGCACCTGTTCGTCACTGGTCTCGGGCCCAAGGATGGCGCGAACGCACGATTGGAGCCGCTGGAAAAACGGCGCCAATTCCTCTTTGACGACAGCGTTGAGGGCCTCTGTTGGCTCGATCATTTCGCGGGACATTAGTTTGCCGTGCCATGCGGTCCGGCCGAGATCAAATACAGCATGCAGTCTGGCCGTAATCACCTCCCGCAACTCCTGCTCGGCATTGGCAGAGGTAATGGGCCGATGCGCCGTGCAATACCTTTCCCTCACGCAGCGCAGGGCGTGCTTCAGAACGGCTTCATACAATCCCCGTTTATCGTGGAAGTGATAGTTGATGGCGGCCACATTGGCGTGGGCGCGCTTGCAGATTTCACGGACGGTGGCCTGGCGGAAGCCGCGCTTCGCGAACACCTCGCCGGCGGCTTCGAGCAGACGGTGGCGAGTCTTGGTATTTTGGTCGGAGTCAACCATGCTCTTCATATGTTTCAAACGCTTGTTTAAATCAGATGTTTGAAACCGTCAAGCCGGTTCGGAAACTTCTTTCACGGGGTTCTTCGAATCAAATGAGACCCGGGATTGACCACCCGGGATTTGGAAACCGGTCTGCGTCAGACCATCGAGTACTTCAGGGAAAACGTGTGAGTGGATCGGGAGTTCTGGTCAGCAGGCGACCGCCGGGTGAATAATCCGGATTCCACGCCTACATTTTCCAGGATCTTGCTGCGATGACTTCCCAGAATCCACGAATTCTATGCAGGCGGAAGGTTCGTCCCTGCGCATCCTGATCGGTGCGGGTTTCCCCGGTCCATACCTCAACTTCTTCGGGGTCCCTGACTCGCATCGACATCAACTTCAGGTCAGCAAACCGCGTGGGAACCGCGTGCGTTAACGCCGCGGTGCGAATCGCCAGGAAGTCATGGTAGTCGATGGAACGATTGGCACGATTGCGAACAACTCGTAGATAAGCAACGAACTGCCACGCGAGCGTGAGAACCATGAGCGCCACGGAGGCGAGGAGCGCCGTGAAAAGAAGTAATGCCGTAGCGTGTTGTAGCGGCCAATTCTGTAATGCCGTAACGTGGTGTACCGACCAATTCATTGCCCGTCAGTGCGGTTGTGAAGTTTCCCGGTAAGGTTCGCGTTCGTCCATCACGACGGCCGGGGCCAACGTCGCCTGTCGGATGATCATGTGCATGTCTTTTAGACGCACAATCAACCACCCCGTTCAAAAGAGTTTTGGCAGGACACTTCCAATAATAGCCAAACTTGCCCCACCTCTTCTATTGAACATCAAATCGGGCGCTATTTCACCAACTCGGCTTTCGACGCATCCACCAACAACTGACCGTCTTTCTCTGTCACCTTGCCTGTGACTTGAAGAATCCCATCTTTGTGACGTGCCTCCATCAGTTCCTTGCTGGCCTTCGTCAATGTGTAGATCTTCCCGTCGTCGGTTTTGAGGCTCACGCCACACTGTTTGCTCACACCATACGAGCAACTGGCACAACCAATCTTGCCTTTGAGCGTCACTTCATCCGGCTTCTTGGTGTCATCCGCCTTAACGATCCAAACGGCGGACAGAACCACTGCTGCGACGACCGCGATTACTTTCTTCATGGGGCCTCCAATGTTGGGTTTATGCGTATTGGACAGTGGCGGCATCCATTTCGTTCAGCAGTGTCTATTTCTTTCCCACCCGCTACTACTGCGTGCCGCTGGTGCCGTGGGGCGCGGGTGGAACGTTACGGAGTCAGACCTCGTGTGATCAAAAACCTCCTCCCTGCTGAATTTCTCCGGGGAGCATCGCGGCGAGCAACATCCCCCGCCTCGGAAGCGAATGCTGGCCTACATCACCGGCGGCGTCAGCCTGGCTTGCTTGCGTTTTACCCGAATCTGACAGATAATACTATCGAGGTACGGACGGCTGGCGCTCCCGGACACTCGAGAGGATGCAGTAACAGCAACGGGCAGAGGACAACATTGGGCGTGGGCGATTATGGCAATCGAAGAAATTCCTCACAAAGACTCTGACCTGCCTCAGTCCAATCATTCCACAAACGGCGGGCCTGCCAGGGTCGGGCAAGCTGTCATCCTCGTCATCGACGATGACACGGAAATCTTGAACAGCGTCCGCAGGTTGTTGATTCGCGAAGGCTGGGTGGTGTTGACCGCCTCCAACCCGCTCGAAGGCCTCGAGTTGTATGAGACCCATTGGCGGGAAATCCAACTGGTGTTGTTGGACTATTTCATGCCCATCCTCCGCGGCGACAAAGTCTTTGAACGCCTGCGACGCATTCATCCGCACGTTCGCGTCCTATTAACGACCGCGTGTGACGACGACGTCTCACAAGAGATGCTTCAGGGTGGACTTTGTGGTTTCGTCCAGAAACCGCTCTCGTCGCGAGACCTCATTGGCCGGATCCGCAAATCCCTGAATCACCATGACCAGCCGTGCCCGAGTGATCAAAAAACTCGTCCTTGCTGAATTTCCCGGGGAGCATCGCGGCGAGCAACATCCCCGCCTTGGAAGCGAAGGCTGGCCTACATCACCGGCAGCGTCAACAAAGACCTGTTATGAAGAATTGAGTGTCTGTTCGAGAAAGACCGCGTCTGGCACAACTAATTCCAAAGACCTTACCAACCCTGCCCGTTACTGCCGTGTGCAGCTGGGCGCGTAGGTGCAAGCATCCTCTTGGCAGCCGCAACAGACTGAATGATTCCCGCTTACGGGAGTTGGCCTGCGGAATTCATTTCTTCGTGGACTCCTCGCCGGCTTTCTTCATGAATGGCGTGAATAGGTCCAACGGGATCGGGATGAACGTCGTCGTGTTGTGCTCACTGGCGATCTCCGACATCGTTTGCAGGAAACGCAACTGCAGCGCGATGGGCTGCGCCGAAATCATGGCCGCCGCCTGCACGAGTTTTTCGGCCGCCTGAAACTCGCCTTCGGCATTGATGATCTTCGCGCGACGCTCTCGCTCGCTTTCCGCTTGTTTGGCCATGGCACGCTTCATCGAGTCAGGCAGGACCACGTCGCGAACTTCGACGGAGGTGACTTTGATACCCCACGGCTCAGTGTGACGGTCGATGATTTCCTGAAGCTGCTGGTTGATCTTGTCGCGCTGGGCCAGCAACTCGTCAAGCTGCGACTGGCCGAGCACACTGCGTAGCGTCGTCTGGGCAATCAGCGAACTGGCTTTGAGGAAATTCTCCACCTTGACCACCGCCGCTTGGGGATCAACGACGCGGAAGTAAACGACCGCGTCCACCGTGGCGGGCACGTTGTCGCGGGTCATGACTTCCTGCTTGGGAACGTCGATGGTGATGACGCGCAGGTCCATCTTTACCATCCGGTCCACAATGGGAATGAGCCAGATCAGCCCGGGTCCTTTTGCGCCAAGCAGTTTGCCCAATCGGAAAATCACCCCGCGTTCATACTCGCGCAGGATGCGGATCATCTGTGGCAGCACGACCGCGCCCAACACGAACAGCGCCACAATCCATGGGATCAGACTAAACGATTTATCCAAGGCCTCCATGTTATGCACTCCTTTAGGTGGTTTTGGGTTTCACTTTCAACGTCAGTCCCTGCATCTCGACAATCTCAACGCGCTGGCCTTGCTCCGCGGGCACATCACTGACAGCGTTCCAGTATTCTCCCTCGACAAACACTTTGCCGCCTCGCCCGTCAATGTGTGTCAATGCCGTCACCACCTTGCCGCGCATCGTTTCCGAGCCGGCCTTGACGGGCATCCGTTGCGCCCGCAAGCCGCTGCCGACCACGAAAATGAAAAACAATGCCGTCACCACCGTGGCCGGTGCAACCCATGCCAGCGACAGCCTCAAGTACGGATCGGAACGGTCAAACAGCATGAGCGCGCCGAGGAAAAACGCCACGATGCCGCCCGCCGTCAAAACCCCGTGCGTGGGTGTAAATGCATCGATGATGAACAACGCGATCGCCACGCCGAACAATGCCAGTCCCGCCGCGTTCATCGGCAACGCCGCCGCCAGATACAACAACAATACCAGCGCGATCACCCCCGCCACGCCGGGCAGAATCGCGCCGGGACTGGTCAGCTCCCCGATGATCCCGTACATCACGATCAACGTCAGTACCAGCATCATCTGCGGATGCGCGATGGCCTGAAAAACTTTTTCGCGCAGGGACAGCGGAATCTCCACCACTGTCGCCGAAGCCGTCTTCAGTTTCTGGTTATTCACCTCGCGCCCGTCGAGTTGCTTCAACAGGTCCTCGCGATCCTTCGCGATGAAATCAATCACCTTCAACTGCCGCGCCTTTTCCGCGGTGGTCGACGCGCTGTCGCGCACCGACGACTTCGCCCACTCCGCGTTCCGTTTTCGTTTGATGGCGATGCTCTCGATGTAACTGCTGTAAAAATTCTCCAACTTCTCCGTCATCGTCTTGTCGATCTCGCCACCGCCCATCTCGACGGGGTGCGCCGCACCGATGGCGGTTGCCGGTGCCATCGCAGCCACGTCTGCCGCCAACGTAATGAAGCAGCCTGCGCTGGCTGCCTGCGCCCCTTGGGGCGCGACATAGACGACCGTCGGCACGGTCGAGGCGAGGAACTTCTGCACGATCTCCTTGGTCGGATCCAGCAGGCCGCCGGGGGTGTCGAGTTGGATGATCAAACATTGCGCGCCTTGCGCCGCCGCCTCGTCCACCGCCCGGGAAATGTAGCTGGCCGTTGCCGGCCCGATCACGCCTTCGACCTTGATTAAGCACACCGTCTCCGCGCGCGCTGTCGCGGCCGCAAGCAGGAACGCCATTACGAGAAACCCTGCCCAACGCTTCATGGCTGGTAGCGTATCACAAGCTGTTGATCGTGTAATGCACAAATACCTGTCTGCTCCAAGTATCGCCTATTGGGGGTCATTTCTTGCCAGAGCGGAGATGGGGTATTATCGTTGCAGTCAACCCCTCACCAGCCACCACCTTTTCACAGCCTGCCAGCGGATTGAAGGAGTCGAGTTCAACCGTACAAATCGCACCGAGGACAGAGCCAGTCGGCATTGGCGGGAGGTTTCGGGTGCTCCGCGTTATCTAATGTCTCGGTGCCTCCAAGATCGTGGAAATCTTCGCATTCCTTGTCGAAGGCTGCCCGTGGATGGGGCGCATAACTGAACACGAACGCCTTGTAGCGGGTATGTTCCCTGGCCCAGGAACGCAGTGGTTTGGCTACGTCATCGTCGGAGCGGCCAACATACAGGACACAAAAGCCGTTCTCCTGAACGCGCCCAAGCGCATAATTGCCTGCGGAAGTCTTGGTCACGACTTCCGCGATCTTCTGCGGGGTCAGCCTGTGGGGCCCATTTCCGTTGGTTGATGGCACGATTCTCACCACCCACGAAGCTGTAAGAGCATCGCGCTTGCCAACCAGACGACTGACCGCTTCGGGATCCCCGAAAAAGTAAACAACACAATGCGTCAAGCCAGAAGCCTTACGATTATTGGTTTTCGAGGCGATGTACGGTCCGGCAAACCCACCGCCAATGAGCTCGATCCTGGCACTCCCCCGCCCGCTACCGCGTGCGGCTGGTGCCGTTTAGACCCCTCACATACCAGCGACTTTGGCGGTGCGGCGGACCACATCGAACAGGCTGTCTTCCGCAATCACATAGCCCGTCAACTTCTTCGGCTTACTGTTGGCGATGACCCGGCGACCGGCCTCGTTCTTGTCCAGGTCAACCAAGGCGGCTTGGATCTTCTTCGCCAAGCCCCCATCCAGCCCGATCCGAACGGTGATGGCGTCGTGGGGGATGGGATCGGTGCCGGCCAGTGTCGCCAGATTCTCGGTCGGCACCCCCTCGGCCTTTGCGACGCCGAGGGCCCCCTCGTAAATCGCCCCCGCATCCGCCCGACCATCCAAGACCGCAGCGATTACCTTGTCGTGGCCGCCGGTGAAGATGGTCTCCTTGAAGTAGCTCTCGGGGATCATGCCCTTTTCAATGAGCATTGCGCGTGGGTACACATAGCCGGAAGCCGACTTGGGATCGACGAACGCAAACCGTTTCCCCTTCAGGTCCGCCAACGCTTTCAGGCCGCTGCCCTTGCGGACCACGATGATGCCGCGATACGCGCCGGAGCCGTCGATGATGGATTGGGCGATGATCCGGATCTTCCCGCCCCGGACAGCATCCACGTATGCGAACGGCGAAAAGCTTCCGATATCCACCGCCCCGGCTTCCATTTGGGTGCGGAGGTCCCCGTAGTCCTTCGCGATGTACAGAACGACCTTCTGCCCGACGGAGTCGGAAAGGTAGGTCATGAGGGGTTCGAACTCGACCCGCATATCGGCCTCGCTCAGGAACGGGGTGAACCCGAACTTCACCTCCCGCCCGGCGGCCGGACGAGTCGCGAGCCCTGCGACGAGGAGGGCAAGAATCGACCACACGGCATGACGGCGACGCATCGTCCACCTCCAGTTGTATGTTGACCGGATACGCTTCAGCATACTGTCAATGTTACAATCTTACGAGTCGACTCCAAAAATCGGCCCTGCCCTACCGCTGGCAGAAGTCATCATCATGGAAATGGGGCCTCGTTGCAATCGGGAAAGAGGATTATTCTCGTGCCCGGCACGGGCGAATCCCGTGTGATCAAAAAAACTCGTCCTTGCTGAATTCCCCGGGGAGCATCGCGGCGAGGGACATCCCCTGCCTTGGAGGCGAATGCTGGCCTACATCACCGGTAGCGTCAAGCCTCGACTCTCCGTTCGTTTCTGCCGCCAGTTCTACCGCGTGATCCCGCTCAAGCTTACCTCCAGATACCGCTTGCATTTCTCACGGCCCGACGTATAACGAAGCCGGAGAGTCGAGCGAGGGTTTCTCCAAGGATTATTTAGGCGAGGTTTCGCTAATTTCCGATGGGAAGTGGAAGGCTTGAACGTTCGGGCCTGAGTCTCGACTCTCCAGCTTTTGCCGAATTCCCACCGCCGGATTTCGTTGCTCGACAGGCAACCGCTGGAGAAGCGGGCGGGATTGCCCGATGTTGGTTTGCTGCTGCGCCAATCGAACTGCGGAATCCCTAGTTGCCGTCAATTCTCGCAGGATCTTGCCCGTAATACAGCTTCAACGCTTCGTACAATTCAGGATGCTGCTCCCTGAGCTGCTGCGGCTGTTCAAAGAAATGCTCTGTGACGACAGCGAAAAACTCGGCGGGATTGGTCGCCCCGTACTTGTCGAGCAGTGTAGGACGATCAGCGGCAGCAGCCTCCAACAACACCTGGTATTCCCGACCGAGAATCCGCGCCCACGCTCGATACATTGATGACTTCGGCAGCACCGGTGCGCCATCTGCAACCCCCTTTTCCTGATCGAGTTGATGAGCGAACTCATGAACGGCCACGTTTCTACCGCTGGGATCGGCGGGTCGATGGAGGACATGATTCCAGGAAATGACAACCACCCCGGTTCGCCAGGATTCGCCCGCTCGCATTTCATCGCCTTCCACGACAATGTTCCCCACGGCTCTTCGCACCGCCGGGACCGGATACGCGTCTGGATAGATCAAAACCGATTGCAGGCGAGGATAGTAATCGTGCTGGAGGTGCAGCAAGAGAAGGCAGGCGTATGCGGCAATGGTGATTTTGATTTCATCGGTCACTTCCAAACCGCCACAGCCCTCGAAGTTCTTTTCGGCGATGAAAACGTGGATATCGCCCCGTAAATCCTGTTGCTCTGACGGAGAGAGTCGTCCGTAATATGGGACATTGCGTTGGAGGATTTCGATCCATGACGCGGGAAAAGGCTGCGAACGGAGGCGATTACGGCGTCTGGTCTTGGGTCCGAACATGTGGCTGAGAGAAATCTTATACCCAGCCACTACCCCCACCAAGAAATTCCTTGGGTGAGAACGGGCCCGCGCTGACAATTGTTTTGACTGCGGCAGACAATCTGGTGCAAATTACGTCCTTGCTCTTCACCCCGGTAGTGTTGTTAGGAGCGCTGCATGGAGGGCCATCTTCGCCCGCGCGGTGTGACTGAGACTTATGTCGGTTCGGTCATCGTATTGGTTTTGGTAATCGTCGCCGGCGGGGTCTTTGTCAAACAATTCCATTACGACCGGACCGTATTTCTCGCTGCGGCTCCGTCCGGGAGCGCGGGTAAATCATCGGCGCCGTTGTCTCCAGCAGTCAATGCGTTCGTTGACCTGCCCAGCGAATTGACACCATTGAGCGCTCCCGAAACGTTCAATCCCGACAATCTCTACGACAAGATCGACGGCAAGGCTGAACTTTATCTCTCGGCCGGGGTTCTCGGCCTGCGTTGCCAGCGGTTCGCCCTGAAGAACGATCCCAACACGTGGATGGAGTTCTTTGTGTATGACATGGACAGCTTGCGGCAGTCGTTCGCCGTCTACAGCATGCAGCAACGGGCTGACGCGCAGTTGGTGGATCTGGCGACTTACGCCTACAAGACAAAGAACGCTTTGTTCTTTTGCTGCGGGCGTTACTACATCGAAGCTGTCGCGGCGTCGCCCGCCGAGGAGATGATGGCCGCCATGTTGTTGGTGTCCCGACAGTTCGTCGTCAAGAACCCGCCGCAAGAGACCCGGTTGGCGGAGCTGGATTTGTTTCCGTCAGAACATCTGGTGCCCAACAGTTACATGCTCCAACCCGCTGACGCTTTCGGTTTCGATCAGTTCAAGAATGTTTTCAGCGCCAAGTACATGGTGAACGGCGCGGAAGTGATGGCGTTTCTGGCCATCCGCCCCACCGCGGAAGAGGCGACTGCGTTGCGCGTTGCCTATCAACAGTTCCTTTTGACCAACGGCGGACGAAACCTTCCGGGCACCGGCAAAGCGCCGGCCGCCAGTCTTGCGGAAATGCTCGGCAGCGTGGAGCTTGTTTTCAGCCGCGGCAAGGTTGTTGGCGGCGTCCACACGGCACCGAGCACAGAGGCAGCGCAACAGATGGCGGCGCTCCTCTACAAGAAAATCTCCGAGGCAGCGCCATGACCAATTCGCAGGATGCACAAGTGATCAGCCGCCGGGATTTTTTGGCGCGCGCAGCGAAGGCCAGCGCCACCATCGCGGCCACTGGGGTTGTCGGCTATTGGCTGCACGACCGGATCGGTCCGAAAGCGCAGACGGTGACTGACCGCGTGTCGCTGCCTGATTTTTCCCTGCCGCAGGTGGGGCCGAAGATGAGCATCATCACCGGCGCGGAGCGGGTGAGAACGATCCGCCGCGCCTTCGCGACATTGGGCGGCATCGAGCAGTTCATCAAAAGGGGCGATCGCGTGCTGTTGAAGGTCAACGCGGCTTTCGCTTCGCCGCCGGCGCTTGGCGCCACAGCCCATCCCCAATTGGTCGCCGAGGTCATCCGGTTGTGCTATCAGGCCGGCGCGGACTCGGTGGTGGTGTCCGACAACCCGATCAACGATCCGCAGAGTTGTTTTCTCCTGACTGGCATCGCCGAGGCGGTGCAAACCGCCGGCGCGCGATTGGTGTTGCCGCAGGAACATTACTTCAAGCCGACAACGGTTCGTGACGGGACGTTGATCAAGAACTGGCCGTTATTGTACGAGCCGTTCCGTGGCGTGAACAAACTCATCGGCATCGCGCCCGTCAAGGATCACCATCGTAGCGGCGCCTCGATGTCGATCAAGAACTGGTACGGGCTGATGGGTGGACGGCGCAATATGTTTCACCAGGACATTCACAACATCATCAAGGAACTGGCGATGCTGGTCAGCCCGACCCTAGTGATTCTCGACGGCACGACAACGATGATGTCCAACGGACCGACGGGCGGCTCGTTCGACGATCTCAAGCAGACCAACGCGATGATCGTCAGCACCGATCAGGTGGCAGCCGACGCATTCGGCGCAACTCTGCTTGGCAAAAACGCCGCTGCTCTGCCGTTCATTGCCAAGGCCGCGGCGGCGGGGCGGGGCACGGCCGATTACGAATCATTGAAACCGGCGCGAGACCATGTGGATTGAAGACGCGCTGAACAAGCCATGAACATTATCACCGTCCGACGCATCAGCCAAATCTTCTTCTTCGTCCTGTTCATCTGGTTCTGCATCGTCTCTTCGTTTGGCGAGAAATGGTGGCAGTGGCGCGGCTGGCCGGTGAATTGGATCCTGCAACTCGATCCGTTGATCGCGCTCGGCACGATCCTTACGACCCGAACGCTTTACGCCGGGCTGGCCTGGGCGCTCCTGACGGTGGCGCTGACGGTTGTGCTCGGCCGGTTTTTCTGCGGCTGGCTTTGTCCGTTCGGGACGATTCATCAGTTCTTCGGCTGGATCGGGCTGCGGAAGAAGAAGTTCGCCGAGCGCGTCGCGGCCAACCAGTACCGACCGGCGCAGGTCATCAAGTACTACCTGCTCATCGGATTGCTCACCGCAGCGGCCGGCGACGTGTTCGCGGATTTTTTCCATGTGGCGCGGCAATGGCCCACGATTCCGGGTTTGGTGTCTGCAATCGGTCTGGCGGCCTTTTCCTTTCTCGCGATCCGCAAGGTCGTGCCGAACCTAAAGAAGGCGGTAGGGGTACTGGTGTCTCTCGTGGGAGCCTGGCTGGCGGTGGGACTGTTTTTTCACCCCGAGGCATTGTTCGGGGTGTCGTTGCAGATTGGCTGGCTTGATCCGATTCCGCTGGTCCACCGGTCGGTAAATCTTGTGCTGCTGCCCATCGGGGGCGCGGTGATGGGGACGCTTTCCACCAGCCCGCGCTTCTACGTCGGCGCTTGGACGATCGGCACGGTGTTTCTCGCCGCGGTGCTCCTAAACTTTCTGGTGCCGCGGTTTTACTGCCGATTTATCTGCCCGCTCGGCGCGTTGCTCGCTGTGCTCGGCCGCCCGGCGTTGTGGCGGGTCGGGAAGCGGGAAGGCAAGTGCACTGATTGCGAACTTTGTGAAAACAACTGCGAAGGCGCCTGTGAACCATTCGAGAAACTTCGGTCAAGCGAATGTCTCCTGTGCATGAATTGCCTCGACGCTTGCAAGCAAACGCAAATGACTTACCGCACCGCGCGGTCAGCGGCGGGCGAAGTGTCGGGGCCGGGCATCTCGCGGCGCGGGTTCATCATTTCCGCAGTGGCGGGTGTGACGGGAGTGCCCATGTTGCGGTTGAGCGGGTTACTCGGCTCGAACTGGCAACCCCGCGTGGTGCGCCCGCCGGGCGCTTTGGCCGAAGAACAGTTTTTGGAACGATGTCTCAAGTGCGGCCAGTGCATGCGTGTTTGTCCGACCAATGTCATTCAGCCCGCGATGGCGGAAGCCGGGCTGGAAGGCCTGTGGACGCCGGTGCTGAGTTTCCGCGTTGGCACCAGCGGTTGCCAACTCAATTGCGTCGCGTGCGGCCACATCTGTCCGACAGCGGCAATCCGTCCGCTGATCCTGGACGAGAAACTGGGTCGCGATGAATTCGCCTCGGCCGGCCCGATTCGAATGGGGCTGGCCTTTGTGGATCGGAGCCGTTGTCTGCCGTGGGCGATGGATAAGCCGTGTATCGTCTGCCAGGAGAATTGTCCAGTTAGCCCGAAGGCGATCTACGTTCGGGAGGAATTCAGCACGGTACGGGATGGCGTGTTGACGGTGAAGAACGCCACGCCGACAAGCGTGGAAGTGTGCGGCGCGGCATTGACACCGGGGCAGTTCGCAACGGGCGATTATTTCTGTAAGCCGACGAACGGCGGGGACGAGGAACGGCGGCAGATCGTCGAGTGTCTGGCCAATGCCGTGACGATTGCGGCCGCCAAACCTTGGAGGGCAGCACCGGCTCCGGGTAGCCGCGTGGAGATTCAGGTGCGCTTGCAGCAACCGAACGTGGATCCACGAGTGTGCACCGGTTGCGGTATTTGCGAACACGAATGCCCGGTCAACGGGCTGCGGGCCATTCGCGTGACGGCGGAGAACGAAACACGAAATCGAAAACACTCCCTGCTGTTGTGAACGGCGGGGCCAAAAATGGCAAGAAAGGAAAGATCAAATGAATGAACGCCCAGTGTCGCGACGGGATTTTATGAAGACGGTTGGAGTCGTTGGTGTTGGTTCCCTGATGGGACGGGCCGGCGTCCTAGCGCAAGTTGCCTCGGCCCCGGCCACGCCGGCGAAGCCGGGGGACGCGAAGCTGCCGACGCGGATGTTAGGCAAGACGGGTGTGAAGGTTTCCTCTCTCGCGTTGGGAGGCATCTTCGATATCGCGTCAAACCAACTCCAGTTGAAACAAGCCTTGGACTTGGGCGTGACTTACTGGGACACGGCGTCCGGATACAACGGCGGCAAAAGCGAAACGGGTATCGGCATGTATTTCGAGAAATACCCGCGAGCTCGCAAGTCCGTGTTTTTGGTGACGAAAGCCAGCGGCGCTCACAGCGTGGACGACCTAAGCCATTCTCTGGAACAGTCGCTCGAACGGATGAAGACCGACTTCGTGGACGCGTTTTTCCTGCACGGGATCAGCAGCGCCGACGCCCTGACGCCGGAAGTGAAGGCGTGGGCTGAGAAGACGAAGGCCGCAAAGAAGATCCGGTTCTTCGGCTTCAGCACGCACAGCAACATGGAACAGTGCCTGACCGAAGCGGCCAAGCTCGGTTGGATCGACGTGATCATGCTGACGTACAACTACCGCGTCCTGAACACCGATGCGATGAAGGCCGCCGTGGATGCCGCCACGAAGGCCGGCATCGGCCTGACGGCGATGAAAACGCAAGGCAAGCGGCAACAGGGCGAAGCGACCGAGGCCCAAGCCAAACTGCTGGCGCAGTTCATCGGACGCGGGTTCACGCAGGAGCAGGCGTGTCTGAAGGTGGTATGGGAAGATCAACGGATCACCACAATCTGCTCGCAAATGGCCAACCTGAATATCCTGTCGTCCAACGTTGCCGCCGCTCTGGACAAAACCAGCCTGACCGCCGCAGACAAGGCGGCGCTGGAGCAGCATGCCCAAGCCACCGGCTCGTTCTATTGCGCTGGATGCACAAGCCTCTGCGAGGCCGCGCTCGCCGGCTGTGCGCCGGTGGGCGATGTCATGCGCAGCCTGATGTATTACCACGGTTACGGTGATCGCGATCTTGCCCGTTCCGTCTTCGCTGGTCTCCCGGAAGCGACGCGGCGACGGCTAAGCGAGATCGACTATTCGGCGGCCGAGCGGGTCTGTCCGCATCGGCTCCCCATCGCCGCTTTGATAAAAGAAACCAGCGAACTGCTGACGTAAATCGCAGTCGATTGCGCTTACAAAAACTGTTCTTAGCTTGTCCTGCCCAGCCGCAGGCAGTCACGGTGGACAGCACCGCGAGTCTTGAATCTCCGTCGCAAGCTGGAGCAGAATCCCGGCATAAAGTCTGCTGTTTAATGGTTGTTTGGGGGGTACAACCGATGCTGATCGTTTACAGCATAACCATATTCACCGGTGCCGCGCTGCTGTTTGTTGTGCAGCCGATGGTCGGGCGGATGGTGCTGCCAATGCTGGGCGGTTCGCCCGCAGTGTGGAACGCGGCGATGGTGTTCTATCAGGCCGTGCTGCTGGCGGGATACGCCTACGCGCATTTCACGACCCGATGGTTCGGCGTACGTCGCCAGACCGCGCTGCACGCCGTGATGCTTGTGCTCCCGCTCTTTGTGATGCCGGTGGTGATCCCACACGGTTGGGCGCCGCCCACGGCGCACAATCCGATTCCGTGGTTGCTGGCGGTGCTGGCGATCACGGTCGGTGCGCCGTTCTTCGTTGTGTCGGCCACGAGCCCGCTGTTGCAGCGCTGGTTTTCCGCGAGTGGACATCGCGACGCGGCCGACCCGTACTTTCTGTATGCGGCGAGTAACTGCGGCAGCTTGCTCGCGCTGGCAAGTTACCCCACGTTGATCGAACCGCACCTGCGATTGAGCCAACAGAGCCAGTGGTGGACGGTCGGGTACTATCTGCTGGCGGGCCTGACGGCGGTGTGCGGATTGTGGATTACTCGCAAGGTTCGCATTTCCGGCGTGACGGAGCCTTTTCCCGGAGAGGCGTCGGCGGACGCTTCTCCCGAAAAACTGACCGCGTGTCGGCGGTGGCGGTGGGTGGTGCTGGCGTTCGTGCCCTGTAGCTTGATGTTGAGCGTGACGACGTACATCACGTCGGAGGTCGCGCCGATCCCGTTGCTGTGGGTGATTCCATTGGGGATTTACCTGCTGGCCTTTGTTCTCGTGTTTGCCCGGCGACGAGTGCTTCCGCGTCGGTGGATGGCAGGCGCGTTGCCGGTGGCGGCAGCCGCGGTGGTGGCCACGCTGATCGCGCGGGTGGTGCATCCGATTGGCTTGCTGATTGGGTTACATCTGACGTGTTTGTTTATCGTATCGATGGTATGCCTCGGCGAACTGGCGGATGACCGGCCATCCACGGCGCACCTGACGGAATTTTATCTGTGGCTGTCGGCGGTCGGCGTGCTTGGCGGAATGTTCAATGCGATGTTGGCGCCGATGATTTTTTCGACGGTGGTGGAGTACCCGCTGACGCTCGTGCTGGCGGGTGCGCTGATGCCGAATTGGACGACCGCGCCGGCGGCGCGGCGGCAGCGTGTCTTCGATTTCGCGTTGCCGCTGATCATCGGACTGTTCGCGGCGAATCTTCTGAAAGTGTTGCGGGGGGGGAACGACGTGGCCGGTATCCGTCACGACGATGGTGATGTACGGTGTACCAACGGGGTTGTGCCTGTTGTTTGTACGACGACCGTTGCGGCTTGCGTTGGCGCTGTATTTGCGCAAGCTCGCGCCGGATGGGGTGCTGATTTTCCATATCTCGAACCGTCATCTGCGACTGGAGCGCGCGCTCGGTGTGCTGGCGCAGAACGCGGGCCTGGCGTGCGTGATCCAGAACGAATCGGGAGGCGGCGAGGAGGAATTGTTGGCGACGGGAAAGATTTCGTCGAAGTGGGTAGTCATGGCGCGGCGTCCGGAGACATTGGCGGGGTTGACTCGCGACCCGCGCTGGCAACGTCCGCCACCCCATCTGCAGGCGCGGTTGTGGACCGACGACTACGCGAGCGTGTTTAGCGTGTTTATGTGGCGGTGAGAGTCAACCCTCTTGCCCATCAGGAGGAAAGTCGCGGTGGGGCACGAAGCCGAGAATGGCTGCCTCGCTAGGACTCGAACCTAGACAAACTGATCCAGAGTCAGTTGTGCTACCATTACACTACGAGGCAGGCGGTGTGATTCTGGAAAAGAGTAGAACGACGCGAAAAGCGTGTCAAGCCTGTCAGCCCCGAAAACATGCGGGGGCAGGCGATGCCGCCGGCTAACTCAGCCGCATGGGCATCAGGACGTAGAGGAATGGCGCGTTGACCTTGATGACACCGGGGCTGAGTTCGTCCGCCAACTCAAGGAAAACCTCGTCGGCATCGAGATTGCGCAATGGATCCATCATGTATTGCGGGTTGAAGGCGATGGCCATTTCCTTGCCCTTGTAATTGATGGAGAGGGTTTCCTTGGCTTCCCCGACTTCCGGTGTGGTCGCCGTGATCGTCAGTGTGTTCTTGCCGAAATTCAGCTTTACGGATTGGGACTTTTCACTGGCCAGGATCGAGGCGCGGTGGAGCGCGGCCAAGAGTAATTCGCGCTCCAGAGGAATGCGCTCCTTCGTCTCGGCAGGGATCACCTGACGAAAGTTCGGATACGTGCCCTCAATGAGCTTGGAGGCCAGGATCGTGCCATCCAAATCGAAAACGATCTGGTTCTCACCAATAGAGAGTTTTACGTCGCCTTTGTCGGCCAGGAGACGTTCCAGTTCGCCAACCGCCTTACTGGGAAGAATCAACTCGGTCTCGGCCCCTTTGGGCACCTCGATGTCGTGCTCGATGAGGGCTAAGCGCCGTCCATCGGTGGCTACGACCGTAAGTTTGTCTCCCTTGAATCCCATGAAAACGCCATTCAGTACATAGCGCGTTTCGTCATTCGATACGGCATAAGCGGTCTTCTTGAGCATATCGCGCAGCACGGCTTGCTCGATTTTCAGCGCTTTGCCTGCGCCGGACTCAGGAAACCGCGGAAATTCCTCTTCCGGCAGGCCCATGATTTTGTAGAACGACGACCCACAACGAATCGAGGCCGCGTTGCGGTCGTCCACTTCCACTTCGATCTCGGCCGCAGGCACTTCCTTCAGGATCGAGAACAGTTTTCGCGCAGGCAATGTGGTTGAACCGACCTTTGACACTTCCGCTTCCACCTTGCAGCGAACACCAACATCCAAGTCAGTGGTTGTGAGACTGACGCTGCCGCTGGATGCCTGAACGAGCACGTTGGACAAGATCGGCAGTGTGGTGCGCGTGCTCACAATGTTCTGGACGCGCTGCAAACCGTCGAGAATGGCTTCCTTGGTGACTTTGAGTTTGATCGGCATTGCTGTCAGGATACTAATACAATGTATAAATATATAGGAAAATAATAGTCGTTACCGTTCGGGCTGTGAATATCGCAAACAACTTTTCTTGTCAAGGGTGCAACAAGTGTTTACGTATCTCCGTCGCAGGGGGGGATCACGGAGTTTTGCACCGAAATGATTGAAACTGGAACAAACACCCGACTCATCAACACATTTCGGCAACCGATTGACAGCTTGCTGACGGGTTATTAACGCTGCAGCGACTGCTCCAGATACGACACCGTCTGACGCAGCCGCTGATCCTTCCCCGTGCGTTTCTCGATCACCCGGCATGCGTGGAGAACGGTGCCGTGGTCGCGTCCGCCGAATGATTCCCCGATGTCCGCGAGTGACCGACTCGTCAACGTCCGGCTCAGGTACATCGCCACTTGCCGCGGGAACGCCACGTTTTGAGGACGGCGGCGACTGGTCATATCAGCGAGGCGAATGTCGAAGTGTTCGGCGACTTTCTTTTGGATGGATTCGATGGTGAGCGTCCGCTTGGCTTCTTCATGGAGCGCATCGCGAAGGAGTGACTCTAAAGCGTCGCGGTTAACCTCTTTGCCTGTGAGAGATGCGTAAGACGCCACACGGACAAGAGCGCCCTCCAGTCGGCGAATGTTGGTGCGAATCTTCTCGGCGATGAATTCAATCACTTGATCGGAAAGCTTCACATCCATCATGGCCGCCTTCTTCTTGAGGATGGCGATCCGCGTCTCGAGGGCGGGCGGCTGAAGCTCCGTGACCAAGCCCCACTCAAAGCGGGAAACGAGCCGGACCTCGAGGTTGGCAATTTCGGCGGCTGGTCGGTCGCTGGACAGCACAATCTGCTTATGTGCGTCAAATAGCGTGTTGAAGGTGTGAAAAAACTCGTCCTGCATCCGCTCCTTGCCTGCCAGAAACTGGATGTCGTCGATGAGCAGCACGTCGGCTTGGCGATACTTCTTGCGAAACTTCGTCATGCTGCTATTTTGAATCGCTTGAATGAAATCATTGGTGAACTGCTCGCAGGTGATGTAGCAAACCCTGCGGACCTTGCCGTTGGCCGAAGCCGCATGCCCGATGGCCTGCATGAGGTGGGTTTTGCCGAGACCCACGCCACCGTATATGAACAGCGGGTTGTAGGCTTTCGCGGGCGATTGGGCGACGGCCATTGCGGCCGCGTGGGCGAAGTTGTTGTTGGGACCCACGACGAATCCCGCAAACGTGTTGCGTGGATTCAACTTCGCATCAAGGTCGGTCTTGGTTGTCTCGAGCTTCTCAGCCATAACCGCCGTCGGCCGCGTCAGTTCGGCGGGCGCTTTCAATCCCTGGCTGACGGTCAAGCGAACCTGCAGCGGTTGTCGGGAAACCTGATTGACCGCCTCGCGTATCAGGGGTAGGAAGTTGTCTTGGAGCCAGATTTGGTAAAACTCGTTGGCTACGCCCAACACCAGTGCGTCTTGAATGACTTCCACCGGTTTAATGGGTGCGAACCAACGGTTGAATAACTCGGGATTGAGCATCCCTTGCAGAATTTTGCTTGCGTCTCGCCACAACTGATCGTGCCCCATCGTCATATTTCCTCCGCAGTCCTGACACCCGACTTATTCACAGGGTGCTAACACCACCGCGCATCAGCCCCGCGGGCCGACTGCGCCAGAGGCGGACGGGGAGGGAGACCTGCACACGAATGCCAAGGAAGTAGAAACCGCGAAACCCCCCTACCTTGCCATCAAAACCCCAGCAACTGCGAAAATTACGACGCAAAAACGGTTCTTACACCGCTGTGCAGCTGCGCTTTCCCATTACAACATTCGTGCCAGACTCGGGAGAGAGACGAACCAGAAATCCTCATGTCCTGGACAATGCATACGGCCAACTAGCTGCGTGGCTAAACATTCAGGCTATTAACAGGTTATTCACAACCCTCTCCTCATCCTCGCCTACGCCTTTGCGAGCGACAACATAGCGATCATGATTGTGCTCTTCAAGAAAAAAATGCGCACGAGCAAAAAAAATTTTCTGGAAGTCGCGCACCATAGAAAGAAACAGGGCCCGAAGTTCGTGAAAACTTCGGGCCCCGCACGTGACGCAAGTTTTTACGCGTCGTAGTACATGTGGAACTCCCACGGGTGTGGGCGCAGGCGGACTTGGTCCTGTTCTTTGCGCTTCATCTCGATCCAAGTGTCGATCACATCCTGTGTGAACACATCGCCCTTGAGCAGGAACTCGTGATCGTCCTCCAGCTCGTCGCACGCCTCGGTGAGGCTGCCCGGCATCGAAGGCACCTTCTTGAGTTCGCTGGCCGACAGCTCGTAGATGTTCTTGTCGAGCGGCTCGCCGGGATCAATGCGATTCTCAATCCCGTCCAAACCGGCCATCAACAACGCGGAGAACGCGATGTACGGGTTCGCCGTCGGATCGGGTGGGCGATACTCGATGCGCTTGGCCTTCGGGCTGGGCGAGTAGGTCGGGATGCGGATGGCCGCCGAGCGATTGCGGCTCGAATAGGCGAGGTTCACGGGCGCTTCGAAGCCCGGCGTGAGGCGCTTGTAGCTGTTCACGGTCGGATTCGTAATCGCCGCGAGGGCGCGCGCGTGCTTGAGGACGCCGCCGATGTAGTGCAAGGCCGTCTGGCTCAGGCCGGCGTATTCCTTGCCGGCGAACGACGGCTTGCCCTTCTTCCACAAGCTTTGGTGCGTGTGCATGCCACTGCCGTTGTCGCCAAAAAGAGGCTTGGGCATGAACGTGACCGTTTTGTTGTGCCGCTTGGCGACGTTCTTGACGATGTACTTGTACAGCAACATGTCGTCGGCCATGGATACCAGCGAGTTGAAACGCAGATCGATTTCAGCCTGGCCCGCCGTGGCGACTTCGTGGTGTTCCTTTTCGACCTTGAGGCCGCAATCCCTCATAACCATGATCATTTCGTTGCGGATATCGCCTTGCGTGTCCTGCGGGGCCACGGGAAAGTAACCTTCCTTGTGGCGAATCTTGTTGCCGAGATTGGGGAACTCTTCGCGACCGCTGTTCCAGATGCCTTCGTTGGAATCAATGTAGTAATAGGCGCTGTTGGAGGTCTGGGCGAAACGGACATCGTCGAAGATGAAGAATTCCGCCTCCGGACCGAAGTAGGCCGTGTCGGCAATGCCCGTTTGCTTGAGGTAGGCCTCGGCCTTGCGGGCGATGTTGCGCGGATCCCGGCTGTATGGCTCGTGAGTGATTGTGTCCACTGCGTCAGCCACGATGCTGAGGGTGGTGACCTGTGGGAATGGATCGATGATCGCAGTGGCCGGGTCCAGGATCAGCAGCATGTCGCTAGCCTCGATCGACTTCCATCCACGGATGGAGGACCCGTCGAATCCAAGGCCCGCCTCAAAAACCTCCTCCTCCAACTCTGAGATCGGGCAGCAGAAGTGTTGCCACGTGCCCAGAAAATCGCAGAATTTGACGTCTACAAGTTGCACGTTCTTGCTTTTGCACAGCGCCAAAACTTCCTTGGGTGTCATTGGTATCCTCCTGGCCGGGCTGTGAACAATTCACCGCTCAGGCCGAATTTTGATTCCTCGTTAATCCTGTCTGGGCGGCGCTACACGGCTTGATCGCCGCGCTCTTCGGTGCGAATGCGCACGGCTTCGTCGATGGGCAGCACAAAAATCTTGCCATCGCCGATCTTGCCGGTCTTCGCCGTCTTGAGAATCGCGGTGACTGCGGCCTCCACGTTACCGTCAGGCAGCACGATTTCCAATTTCAGCTTCGGCAAGAAATCCACAGTGTACTCGCTACCCCGGTAGATTTCGGTATGACCCTTTTGCCGGCCAAAACCCTTGACCTCGGTCACCGTCATGCCCTCGACGCCCACACCAGCGAGAGCTTCCTTGACGTCTTCGAGCTTGAACGGTTTGATAATAGCCTCAATCTTCTTCATTGATTTCCTCCCCAAGTGCGGGTGCGCATACTAGAGAACCGCTTCGGGCCTGTAAACAGAAAAAGCACCTCGGCAATCGCTTGCGCTCGCCGCACCGGGAGTCCCAATGCTCGTGTGCGGTCGAATTAGCACGCAATATGCCACCGTCAGTAAGCACCACCGTAAAATCCCCACGCAATCGGTTAGGAAGCAACCAGTTGTATCTCGTCGGCAAGTGGCGGCGACCACATGAAACCGCAGCGGACGCTGTGGGCAATTGACCACACTGGTCAAAATCCTGCGGGACACCGGACGCGCTGGGTTTGCTGTTGCTGACCCTTTCCAGCGCGTGCTAACGTGGCCCGGTCATGGATGCGCCAGGCAAAGTGCCAGACTCCATCAACTGCCACTCTTGCGGGACGATTCTTGATCTGACGAGCCAAGCCGGTTTCAAGCACGTTGAGTGCAAGCATTGCGGTGCGCTTTCGGTGGTGCCACTGCAGTTCGGTGATTTCCTGCTGCTGAACGTCATCGGCGTCGGCGGCATGGGTGCGGTGTACAAAGCCATCGATCTCCCCCTGAACCGATATCTCGCGCTCAAGATTCTCCACAAGAAGCTGTCCAGCGACACCACGTTCGTGGCCAGTTTCTCCAGCGAGGCGCAGGCGGCCGCGTCCGTCAACCATCCCAACGTCGCCCAAGCGTATTCCTTCGGCGAACACGATGGTCAGTACTATCTGGCCATGGAGTTGTGTGATCGCGGCAGCCTCGACGATCGCATCACGAAGCTGGGCAAACTCCCTGAGCTCGAAGTGCTGTCCATCGGCCAGCAAATTGCGTCGGCGTTGCGCACGGCCTGGCAGCGCGGCCTGCTTCACCGCGACGTGAAACCCGGCAACATCCTCTTCAACGGGGACGGCATCCCGAAAATCGTCGATTTTGGCCTGGCGCGCGCCCGTGATAACGCCGCCGCAGACGGCCCGGAGTGGGCATCCGAACAGATTTGGGGCACACCCTACTATGTTGCACCGGAAAAACTCCGCGGGAAACCGGAAGGCGTGCGCAGCGATATCTATTCGCTCGGCGCAACTTTGTTCCACGCGCTGGCAGGCCGACCGCCCTTCGACGCAGAAACCGCCAGCGACGACGTTGCCGGCCAGCCTGTGACCGATCCCGCACTCACGCTCAAAGAGTCCGTGCCGACGGTACGCGAGCACACCGTCCGCGTCATCGCGCGGATGCTGGCCAGGGATCCGGCCGAGCGGTATGGCTCCTATGACGAAATCATCCGGGATCTCACCGAGGCGCAAGTGATGGAGGTAACAAAACCCGTCGTCGCCCCGATGAGAGAACGCTTCCCGAGAATGTTTCTGTTCGGCGCGCCACTCGCGATTATCGTCTGTGCTGGCGTCATCTGGTTCGCGTGGGAAAGCCGCGTCATCGAACGGCCGACAACACCTGCGGTTTCGCCACCGGCGGACGCAATGCTGGCCACAGCGAAGGTTATTGATTTCAAACCAGACGCCCCGTGGGTGAAGCCGTGGAATGAGGCCATGCTCCAGTTCGCGCAGGGTCGTTACGCTGATGCGGTGCGCGGCTACGAGAGCGCGCTTCAACTGGCCGGCCCATCCCATCCCTGGCAGAGTCAGTGGATCCAGTTCTTCGAGGGGATGACACTTCTGGTGGCGGACCGCCCCGCGGAAGCCAACAGCCTGCTCACGCGCGCCCGCAAGATTCCCCCCAAGCCAGGCGTGCCCGAGGTAATCGCCACGGGCAATTTTGCGAACGTGCTCATCGAAACGATGCTCGGCTTGACGCCACTGGCCGACGTGGAGGCCAGCATCCCGCGCATGCCGCCCTGGGCAGTCGCGTTGACGCGGTTCACGGCGGGCTTCAAGTATCTTGATCTGGGTGAATTCGAGAGGGCGGCGGCCTCGTTCCGCGAATATCGGAAACTGGATCGCCCCGCGGACGAGCCGTGGGCCTTCGACTTGCAGCCGCTTGCGGACAAGCTTGCACGCCAGAGCGATCAAGCGGCGGCGACCATGTCGGGAATCGACTCCCTCGGCAAAGCGGGGAAGTACCAGGACGCGCTGGCGAAACTGAACGCCGCCTCGACCAATACGGACCTCATGGGACTGAAACAGGCATTGCTTGCGAAGCAACCCGAGTTGGAACGCGCCGCCGCGCAGGCACGCGGGAAGAAGGAGTAAGCCAGGCAAGAGGCCGGGGCACATCACCCCCAGCGGCAGGACACCCACTCGCCACCGCGCCACTCTCGACGGTCAAAAGTCAGCCAGCGGCGTCATGGTATGACGGCGGGCGGGGGGGTACGAGGATCTGGTTCACCACGGTCTTGACGCCCTTCGTGGCGTGCGCGATGGCTTCCGCACGCCATGATGCGGCAAGATTCGGCGCTTTCCCACGTAGCGTAACGGTCTCGCCATCAACTTCGACAATGATACCTGCCGTCGAGCCCGGATCGGCGTTGAGTTGACGGCGGATTTGAAAGCCGATGCTCTCCGTGCTGACTTCTTCGCCGGCTGGAGCGAGAGCTGACACGGGCTGCCCCAGCGCGCGCATCACGGGCTCGGGTCCAGGCTCGGCCCGCTTGTCAGCGGTCGCCGAAGCACAGCCACCGCAGAACGTCGCGAGGGCGGCGATGATTGTTGAACTCAGAAGAAACCAGACTCGCATCAGCCACCTGCCTTCCTGCCAGTACCGTAGCACAAACCGTCGTGGCCGAGGAATGATTTTTTTGGATGTTGCCATGCGCGAAGGGGAAGGGGCGTTGAAGATTGGGGCGCGGGACAGGACTTGAACCTGCACGTCCTTTCAGTTAGCAATGACCTTGTCCTGAGAGTGTCAAGAGGACAGCAGTACCGATACGGTTTGCGTTAGCCATTAGGGTGAATGTTAGGCCCTTCGCCGGCAGGTAACTGAAGGTGGCGCCATCGGCTATATACACACCCCTCGTTCCTCGCAGCCGGCCGGACAGCTCCGCGGTCAGAGGTTTGTCTTCGGTACTGAAGGGCAGTTGACTGCCGTAATGCACGCTGGATCCAAGTCCAGGATTGACCCGCTTCAGCGGCAGACAACCTAATTGCAGGAACGTTCGCATCAGCTTTTCTTCGTTGTCGCGGCAAACCTGTTCCTCTGCTTTGGTCAGTCGGTAATTGACTTCCAATGTGTCCACACCGTCGTGGTCTCCGCGCCGCAACACGCAGGTCTTGCCTGAGGTTCGCTCGTCTTCGTGCTGCACCACCCAGATTACGAATGCCGATGAAAGCGCATGCATCACACGCAAACCCTCGCGATACGAAAGCGGCAATTCCTTAATCAGCCGAAACAACAACAGCGACCTGTAAGAAAACATTTGGGCTTGCACGAGGTGTTCAAAGTCGGCAGTCCGATCGTAAATCATGGTTAACTGTGCCAAGCTGTGACAACGATCTGCGGGCGGTTGTCCCAGCCCCCGCCAATTCAAGCAAGGAACGTAACCATGTGGGTTGCAGGTAATCGGTACGGGCACATCGTACTTTCGCAGCGACCGCAGCACGATCCGCGTTGTGCCAAATGACCCTGCTCCAAGCACCAGCCGCTGCGCCCGGAACAGAACGCGTTGCTTGTCACTCAGAGCGATGGCCTGCACCGTCAAGTCGCCGTCCGCTTGCTCTGCGAATTCTTCCACCAGAAAAGGGCGCAGATAGTGAAAGTTGTTGTATCGTCGCAGTTCGCAAAGGGTCAGATCGGGTCGGTAGACGCTGTCGGCCGGGTTGGTCCAGAAATCCATGTCGCGGTAGGGATTCGCCCCGCGATTACCGAGCGGCTGTGTTAACACCGCCAACATTGTTCGTCCGACAGCGATCCGCCGCTCTCGCAGTTGGTTGCGTAGTTGCTCGTAGCGCAGGATGATTCGGGCGGCATTCTGATCTAGGTCCAACGGCGGCTGCAGGGCGTTCAGAATCCCGAATAATGGCGTTAGATCATCACGCCCACCGGTAACCCCAATCCTCCGCGCAACAATCTCATAGTGCTCGCGCAGTTCGCGGACCGGCAGGCCGCAGCGGCGCAGTTCGGTATCAAGAAACGGAAAGGAGCCCGCACCCCAAGCTTGTGCCAAGCCACCCAATGCAAAGCTTTCGAGTGCTGCAAACTCACCGCTTTGTGTCAGGCCGAGCCGGTTGCTGTCTCGCAGGACATATTGCCGCGGCGGTGTAATCTGGGGCCCTGCCCCCATTTGACCCAAAGGCACCCCTTCGAAATCTTCGCCAAGAAAATAGCGGTGTTGCGCAGTGTCTGTGCGGCGAATTTCCGCGAATGGTTTGGGCGGAATCAAGGCTCGGTATCTTTGGTCGTCATGGCCTACATCCAACATAATGACTGACCGACCGGCCTGCACCAGGGGAAACGCCGCGTGCACCGCGCTGGCGCCGGAACCGACGACAATGATGTCTGCTCGCCTTTCCATCACGCCACCCTTCTCGCCCACCAAAGGACCGGAATCCCCAGTAGTGTTTTAACCACCGCCAGAATGACCTGCCCGGCCAGTGTCACCAGAATCCATGGCATACGCGGCGGCGGCCGCAGGAAAAACTCTGAGTGCGCGGGGGTCGTCTCCAGCAGCGCCGCGACCAACAGGATCTTTTTCCGCAAGAGTGAGTGTGGCCGCAGTAGACCCGTCGCCGCGTCCAACAGCGGCAACATCCGGGGGTGCTTCCGCCACCACAATAGTTCAGGTTCCTGCTCGGTTGCCCACAATTTCTGGCAGGCTCTGACATATCGGTCGATTATCTCAGTCGCTGGCTCCAAGTTCAGGAGATACCGGCTGATCTGCCGGCACTCCTTCCGTAATACCGCCTCTTCCAAAGACGCTGCTCCTGTCATGCCGCCACCAAGCGTTGCGCACCGTGGATGTTGATGTCGTCACTCTCGGGTTCATCGGCCATGGTTGCCGCCAGATGCACTACTGCGGTGGCACCCGCGACCGCAGTACGCAAAGAACCCCGATCCCGCATGTTCGCCACAACAGTCTCCAATAGTGGGTACGGCGCGAATGGCGCGGATTCCGGCCGCCGCACCATCGCTCTGACGCCCCACCCGCGTTCCAGCAGACGCGCAACAACTTCCTTACCAACGAAACCGGCGGACCCGGTCACGAGCACGGTTTGTTGTGTTTCTGTATTCATTAGTTTCGGAATGCTCACAATGCGAAGCAACCTGACCCGCACCGGTTAGCTGGACAGAATCTTGTGTGAGTCTCAGCACTGATTTTACTCCGGTTGGTTGTTGCAGTTCAATCCTTCTTCCCTCTCTGCCCCCGCGTACTCCACGACATCTTTTGCGGCGAAGGTGATCGATGGTTTGGGTTCAAACGATGCTTCGAATTGTAGTGGGGGCCGATAGTAGTCCCTCCCAATACTTCAGGTACGCCCACACCCGTCGATAGCCCAAGCGGGGTGATCGGCCTTGAGTTGATGCAGCCGCGGCAACAACTGCACGTCGCGCCGAAGCTGTTCCAGCGTTTCTGTGGCGAAGAATTTTGTGCTCTTGCGCGGCGGGTGCCCAAGGGTTTCAACGGGCTCGCAGCAATCAGCGGTGGAATCTGTTCTGGTTTGAACCCAAGAAGCCATGCGGATCAGGGTCGCAAACATGGCTCTTGATTTTCCGGGCATAACTCTGTTATTGTATTTTACGCAGTTTCAGCTTCAGGCTGGCAGAATCACTGAAGGACTTGGTTACGCGAATGAACCCTCGCTTTCGAACTTATTCCACCTCCGGGACTTATGGACGGATTACTGTGGATGCGCTGCTCGGGCGCACCGGGAGGGGCGACGATTTGACCCGTTTTGAAGAGGCGGTAAAACAACGAACGGGGGCGCCGTTTGCGCTCTGCATGCCCCAAGCGCGTGTGGGCATTTTCATGGCCATTCGAGGACTGATTTCTCCAGGACAAAAGGTGATTCTGTCGCCCTACACCATCTACGATGTGGTGAACATGGTGATTTGCGCCGGCGGAGTGCCGGTATTCGCGGACATCGATCGGGCCACCTGCAACTTGAATCCGGAAAGTGTCAAGGAACTGCTAGATCTGAACACGGGCGCGGTGCTGGTGACACATCTGCACGGGCTGACCATGGACTTGCAGGAGCTGGCCGAGACCTGCCGCCAAAAAAGGGTTCCTCTCATTGAGGATGCGGCGCAGGCCTTGGGCGCACGGAGCGGCGGACAACCAGTGGGAACCATTGGAGACGCAGGGATTTACAGTTTCGGACTCTATAAGAACGTCAACGCGTTCTACGGCGGCATGGTCGTAACGAAGCGCAAGGACCTGCACGACCGGCTGCGTGCCGAACTGGAAGCATTGCCGATCCAGAAGCTCCTGCCCTTGCTCCAAAGGGTTGGATACGGACTGATGACCGAACTGTTGACTTGGCCGCCGTTTTTCCGCCTCCTGCCTTTCCATGTTTTCCGCTATGCCTACCTCCACGACGTCGAATCATTGAACCGGCGCGTGCGGGAGGAAAACGATCCGCAAATCAAGCGCGCCCTGCCCCCCCGCTACTTGCGCAGAATGCGCCCCGTTCAAGCCCGCCTCGCGGTCAAAGCCCTATCGCGTGTGGACCCGGACTCGGCGATACGGCTCGGCTTCGCTCGCATGTACCAAGAGGGGTTGTCGGATCTGCCGGAGTTGCTGCTCCCCCCGTTCCGTCAGGACGGGTCGCACATCTATATCCAATATCCGATCCAATACCCCGACCGGAAGGCGCTGGTGAAACACATGATGCGGATGGGCTGCGACGTGATGGCGCAACATATGCGCAACTGCGCAGATATGGAATGTTTCGGGGAATTTCACCGGGAATGCCCCAACGCGCGCGCAACCGCAAATGCCGTCGTCGTGCTGCCTACTTATTCCAAATACGCCCGCCAGGACGTCGAGCGCAACATCCGCGCGATTCGGGCCTTCTTTGGGAAGGAAACCGCCAAGGCTCCCGGCACCCGGCGGGCCGAGCCGGCTCTGGCCGCCGAGGCTGCGACGAGATGATACCTTCATCCGGTCGAGATTCCCGGCGGACCTGCCGATGGACCAACTGAGCGGCAAGGACTGTTCCCGTCTGGCGGCCTTGCATTGCGAGTGCCTTCAGGACTCGCTGGTGTCGGAGCTTGGTCTGAGCTACGCCAAGGCTTTCTACCGATATGTAAGCCGCTCGCCGGAAGAGAAAGTCTTCGTCCTGCGCGAGGACGGAGAGGTCGCGAGCGGCTGTGTCCTGAGTCTGCGTCCGAAGACTCTCCGCCAAAGACTGCTGCTCCATACCCCGCTCCTGCTTTACGCGGCCCCCTGGTTCTTGCGTCAATTTTCGAAGCGAAACCCCAAACCGGTCGCCGAGCCAAAGTCGGAGCCCGTGGGTGACCCGGTGCCTGATCGCAAACCCGAGGTCATTCTGATATTTACCGCGCAGGCGTCTCGTAACCGCGGCACCGGCGCCGCGTTGCTCGCCCAGTGCGAACAATTCCTGCTCGCGCGTGGCGATCCCGAGTATTTTGTCCGGACAGTTGACCAAGAGAGCAATCGGGCCTTGAAGTTTTACTCGAAGAACGGTTTTGTGGCCGTTGGCCAGTCCTTCGCCCATGGCCGGACGTTCCGGGTGCTCAAGAAAACCATTGCTCAGAGCTGACGAGCAGTGGCAGATCACCCTCTGAGGGTTCTTCGTGCCTTCTGGCGGCCAACGCCGGAAGCGCAAAAACAGGCGTTTAATTGATGTTTTTGAAGTGGTGCGCGGGACAGGACTTGAACCTGCACGGCTTTCGCCATACGCCCCTCAAACGTACGTGTCTGCCAATTCCACCACCCGCGCCCCAGCGGCTTGAGTCGCTGATAAATTATATGGAAACCCAAGCGCCAGCAAGCTAAGATTTCTTCGCTATGTCGGGCCATTCCAAGTGGTCGAAGATCAAGCATACCAAGGGCGTCGTTGACTCCAAGCGCGGGAAGGTTTTTGCCAAGCTGGGGAAGGAAATGACCGTGGCCGCCAAGCATGGCGGCGGCGACCCCGGCTTCAACCCGCGGCTGCGCACCATCCTCATGAAGGCGCGCGCCGTCAACATGCCTGCCGACAACATTGATCGCGCCATCAAAAAAGGCACAGGCGAACTCCCCGGCGTCTCCTACGAGGAAGTCACCTACGAGGGCTATGCCCCGGGCGGTGTCGCGTTGTGGGTGGACCTGCTTACTGACAACAAAAACCGTACGGCGTCCGAGATTCGCACGATCTTTACCAAGAACCACGGCAACATGGCCGGCACCGGCGCGGTGAAACATCTCTTCCACCGCAAAGGACAGATTCTCGTCGCGAAAGAACAGATTCCCGAAGACGATCTGATGAGCCTGGCCCTCGACGCGGGCGCCGAAGACATGATCACGCATCCCGACACCTACGAGATCCTCACCGACCCGCATCAGTTCGAGGCCGTCCACAAGGCGCTGGAGGCCAAAAACATCAAACCGCAGTTGGCCGAAGTGGTCCAATTGCCGCTGACGCCCGTGTCCGTCGCGGACGAAAAGACCGCGCGCGCCGTCCTCGCGATCATCGACGCGCTCGAAGACAACGACGACGTTCAGAACGTCTACTCGAACTACGATATTCCCGACGACATCATGGAGAAGATCCACACCGCCGCCGCGTAGCAATCGCGGCGGTCTGTGACGGCCACCAGACCATGAAGATCCTCGGCATCGACCCCAGCCTGCGCTCGACGGGTTTTGGCGTCATCGAAGTCAACGGCAACCAGATGACCGCCCTTTGCCACGGCCACATCGACAACCCGCCGGCTCTCTTGCCGTCGCGCTGTCTCGTGCGCATTCGCGACGTGGTGACGAAGCTGATCGACGATTACAGCCCCGGGGTGGTGGCGATCGAAGGGCTGGTGTACGTACAGAATACCCGCATCGCGTTCACACTCGGCCAGGTGCGCGGCGTCGTCATCGCCGTCGCGGCGGGAAACAACCTGTCGATCTACGAATACGCCCCGCGTAAAGTCAAACGAGCGGTCACCGGGCTCGGCGGGGCGGGCAAGACACAGGTCGGCAACATGGTCAAAATGATGCTCGGCTTGAAGCAAGCGCCGCAGCCAGACGCCGGCGATGCCCTGGCCATCGCCATCTGCCACGCCCACAACTGTCGCGGCATTCAGGTCAAACTCCAAAAACAAATCTAATTCGCGTTGATTCGCGTCCATTCGCGGGTACACTGGCCCGCGATGATTGCCTACCTCCACGGCAAGCTCGCGGAATCCACGCCGACCCACGTCGTCGTGGACTGCCAAGGCGTCGGCTACTCCGTGTTCATTCCGCTGTCGAGCTACGACAAGCTCCCGCCGCGCGGCGGCGACGTGAAACTTCTGACATATCACCATGTCATCGCCCAGGATGGCACGCAGCAACTCTACGGATTTGTGACGGCGGAAGAACGCGAGATGTTCCTGTTGCTCATCAGCATCAGCGGCATCGGCCCCAAACTCGCGGTCAACATCTTGAGCAGCACTTCGATCTCGGCCTTGCGCAATGCGATTGCCAGCGGCGATACCAAAACACTCTCCACACTGCGCGGCATCGGCAAAAAGACCGCGGAACGCCTTGTCGTCGAGTTGAAAGACAAAATCGGCGGGGCTGCCGCCTTCCAAACGAAGGGCCGTGCCGCCACCCCCGAGGAACAGAGGCTCACCGACGCCGTCCTCGCTCTCATTTCGCTTGGCTACAAACAAGTCGACGCCCATCAGGCCGTTCTCGCCGCCGCCGGGGAAGTGGGCGCAAAGGCCGGCGTCGAAGAGCTCGTGCGCGCCGCGTTGCGAGGTGCGTAGATCTGCCAGGCGCGGGCAACGTCAGAAGGAGTTGAGAATGTTGACGTATGCCCAGGCCATGGTGAGGATTAGCCGGGCGATGTCGAGAATGATCAACAAATAGACAATGCGTGGCAGCCAGATCGCTGTTTGATCGAGGCGGTTGCGCCAACGTTCCTCATAGAACCGCGCCAGACGGTCGAGCATCTCGTCCATCTTGCCGCTTTCCTCGCCCGTCGCCCAGAACTGGATCAGTTCTTCGGGAAACACACCTGTCGATGCGAGGGCCTGGCTAACTTCCAGTTGGCCGCCGACCAGCGGCGCGGCCCGTTGATAGGCGTCGGCGATCAGCGGACTGGGCACTGTGCGGCTGGCGTATTCCAGCGCGGGCACAATGCTGATTCCGGCGCGCAACATCAGACGAATCGATGACACCCATTGGCTCAGCGCGTAATCGAAGCGCAAGCGGCCCAACACAGGCACGGAGAGCAACAGACGATCCATCCGCAAATTCAACCCCGGCACCCGGAACGACCCGCGCACCAAAAGCGATATGATCCAGCAGACCAATACGATTCGCGCGAGCGCGCCCACCGTGTCCCACAAGAACTGGGTCAGCGTGAGATTGCCCAGAATGAGCGCGATCAATGGGTGAATGCACACCGCGACCACCATCAGGAACACCGGATACATGAAGCCCGTGATGAGTTTGCGCCGCGCGGCCGCCCGGCTCTCATAGTAATGGCTCAACGACAACAGCCCGACGTCCAGCGCGCCGCTACGCTCGCTCATGCGGATGCCGTGCCGGTCCAAAGGCTCGAAACGCCTCCCGTACCGTTCCATCGCCTCGTGCAGCGGCACGCCCTCATTCACGATCTTCGACAACTTGGCCACGGTGCTTCGCATCGCCCGGGGCGCGGTCTTCCGCGATGACGCCAGCACTTTCTGAATCGGCACACCCGCCTGCACGAGCGTGCCCAACTGATAGTAAAACGCCGCCAGGTTTTTGGAGGAGAATCTCATCTTATCGCTACCAGCACCCGGAATCCGGACCCTCGCCACGAAGGAGCGCGAGCGCACCCAAGCCTGAGGATGGACAATGTGTGAATCCGATGCCGCGGGCTATCCAAATATCTTTTGTTTCTTTTTCGACGGATCGGAGAGCATGATCAAGGCCATGCCCACAGCGGCGATGAACCAGGAAAAGAACGGAGTCGTGAATGGCCAGAGCCACCAGTGAGTTGGAACCACCACGGACTTGACGGGAGACGAAAAGTCGGAATAGGAGAGGGGTTTGTAGGTTTCGGCCACGAGAAGATAGCCATGGATGGTGTATAAATATCGCATCTGCCGCCGCGCGGTTATTACCTCGATAGTGTTCCGTCCTTTGAGTCCGATCTTGAATTTGCCCCCGCCCGCATTGACGAACCAACCCGTTACGAATTTCCAGTCGGGATCGTAGACCTGAATTCTCCCCGACGCGGTATGCGGAACCACATGTTGGCCATCCAGCGTGGTCAGGGCACCGTTGGCGAAACCAATCGGCCATTCGAAGTCTGATGGCAGCCAGCGGAGTCCGCCTGCGGCTGAGAATGCCGCGCCCAGAAATCCCAGACCGCCAATCACGGCCAGTCCGCCGCCCACCGCGGTTAACCACCGCTTCCTGCCAGAGTGTTCCCGGGATTGGTAGACGGCCAGTCCGCCGTATCCGGCAAACAACCAGCCAATAATCAGGACAATCGCTATGAAGATGACGTTCAGAATTCACCCTGCCGGGGTTGAAGAGGGGGAAAAGACGCCACCGGGCGTCTCTCTCCGTCAACTTGCTTCATGGCCCGCACCGTAACGCATGTCCCCACTAGCGTTCAAGAATGAACTCGTCAACCCGTGAACCACGCGGATATCCACAACGGTCTTTTCGTCTTGCCTCTTGGGGTCACCTTCCGCATCTTGCAGACATGGCGGAGCGGTTCGTTACCGAAACCATTCACGACAAGACGCTGGACGTGTCGTTGCGTCCCGGTCTGTTCGCCGATTTTCAAGGACAGGGCAAGGTGAAAGAGCGCCTCGAACTTGCCGTCGAGGCGGCGCGTCAGCGCCAGGAACCGCTCGACCACATCCTGCTCAGCGGCCCGCCCGGCTTGGGCAAGACCACGCTCGCGTACATTCTCGCCAAGGCCATGGGCGTCAACATCGTTGTCACCAGCGGCCCCGCGCTGGAAAAGGCGGCCAACCTCGCCGGGTTGCTGACGAAGCTCGACAAGGGCGACGTCTTGTTCATCGATGAGATCCACCGTCTCCAGTCGGTGGTCGAGGAATACCTGTATCCCGCGATGGAGGATTTCAAGCTCGATATTGTCATCGACCAGGGGCCGAACGCCCACAGCGTGCATCTGCCGCTTCCGCGCTTCACGCTGATCGGCGCGACCACCCGCAGCGGACTGCTCACGGCGCCCTTGCGCTCGCGGTTCCCGGTCACGGAGAGGCTCAACTACTACGTCGCGGACGAACTCACCTCCATCCTCCAGCGCTCTTCGCGGATCTTGAACGTGGACATCGACGATGGCGGCGCGACCGAGATCGCCGGTCGCGCGCGGGGCACGCCGCGGATCGCCAATAATCTGCTCAAACGAGTCCGCGACTACGCACAGGTGAAGGCCAAATCGAAAAAGATCACCGCGGACATCGCGGACAAAGCGTTGGCAATGCTGGAGATCGACGAGCGCGGCCTCGACGAGATGGACAAGCGCATCCTCGAAACGCTGGTGCACAAGTTCGGCGGCAAGCCCGTTGGCATCGGCTCGCTCGCTGTTGCCGTGGGCGAAGAAGCCGACACCCTGGAAGAGGTGTACGAGCCGTTCCTGATCCAGGAAGGCTACCTCAAACGCACCCCGCAAGGCCGCGTGCCGACCGAGTTGACCTACCAGAAACTCGGGGTCAAAGCCGGTGCGAAACAGGACAATCTGTTGTAGATGCCCAAGCGAACCGACATCCATAAAATCCTGATCATCGGCAGCGGGCCGATCGTGATCGGTCAGGGGTGCGAGTTTGACTACTCGGGAACGCAGGCGTGCAAGGCGTTGCGTGAGGAAGGCTACCAGGTCGTGCTGGTCAACTCGAATCCCGCCACCATCATGACCGACCCCGAGTTTGCCGACGGCACCTACATCGAACCGATCACGCCCGAGGTGGTCGAGAAGATCATCGAACGCGAGAAACCCGATGCCTTGCTGCCGACGCTCGGCGGCCAGACGGGCCTCAACACCGCGATGGCGCTGTGGCGCAGCGGTGTGCTGCAGAAACACGGCGTTGAAATGATCGGCGCGAAGGCCGAAGCCATCGAAAAGGGCGAAGACCGCCACAAGTTCAAGCAGGCGATGCAGAAAATTGGTCTCGATGTGCCCGTCAGCGGCGTGGCCCACACGTTGGAGGAGGCGCGCGAGGTCGCGCACATGATCGGCCGCTTTCCGGTCATCATCCGCCCCGCGTACACGCTCGGGGGCACAGGCGGGGGCATCGCCTACAACCGCGAAGAGTTCGACGCCATGGCGCAAGGCGGCCTCGACGCATCGCCGGTCTCTGAAATCCTCGTCGAGGAATCACTCATCGGCTGGAAAGAGTACGAGACCGAGGTGATGCGCGACAAGGCCGACAACTGCGTTATCGTCTGCTCCATCGAGAATCTCGACCCGATGGGCGTGCACACCGGCGATTCGATCACCGTCGCGCCGATCCAAACCCTGACCGACAAGGAATGGCAACTCATGCGCGACGCCAGTTTCGCCTGCATCCGCGAAATCGGGGTCGAGACGGGCGGATCGAACATCCAATTCGCTGTCCACCCCGAGAACGGCCGCCAGTGCGTCATCGAGATGAACCCGCGCGTCAGCCGCTCCAGCGCGCTCTCCTCGAAGGCCACGGGGTTTCCCATTGCGAAGATCGCCGCCAAACTCGCGGTCGGCTACACGCTCGACGAAATCCCCAACGAC
>Ga0187861_10000662_pt1 | contig 39400 bp, 52 predicted proteins | sample June2016WEW_10_1_3_FD_132986 | JGI IMG/M metagenome (GOLD analysis project Ga0187861, IMG submission 132986) | Peatland microbial communities from SPRUCE experiment site at the Marcell Experimental Forest, Minnesota, USA - June2016WEW_10_100 | ecosystem: Environmental > Terrestrial > Soil >...
AAGGTGCCTGTTCCACCATCATCAATAGCAATTATCTCAGGCACTGACGGCCTCCTGGGCGGCTATCGTGCCTTCGCCTTTGCAGTCGGGACATTCCTCCTCACAATCTTCATCGAGGTAACATTCACCCTTGCACTTTGGGCAAACTGTCTCGCCGTCCGCCTCCATCAGCCTCTCCGTTCGCGTACGCAAGTCGAGGATCTCCGCGGGCACCTTGCCGGCCAGGTCCACGCCGCTCTCGAGGATCACCCTGATCAGTTCCTCTTTTTTGCAGGTCGTAAACTTGCCCCGTTTCTTGCCCAGGGTCTCGAATAGGAACGTCTGCGCTTTCTCGTCCGCAAAGATGCCGAGCTTTTCGCCGATTTCGTGGATCTCTCCGATCGTCTTCTTATCGAGATAGCTACGGTTAAGCCTCCATTCATCAGCGAGCGATATTTTCAAATGATCAGCAATCAGGCTGAGCATAGAACTGAAATGGTTCGACTGCAGGACAATCCGCGTTGCCGCAATCTGTAGATTCTCCCTGACCTTATCGACATACATGCCTGCGATCTCACTCCAGAGCCGCTCCAGACTGACGTGGAAAGAATTTTGATCCTCCCTGATGATCTTCCGATCTTTTGCGAATTTGATCTTCGCGTCGTCGTTCGATTTGAGGATAGAGAAAAGTGCGGTCCTTAATACGTCCGGATCATCACTTCCCCTGGCGGAGAGAACCGCTTGGATGCGTTCGTGATAAAATTCTTCGCGGAAGAAAGCGCCATGCCAATCGACGCGGGGCCCTTCTTTTGGAGCGGCTTCACTTTGTTCGCCTCGACGAGTCTTTTTCGTTTCTCTCTTGCGCGTTGCCGCCGGCATACTGTCGTAGCACGATTTTTTACCAACGCACGACTGCTTATGCTCTGTCTTCCCACGCAGGCTAACAATTGAGACGAAATCCGGGCAGCCACTGCATTTTTCCCCAGGCTGTCTTGACCACTCCTCAAACTCATTATGCTCATTGTATTTGATCGTGCCGGCAAAACGGAATCCATTAGTGCCGGCCTGCTTTGCAAATTTCTTCCAATTTTTTGTGAGCCATTTTCCCTGCTTGCTTTTGAAACAGGAAGAATCGAGGCAATGAGTGGTTTTCGTTGAAGTCACATCGCCGAACATTTCCCTCTGGACATCAGAGTTGTGGCGACATGCCAGACATCCTTCTTCTTCAATGTTGAACTTCGCCCATGCCAACTCGGTTGCGTTGTTGTCGATCGAAATCTGTAGTTCATGCACCGATGGCTGACCGCGCCATTGGTTATACTCGAGTAGTTCCTTCAAGCAATTTTTGATCTCTCCCGGATCCTTAAGACGCATGAGTTGTTCGCAGTGGCCATACTTGATCTTCCCTTCCTCCCAGGCCTTGAGTGCCGGTTTAGGGAGCTCCAGAACAGCGACTCGCCGCTGAATGTAGCGCGGATGGATCCCGAGCCTCGTCGCCAGTTCCGGCAGCCCATCCTTGCCCTTTTTATCGAGATATGTCTTGAATGACTGAGCCTCCTCAAGTTCCGTGAGATCCTCGCGCTGCAGGTTCTCGATCGTCATGGCGTCGAAGGCTTCTTCATCCGTCAGATCCTTCACGATCGCCGGGATCGTCGCCTTCTTCACGCCACCGTTCTTTTCCCCGACGGCCATGGCTGCGCGCCAGCGCCGCTCACCAAAGACGATTTCGAATTCCTGCTTTTTCCGCTTGTCGGTCATCGGCCGCAACAGAATTGGCACGATAACGCCTTTCACTTCGACTGAGGCGACGAGTTCGTCAAATTTCACGCCCCCGAATTCCTTCCTCGGGTTCAGCGGATTCGGGGCGATGTTGTTGAGCAGTACTTCCTGGTATGGTTCTTTACCTTTCATAAATCCCTCCTTGGTTCGTTGATCTCAGGCGAAAATTCTCTTTTTAATTTTCGCTTCCAATTTCGCGATAGCAAAAATGGACGGCTTCAGTTCCGCAGGCGTTTCTCTGTATCCGTGTTGATTCAGCAACAATAATTCCGTTCTGCTAACAGGCATCAAATTTTCGATGACGCAATTCTCTTTATTGCCGTCTCTGAAAGCGAGACACATACCGTCAGGCACCGGGCCGTTAATCTTCTCCCAAATATGAACATGCTTCAGTTTGAACCTAGTCGGATAACCGGTGTATGGATCGAGTTCGGCGACCTTTAACAATGTGTAGCCATCTTTTGAATCAATGCGCTCGGATCCAAGGGGTTTCCGATTGGGCGGTACGTTTCCCTTCTTGAAGCTCGTCCTATTGGGTCCCGTCAGGCCTTTTGTCCCCTTGTTCATTGGAACAGAGCCTTTCGGATAGCGCCCGGTCCGTCCCGACAATATTCTGCGGTTCTTCAAAAATGCCTCGACCTGCCTCGGTCTTTTATTTATCGAAAAATGAGTATTCAATGCGATCGTCAATTCAGGTACCGTGAGACGCCTATATCCCTCGCGCAGAAATTCTGCCTGCTCCGGATTCCATGCGATGAGAGTGCCGACAGGATTTCCCACCGTTCTCCCAGATTTGATTTTGTATCGACATAGGACAGCATTGATCTGATCATACGTCTTCGCGGTATCGAAAGTGGCATTGAAGGCGATCGTCAGTTCCGGGATCTTCATGAGCGGATAGTTAGCGCGTAGAAACGCGATATGCATCTCAGTATAGATTTTTTTCATTTAACGGCTTTGATCTTGTCGGCTCCGTCCTGGTTGAGCATACCGAGCATGGAATTGCTTACTGCGTGGATTGCGGATCAGTCCTTCACTCAGAGCCTTCGTCGCCTCGAAAACGAGACGCGCATTGTTGATGATTTGATTGGCCACACCCGTGATGGCCTTGGCCCGACTCATTTCCTCCTGAAGTTCTTCGCTCTTGAGATCCGCATCATTCAGGCGCTCCAGTTGCTCGAAAAGATGGTTATTTAGGTGTATCAATTTGTTCTTCATCCTCTGCTCTCCTCTATTATGCCGCCTCCGCCCATCTGCTCGATGGCGTGTCTTGTGACCTCCTGGCGCGCCACGAACGCCCTGATCTCATCCAGGTTCTCAAGTACCGCCTTTGCTCCGCGTTCGCCGAGGACCACGGCCGGCCCATGTTCTACCGGCACGTCCAGGACCGTCTTCTTGACGCCTCCAAATTCACAGATTCTCTCAGTCGCCTTCTTCAGTCTGTGCACAGTCACCTCAGGTTCTTCCCGATGCGCACATGCCGATTATCCAAATGGTCCCGGCGATTCCAATGATCACGCCGATCAAAACTCCGCCCCAGAATGGATTGCTCATCAATATTTCCATGATAAAATCTCCTTGTATTCCCCTTTCGCGAAGGGGAAGAAAGAAAGGGTCGGCCCGGGGAGGAGGTTTGAACCCCGGGCCTGCCGTGGGGAGTTAACTGTGGATTGTCGCCTCACCCCGATGTTTCAGCAGATCGTTTGCTGCGGTCCTGTTTTGCGTCAGACGTCCGAGACGTGCGTTCATGTCTCTCACAATCGCCAGGGCCGACCGTTCCTCCGCCCTGGTCAGGATATCGCGCCTGGCGTTCCTCCTGAGCCATGCCATGACTATAATTGTGAAGAGGATCACCGCCGCGAAATTCGGCCAGGGAAAATACGGGCTGTCACCGCCGGCGAAGAGCAGGCATGTCATGGCGAGCAGGCAGATTAAGAATTCGATGATCCTTTTCCAGATGCGCTTTTTCATTTCAAACCTCCTCATTCTTAAAATAATCCTTGAGCGCTCGTTTAACGCCGAGTTTCACTGCCTCCTCTATAATCCAAAAGAGAAGCCAGGCAGCGCAGATCATAAAAGCGAGAATTAATAAATACAGCGTGATTCGATCATCCATACAATCTTCCTGGATTCCCGCCTTCGCGGGAATGACATTTATTGTCCGCTTGGGACGAGGTCGGAATGCGCCACACTCCGCCTCTCGATTTCTTCTCCCCGGTCACAGGCGGGAGTATGCCAGAATCTGTGTGACCCTCGGCGTTCGCCACGCCACGGCTGGCTCGGCCCGTGGTTATCTCCCCGCCCCAAATGGACAATGTTAAATGAACCGGCATTTCTGCCCTTTCTCATTTATAAAATATTTCTGCTTCCCATCGTAGAAGACAACCGATATCTTGCGATCCAAACCGTGCTTCTTCAGGAGGCGCTGGAATTCTTTTTTCTCCTGGAGTGATCGCCATTCGTATGCCGCGGCCGCCGGTGACGTCAGCACAGGCCAATAAATGAACGCCTGAAATCCCATGATCATGACTAGGCAAGCGATCAGATATTTCATCGTCTCTCCTTCCTGCTCTCGCACTCGACGCAACGCACGGCATCCGGTTTGGCCTCAAGTCTCTTTGGCGGGATATCGAGCCCGCAATCCACGCAGTAAGCAATTCCATCGATGACCTGCGCCCGCTCCGGAGGCTCGAAGAGATCAATGCCGCGGCGCTTCAGATAATTATCCACCGATTGCTGAATTTCCCTGTCATTCTGCTGAGCCCTATCGATGATGTCCATGCGTCACTTCACGAGTCCCACGATTTTCTTGAAAACCTCGATTGCTTTTTCCGGATCAGAATCCTTCAATTCCTTTACGTCGTCCGGCGTAAGCAAGAGACAGCCGCAATCGCGCGCGATTCTTTTCAGCATCCAGTAATCCCTGAGATCCCTGGTAAGCTTGACCAGCCATTCGATGGGCGCATAGTAAGGGTTTCCGCTTGTCGTGGAGCGGTTCGGGTTGATGACGTTGTAGAAGTGATTCCTTGAGATATCGTTCCTGCGGAAGATATCAGTGCGCTCTTCATGCCTGGCCGCCCTGTCGATCATCTTGTCGAACATCTCGCCATAGGAATCGGACATTTATGCCCTCCTCAAAACAAAAAAGCAGGTCGAATTTCGTGCTGGAATTTCGACCTGCGAATTGGATATCCAGAATGCCGCTGATCTGTGGTGTTGCAAAGGTTTGCGGCTGCGGTTTATTCTGCAGCCGATTGAAGGAGGTATAAAGTTGATGTGCGTCATGCCGGATCCTTTTCTGGTTGAGAAAGTTTTTATTCCGTGCTATGCAACGCTTTCAAGCCGGTTCTGCGGGAGCATCCCGCCAAGAATCCCCCGCATGACCGGCAGAGCGGAAAAGGGCCTTTCCGCGTTTTCTTCTCTGCATTGAAGGAGATTGCTTATGAAACAAGGAGACATATTCATACAAATTATTCATGAGGTTACGGGCAAGCCAAAAGAATTTGCCGCTGAAATGCTTGAGATCTTTAAGTCAATGATCCCCGGGCCGACTAAATTTGATGAAGAGATATCCGACGAAGAAGCTGAAAGTCTACTAATTGAACTTCGGAAAGAAAAAGAGGGAATTGCCAAGTTTATCATCGACGGTTACCTTCGCTTTTTTTTGCGGAAATCGCCTCCTTCAGGCTCTGCTTGATTGCAATGCCGATAAATTCTTGAAATTCGGCCTGCAGTTTTGGATCCGGAATTGTTTGATTAAGGAATTTTTGCCATGCGGTCATAGGTTCCTCCCATTTTTAAATTTATGAATCTGGGACGGAGAAATAAACTAATCTAAACGTCTTGTCAAGAAAAAAAACGCATAAATCTGATTATATTTTATTCGCTAAGAATATCAGCAAGATAGTCTCTGATAATGGGGGGAAATATGCTGTCGCGGCAGCTTTGAATGTAGTTTATGACTCCATCCGCAGATGGTGCAAGGGAGAAAATCTGCCCGATGGTCAACAACTCCTCGCCATCCGTGATAAATTCAATGTCTCCATCGACTGGCTTTTTACGGGCACAAGACCTTATGCGGTTCCCGCTGATCTAATAAATGACCACCGGGTGCGAGAACATCGCTGCGAATTCTGCACCACGATTTCGGAAGAGACAAAAGAAATTTGCACAAAAGTGAAAAATATTATAGAATCCGAACATCCTATCATCGTGCATGGAATAAAGGTTGCGATTGAAGTCTTAGAGGATGCCATCAAGCAAACCGAGGAAATTAAAAAAATCAGAGAGACGGCAACCAAACTTCGGAGGAACTGGAAACGTACGGAGTTGTCATTGGTGGAAGGAAATATAGAGCCGATTCCCCAGCGGAGAACGTGTGACCCGTGTCCCCTCTTAACGCATCCCGACACAGAACAGCGAGACAAAAAAATATGATTCATGTTCATTTTTAGTCAATAGGAAAGGACATTATGGATGCCGTCGCTTTAACATTCTTTTTTGCGATTCTTTTCTTCGCCATCGCAATAGCCATCCTGCGATGGGTCCTGCGCATCAATCATATCGTCGATAGACTGGATCGCATTGTAAACCAACTTGAGAGCATCATCAATGCGTTGAAGGCCGGTTTTAAGATTGAAGAGACCAAATAACTGGATTCCCGCTTCCGCGAGAATGACATTAGGACCAACGCATCCCGCCAAAGGAAAAAAATCATGAAAAGGATTCTGATCATCGCAATCGTGGGAGTCATGCTGGCGGGGTGCATGCCCAAAATGACAGCGCCTAATTCTGAAGAATTGCAGATTGAAAGAATATTTCAAGTACGCAATCTTGATAAAGATGAAATATTTGAACGGTCAAAGATGTGGATGGCAAAGAACTTTAAATCAGCAAAATCCGTCATCGAATATGAAAATAAAGAAAAAGGCGTAATCATAGGAAATGGCACTACAGATATATATATAAAAATAACCCTCCCTCGTATAGTCGCTACATTCACGATGCAAGAAGATATCAAAGATGGAAAGGTTCGCCTGAAGATCGATAACGTTCAGCAGGCGGGGGGATATCCGATTTATTCAGAATTTAAAAAGCCCGTTCAGAACGAGATAGAGCTTTTAACATACGGTCTTCAGATATATCTCACGAACCCCACCAACCGGGAAGACTGGTAAATCTCTAAGCCTTCTTCGCGTTCATCACCGCCGCAACTGTCGGCATTGCGGAAATGGATGTCGGCAAATCCGCCTCGACGAGAACGCCCTTGGTCATCAGCGCCGCCACGAGGTCACATAGAGGGTCGGGCAACGGCGGAGGCGGCTGAGACGTCCATTGCGTCCCGTCCCACACGGGAAATTCGCAAGGCGCCAGTAATGTAAAGCCCTCAGGGATTGCTCCTACCTCTGCAATTATCATTTCACTGGCATCCGACGTCTTATATATCCTGGTTCCTCTGTGATCTTCGATCTGCGTCCACGCTCCGTTCTTGAAGATCCGCGCATTGCCTTCCGCTGCATCAGGCGGCGCCACTACGGTCGAATGCGCGGGCATTAGATAAACTTCTTTGCCCTGATTCAGCGACTCAAGCGGATCAAGGGGAGCATCCTGCGATCCGATGTATTCCCCCGTTTGCCAATGGCAATTATAAATTTTCATAAACACTCCTCTAATAAAAAATTATCGGCATTACATATTTATTGCGCGGTCGAGTTTCGTTGCCCGCCGCAGAGTTGCCTGTGGCCAATGTGACGTAGGTACCGGTCGCACCACCCAGCACATAACTTTTAGGCCCCCCACCATTGTCTGTGACATTGTAAATAGGGTGGGAATGCGCCACTACATCATCGTTTTCCTCCGTCCCTACGTGATCGCCGGCAACCATGGTCGCTCCGGCGACGGCCACCGCCGTTCTTGAAGCGCGGTCAGGATCGACTCCTTTGCCGTGATCCCAATATCTCGGGAACTTCCCTCTGTCATCAGGAAGATTGAAACTATAAATATGCGCCGCACCATAAATGGTCCCGATTACGGAGAATAGATCTGCATATGTCGTTCGCGAAAGAGATGCTCCATTGCGTTCAAGGGCTCTCGCCGGCAGAGTCTCGGATGGCCAATCGAGCTGAGTTCCCGGAGGAAATGCGAAGCCGGGCACTATTCCTATTCTCTCATCCAAAATATTCGCATTGATGATTGAACTCTGTCCGACAATGAGCGCGATCTGCGCCACCGGCAACTTCCCCGCGGGAATGGCAGGCGGCGCCGGACTGCCGGCTTCCACGCCAGGCACAATGGAAAGCGCACCGGTCAAGGCATCGATCACCGCCCGGTCAATGCGCGGATCTGAAGATGGCGCGCCTATTGCCCCGGATGTCTGTGCGGCCTGCGAGACCAATGCGTTGCTGACAAAGAGATCGCCTGCATCAATCGTGATTGTCATGGCCGCCGGCGACGACTGATGCGGCGCGAACATGCCCGCGATGCGATTGTGTACCTGGATGTCAGCATCGATGCTGGTCTTGTATGTCACGGAATCCTGCGTCGTGAAATCTGTCTGAACAAATTTAGCTGCTCCCATAATTAAACTCCTTGAGTGTGCCAGTTTGCAGTCCCATCGACTGCGACACCGGCAGAATTGTAAAGCGTCAATGTGAAACCATTGACCGTTTGATTTGAAAGCACCGCCGTCAATCCGGAACCGCCGACGGGCGTTGCCTGTGCGTTTGGCAGAAAATTGAAAGGCGCCGCATACGTGATGACCGTTCCTGAATGCGATACTGAAATCCCCACGCCTGATTCCGCGCGAGTCGGCATATCAAGCATGGGAATAAAAGATGAAATATAAGCAAGGCCCACAGAGGCCGTCATCACAGCCTCCATGGTTACCGCGATTGCCGTGATGTCTCCCACGTCCCAAGACTGAAACGCATTGTAGGCGGCTCCATTGGCATGCCATTTAATATTCAGTTGAGGAGAGGCGACGCCCGTCTCGCCGGGTCCCAGATTCGAGACGAGCTGCGCAAGAGCCCTGACGACCTGATTCTGCGACAGTGTTTCCTCCAATGCGACGTAACCATAGGTTGAATAAGGCACGGGGCAGAATTTGTCAAAGGTATTCCAATCGTCGCCCGATGCAGGACCCTGCGATAACGGAACAAGGACGTTGGAGGGATGAACGATAAAATTTGTCAGGGTACCGGGCCATCCGAGCGTTGCCTCGTCGACCAGGTCAATCACGGGAAAATTCGGATTCGACACGGCCAGATCATATATCGCGGGATTTGCGGAATAGTTCCCCAGGGCGTCGAGTGCGCAAATCATAAACGTCCAGGAACCCGGCGCGGCCTTGAGACTTACGAGATGCGTTCCTTTTTCGATCTGCGTTATCGGTGTCCCGTCTGCCCATTTGTTGTTTCCCAGCCGATTATACCTGATCTCATAGCCGGCGATATTCCCTGCAACATTGTCCCAGGAGAAGACAACGAAAACGCCGTTCTGCGAGGCCGTGAAATTGGTTACGTCATCCACCGGCTGCTTGTATGAAGTGACACGGACCTTCGCCGGAGGCGAAAAAGGCTTTTCATTAGTCAGAGTCCAGCCATAGATCGTCGGATCTTCTTCCCTCAGCGTAAGATCCACGCCGCCATTATCCGATAACTTCCAGTCCGTGCACCGGAAACCTTTCCCCGACCAGCTTAATTGATCGATACCCAGATTAAGGACGTCGCCCGGTTGATATGGGAAAGCGGTCAGTTTGGCCGGAAAGTCCACGGTTATGCCGCGCAGGTTTTGATTCAGGAAGATCGCCGCGAGCCGCTGCGCCATCGATGCGCTGATCGTATAAGGTAGCTCTAGGGTCTGGCAGATCTCAAAACTCCCGTCCGCCGCATATTGGGCGGCATTCTGTTGATATGGAAAATCAACCTGCTGCCAATATTGGGCGGGAGAAACGAATGTCCCCCGCACGGTATTGAACCTTTGCTGTCGCGAAGGGGCCGGCATCACAGAAATATCGTCCCGCAGATCGGATTCGGACAAACCCGGACCCACGGGATAACTATAGGCGGCCGGGAATATGCTGTATGCTCCTTGCGACCAAACCAGGCGTCCTGCACAAGCGGTCAGCATCTTTTTCATTATGTCGATCGGCTTCAGATCAAGGGTGAAAGAACCGTTGCACGTATAGCGGCTTTCCTGATTTGTCGTATGCACATCTATCGTGCAGTTTACGGGAGGAATCGCAGCGGTCAGGCCGCTGCCTGCGAGCACCAGATATCCGGAAGCAAGAGCGGTCTCTACAACGTAGGAATTTGCGCTTGCAGGAAAGACCGTCGAGACACCGTCTATCGTATATGTTCCGCCTGCTATGGTGATTGTGATGGTGTCGCCGGCGAGGATCGTCCCTGAACCGGAGACGAGGTTCAATCCAATCGCTCCCGCCGGATAGTAGGAACCGTCCGTCATATAGCCCGCGCCTGTGCCGACGCGAACCGGGACCGCTTCATCACAGATGTTTGCAGCGGCGATGAAATTGGCGTCGTTGACGTCCGCTGAGGCCGCGCCCATGCCATAGGTCTTGACGAGATAGTCCCGGACACAAAGGACGGCATTGTCGGTCCAACCCGTCGCAGCGGTTCGCGGATCGTACACGTCCTTCACGCCTCTCACGACTGCCTTGACATTCGGAAGTCCGGAGGCGAAAACAGTTTGATCGTATTCAAGCCTGATTACGAGATAAGCTCTTCCGGATAGTGTATGCTCCAATGTCCATACGTGGTTCCCCGCCCGATCAACGGCGTTTGCGATCAGATCGGCATCGGCTGCCTGGTCCACGGCGCCAAGATGCTTTGTAATCTGGACGAACGATGTGCCGTCGGGCTTTATGAATGTTGCATCCGTTGAGATCGTGTCGCCCAGATAGACATCATCAATGCCTTCAACTTCATGGGACGTCAGTGCAATGACCAGATAGACAAATTCATTATTGGCTCCATACGAAAAAGCCGCTACAAGCGGCCCGGAAATGCAGCATTTTCCATAAACGACACGATGAGGAGCGGTCGCATTGCGGAGCGTCTGCATACGTCCGGCGATGAGATCTGCCGCCTGCGGGACCTGAAACATGCTCGATGCAACATACGAGATCGTTGTCGCGCTAAGGATCGCCACGGCTAACCATGGCTGCCCGAAATAGACCGCCACGGCCGCCGCGATGATCCCAGTGACTTGAACGACGGCAGGAGGCATCAAACAATCCTCCATGCCGCCGCAGCATCGGTCATCCGCCGCATCACAAGGCCCTTTTTCCCGGCGGCGATCGCCATCACGCCCACACAGACGGCGACTGCGGGGCCTCCATCCTGCTCCATCATCACCCAATCTCCCCGCTTTGCCATCTTGGGCGATATCTCGGGCCCGATATTCGCCGTCACGAGGGATCGCAGGCCGCCCGCCTCCTTGATAATGGCTCCTGCACCTTCCTCGGTAGAATAACCCCTATATTTTGCAGCCAGGTCAGCGCCGGTCATGGCCCGGGCGCAATCGCAAGCAAAGAGAACGCAGTCATGAATTCCCCATTCGAAGGAAGTCTTCTCGCGCGACTTGATGAAAGCCATCAAGTCTATATCCCAGGTCTCGCTTCTCATGTGTTGTAGGGCCTACCCCAGTAAATCTCCTGCTCTACCATTTGCGCCACGAACTCAAATCCTTTATCCGTCGGGTATTCGCTCTGCTGATCTGCATTGCCGAATACCCGGGACTTTCCGCGTTCCCACTGCACGAGATCGCTTTCTACCGTTACCTGGATTGCAGCTTCTTTGCCGAGTTTAATCGGCATGGTATCCATCTTGCCCTTGAAGACGACTATCGGGTCGGCAAGGATTTGATAGTTCGCGTCTAGAGGGGCCAGCCAGATGGTCGCAGACCGTCCCGAATAGGTTGTGCCAAAACATTCGGCGATATATTGAGACTGAATTCCGGAGAGGGTCAGCGTCACACCATACATCTGCAGGTCGGTGCCTTCTTCGATTGCCGAAATGCCTCCGAGATTCCCGGCTCCGGTCCAGGTATGGCCATTCCAATCGAAATCATATCCGGCGTTCGTCAATCGCACCGTGCCATAAAGAATCACAGACCAGTTCTTTTCCGATGCCGTCGCGCTCGTCGCGGCTTTTATCCAAAGCTCGCAGATATCGCCGACATTCCATCCGGCGATCGTCTGTATTTTTGTGACATAAGCGCCCGTACTGTCGCTCTCCTCCACTCCGACATTGACGCCATTCTTCTTGATCTGCCCGTAACCGGAGCCTCCGACGCCTTTCAGATCGAATGAAATTATCAGGGGACCGCTTCTCGTGACCGTAAATGATTTTTTGAGCACATAAGCGCCGCTAACGGTGTTGCGCTCGACGGCGTCGGTTTCCAACGTCTCATTGTCAAAGTCGAGCTCCACCATGACAAGATATGGGACATTCGAATTTTGCAGGGCCGCTTCCGGCGCGGTCAGGATCGTCCTCATCAAAAGACCTCGGTAGCTGAAATCGTAATTGTAGGATGGCGGTCCGGATCAAAGTTGGCCGTATCTTGCTTGTCATCATTCAAGCGGAACGTGGCCAGCGGCTCAACGATCACAAGCAATGACGTATCCGCCGGCGAAATGCGCATGGGCGGCTCAAAAGTGAGCGTTGAAAGACCGCTGCCGTCCACCGCCGCAATTGCCGTAATGATTTTAAGTTCCCCTCCGATCTCGACATAATCTCCCGGGAGAAGCCAGTTTGATTGGTTCGCAACGCCCCAATGGGTGACTATCGCATTACCCGTCTGTCCCGCACCGGACACAGTACCCGCTCCAGTCGCATAACCGCTCGGGGTCTTATGGGTCAGATCTCCCGCATAGAAGCGCCCGGCGGCCCCGCGCAGTCTTGCCAGCCATGCCTTAAATGCCCGAGCGTCAATCTGGTTAAGATTCTGCCAGGTCGCTGTAAATAACCATCGCGCGCCGGGCAGTTCATACGTCTGAACAGACTTGTTCAGCGGCGATTCGAAGGTCTGCGTATTCGCTTGCAGGCTGAAAGTGCATTGAGAGGCATTTGCCCGGTTAAGCGTCGGAAGATTCAGGGTCGTCACTTAACCCTCCCGCTGGCATACGCAAAGGAACCTCCTCGCTGCATGCTGCTATAAATTTCCGATTTTGCCTCTTCTTTCGCTCGCGATGCCATTGCCCGCATTTGCTGTTTGATCTCCTCGCTCGTTCCGGCCGCAAAGTGGAAATTTTGATTTATAACCGGAGGACCTCCAAGTTTGCCGCTTGGTGTGATCATCCCCGAAGCACCTGGCGTGAAGAGTTCGGGACCTTTCTCGCCAACTATGTAAGACTGGCCAACGTTGACCGCGCCGCCATATTCCCGTCCCTGATATTGCGTCCCGGCGATGATTCCGACCTGGGCCGCGCCAATCGCACCGGCCATCATAGCAAGCGGGATGTCCATCTCTATTCCCTTCAATGACTCGGAACCAAGGATTCCAGTCACAGCAAGGGCACTTGACATGATTGCCTGACCAATTGTCAGTGCTTTCCATGCCTCAAATTGAGTTCTGTTCCCCTTGTCCATCATTCCAGCAATCTGTCCGAGTTGGCTGTTGACTATGCTGCCGGCATACATCCAACTCTCTTCATCTATTTTCCGTTTGTCAGCAGCATACTTTTCATCGAGGATCTCTTTTTTCTCAAGAACCAACTGATAATCGGCCAGGTCCTTCCCGTACAATTCTGCTTTTTTTTGGTATGTTTCAATTTCGGCTTGCACTGCGGCAACGTTCTGATCGTATTGAAGTTTTAACCTCGCCTGCGGAGACGATCCCGCTCCGAAAATGTCGGGTATGGCCTCGCGAAGAGCTCTGTTCTCGAATTCACGACGCAACGTCTCCGTTTGCCGACGCTGATCCGCTTGAAAGACCGAAAAACTGTCGAGAATATCCTTTTGCTTTTTCTCTTCCGGAGAGAGCCTTAGATATTCCGGAGACGCGCGATAAAAATCTGTCCTGGCTTTTGCGGCCTTTTCATATTGGCCGGTCAGGTCCAGGATCTGCGCAGTCAGATCGCTCAGGCCCTTTGTCTGATCATAGAGATCACGTTTCGTCTCATCCGCATTCGCCGTCCTTGCCTGCTGCAGCTTCGCCTCCGCCGCATTGACGGCCATGATGGCCTTCTGCGTCGTCTCGTATGATTTATTGACCTTCGCGGCCATCTCATCCGTCGGATTCGCATTGTATAGGGCGAGTGCTTTTTTCTCTGTCTCCTGAGCGGCCGTGAGTTCTTTTTGCTTTGCGTCGAGCTCGATCTGCAGACTTACTTCGTTCAGGGCATGTTTCTTATCGAGATAATCCTTCAAGGAGACCAGTCCCCAATTCCAAGCGATCTGATTTAACTGCTCTTCCGCGTCATTGGCCTGCTTCTGCTCCTGGGCAATCGATTCGTAGAAGGCCTTCAGATAGGCCAGGTAAGCATTCGCCGCCGCCATCTCTTTTGCGGATCCCTTGGCGCCGACGTTGATGCGCTCACCGGTCAAATCCTGTGTTTTCTTCTTTATCGGGTTGCCGTTCTCGTCGAGGCCGACCTCAAGATAGGCAAGCTTCAGGAGCTCCTTATCCTGCGCATTGTATCGCTCCTCGAACATCTTATTTTGCTCGGCCCACCATTTCCCTGAGTCGGTGAATTTCCCACCCGCGAGATAATACATGGCCGTTGTAGCCGTTCCGCCGAGTTTATCGAGCAGCATAGCCAAACGCCTGACCTCCGCCTCGACGCTGTGGAGTCCTAGGACGAATCCAGAGATCATGCCGCCCTCGGCAAAACCGCTCATTGCCACTGCCAGCCGCGTCATCTCCGGAACCAACTCGTCCCCGACGCGCATCTTCATCGCCTTGATGGCGAGCTCCAGTTCATTGACCGATTCCTTGTATTGCAGGATTTTCTGAGCTCCGTCGGGTCCAACTATCAGATGCAGGCGCTCCGCAGTTGCCTGGGCCTCCGCCATCTTTTCCGGCGTCAGTCTGAGGATCTCCTGGAGCTGACCCCAGGAGCGGCCATAAAGGGTCATGGCCATTGTGTTGCGATCGGCGCCGGACTGCGTCTGCAGGAGAGCCTGGTTCACGTTGGCCATGATCTCCGGCATCGGCAGGAGATTGCCATTCGCATCCTTTATCGAGACGCCGTAATCGTCAAATTTGTCCGTCCCCTGAGCCAGCGTGCGGGAAAGCCGGAGAGCGGCATTTATTGCCGTCTCATGATCAATTCCGAGTTTGGCGATCGCCGTCTCAAAAACGCTTGCTTCTTCGGTCGTGACGCCGAATGTGTTCCCGAGCTTTCTTATGTTCTCGCTCCAGTCGACCGTCTCCTGTACCATGTTACCGAGGAATTTGCCGCTTCCCCAAATTGCTGCCGCTGCGCCGATGGCGGCAATCCCTTCTTTGACCACACCCAGAGACGAGGCCATATCTTTTGCGGCCTTATCGACAATACTGACGCCCTTTCCCATGTCCGACTGAAGGCGGGCGACATCGGCGCTCATGCTGATGACCAATTCACCGAGGTTTGCCATAGTTTAACTCCCTTTCAAGACTTCTTTTTCGATGCGCTGCGCTAGATATTCTTTCATCGCTTCGATCGCTTCCATCTTCTTCGCTTCGTATGCCGGACGCAGAAAAGGCTTCGCCGCCATCTTCGACGTACCGAATTCGATGAAACGCCACCAGAAGGGAAATAACTTCGTGAAGCGATCTTTGTATCCAGCGATGCCCACAAAAAAAGTCACTGCATATTGAGTTCTTCGTTTCTGCCAGGAGGCTATCTTCTTTCTCATGAAGCCGGGAGGCACTATAACCTTCTGGCCGCTGAATTTCTTGATGAGCGCCTTTTCGGCGACGAGGGCGCGCAGCCTGGCTTCTGTGCGGAAAACATTGGCGCCGGCGCGGACGCCGCCCACCAGGATCTTCTTCTCAAGTTTCACCGGAAAATCATTGAGGGTCTTCTCCAGATCGGCAAGACCCGTTATTTTAACCGATTCCGTGCTTATATCGTTCATGCCCCGAATACCCTTGTTGCGTACGCCTCGAGTTCTTCTACCGTCAATTGTCTCTCCTTCACTTCCGGAGCGTCACAAAAGTTCATGAAATCGGCGGCCGTGAAGGGCTCGGGACGCGCCTTCGAATCCCTGTTTATATTTGCGGTCAGGGCCATTTGCTGCCCGTGCCTCAGCTCCGCCCTGTATTCCCCGAATGGATCTATATTGCTGTAATTAAGCCAGCCGTTGAGTTGGCGCGCCGTCAGGCACTGGAGGAGATGATCGGGATGAGGAAATCCCAGGTGAAGCGCCAGCCGGTAGAGGAACAATTCCCGCGGCCGGCTCCTTAATTTTTTGATTCGTCTCCCGCAAGGCCGTTCATGCGCCGCGCCGCCCGAGCAAGCGCGCTGAATCGCGCAGACGCCGCCTTCTCCAGAAGCGCCGCGTCCTCATCCGAAAAGATGCGGTTCCCGGCATCGTCGACCACACTCTTGGCGACAAGGGCGGGAATAAACTTCGACATGACGATATCGCCGCTCTCGTTTTGGAGTTCCTTCCGGGTATAGAGATCCATCAGGTCCTTTGCCCCGATTTCGGAGAGAATCACTTCTCCGCCTTCCACGGCGATCGTTTCCTGCTTCAGCTTCATCAATTCGAGAAGCGCATTTCTGTCAAGGCTCATAAATCACCTTTTCAATCTTTGGTAGCGAGGGAGGGAGTCGAACCCTCTATTTTCAGCTTATGAGGCTGATGAGATAACCGTTTCTCCACCTCGCGAAATCCAATTTTATGACCTGGTCACGGCGCCGCTGATCTGTATTTCAAAACTTCCGGTCTGCACACCGTCAACTGCCGCATCCGGCAGCGTCCCGAATTTCAGGATGGAGCCGCTAAAGGTCCTGATGCTTCCGCCCGTCAAGACCACCTTGAAGGCGCACACGACGGAGCCGACAAAAGCGGCAAGAGCCGCCTGCTGACCGGGATCGCTGACTTTCTCGAAATATTCCATTGCGACGGTGCCATTGTCGATAAGGCCCGACTCGAATTCCTTTGCCAGACTATCCAGATCCGTAACATCGATCTTGCTTGCCTGCGCCCCGGCCGGTTTAATGGATTTGATCTCCTTGATCTGTGTCCAGTCCGCCGGCGTCGCGTGTGCCGTGCCGATGGTGATCGTCTTTCCGGCCGTATTTATATCGACCGCGAAAGTGTCGTTGACGGCGCCTGTTGCGACGTGATGGGCGACTGCCGTCTGGCCGTTGATCAGGGCATCATCTCCCCCGGCGAAATTACTGTCGAAGGTTACGACGTCGCCGTTGGCAATGCCTGCATGGCCGGTCATGGCCAGGATAGTCGGATAACCGCACACGATTGCCGTCAGGGCCTCCGATGCGCCGGCCGCCCCGGCAATATAAATTTTACATCCCTGTGCTAATTGAGCTGCGATAGACATGTTTATGTCCTCCTTTGATTAAAATTTTAGCTTCCGCAGTTAAAATCCATGTGACTGTAAAATCGACGCGTTTCCTCTTCAAAGCCGTCCACCGCGACGGAAGAAGAAAAATTGAATAAGGCCAAAGCATTCGTATCCGGATCCGACGTCTGTGCGAGAACCGACGCGGCAGCCATAGCCGCATTCACGGCGGCTACGGCAGCCACCAGGTACGACGTATTCACGGCATAGACACTGATCTGCACGCGCGGCCTCTCGGTGCCGGTGTCTCCCTCAAGATCCTCCCAGCACTCGCCGCCCAGGATCGAAAAGACGCCAAATGTTTCTGCAACGGCCCCTGCGGATCCGTCCGGGTCCGGATGCTGTATATAGTAAAGCTCGCCTTTGAAAACCGGCTGGTTCAAAATAGCGTCTATGTGCTCCTGGATGTTCATCAGATTCCCTTCACTCCCGATTGGCACATGATGTTTATCTCGCGGCGCCGCAGTCCGACGTCGTCCGGTTTCCCGATAATGCTGTAGATCGTCCCATTTGCGTCGACTATGCGCATATTCGCCCTCAGATTCGGAATATAGCGGACGGTGATTCTGTAATCCGCGCCCGGCCATGCCGCCTGTGCATTCGCGCGGTCGTAGCTTTTGAGCTCGTTGATGGACGCCCAGGCCTGCCTGAATGTTTCCCAAGTGGTCGACGCCACGCCGGCGCTCTTTGTGATCACCGGCATCTGGATCGTGATCCTGTGTCTGAGGTCTCCGGATCTCATAGGAAATCATCCCAAAGTTTGACGCTTGCCAATAATCTCTGCGGAACCACGTTTTCATCGATGGCGGCTCTGCTCGTGGCTTCGATAAAGGACTCGCGATGCTCGTACATGTCGGCTGCGATCATTTTTATGGCGGCCTTTATCTTATAGGGGACGAGCGTTGCGTCTGTCCATCCGCAGACGAACCTGATCGAGATCGGATGCGAAGGAAAGAGCATACCCGTCGGCCAAACGATTCCCCAGGGAAGAACGATGCGGCCGCACTGCTCGCCGTTGGTCTCCACGATATAGTCCGTATTCTCGACCAGGGTAGTCTCCACGCCATTGACGTCCTTCCATTTGACGTACGTCACGCTCTGCAGGTTCCCGAACGGCAGCCTCATATAGTAATTGTCCAGGTAGCGATTCTGGAAATAGGCATTCTGGTACTGTTGCCCCGAATGCAGGGAAGGAATGCCGCGATGGCCCCAGCGTCCCGGCCAGTTCGGCGGGAAATAATCCCACGTCTGCGTCAGAAGGACGCGCCTGGTCATGTCCTCCACATGTTCCCTCGCTGCAACGAGAATCGTCGTCAGCAGGTCATCGTCCGTCGCTGTGGAGGCATTCCTGAGGATATCAACGCCGAACTCGCAAGACGCCATAAGGACTTTTGCCACAACGCGGATGTATGCCTTCGATCCGGTATAGGCCTTTGAGAAAGTGGCGTTGTCGTTGGCAGTCGTCACCTGGGTAAAGGCACCTCCGGTCCAGTCCGTGAAATGCGCGTCGACGTTGTCGTCGGATTCCTGGATCTTTACATCCAGGGTGGCCGTAGCGGCATTCGTGCCGGAGACGAGGTCGACCAACGCCTGGTATCCGAGGACATCAACGGCGGCGCCAAGAATTGTATATCCCGTGGCAAAAGTCGGGTTGGCTGCGCCCTGGTCCGCGGAATTCGTTCCGTTCGAGATTATCTCGCCCAGGGTGAAGGCTCCAGACCTGCTCTTGACGATATAGGTTTTCGTTGTGATCACCGTGACGATGAGACAGGTTTCATGGCTTGTGGCCCCGGTAAGCGTGTCGCCGGCTGCCCACCCTGTCCCACCGGGCGCGACGTCGAGAGTCAACAGTTCATAATCGATGCCATATGACTTCGGCGCAATAGATTGCGTCGAATCCACGTTATCGGCAAAGGATCCCGAATCCAGACGCAGATGGTCCTTCAGCTCCTGCAGGCTTATCGGCTCAATTGTCGGGGCCACGTAGCGAATGAGTTTCATGTCATTTTCCTTATGCAGAGAATTCGTGATCTTCGGACTTTTGCCATTACGTCTTCGCTTCTGCCGCCGGCGCCACTGCTGGCCCTGCCGCCGGCCCTTCCGGCGGTCCTGTTTGATTCGGATTTGCCCATTTTCGCACAAGAGCAAAGATGCCGTTCGATTCAACGCCGGGATGAAAGACAGCAATCGCTTGAAGAACGGCAAACGCTGTCGTGGGAATCAATGCCATCACAGTCGAAAAATTCTGCCAGAACCAGGTGCACCAGTCATTCGATAGGAATATCATGTTCATCCTGCTGGATTGAATCGCCAGGGCGACGACAGCAGCAACGACGAGAAAAACCGTCAAGAAGATCAGAGACACGAGGAGTTTCTTCATGGCCGCCTCCTCACTTCGCCGGATCTGTCGAAGCCGCCGGCGCAGAACTAGGCTGTGCATTCACGGCTGCGATTCCGCTGTCTATGACCGCTTGAATCAGCGGCTGATACGTCGTGAAACTTTCTTTCGCCCCGCCCGTAAGGGTAGCAGACAATCCATCGAACATCACCTTAGCCGCTGCCTGAACCGCATTCGCCTTTGCTGCACCATTCGACTTAGGCGAGATTGCCTCAACAGCATCCATTAGGGCAGGCACGCCCTCGATAACCGCTCCGACTATCGGATTGGAGGCTGTCGCAACCCCGCCAACTACGGGTATTGCCGCCTTTGCTACGGGTAAAAGAAAAGTCATAAAACTCTTGAAAAATGATCCTAAACTCATAACGTCCTCCTTCTATTTTGCCTTCCGGCGGTTAAAGTTAAAGTATTTGTATCCGCTCTTTCCAGCGCGGCACCATTTCTTCTAATTCACCGGGCCACCATGCCGTGTCGCCCGTTTTTGCTCCATGCCAGATATAAACTGCCTCGGCACACCAAACTATGTGATCGCTCTCCTCAAGGTTGATCGTCTGATGGCCTTTGAGCTGTTTAATCAATCCGCCCCAATCATACGAAGTGCCTAGAGAGGCTGGATGCGGCGGGAAAGCCCTTTCTTCTATCTGCGGAATCTCTATCCTGTATTCATTCTTCAGCGGATACCAATATGCTTTGCCTTTGTAGTTCTGTAAAACATTGGATAGATAATCTCCCTGTACTCCGCCCGACACAGCTTCATGCAAATATCTTCTCCGCACTCCAGTGTATGGAGATTCCATGAGGACGATCATTCCCGTATGGTTCGTATCCCTTCCTGTCTTCCAGCGGATCTCCGGCCCGGGGATATCGGCCCCTGCAAATTCTACGACGTCTCCCGTTCCCATTTGATCGCATACTGGACTGTATAGAGCCAGATTGTCGCTCATGTCTTCTTGCCTTCTACCTTTCCTGTCTTTGCCTGCGCTTTTGGTCGTCTCTGATCTCTGACAAGAGAACCTTAATGCCTGACAGGTCTTCCCGGGACTGGGCTATCGTTTCCTTGGCTGCCTTGAGATCTTCCTTGATAACTACGTGAGTGCTCTCAATCACGCACATTCTATTCTCATGGTCGACGCTCTTCGCTGACACCCAACCTACCCAGGCAGAAGTTAAAAGAGTGCCTACACTGACGACAACAGTTATGATCGTCTTGACATTGCTCTTCATGGCTCCGTTGGATATCCTGATAACCTCATGCGTGGGTTCACCCATAAGAATGTCCTCTATAAGTGCTTACGAATTTCTTCGTTCAATCTCAGGACCCTGAACACATGACCCTTCACATATTCCGGCTTCGAACGGCGCAGGTATCTCTCCATCCGGAGGAGCTGGTAGTCCTGCCAATTCTGCGGGTTCTCGGATAAGAGTTCCTTATTACCGACGCCGGGAAGTTTGGGATCGTTCTGTGGATTGACCGCCGAATCGAAGAGGCATACATCGAAAGGGAAGGGTGCATCATCGCATCCCTGCGGAATCCAATATTCTTCGAGATAGACCTTCTTCGCATGATCGACGGTCGTGTTGGCATCGATCTCCGGATGATATCTCTTTGCTAGGCCCCAGATCGTGAATCCACCCGCATCATTCGGATCGTCAGAAGGCTTCCCCTCGAGACCAATCGTCAATTGAAATCCCAGATCAAAAGATTCTCTCATTTTTCCTTCTCCTTTAGCTCACCGCATTGCTCGCATCTCAATGAATGCTCCTGATTGCAATGTTTGCATCTTGGGCACATCCATTTCATCTTTTACCACATACATCCAGCGCATGAACCGCCGGATATGTATTGCGTTGGCGGAATATTATAATTTACGGTTATCGAAGCACTTCCCCAATTTCCGGCTGCATCTCCGCAGCCAACGTACAAAGTATTTCCCCCTTCTGAAAATCCGGTAATTGTTCCGGACCACGAAGTGGTGCCTGTCAGACTTGTTCCATGTGTAGCATCAGGGGCGCTTCCTATCCTGCCTTTGCAGACAACCACACCGACGTCATCCGTTGATGTGCCAGAGACGGGCAAAGAATCTGATGTTATCGCGCTGGGGTCTGCAATAGAAATATTGACAGTCGGCGGAGTATTATCTGTAATAGTCACGGAAGCACTGACAGATGAACTCACATTCCCCGCCAAATCCTTTGCAAAGGCATACAGTGTTTTCGCTCCCATCGATGAGAAGGTATGGGTTGTTGGGGCGGAAGCTCCCCATGAGCACCCTGCGCTATCATTAGTTTCAACGATGCAATATGGAGAAGCAGCGAGTGCTGTCTCATCAGTAATTGTAAAAGTGGTAATGTTTACAGTCACAGAATGTGCTGTGCCAGGAATTGCAAAAGCTGTAACGACTGGTGGAGTAGTATCAGCAGGAACCCCTCCATATTCATAAGCCCCCGCATCGGGACTCGTTACTGAGCGAGCATTGCCATCATAATCCACATTGAAAGGGGTCGCCAGTGGATTGAGTACCTGTGCGTTTGTCCCGGCTGTGGCATTTTTCAGGTGAAGGTCATACGGTGCAGAACTGCTCACAAAAGGGTCAGCGGCGATGCTGGTATTTAGATGAGGTTCTGTAGGTGGCGTTCCCGAATTGTAGAAGGCATTATAATCATGCGAATTAGCATTAGGATTCAAATTCTCACTTGTGCCCAGGCTCACCCCCACATTATTTACAAACAGATTATTATAAACATAAGTAGGATAGTCAAGGGTCGTATAGTAACAAACTGCACCTACTCTGGCTTGATTCCAACCTGTTATTGTATTGTGATGTACCTTGAAGCTACGCATGATATCTGGATGAGTTGGCCCATCATCGGCACAACCTACAAAATCAAGACTGTACCCCGCACCTCCTCCTATAAAAAGGTTATTAAATATTTCCCAATTATCATTATGACCTCTTCCCACCCCTCCGCTAAAGTCGTGCACCCAAACCATGCCTGGGTCGAACATATTATTTTTTATAATGGCATTCATCGCGCCCTGACCGGTCAATGTCTCATTATGACAAGAATTAGTTGGACACTGACCGTCATCGTTATTCCACGTTGGCGTGAAATAACAACCATCCACAACGGCATTCGGAAGACCCATGAGTGCGACGTGTACACAAGTTCTATCAAACCGAATGTATTGAAGGAGTATATCAGTGCCGGGATTAGCACCCTCATTTTCGAAACCCCCTTCACAAGCGCCTGGGCACTCTCCACACCCATCCACCCATATATTTCTGAAGACTATATAGGAAGCATTGGTGTTAGTGTCCAAATATGTCATCCAATGGGTCACTGCACAGGTTGACTTAACCCTGAACCCATATTCTGACCCATCATGCTTACCTTTTGAATTTGGTGTTACCCCATCAAATACCCAATTATTACTCTGTACAATAAGAGTTCCATAATCAACACCAACAAAAACAGTCTGATTAGCATAAGAAGCATCCCAACCTTGAGTGCTTGAATTGCAAGCAGCTCCTCCTGCCGTTGCCTTCTTTACTGTGACGCTGGCACACTGTCCGGTGCATGTAGTTGAAAGTTGTTTAGATTCATAAGTCCCGCCGCCCATCCAATAAATGTTTCCTCTATAGAAGGTGTCTCCACTCTTCCCATTCCACGCCTGGGCATTTGCCCAGGAACTACCTGAACCATCACTTCCTTCCGGAGCAGTTGGAAGCATGCAGACATTACCCGCGAAGGATGTTGATGATAGGATAAAGGAAAATAAGCTGAATAGAATTAAGATAAACTTTTTCATATTATGCAACCTTTTTGAAATTAGGGTGTGCATCCGTATACCTGAAAATCGTGCACATAATTTACATTACATGCCCAAGTCGTTCCGTCAGTGCTATTACAATATCTTGCTCCCAATAAATAGCGATAAGCTCTAGACGTTGCCCCGCTTTCTGTCTTGAATACCAACCAATATGTTGTTCCTGTTAGCTGTGTCGGTGTTGCGAGAACGTATGTGTCGTTCGTCATACTTGTTTGCAAGGTCGGATTCGTTACTGATGTGCCCGTTACAAGGGCAAGGGGACAGTCATTTCCTGCATCATGAGAGTAAATCATTGCAGATGCTGTTCCCCCACCTGCGGCACGTTGTTCACGAATAACATATTCAGTAATCGTAGAATCTGCCGTGACTGTAATTTTCGTCGCCGTCCATGCATTATTGCTCGCGTCCGTGGCTGTCGTAAGCCTGTCAATCAGGAGGGTCTGATTGTCAATGGTACATACGCCGCCCGTCGCACCCGACCCGACGACCATCTTGGCAAGTTGGATTTCCTCAGCAGGGCAAAGTGACGCAGACAAAAGAATCACGAGACTGAAAAATATGGACAGGTGTCGTTTCATATCTCACCTCAATCTATCGTGTAATAAAAACACATTGTCGCAAAGGTATTCGTCCCCGTTACCGAAGTCGTATGCCACCAGATGCCGTTATTCGCCGCGATGCCGGGGTTATCGAGTACACCGCCATCAGAGGTATTAGCAGTCCAGACACTTGCGACCGTGGCGTCTATGTCTACATCCACAGGTGTCAGAGAAGTACATACTCCACTCGTGCCGGTGCATTCATCGAACTGACCCTGCAGGTCGGTCGATCCGATATGATAGATCCTCACGCCCGTAATTGTGATGGCATAAGGAAATATTGCCACGGGGAAATCATCTGTGGCGACCAGGGCCTTCACCGTCGTGCAGTTGGAGAAGACCTGCGCCTTTGTCAAGGCAGTCTGCAATGCCCCATTCACAATAAACTTTGGGACACCTGCCACGAAGACAAGGCCATAGGTTGAGGCCGTTGGCGAGAAAGTCGAATTATTTCCCATTAGCAGTTGCCGAGAGCCGTCAGCGGCATTGGGAACGCTGGAAAGGGCGAACGTGCCGTCAGAACCGCACTGATAATATGCGCCCGTGTCCGTAGCATAATAGATCGCCGGGGCGGAACAAGACCCGGGAAGGTTGGCGGCAATACCTGCGGAATAGGGAAGACCGCTACCTATGCCTGCCGGCATAGGGGGAATGGCAGATGCGGTCCCGAAAGTAAAAAAGATCGATAAAATTGCAAGAATGATTTTGATTTTTTTCATGTCTGCTTACCTCGAAAAAATCAATTCAATGCTGTAATTCGCGCTATCCGTCGCCTGGTTGGATACCGTCACAGTGATCGTCGAAGTTATCGGCGGATATCGATATGATGATATAAAGGAACTATATGGCACGACGTCATAAGTCGCCGTCGGATGGATTAGATTAGCGCCTTTGCCTCCGAGCAGATCCTGGCCATTCATCAACACTGCGACATCGGCCGCATCCGGCGCTGTTCCACCCGGCGTGTGATATGCCTTGACTGAAGCGAGCCAATAGAAACCCGTTATCAAATCCATAATGTCCGAACCGACGGTCTGCGTCGGTATGGATCCGTCTGTCGAATCGCCGGTACAGACAAAAACGACTTTCACAAAACTTCCGGGACCGTATGTATATGGAGTCTGGACGCATGATCCTGCGACTGCCCATGCATTTGAGGCCATCAACATAACGGTCAAGATGATGGAAATAATCATTGCGGTAATTTTTTTCATATTCATGTCCTCTTTGAAAGAAAGGCGGGGCGACGGAGGAAAGCAATCACCCCGCCCGGGGAATGCCTGCGGTTCAGTTATCGTCTTTATAGTTTCGCTTCTGCGTACGCTCCATCACTGCCGGCCGTGTAGTGCAGAACGGCCTTGAAACTGCCGCTGCCTTGGGTTGCATCAGAGGACAGGATACCGATGGTTCCGACGAAGTCCTGGCCGCCCACAATCTGTGGCGATGTCGGGAGCACATCGGAAAGGCCCGGCGAATCTGTGATCACCGCGGCTGTCGCCACTGCTCCGCCGACCCAGACGATCCTTCCGCCCTGGCCGAGGCTGGTGATGGCGGCGCACTTGGCGCACATCGGGTTAGCCGCGATCACAGGCGTCGTGAACGTGCAGTTGAAGAGAACCTGTGTGGCGTTTGCGGAACAGGCGACGACAATCTCCAAAAAGAGCTGATGCACGAAGATTCGTCCGAAGACATTGAATAATTCGGTCTGCACTCCGCCGGTCTTCAGATACGTAGCATTCGCCAAGATCGCAGTTTCGACTCTCAGACCCAGTTTGAGATCGCTGATCGTCTCAATTGTTGATGGGGGATAATTTCTCACTTTTTCTTCCTCCTTCTCGTCTTTTGCTTTAGAGGCATCCGTCGCCGGATTGCCTGTGACACTTATCTTTTTCGCCTTCCCCATCAGTCTTGATTGCCGTCTGCGCCGAAATAGGACTTCCGGCGGACTCCGCCTTCAGCTCCATCTTGAACTTCTCGAGAGCCAGGGCGATTTCCTGCTTGATGAGGAATTTTACGGTTTCGATTTGATCTTTTCGCATTTTTGCGTTCCTCCTTGGATGATGGAGCGATCCCTTCGGACCGCTCCATTCACCGGTTAATCGTAAAGCGCCGTCTCCGGATGGTCTCCAATAAATCGCGCCCCATGGAGAACTGCGAAACAGGAATAGAGAGTTGTGTCAAGGTCGGCAATATTCAGTTCGACACAGTCCATACGGCCGGCCACATTCAGCATCGCGCTGTTGATCGGAATGCAGTACATGCGGTTTGCAACCACATCCGGCTGGAAGGTATTGACGCCCGCAGCCAGACTCATGTGGACCATGATGTCCTCATTGACCTGGATCCCATTGGCCTTGGCGGTCTTGCCGCCGGAGAACGTCAATGTCTCGCCGTCGACGAAGGTCGTGCCGTTGAAGCTGTAGCATACCAGCCTGTCTCCAAGATCTTCGGCCACGTAGCTTATTCCGCCGCCGGCGCCTGTGACGGTTTCTCCGGCTGCCGCCGCCACGCCCGTTGAAGGGGACTTGTACTTCAGGATATGGCCTGAGCGGTAATATTCGGTAAAGGCCAGGGCCGTGGCCGCCGAGCTGACGCTTACGCCCTGCTCAAGGGTTATTGCACCCGCCTTTGTGATCGCGCCGAGTATGATCCAGATGTCGGCATTGTTGTAATTCTTCATGCTGAATATGTCGCCTGCAATCGCCCCGTCATGGCTGTAGGGGAATGTAAACGGCACTATGGTATATTTTCCGTTGATTCCAAACATCGTTATATCCTCCTTCTGGTTGGCCGGGGCCGCGGCCCCGGCGGTGATTAAGAATTATCTGGCCTCGAGCGCCACGAAATGAGACTGCGTCGCATCCGGACCGCCTTTGTACGGCGTAAGTGCGGAGGCACGGACGGGCTGGCCGTCTACTCTCAATACGAAGCGGAAGACGCTTTCATCATATTCGAACCTCACATGTATCGACATGTCGGCCTGGATCCCGCCTTTCTGCGCCAGGATATAGCCGTTCAGGTCGGCGAGAACGATATCTCCGACGTCGCCGAGTGCGGCGCACTGTTCGATTGGAACCACGGGACGGCCAAGAAGCATCCCGTAAGGCGCCCCGGAAATTCCTCCTGGCGGCATAAATACGAGCTGGCCGCCGGTGCCGACGGCGATCGACATCGTGTAAAGCTGGGGAAGGGTCATCTGGTTGATGTACCAGGACGCATTTAAGTAGCTGGATGCGAATATCCGGGACGACATGTTGATGACGTTTTGCGCCACGATGGTGTCGGCCTTCTGGCCGGCTTCCTTTTTCACGGTGACGAGACAGCCGGCATTGAGAATGCCAAGCGGCTGTCCAGCGCCGTTCCCGTTGAGAATCGCATCGTCGATCTGGAAACCGAATTCATTCGGGAACGCGTTCCTGATGAATCCCTCAAGTGCGGCTGCGTCATTAAGGAGCTCATCCGTGGCATAGCAGAGGCCGATCAGTTTCTTGAGGTTCAGTTCGATCTGGCGGAACTTCGGCTTGCTCTTCGTCTTCTCCGAGGCTTCGTTCTGCCAGTAAGCCACGATGCCGCCGAAACGGCTGGATACGCGCGACGTCTCATCAACGCCGTTTATCTTGATGGAATTCGCATTGCTGCTGATCGGCTGGGGACGGCATCTCGGAGCCAGGATACCCGTCTTGATCGCCTCCTGGAGCAGTTCCTGCGCAAAGTCCGGCTGCACAAGGAAACCGCCGTCTGCGGGAACGCTCTCATTCAATCCTGCGGCCGCATTAAAGAGCCGCGGATCAACCGCTCCGCCCTGACGGCATGCTTCTATAACCGCAACAAGCTGCTGGCCAAGGCTTGAGAATCTGTCTCTGTTCTCTCTTTCAGATTGCCCCATATCTCCATCCCGAACGGATGCAGGCCGGGACGGCGTCGACAGCGCCACGTTTATCCCTTCTTTCCTCTCGAGCTGGGTCACCATCTCCTTCATGCCCTCGATCTCATCGTTGACCCTGGCGAAATATGCGACTTCATCCTTTGTGAGGTTGCGGTTTTCCGCTGTCGCCTTGGCCTCAATGTCGTTCATCTTCTTCATGAGGTCCTTAATTTCCTGTTTGTATTGAGTAATCGTTTTCATTTTTCTATCTTCCTCCTGAAAGTCAGTTCGTTCCGGTAAGTTTATCGCCCAACTCGAGCAGCTCGCTAACCGCATCCTTCGTTCCCGCGGAACCCAAATCAACGTCCCGTTGTCTTGCCGCAGGTTCGGCGACGGATTCGTCTTCATCCCGAAGATTGTCCGTATAACCTTCCGCAAGGATCGTCTTTGCCGCCTTGGCGCTGAAACCTCCGTCCCGGAGGATCCGCTCCGTTTCTCTTGCCGTGGGCATCTGCCTCTTTCCTAATATGCTCTCCGGGATTTTCCTAAATCCCAGTTTCATCATAATGGGTGAATATTTCGCGCAGGCAGCCATGTCCATCTTGCCGCTGATCTCATCTACGAATCCGGCCTGCTTCGCCTCGTCGGCGCTCATCCACGTTTCCGCATCGAGAAGGCTCTTGATCTCATCTGACGTCTTGCCGCTCTTTGAGACGTACGCCCCCATCATCGAATTGCAGATCTTGTCCAGGATATCGGCCATCTTTCTCATATCGTCCGCGTTTCCGATGACCAGGCCAAACGGATTGTGCATCATGTAAATCGCATTCTCGGCCATGACGACCTTGTCGCCGGCCAGGGCGATCACGGATGCGATGGAGGCGGCGATGCCGTCGATGTAAGTCGTGACCTTTGCCGGATGGTTTTTAATCGCGTTATAAATGGCATTGCCATCGAAGACCTCGCCCCCGGGGGAATTGATGTGCATGTCTATCTTCTTGTTCTTCACGGCGTTCAGTTCCTGGATGAAATCCTTCGCGCCGATGCCCCAATATCCAATCTCGTCATAGATCCAAATCTCAGAGGAATCGGCCTGGTTCTTTATCTCATACCAGGACATGGCCTTATTGCCGTCGATCTTGTCGATCAGCACACCGGCGGCGTCGTAAATATCGGTCGCGCTCTGTTGCGCGGCCCGTTGCCTGATAGCGATGAGCGCAGAGCGGTAGACCTTGCCGTTCTTTCCAAAGGGATAATGATATGCTGCCTTCGTCTCTTGATTCGCGTCGGGATCGATGCCAAGATGCCACTTGGAATATTCACTCCAGTCGGGAGGGTCGCCTAAGATCTTATTGCCATCATCCGCAGAAAATGACCAACTGCTTGTCTTGTCCACCTTGCCGGCGTCTACCAGACTGCCCGCGTGGGCCTTTCCCTTTGAATTCAATTTGACTGCCATCGCTTAACCTCCGATTTCGTGAATCTTTGTAGTATGCATCGGGATCCTCTTTGGCGCTGGCGCAGGCGACCGTCCCGGGATGACAGGCGGCGGCGCCGGCTCTTTCCCCACATCTTCGACTGCGACCATATTGAGAGGCACGTAATACTTATCGCCGCCATCTATCGGATCCATATCTTCTCTCTCGCGAATGTCGTTCTGGGACATCGCACCGATCATGAACATTTCCTTATAGAAGGTCGCCCGGGAAGCATGGTCGCCTCTCAGAAGGCCTTCAACGATGTGCTTGAAATAGAGTCTGCCCCTGCCGGAAAGGGCCCTCTCACTTGGAGTCAGGAGCTGCATGTTGTAATTCTGCTCGAAGCGGACGAGCCAGGGAAGCAGCGTATCGATGACGAACGACGTCTGCTCCGATTCGATATTACTGAATGAAGATTTTGAGAGGTCCTTCAGTTTGTGCGGAGGAAGGTTGAACCAGCGCGCGATGTCGGGAATCTGGAATCCCCTGGTTTCGAGGAACTGGCAGTCGTCCGGAGGGATGCCGTACTTCTCGACCTTCATTCCTTCTTCCAAGACCATTAGTCGGTGGGCCTTTCCGAGACCGCTTTGCTGCTTGCCTAACGAGTCCTCGATATTTTTTTTCGCCTGCGCGGATAACGACTGCGGATGAGAAACAACCATTCCCGGATTTGTTCCGTTGCCAAAGAACAAGGAGCCGAACGATTCAAGGGCCACCCCGAGGCCGATGGATTTCCGCGCCATCGCGATCACGGAATATCCCTGGAAGCCGTCAAAGCCGAGGCCGGGAACGTGCAGGACGATTTCCCGGGGCAGGTCGATGTTGTCATTTCCCACTCGGACCCGATAGACGAGATTCCCATTCTCCATCCGGATCCGCACGCGATTCGGGGTTATCGGCCAGAGTTCCCGCAGGTTTCCGTATCCGTCGCGGACCTTCTCTGCATAGCAGTTGCCCCAGGTGAGCACATGCGCGGTCATGACCTCGCGGAACGCCATCGCCGTCATGAAGGGGTTCGCCTGGTCGTGCAGGACGCGATACGCCGGAAGATCGTCTGCAATGCGCTTGGAATCTTCCTTTCTCTGCATCAGATGCAGGGGAAGAGCGGCTATCGTTCCGGAGATGATGGAAACTGCGTTCCAGACGGGCGCGTAGGTGAGCGCCGTATGCTCGGTGACGTTCTCTCCGGAAAGCGCCTGGGAGCCAAAAAGATTCCAGAGCGAGCGATCCCAGGCCTTGGGATCCGTGAGAGAGATCATGTTCTTGAAGAAATACCTGAGTCGTCCGAGGATGTTCACATAAATAGTCCTGATTGAAGATCGTTGAAACCGAATCGAGTCTTGCTATTGGCGGGATGACTGACTGTATGGCGGGATTATAATGGGGATGAAATTAGCGAGTCAATGGGGTAAACTTCTGCAAACTTCTGCAAACTTCACACTATTTTTTCTTCTTTGGGCGAAAAGCGGCATTTATCAATGGACGCCCGGGTAATTCTCTTCTGGCCGCCGGGCGTCGCCTCAGTCTTGAGATGGCCATGCTCAATCCACAAGTAGACCGTTCTTTCTGTCACGTCGAAATACGCGGCCACTTCACTGACGCGAAACAGTTTCTTGTCGGGAAGGTCGGTCATGAGACCTCCTTATGATATCTTATTTCATTTTCAATTCTATCTATGAGAATTCTGTCATCGTATATGAGGCCGCTGCCCGTCTCCTTATACCGCTTATATTCTTCCTAGGAGAATCCATGATCTTCCAAGGCTTTCTGTAATGATGCGTTATCTTTATCCATAACCTCTCCTCATTTCAACACCGACTAAAATGGCTTCCCAAACTCGAGTCCGCATTGCCGGCACAAATGCGCCGAGAATTCTACCGGGACATCCTTCCCGGTCGGATTTCCCGCGGCCAGTTTTGATATGACGGACATCCTGCAGACCTTGTCAAAGAACTCGCAGCCGCAGGCCTCGCATTTCTTATGGACGGCCTGGCTCAGGTCGAGTTGTATCTGCTGGTTCCCGTATTGCATCCGCATCATTCCCTTTTCCATGTTCCTCTTCGCTTCTCCCATCTTCGCCTCCTTGACCGAAAGTAAGAATTCCCTGATTTTCATAGATCGATTTCTTCTGGCCGCCCCTCAGCATCGCCCGGCCCACGGCCATGATAAGCGCCACGGCACCGTCAATGCGTTCCTTGCTTTTTTCCTTGTCCGGTTTCTTATTTTCTGCCGGATCCGTCCTGATCGCCACGTTGGAGACCATCCAGGACAGCACCGGATTCCCTCCGTGCGCCAGTTCCTTGCCTTTGATCATTTTTTCGACTTCCTTGGTCGGCGCCGACATCGATGCAAAGCCCTGGCCGAACTGCACAAGCGTCCTCTTGCCCTCGACCTCGAAGCCGAGGTCCTGCAGATCGGTCGTGATCTTCTGCGATCCCCAGCGGTCAAAGGCGAGTTCCGCGATGCGATAATCGGCCATGTCCTTCTGGATCTGCGCGATGATGAACTTGTAGTCAATGAGGTTGCCCGGAGTCAGTGTGATGAATCCCTGCTTGGCCCAGACGTCGTATGGGACCTTGTCACGTCTGACGCGCTGCATCATATTATCGGCCGGAAGAAAGAAGCGGCAGATAACCTCATATAGTTTTCCCTGATTGACCGGCGGAAACAGCATTAGCCATGCAGTCAGATCGGATATCGACGACAGATCGAGCCCTCCATAACAGGTCCTGCCCCTGAGTATTTCCGGATCCACGGGAAAAGCGCAGGCATTCCAGACATCAAAGGGGATCCACCGCGTAACACTCTCTGTCCAGATGCAGAAATTCAGGCGTTTGACGATGTTCTGCTTCGAGGGCATGTTTGTCGCCTCGTCAACCTGCTCCCTGATGTATGACATTTGGATCGAGACGCCGAGGTTAGGGTTTGCTTTCGGCCACGTCTTTTCATCCATCCAGTCATCGCAATCCGGGCAGCCGTCCTGGGGAATGGTCTTGCCTTCTCCTCGGCACTTGTCACAAACGTCCAGACCGCTCATGTATCCGAACCATGAATCGTTCTCTATTATGCCCTCCAAGATCTTCTCGGTATATTCATGATGCTGGAAACAGATCGACTGGCGGTCATAGCCGGCGTTTGTGATCTCGAAGAATAAAGCCTGGCGCCGCCCTTTCGCGCCGAGGCGGAGTTTGTCGATCACCGTCGCGTTCGGATGTTCATGGATCTCATCGATCAGGGCGATGTGTGGCCGTTTGCCATCTAAGCCTTTATGCTCTGAAGACACGGGTCGGAAAAAGGAGTTGTTTAGCTTGTAGTCGATGTTGCCGACGCCGACATGCAGTTTCTTCTGCAGAGAGGGCGAACTTTCCACAAATGCCTTCGCGTCGCGGAAAAGTATGCCGGCCTGCTCCCTCATTGTTGCCGCCGAGTAGATCTCCGCGCCCTTCTCGTCGTCTGCCACAAGGCCGTAGATGCCTATGCCAGCCGCCATGGGGCTTTTGCCGTTCCCCTTCGCTATCTCGAGATATGCCGTCCTGAATCTGCGATATTTTCCCATTTTCCAGCCCACGATCGAACCGATGATGAATTGCTGCCACAATTCCAGGACGAACGGCTTGCCTGCAAATTCCCCCTCGTAGAAGCGAAGGAACATCGGGAAAAAATCTATTGCGTCCTGGGCAGCTTTCTTGTCGAACCACAATCCGGAAGATCGTCTTGTCCGATATTTCTTCAGATCATCGAGATGTCGCCGGCACGCCAGGCGGACCCATCTGGATGCCGGGATCTTTCCGCAGCAGACATGCTCTGCATATTCCTTTGTTGGGTGCGGCGCCTTACTTCTCATTCTTGCCTCTTAGAAATTCCTCCAGGGGATCCTTTTCCTTCCCCTCCGGGATGTCGAAATTGCCGCGGTTCGAGAGCGGCGTGAGATAGAACTGCTTGCAATAGACCAAGAGGAGATTTGAATATTTGCGTTTCAGGTCGGAGAGTGCGCTCTCCTTCAGGACCCCAATTTCAACATCTGCCCTCTCTTCGGGTTTCGCATCGGCTTTATTTTCAGTTTTTTCACTCGCCTTCTCGCCTCCCTGGAGGAGTGATCGGCCCGATTCATTGATGGCAGCGTTTATATCCCGCAAACGCGCAACCAAGTCGCATAGTTCCGCGAAGGCATCCTCCGATAAAATGTTCAAATGTCCCCTCGCAATGAGAACTGGGGCGGTTTTGTCCCAGAAAACTGATGCGTAACCGTCAAGTAGGGGCGGTTTTTTAATATCGCCGGTCAACATTACTGCGCTTCCGCGCCTTTTCTTCTTCTCTGGTTTTCCCCTCAAAGAAATCTCATGCAATTTCTTGCATTTAGGCGAGCAGAACAGCTTATTAGGCCTTCCCTCGAAGTTTTTTGAGCAAGGTTTGTATTTACATGGCTTAATCATATTCTTCTTCCAAGGGGCAGTTCTATCAAACCTATAAGTGGGCGGTCACATACGCGAGACTGCGCACACGGTCAAACCGGCGAATTGTTTTAAGATTTTATGCCCCCTCCCCATCTGATGGGCGTTTCCTTCCTTTCGTGACAATCATTGCATAGACTCATTAGATTATCCCACACCAGCCTCAATTCTGGGTGCGTCTCTATTGGCTTGATATGGTGCACCATAGTCGCGGCCACGTCCTGCCCTTCCTTTAGATGTTCCTCGCATAGGGGATCCGCTGCCAGCTTCATCTTCCGCAATTTCTGCCACGTCGCATCGTAACCACGTTTTCCAGAGTTGCCACGTTGTTCATCATATAATCTTATCTCTTTCTGCCGATGTTCTTCGCATCGTCCGCCATCGGTCAATGCAGGACAGCCAGGATATCCACACTGCTTCTTTGGTTTAGATGGCATAGTCATTATCCTTCTGCGCTTTTGCAAGCGCTTGCACCGGGACATCGATCATGCCCTTCGAGATCAGGCATTCCAGATCATCGACTGCCTCGAAGAAGAGAACGGTTGTATTGAATGCTATCTTCCAGCGCTCAGTATCTTTGTCTTCCCCGGCTATGCCAGGATCGAAGAATAGATAAGGCCGGCCCTTTCTCTGGTAGAGGTGAATCCCCCGGTCATTGTGCATCTTCATATATTCGGATAGGCGGACGACGGCGGCGCTGTCCTTCCAGGACTGCGGGCCAACAGGGGCCGCAGGTTCGGGTTCTTTCCCCTTCAATGGATCGTATTTATCCATCAATTTATCGAGGTTCATGTCATCCCCTTGCCTGGCACAGGTGGAACAGGCTGGCACAGGCGGCTGGCACAGGTGAAATGTCAATCATTCCGCTTCTGTCACAGGTGGAACAGGTGTTTTTTATAATAATCCAGATATTTCTAAAGGAGAGAAAGCGAATTACCGCGCGCGCGCGCGCATGTGCAATAGGTGGATTTTTGCCTGTTCCACCTGTGCCACCACTTAAAAACTCAATAAAATCATATCCAAAATGGCACAGGTGGGCGCCTTTTTGCCTGTGCCGCGCCTGTTCCACTTGTGCCAGTGTTGAAATCATTGAACAATTCTCCTTAAAATCGACCGGTATTTTCAATTTTGGCGCGTTAAATCCTAGGGGAAAGGGGGAAGAGCGCGCAAAAAAACATTTTTTTAGTGCTTTTCAGGAACGGACTTGACCTGAATCCCCTCGATAACACGTTTACGAATTCCATTCGTGCGCGGCTGATACTGCTTCAGATTGCTCACGGCCACATAGAGCTCGCGAAAGAAGTTCTCCCGATTCAGCGCCGTGTACCCATTCTTTCCGCAGTAGCTTTTGTAGTCATCGTACAAATCCTCCTTGGCGACCTGGTAATCATCGCCGATATCGCATTGATCGTCGACGTAGCAGAGAACCGGGTTATTGATGCGCCGATAATCCATCATCATCAACCTGGTCTCTTCGGCCATCGTAAATTTCTTGTTCTTCGTCAACCTGGCGAGTCCCACGACCGCCCAGGAGAAGATCTCTGAAAGTTCGCCTTTCAGAACCTCAAAGAGTTCCGGGTCCTTGTCGGGATCATCATCGAGAAATTGCCGCTTGAAACGAACGGGCAAAACACGGCGAAAAAAGCCATCCGAATTGTCGAGCACGCGGGGAAGGCGATTCGCCGCAAAGGCAAGTTTGCAGTATGATGAAAAGGTAAAGGTGTTCTTATGCTTGAATGCGGCGTTAATCGGGTCTCCGGATGTTATCGCCTTGAAATAAGGGCTCTCGATGGCCTTTGCGCCGACCTCAGTGCTGATATTGAGAAGTTTGTTATAGAGCGATGACCTCTGAAACTGATCTTCGAGATCCTGAAAAGACACGGCCGCGCAATTTTCATCGCCAACCAGCTCCTTCATCACTTTCAGGAACGTGCTTTTGCCGTCTGCGCCTGGCCCAACCAAAAGCAGGCATTTTTCGAATTTTGTATGCCGCACTAAGACGTATCCCAGAAATTCCTGCAATTGCGCGATCGCCTCAGCGGTTTTCACAGTTTGCTGCAGGTAGAGGAGCCAGCGCGTGCACGTCTTATCCGAATCCGGATCAAAAGAGACGGGCAGCGAGTATGTGCAATAGAATTCCCGATCGTGCGGCTTCAGTTGATATGTGATCAGATTAAACATCCCGTTTTTGAGGCATATCCAATCCGCCTGGTCATTGACCTTCCGCCCATGGGGAATGGTGCAGAGCATTTTGACCTGGTAGGTGGCATCTTCCGCTCTGCTTTTTTGCGATTCATTATGCAGATATTTAAGGCAGAGATTTCGAACGTGGTCCTCATCGAAATCTTCCCAGTAATGATCGTTCCAGCGATACATTAAGCCCGTCTCGGGATCTGAGAGCAACGCCAGATCACCCAGGATCTTGTTTGCGAGCAAGCGTGGCTTGAATGACATGCGATCCTTATGGACACCCCGGGCAAAAAATATTTCAGGGCCCGCGGGGGCGGCGTCATCGATCGACGTGTACGTGGCCGCCGTTTGCGCGAAAATCTTTGCTTGCTTGACGACCTCGCGGAAATCATCGATCGTTTTCCCATGTCGAACGAAGAAATCCGTCAGATCCTGCCCATGCTTCTCAGGATATGCGCCAGATTCATCGATCCCCATGAAGGATGGCCATTGTATCAGCCGGATGGACTTGGCCGTGCCCATGAGCGCCTGTGCCGCGAAAGTAGCGTATTTCTGGCCAGGTTCATCAGCGTCATAGGCTATGATCACATCACGGCCCTTGAAAGGAGTCAGGTGATCCACAGGCCAGTTCTTGAGCTTAGAAGTCTGCGTAATGGCATTAAAGCCGCGATCGGGACCATATACCGCGAGTGATAAAGCACAAATCGTATCCGTCTCTCCCTCAGATAAGATGACCTCGCCGTCGGGATATAACGGTTCTGCCGGGAAAAGCCTCGATGACCCCGTCGACCGCGCGAAGGAGATCATCTTATATTCCTTCGCGCCCTGATGATACAGGCGAATGTTGACTAGGCTGCCCAGCGAGTCCCGGATCGGGATGGCGATTTTCTCCGGAGTTTTTAATTTGATTAAAATGCCCTTCTTCGTCAGGCGGTGTGTTTCAAGACGAAGATCGAGTATCTCGATCACCCTCCTGGACCATCCGCGAGTCTTTTCAAGACGAGCGATCCATTGATCAGGCAACGCGGGAAACATCTCCCACGCCTTATTCATCATTTCCATTGTCTTCTCGTGACTGAGAGGTTCCGCTTCGCCTCCTCCCGTGCCCTTCGCCGCCGCGCGCTCCCGTTTTTGATCCCCCCCAAGGGGGATAGCAAATTTTTCACAAAATGCCTTGAAACCTTCGATCTGATTAAGGCCGTTGACTTCGCTCCAGAGCTTCAGGAGATCGCCGGCGGCGCCGCATGAAAAGCAGTTGTATTGGTCTTTTCGGAAATTGTAGGAAAAGGAAGGATTCGATTCCGAATGAATGGGGCAGAGGCCGTGCAGTTCGCCTTTTTTGTCTTCGGTGGACGTGACTTTAAAGATATCCTTGGCGATGTTTTTGCGATCGGTCTCTGAAAGATGCTTTTTTGCGATGCCCAAAATAACCGTCTTCGGCGGGATGCGGCTGATTAGCTGATTTTTTTAAATTCTATTACCCATACCCAGGGATTACTTGACCACGGATGCTTCTTGCCGTTGAGGGAATCCCAAAGAGAAGCAAATTGCCTGACGTAGTAAGGCAAAGATTTACCGCCAAAAATGCGGTCAAGCTGGTCGGTGCGTTGCCGTTCATCCAACAGCCTATAAAAATCAATCTTTGTAATTCCCTCCTTAATCGCACCTTCCTCCGTTATCTCCTGCAACCTCTCGACCCTGACGCTGACGATCTCAAGCGTGATGCGGGAAGCCCAGCCGGGCATGTGAATGGAAGGTTTCCACTTTGCGCCAGTCGTTACGGGATCACCTGATGCCCTATAGCAAATTGTCCGTTTGTCGGTAGGATCAGGTAGGCACCATGCTTCCCATACCCACAGCCTGTCGCCGGGGATGCCGTAGGGACAAGGAAATCCATGTTCATATGCCCTCTTCGTAAACTCTGCAGTTCCCGATGGCCACCAGGCAATCCACCCATCAACACGGGCAGGATGAACATCGCCAGCCCACGTTAAACCATCCCATGCCTTTTTAACTATTCGGCGCGTCATGGTCTTCCTGCCGTCCAGGATCGCCTTGACCATGGGACCGCTGAATATGATCGGATGTTCTTTCATCTCAACTGCCCTATGAAATCCTTGATGTCGTCCATGCAGCCTACGTTGAAGACGCAGTTCGGCTCAGGAAAGAAACAGTACTGCCGCCAGGGACCGTACCATCGAACAAGACCGATCGCCGTGCCGCTCCGGGAATTCATGCAGGCGTATACCGACGTCTTCGGCCTCTCTGTGAGTTTGACGAAGTAGATATATTTATATTCAGTCTTCATGATGTCCTCCATGGCAGATCGTCATGCGTCCGGCCATCGAGCATTCTATTGGGGAAGAATCGAATGGCGTTGTCCTCACACGCTTCATATAACTCATCGAGATTTCCCCATTGTCTAACCTCATCACACATCCAATTCTTTTTCTTATTGCCTATTTGCTTGAAGAAGAACGGCACACCTGCAGCCGCGCATTGATCTCTGACAGAGCGAACCCAATCCGGATGCATCGGCCTTGCGCCTGCGCCTGTCTCGCCGCCGAGAATGACGGCATTAATCGCTTCTGCCGGAGTTGGCATATCTCTTCCTTGTCTAACCTCATTGAAAGCCCACGATCTCCATGTTGCCCTAATATCGATTGCCCCCAGCATCGGCTCGATCGATATGCCCCTATTCGCTTCATCGATTTGAAGCAGTTCTGGAATAATACGATCGGCCTCTTCCTGATTGCAGACTGTCGGAATGATCCAGAGATTAGGGATTTTTGCCAGCGCTTCCAGCGTCACAGAAAAAGGCTGATCACCAGACCAATGCTCGGAATGCCACCATCTGAAGTCTTTCCATCTCTCCACGCGCTTCGTGACGAGCAGGAACGTGTCTTGCTGGCATCGTTCGTCGCATATGACGTCCATGGCCTGTGCGACAAAGTCAAATGGAACCTTAGGATGCAGCAAATCATTCCAGATCGCCCACGTTCGGGGCTGCCTCTTCTTCTTCGGGATGGCCAGATTCAGGCGGTCGGGAAATATTCGCACCGTCCCGTTAAAAGTCGGAATGCCATCCTTGAGATACGTCAACCCTTCATATTGATCCACGATTTTCGGATTCTTTTGATGTTGTCGTATGTATGCGCCGGCAGCGCTCCAGCAATGCATGCAACCAGGACTTACGGGGCTGCATCCACCGGTCAGCTGCCAGGGAAAATTCCAGTATCTTTCGCCTTCAATTTTCATATGCCGGCCAAAATAATCTTCATAACAGCGTACCCAA
>Ga0187861_10000665_pt1 | contig 39344 bp, 30 predicted proteins | sample June2016WEW_10_1_3_FD_132986 | JGI IMG/M metagenome (GOLD analysis project Ga0187861, IMG submission 132986) | Peatland microbial communities from SPRUCE experiment site at the Marcell Experimental Forest, Minnesota, USA - June2016WEW_10_100 | ecosystem: Environmental > Terrestrial > Soil >...
CCGGCCCCGGCGGCGACGGTCATCACGAGCGGGTTTTCGGCAACGTGGGCGATGGTCGCCACGCGCTGCACCTTTCCACCGAACGCCGGCTGGACGAGTTCCACTTGGCCGTTGCGCTGGGCGACTTCCACCACGTTATAGCGCGCCTGGATGCGTGGAAACGCCTGGGCAAACTGCGCGAGAAGTTCGTTGGCCCAACTACCCGCCATCAGCACGGTCGGCAACAGGTCTTTCCACACGGTTTGCAGGGCGGCGAGCAATGCCGCTGTCGATGGGTTGGCGAGATGCGGGCTGCTCACCAGATAAATCGAGCCGGCGTTCACGCGGGCCGCGACCGCCCGAGCGGACCGTTTATCGACATTCCCCAGCACCAGCACGTGGAACGGCAACGAGAGCGCGGCGGCGCAGGTGGCAGCGGTTTCGATTCCTTCGAGTTTGTCTGCCGTGGCGATATACACCGCGGACTCGCGACCCGGCAGGCTTTGCTTCTCCGTTGATTTCACCGAGCCGGTGAAAGTCCCGCCGTCCGAGGTGGAAGTTTCGACTCCCGCGATCTTCCGCACCAACGCCGCGACCGATTCGGGCGTGGTTTCGATCTTTTCCTCGATGGCCGGTTTTTGCGGAAGCTGGTAGCGCAACTCGAATCGCGGGCCCACCGCCAACTGTGCGGCGTCAATCACTTCCAGCGGTTTTTCCATTGCGTCAAAGCAATCGTCAATGGTGAAATCCGACCCGGTCCCGCGAGGTTCCACGGCCAGCACCACCGGCCCGTACGCCGTGATGGTCGCCTCTGGTTTCTGCAAATCGATCCGCGTTTTTTCGTCGCTGACGACGAATTCCTTCACTCCCGAGAAATGTGACAAGCCAAGGTTGCCGGCGAGCACCGCGGCCAGAATCGCATCCCCGCACAACACGAGGTCGCAGGGCAACTGTTTCTGCCCGGCGAGGTTGGCCGTCCATCGCGCCGCATCGTGTGGATTGTCGGGAAGTTCATCGGTGTTGATCAGCGCCGCATTGTCCGCGCCGAGCGCCAGCGCCCGCCGCAACAATTCGGCGGCGTAACGCGGAGCCACGGCAATGGCCGTCACCGCAACCTCCTTCGACGCGGCTTTGAGTTCCACGGCCCGTTCCAGAGCCGCGCGACTCGCCGGTTCAAAATCGAAATGCGTTTCCAACAGTTCGCCGTTCACGACACGCGGCCGCGGCGACAGAATCGGTGTGATGTTCAGCACGACCAGCACATGGAGCGGTTGCGTGACACGGTGCGCAGGCCGCAGTCGCTGTTCCTCTTGGCGGCCTTCCTGCGCCTGCAACGACAACTGCGCGACCCGAATGTCGGGCGGGTAGAGACCCTGCTTCAGCAGAGACAAGTCGCGTTCAAACTCTTCATCGAGATGCTGAATTTCACGCGAGGCATAATCAAAGTAATCGGCGCTCGCTTGTTCTGCGAAAACCAAGCGATTGTAATCCGGGTCGGACATTCTGGTGACGAGGTCGTCGCCTAGAGCAGCCTTATAATTCTGCCGGGTCCACAGAGCGCGCCATGCCGCCGAGTCCATCACCTTGATGTAGCCCGCGATGTCCACGAGCTTGAACATCGTCGGCTGGAAATTGGCGTTTTGCCACACTTGTGGTCCAAACGCATCCACGGCGCGTCCGACGGCGCGCATGAGAAGGTTCTTCGCATCGGTCAATTGTACGAGCATCGGGTTCTTGTCTTCCGCGTGGAACGGCGCTGCTGTCTTCCGCCATTGCGGCACGACGTGATCCACGAGGTCGCGCAGGATCAGGAACCGCTGCACTTCGTTGGTGCCCTCGTAGATGTTGAGCACGCGCGCATCGCGACGATGCTTTTCCAATTCATGCAATTGCGTGCAGCCTTCGATGCCAAGGATCTTCTCGGCGGACCGGATGGTGCGATGCAACGCCTCGCTCGCGTAATACTTGCCAATGGCGGATTCGGTGCGGACGGATTTCGTGCCGTGGTGATCGGCGCGACCGATCAGTTCGTAGGCGAGCGACTCGATGGCGTATAATTCGGTCGCCATCCCGGCGAGGATCTGCTGCACCCATTCTTCCTTGTCCAACTCACGCTCTTTGACGAACGCACGCGTCTGCTCGACGATCTTCGTCATCATCGACACCGCGCTCACGCACAGGCCCATGCGGCCCACGTTCAACGTCTCCAACGCGTTGACCTGTCCGCGGCCTTCGATGCCGATGATGTTCTCGCGCGGCACGCGGACGCTGGTGAGGCCGAGTTCGTTCGTCGGCGAACCGCGCTGGCCCATTTTTTCCTCGTCCTTGCCGACGACAAGCCCCTCGGCGTGGCGATCGACCATGAAACCCGTCGGGCCTTCCTTCGTGCGCGCGTAAAGGCAAAACACGCCCGCGACGTGACCGTTCGTGATCCACATCTTCGCGCCGTTCAATTCGTAATACTCGTAAAACTCCTTGTCGCCCTCGCGGCGGATTTGCCCGATGTCGTGTATGGGAATCCGTTTCTTGCCGTGCTGGTAGTAGCGGAACTTCGTCGGGTCGTCGGTCTTGTAGTCGTACTTCTTGTAGTCGATCTTCGAGAGATCGATGGTTGCGGCGTCGACGATATTTTTCCGTTCGCTTCCGAGCATGAAATGTTTCACGCCGTCAGCGTCGGTGAGCACCTCGACCTTTTTCAGTTCGGCGCGGGTCTGTATCCCTCCTGAATCGCTGCCGGCGCTGGGTTCGGTCAACGCGAACGCGCTGATCTGACCCGCCGAGATGAGCCTCAGAAACAGCCGGTGCGCCTCGGCGCGGCGGTCCAGTTCGGCGATGACGGCTTCCGCGCGCGGGCGCAGCATGTCCAATGTCTCGAGCGACTGCTGCAGCTCGCTCTTGAACGCGGCCAGATCGGTGCGCAACCCCGCGCGGCCCGCGTCCATGAAATGCGCGAGGAATTCGCTGGCGATGGCCCGCAGCATCGGCTTGCGGCCAATCTCGGACTTAACCTTTTCCCCGAGCACCGTGAACACCTTTTTCACCTTGAGCGCTTCGGGAGATTCGACCATCCGCAGGGTTTTTTGGATTTCTGATTTAAGATTGGAAACGGCGGATTCATTGGAAAGGAACTCCTCCAAATCGGCTTTCGCGCGCGGCAAGTCCTGGTTGAGGCCGAGCAGGATCGGCGTCGTGCCGATGCTGGAATGGGCCATGATGGTCAGTGCGTACGACGGATCGGCGTAGCGCATCGAGAGCGGGCAGAGGATATAGTAGTGCGCCTTGAGCAGGCCTTCGCCGCCGAGTTCCTTGGGGATGTACATGCGGGTGAAGCCGCGGGCCACCATGTCGCGCACGTCTTCGAGCGGCACCATGTGCAGTTTCTCGACAAGACGGTGGTACGGCAGGCCATCGAAGCGGGCGTTCCAGAATTTTTCGGTGAAGTACTTGTAGAGTTGATCGTGGTACGCGCCAAGCTCGGTGTCCGCGTGAAGCATTTCGGGCGTGAATCGCCACCCGGTCGCGTCGAACGGCTTTACGAGGAAATCGCCGTAGTCATACTCTTGTTTGGTGTTCAGCGCGTCGCGATAATTGAAGGACGGCGGCCGTTGCAACGGCGCCTCGATGTAACCGTGCTCGATGATATGAGACCCGCCGCCGCCGAGCCGGTGCGAGCCACCCCCCACGCGGGACTCGAAGAATTTGATGATTTCCGCTTCGAGCTCCGTGGGATCGACGGCGCGTTGCCTGACGACTTCGAGCGCGAACTGACGCAGCCTGGCATCGGCGTCCGGGCCGAGTTGCCGCTTCAGTTCTCCATCGTCGATCAGCAGGTGGGAGAAACAAACGCTGTCACGATAGAACTTCGACAACACGTCGTCCTCGCTGTAGGCGGTGCCGCCGAAAATCTGGCCGGCGTTATACGCGACGCTGCCGGAATCGGGGCCCAGCCCCTCGCAGGCGAGAAGTTTCACCAGGGCGGGCTCCCTCTCCGCCTGCGGGAGCAAGGCCTTCAGCAAGCACACCTGCGCTTCCATTTCGCTGAGCAACTGCTTCACGGAACCGAACTTGGCGATGCCGTCGCAACCGTCTTCATCCTTGAACAATCCGGGAAACTGGACGCGGCTCGTCGCGTGTTGCTGGCAACGTTCCAGCAGCATCTCGCCCGCGCCGAGGGCGATGGCACAAACATCCGCCGCAATCTGTGGCAGCGTGGGCGTCGGTTCGGGCACGAATTCCTTCCACGCACTGCGCGCGGCGGCAAGGCCGATCCAGGGCTGCTCGGCGAGCTCGGGTCGTGCGGCGATCTGTGCGGGGTAGATGCCCGACACGAGCGCGGCCAGCGATGGGTCGCGCCGCGACAGTTCGCGCAGGATCACGGGACGCGGCGGCGAGGCCGTGTCAGTCAGAACGTGCAGGAAGTTTTTTTGTTCCTGTGATAGCGGCTGGCCGTGTTCGAGGTCCTTGATGGCCTGCTTTGAAAACAGCTTGTCGAGCCGCGCGACCATCGCGAGCCGGGTCAATTGGGGTTTCTCAACCGGAAGCACGGGTGGCGGCGGAAGTTGCTCCAGTAATTGCCGGGCATCGGCTTCGGCCCAGAAGAATTTGCGGCGCTTGGCGTGGGCGAGGACCCGGGCCATCGGTTGGTCGATGCGCAGGTCCTTGATCCCGGCGGCGATCGTTTGCGCCTCGTCCAACAGGGACTGCAACCAGCGAGTGCGGCCCGCGTCAAGATAGCGTGGTTCGGCGTAGACAGTTTCGCAGAAGTTGCGAAGCTTTGCGGCCAGCAGTTGATGATTCTCGGAGCGCGCGTCGATTCGCGCCACCTCTGCGTTTCGCAGCCGCAAGGGCGCTCCCACAGTCAGTTTCAGCAGTCCCAGCAGCTTGTCATTCGCCTCCGTCGGGGCGCTGAAGACCAATCGCTGCTTGCGCTGGCGGGTCCAATCCACGTCGTTCGGGGCGGAACGCCAGCAGGTTTCGCATTTGATGCAGTTTTCGAAATTGACGACGAGTTGCGACTGGCCGAGGTCGTCGGTGTGGCACTCGTACACCCTGGCCGGGCAAACGTGCCAGAGCGGAGAGTCGGCGATCCTGCCCCGGTTTTCGAAATTCTCGGGCCGGAACACTTTGATATGCGTGTGGTCTTCGGAGGAGTAACGGATGAGCGAGAGTTTTTCTTCCCACGGCTGTTCGATGGCAACGGCATCGGAGTCGAGTTTGACGCGTTCGCGAGTGAGCGCACGATATTTCTGGAAGAAACCCGACAGAAACTTCTCGGGCGAAGGACGCGTGATCACGAGATTGATCAACTCGCACACCCACTGGAGCGGCATCAGGACGATCAACGCGGCCAACAAACCCAGCAGCGCCAGGCAGGTTCCCATCCCCGCGCGGCGTCGCGCGGATGCGATGGCGGCGCGGAGTTTGTCGGGCAAGGGCGTGGCGTCATTGCGATACAGATGGTCGGAAGCCGCGGACAGCATCGCGGGCGCTTTTTCGAAAAGACCGGCGATCGGCCAGAGGAAGCCGGCGCGACTTTCGCCGTCGATGCGAAAGTCCACGTGAACCTCGCCTTCGTCCGGTCGCGGCCGGGAATCCGCTCGTACAGAAGACTTGCCGGCATGCGCGAGTCCCAGCGCTTCACGTTGTTCGCGCAAGTCACGGAAGAACTCGCCCCAATGTTTCAACGGGATGGTTTCGCGGACGAACTTGGCGAGTTGCCAGAGTCTTTGATGAGGGCGCAGCGAAGGAACACTCGCAACGTACAGACCACCGGTGACGAGATCGGCGGCCCGACCGAAGAACACGCGGGTGTGCTCGACATAGTGCGGCCATTTTTGAAGGAACTCGACGTTCCTGAAGTAATGCGTCTCGCGCAGGGGGCGCTCGTAAAACTGTTCGAGCCGGGCGCGGGCGAAAGTCTGGTTGGTCGCGCGGATTTGCCTGACGGCATTCGCGAAGAGGCGACCCATCGCGGTGGCCGGGCCGGTGAAGTTGGGGTAGGGGAAATCGAGGCCGATGCCCGTCGCCGCGCCGCCGATGGCCAGACCCTCGTCGACGAGACGCGGCAATTCGCGGAAGCCGCCGCCACGGATGATTTTCGCGCCGTAGGCGGATGAGCGGCCGTGGTTGGTCCAGCGGCGAACTTCGGGCAGGCCCTTGAACCATTCCATGAGCCGGTTGTGGTCGCCGCCGAATTCGCGCGCGAGGTTGTCGAGCGGCAGGACGAGGCCGAGCGAGAGGCTAGCCTTGTTGGTGTAGAGGAAGCCGCCCATGTTGAGATTGGCGGTGCGATTGTGGATCGAGCCGTTGCGCAAGAGGAGTTCGAACGCCGCGCCCTCGCCGCGCGGCAGCGCGAACGTGTGCTCGATGTACTCGGGATCGACCTCAATGACTTCCTTGATGCCTTGCAGGAAGTGCGGCGCGCCGGGTTCCGAATTGCGTTCGTAGCCTTCCTTGGAGACGAGTTGCGAGGCGTCGCCTTCGGCGAGAAAGACCACGTCGGCATAAATCGAGCCGCGATCCGTGTGGACGCCGATGATGCGGTTGTTATCGTCGCGGAGCAGGCCGTCGACCGTGGTTTCGGTGAGGACATGCGCGCCGAATGATTTGGCGAGTTCGGCGAGATAGTGGTCGTAGGTCGGGCGGAGGACGGTGTAGCAGTTGGCGAAGGTGCCCGGATCGTGATAGCTGAGACCGGCGAGCGAGTGGCCGTTGTAGATGTAAAAGCCGCGTTTCGTGACGGGTCGTTCGTAGGCCGAGTCGCGGACGGCCTGTTCGCCAAGCACGTCGGGCTGGGCGAGGTTCTCGGTAAAATAGACGGCGCCCGACCAGTTTTCCGCGCCGGGGAAGGCGCCCGCTTCGATAACCAGCACGGGGATTTCCGCTTTCGCCAGCGCGATGGCTGCCGTGATGCCCGCCGGACCCGCTCCCACGATGACCACATCGTATTTCCACGAAGCCATGGGCGCATTATAGGCCGTCGGCTTCATTTGAAAAGTTTAACCGAAAATATCGCGCACGGGAGGGAACTTCGGTACAGTGACGGTGTCGGACTTCCACGGAGGAACCAATATGAAGCTGCGCAGACTGACGATGATTCCGCTGGCACTCGCGCTCGCCACCACCACACTCGCCGCCGACAAACCGGAGGAAGGCGTTGCGCTTACGATCTACAACCAGAATTTTGGGGTCGTGCGCGAAAGGCGCAAGGTGGACGTGCCGGAAAAGATCGGCACGATCCAGTTCACCGACGTGGCCTCGCAAATCGACGGCACGAGCGTGCATTTCAAATCGCTCACCGACCCGAGTGCGACGGTGTTGGAGCAAAACTATGAGTACGACCTCGTCTCCGCCGACAAGCTGCTGGAGAAATACATCGACAAGCAAATCGCCGTGCTCACGAAGGACGGTTCGCGCTATTCGGGCAAGCTGCTCAGTTTCGACCCGAACCAGTTGGTGATCCGGCAGGACGGCGAGAAAGCGGAAATCGTGATGGTGCAACGCGGCGACAACGTGAAGGACATACAATTTGGCGCGTTGCCGGAGGGTTTGATCACCAAGCCGACACTGGTGTGGAAACTGGCGACGGAGAAGGTAGGCCAACAACTGATCGAGGTCGCTTATCAGACGGCCGGTATCAACTGGCAGGCGGACTATAACGCCGTGCTGAATCCGAACGACACGAAGCTCGATCTCAACGGTTGGGTCACAATCAACAATCAGTCCGGTGCAACATACAAGGACGCGAAGCTGAAGCTGATTGCGGGTGATGTGCGCCGAGTGCAGCCGCCGCAAGTGTTTTCTGCACTTCCGATGCGCAAGGCAATGATGAACGATGCCGCAGGAAGAGGCGGTTTCGAGGAGAAATCGTTCTTCGAGTATCACCTGTACACGCTGGGGCGGCTGGCAACCGTGGCGCAGAACCAGACGAAGCAGATCGAATTGCTCAAGGCTGGGGACGTCCCGGTGAAGAAGATTTTTCTGTATGAAGGCGCGCCGCAATATCGGTTCTACGGCGGGTTGATGAACGACGCCAATTACGGCAGCGAAGAAGGCAACAAGAAGGTCAACGTCGTCATCGAGGTCAAGAATTCCAAAGACAACAACATGGGCATGGCGTTGCCGAAGGGTAAAGTGCGGCTCTACAAGCGCGATGAAGCCGACGGCTCGCTGGAGTTTATTGGCGAGGACCAGATCGATCACACGCCGAAGGATGAGACGCTCAAGCTGCATATCGGCGACGCGTTCGACATCGTGGGCGAACGGAAGCGGACAAACTACAGCGTGGACATGAGTCGGCACATCATCATTGAGAGCTTCGAGATTCGCGTCCGCAACCACAAGACCGAGCCGGTCGAGGTGCTCGTCAAAGAGACGTTGTATCGCTGGAACAACTGGGAGATCACCGAGTCGAACCAGAAGTGGACGAAGTATGACTCCAACACGATTCATTTCCCGGTGAAGGTGGACAAAGACGGCGAGCAGGTGATTACGTACACCGTGCGGTATACGTGGTAACCTGCCGCCGAACCTCCGACCACAAAGGAAAGCATGAAGAATTCCCTCATTGCAAAAGCCTCCCTGCTGACTACGCTTCTCGTGATCACCGGCTGCGCAACTTCGAAGCAAGCGCCCGCACCATTGCCCGCAGCGAAGGTCTATCGAATAACCTGTCGGGCGACCAGCACATCGAGCCACTTGAATATGTTTGTCGCGACAGGTTCGCTCGCCCACCCGTTGGTGGCTTTGGCCGACAACAATGGCTATCCGCCCGTCCGTGAACTCTATGCGCGGCCACTCAAGTATCGGGGCATGGACGGGATTAGCATCTCGGTCTTCTTCGATGGGCCCGCGCTCGGGAAGGAGATCGCAGTCAACGTGCTGCAACAGGGCATGACGAGCGACTACCAACTGATGCTCATGTCACCATAGCTCATCATTCGGGCTTGTGGCAGTGAGGCGACAGCGATAGGGTGCTCGTCATGAAGGGAGGACTTGTGAATGCAGGCTCCTGATGGTTGCGGCAATCGACGCCACACTGGCGTCTTTTTTTGCGCCATGATGGTGTCTCGTTCTTGGTAGCAATATGAAAGTATTTCTTTGGTTGTTGACGTTGGCGTTGGGTGTCATGTGCTACTTCCTCTGGGGGCTGGCGCGGATAGAAGCCGGAGTGCTGGAGGCGTTTTCAATCTCGCTACCGCCATTGACAGCGGCGTTGGTGATCAACCCGAATTGGTTGTGGTTTTGCCCGGTGCCCTGGATTGTCGCCTCCCTCGTCCTGTCCTGTCGCAAAGAGGTCTCGCCGGCAGTCGGTTTTCTCTTTCTGGGCAGCATCGTTCTTGCGGCATCGCTGATTCTGTTTCCCGTCCTGATTGCGCTAGCATTCCCGTGGCTGGCACTTTACGTCCATTCGCATCCGATTCGCAAATGACATCAGCCAACCGTCGGCCTCAGCGTTGGGTGGCACACCATCACGACTGGGCCTTGAGGAATTGTTCGACTCTTGAGTGGGCGGCTTTGAGGAGGGAATGGCCGTCGCAGAGCAGCAGTACGTCGAACTCGAGGGCGAGGAGCTTTTTTAGGGATTCTTTCAGTTGGGCCGGGTTGTCGAGTTTGTGGTCGGGGACGAAGCGCAATTTGCCCGCCGGATGACCGATGAGGGCGTCGCCCACGAGCACGATGCCGCCGACTGTCTTGGAAAGCTTGTTGAGGGCCGGGTCGAAATACAGGCCGATTTCGCCGGGTGATTTGCCGGGCAGATGGATTACCCGCAACCCACCGGGCAAGACGTCGCCTTCGTTGACGGTTTCATCCACCATCAGCGTGGCGAACCCGCCCGCCTCGTTCGCGCCGGCCACGACCGGCGCGTGATAGCGTTCGTGAAACAGGGCAGCTTCACGGTCGTGATCGCGATTGGTCACCACGATCTTGTGGATCGGCTTCAAGGCGTCGAGTTGCGGCCAGTCGGCGTCGGCGGGCGCCGGCGGGTCAACCAAGATGGTTCCTCCGTCGTCCAAGCGGATTGCGAATCCGTTCAGGTCCCAAGGCATGTCGGGATAGGCCCCGCCCCAAGTGAAGATGCCGCTTAGTATTTCGCGCATACGAGTGATTATAGCGTAACAGGCCCGGAGGGCCATCGCATTCGGCTGGATACCCTCGTCGGACTCGGGCATCCGGCCCTACAAAAAGCAATAGGGGCAAGTGGGGGAAGCAGGGGGCGCGAATGTCTGAAAATGAGGTCTGGCTCCGAGTCGTTCCTAGCCACAGCAACCGGAGCGGTTGCCCCGCCATAGGCGGGCAAACCTACAATTCGGAGAGGAGGCACGGCGACAGAGCGCCGTGGCTACAACGACAGTTCAGAAGCGGACGCCTCGGAGAGGCGTCCCTACCGACGGCAAGGATTCGGCGGTTATAGACCACCATTACACCGGCATTGGCGTTTTGGGTGGGGATGTGGTTTGATGGCGGCATGAGACCACGATTTTTTGTCTACGGCGCGGTGGTATGCGTGCTGGCGTTGGCGGGATGTTCGACGGTGCCGCCGGTGATTCCGATCTTCGGGAGGCCGGCGCGGATTCGGGACGAGGGATACAGCCTCTTGTATAGTCTCGCCGACAAGCAGAGCAACGTCGGCAAAATCCTGATCATCAAGAAGGCCAGCGCGAAGGTGTCGGCGGAGATCAAGGAGATTGCGGAGGTGTTCGGCAAAGCGAAGGAGCGATTGGATGGATTCGCGAAGGAGGACAACGGGCTAAGTTTCAAGATGTCGGATTTGCCGTCGATGGAGGAGAAGACGCGGGCGGCCATCGAGTCGACGACGACGAAGGACCTGCTGTTTTCGAGCGGGAAGGCATTTGAATTGCGGTTGTTGCTGACGCAGGTGCAGGCGTTGGATTACGCCTCGCATCTGGCGAATGAATTGGCGGACAAGGAGGGGAACCCGAAGCGGAAGGAGTTTCTAACGCAGTTCGCCAAGCAATGCGAGGAGCACCACAAGACAGTGGTGGAGATGGTGGGAGGGGGGTAAGGGAAAGTAAGAAGTAAGAAGGAAGAAGGATGAAAGGGGGAGCGGGCGGGAGAGGATGCGGACGCGAACGAGTCGCGCCACGAAACACATTGTGGAAGTGCGGGCGGTTTGGTGAATGGGTCGCGGGACCCCACTGCCCGATGACCCCACTACGCCGAGGACTGCGTTGGGGGTGGGTCCGGTGGGGACGCGGGGCGGCGGGTTGGCCCGCCTTTGCGTTTCTGGATCGCCTGGCGGAGGAGGTATTCGATCTGACCGTTGACACTCCGCAGTTCGTCCTGCGCCCAGGCCTCGAGATCGGCCCAAAGCGCAGGATCGATGCGCAGGAGAAATGACTTGCGGTCCGCCATCAACGCCTTCGCCAATCAGCTGTAGAGCGTGCCGGTGTTGATCACGGGATGGACTTCGGCTTCGCCGCAGAGCACGACCATCAAATTGCTGACCATGGCGGCTTTGCGCTCGTCGTCGAGTTGCACGACCTGTTTTTCGGCGAGGTCTTTCAACGCCATGTCCACCATGCTGACCGCGCCGTGAACGATTTTTTGGCGCGCATCAATGATCGCTTCGGCTTGCTGACGGCGCAACATCGCCTGGGCAATTTCCGGCGCATACGCCAGATGGGTCAATCGCGCTTCCTCGACGGCCACGCCCGCCTTGGCGAGACGGTCTTGCAGCTCTTTGCGCAAGGCCTGCGAGACCTCGTCCACACCGCTACGCAAGGTGATCTCATTCTCTTCGCCGTGATCGTAGGCGTACGAGCTGGCGAGATGGCGGAGCGACGTTTCGCTTTGGGTCTCGACGTATTTCTCGTAGTTGTCCACGTCGAAAGTGGCTTGGGCGGTGTCGCCCACGCGCCACACGACCACCGCCGCGATTTCAATGGGATTGCCGCGCTTGTCGTTGACCTTCAATTTCTCGCCGTTCAACGTGCGCGCCCGCAGAGAGATTTTGTTGCGCGACGTCGATGTCGTCGCAGCCGTCGCGTTGGATATCCGGTCCGTCGACCGGATGGAGTGATTGGCGTAGAATGGATTACCCCAGTGAAATCCGCTCTGGCGCACGGTGCCGCGGTAGGCGCCAAACAGAATCAGGACTCTGGCTTCGTTGGGCTGTAATGTGAAGAATCCGGTTAGCAGAACGATGTAAACCGGAAACGACACGATGGAGATGATGATGAGCCCCACAAACGGGTGACCGGACGCATTCTCCCCAACGTTTAGCGAGTAGATGAAGAGGAAAATATCAAAGAGTAGCAGTCCCAGCAACAGGGGTAGCATCACCCATCCGTTCGGGACTGTGACGACTTGTTCGCGACTTGTGGATGTTCGATTAGCAGTGCCGTTCATGATTCAATAGCTCCTTTCATTATCCGCATGGTATTGGAACGATATCATGGTGATATTGTTCCTGTCAAGCGCAAATCTGCTGATCGAACCGGTAGGACGGGAGCGGAAGGTAGTAGCAAGTAGCCAAGTAGCCAAGTAGCCGAGGGGGGCGGAGGAAGGATGATCCTCCTTCGCTAAAGCTTCAGAGGACAAGATGGCGGAAAAGATGGCGGACGAGTCGGCGCGACAAGGCGGGGCGGGCTAGGAATCGCAGATTGGAAATTGCCGCGACGGCGTCTCGTCCGACTCGGCTTGAAATTTCAGAGGGTCGGCGGTCGCGGGGGGATACGGGGAAAGGCGACACGGCGACGGCTCGGCGGGATAGGACGAATGGGACAGATAGGACAGATGGGAGACACGGCGGCGGAGCGGCGGGATTGCCGCGGGAGTACGGCGTGCGGCGTCTCGTCTGACTCGGCTTCTAGACGACAGGCCCCGACCTCAGAGTCGGGGCAAGCATCGCGCCCTACAAGCCGGAGGCGGAGCGGAAGGCGGGCGGGGCGAGTCGAGCCCGCCACGTAAGACGTGTCAAGCAACGGCATTGGCGTTTGGGCGGGGATGTGGTTTGATGGCGTTTATGAGATCACGATTTTTCGTTTACGGCGCGGTGGTATGCGTGCTGGCGTTGGCGGGATGTTCGACGGTGCCGCCGGTGATTCCGATCTTCGGGAGGCCGGCACGGATTCGGGACGAGGGGTACAGCCTGTTGTATAGTCTCGCGGACAAGCAGAGCAACGTGGGCAAAATCCTGATCATCAAGAAGGCCAGCGCGAAGGTGTCGGCGGAGATCAAGCAGATTGCGGAGGTGTTCGGCAAGGCGAAGGAGCGATTGGATGGGTTCGCGAAGGAGGACAGCGGGCTGAGTTTCAAGATGGAGCATCTGCCGTCGATGGAGGAAAAGACGCGGGCGGCCATCGAGTCGACGACGACGAAGGATCTGCTGTTTTCCAGCGGGAAAGCATTTGAATTGCGGTTGTTGCTGACGCAAGTGCAGGCATTGGATTATGCCTCGCATCTGGCGAATCAATTGGCGGACAAGGAGGGGAACGCGAAGCGGAAGGAGTTTTTGACGCAATTTGCCAAGCAGTGCGAGGAGCACCACAAGCAAGTGGTGGAGATGGTGGGAGGGGGGTAGGAGGGGGCGGCGGAGAGAATTCAGGAGACAGCTCCGTAAACGACGCGCGGGCGGGGAGACAGAAGACAGGAGAGGCGGGGATTCGAATTCACCACCAAGGCACGAAGGGGCGGCGGCAAAGGTTCGCCACAAGAAGGCGCAAGGGACGCAAAGGGCGCGAAGACGGCGAGCGTGAGAGCAAGAGCAGGAGCAAGAGGCAGCCCCGAAAAGGATTCGGGGCAGGGAGACGGGAGGCAGGGCAACGAGTCGCGGCACGAAAGACGTTGTGGAAGTGAGGGCGGTTCGGTAGATGGGTCGAGCACGCGGAAATGTTTGAGGTGGAGAGCTGACCGGAAGTTGCGTTCCCCTGCAATATGTCAATAGGCAGCGACTGACCCCTTACACCCCCTACACTGCCGGCGATTAACGCGGGAACGTTTTGGGATAGAAAATGCGCCACTGGGAATCGTAAAGTCTGTTGTTGATTCCGTGCTCCAAATAGAAGTTGAACTCCAATCCGAACCGCTTGAATGCATTGCAAACAGTATCACTGAATCCAGCCCTCTGAAAATAGAATCCGAGGGCTTGGTGATACGGGTACTTGTAATTCAGTTCTTTTAGAATATGCAGTAGAACCTCAAGATCGATCCGATTTCTAGCTCGCTTGTAGGCTTCCAAAACCTGTTTTGCTCCCCCCGCGTATCCCGGTCGGACAGCAATGTCGATTAGAGTGCGTTCGAGATTTGTAGCTTGGATCAGTTGGCCGCTGGGGCTTCGCACCGACACGACGCCCAACTTGCCAGTGAATTTTCCATTGAGGATCAGGAAGCGGTTTTTGCCATCAGTGTACAATGAGTTGGACCTTCGTTGTGGCCGTGAGAATGCGGTGTCAATCGAGTCTTGAGTAAGTTCGTCGCCTGCAGGTTTTGGCGTTTGCTCATAGTTTATGAAGATTAGCCGTCCTCTTCGGTCTGCAAGCGAATGCAAGACGACCGCGGTGCCATGGCTTAGAAACGAATCCCGCCGTAATGATAGGCCAATTTCGTAAGGATTGGCGGCGGGTAAGGCGTATCGGACAATATTGGGCCTGCCGGGTGATCTGCACTTGATTTTTTGAAGCAGATGCGAGGCGATGAGCGATTCCAAGATTTCTGAGAGTGGCATGTTCTTTGGAAACAAAAGCTTCGCACGTTCGTTTTGGAGATACGTCATCATGTCCTGCTGTGGGAGTACACTGCGTTTCAAACTTGCAAGGCTGGCCGTGATGATTCGCTGTTGGGCAATGTCCATTTGGTAGCGGGCGAAGTATATATACTTCGCCCGCTACCTTCACCAGAAATACAGAGTATTTTTGCCTGGAATCACCCACTAGTATATATACTAGTGGGTGATTCGGCGCATTTAGGTTGTGTTTTCCTGATTGCCTGTCACACAAACCTATAGTATTGTGTGACACAACATTTGGAGTAGACACATGCAACGCATTGCTACAAAAATACTTAGAAGTATACAATTGAGGCGCAATCTAAGGACATTTTCTAGAGATGATTTTTCGCATCTTGGAAGCCGAGACGCCATCGCTCAGGCCCTCTCACGGCTGGCTCGGCAAGGCGTGATTCGGCGCATCTCCCCGGGTCTCTATGATGTCCCCCGAGTGAACCCGAGATTGGGAAAGCTCTCCCCTGATATGGATGCCGTGGCAAAGGCAATTGCTAGGAAAAACAAGATCGCCCTGCAACCAGCAGGAGCCCTTGCGGCGAACCTGCTCGGTCTGTCTACGCAAGTCCCAGCCGTGCGCATATATTTCACCGATGGATTTTCCAAACAGTTCCGGATAGGTGGCCAAAAGATTATCTTTCGGCACGGTTCGCCTCGGAATATGGCGGGTGCAGGGAAGATTAGTGGCACGGTCTTTCAAGCGTTGCGGTACTTAGGGAGAAAGGCCATCACAAATGATAGACTGGCGAAACTGAACCAGATGCTCTCTGCAAAGGATAAACGAGTGATCGAAGCGGACATCAAGTACACCTTCGGTTGGATTCGTCCACTGGCGCTAAAGATTGCGGTGGCCCCCTACTGAGATTGCCGATGGACTCAGTTGCAAGACTCTCCGCCGAAGAGCGGGCCGATCTGTTCAAAGAGACGGCAGTACGGCAGCGCATCCTACCTGCGATCATCGAGAAGGACTTCTGGGTTTGCTGGGTGCTAAAGAGAATGTTTAGTCTAGCAGAAATCGGCCCGCATCTAATTTTCAAGGGCGGCACGTCACTGTCGAAAGCCTACCAAGTGATTCAGCGTTTCTCAGAAGACATCGATGTGACGATGGACCGGAGCTATCTGGGATTTACAGGCGAAGACGATCCGGCGCAAGCACCGTCCAGGAACAAACGGAAAAGGCTTTTGGAAAGACTGACGGCGACGGCGGCTGAATACGCCCAGGAGTTCCTGCTGCCGAAGATGGAGTCTGACTTGTTTAGCGTGCTGGGAAAGAAAGACGCAGCCGGCAGAGTATGGGGTGTTGAGTTAACTATTGAAGCCGATGGTTCGCCCACAATCAATTTTGAGTATCCAGCTGCGTTGACATCAACGGGAGTCGAACTTCCTGAATATATAAAACCGAAAGTTCGTGTGGAACTTGGAGCACGAGGTGAATTATGGCCTGCTAGCGCAAGGACGATCACTCCGTACGCCGCGAAGGAATATCCGGCCTATTTCCAAGTGCCATCCTGCGAAATACTGACCTTGGAAATAGAACGCACGTTTTGGGAGAAGGCGACGCTCGTTCACGCAGAGTGGAACCGCCCGCGCGAAAAACCGTCTCCGGAACGGTTGTCAAGACACTATAGTGACTTAGCGGCACTGGCCCAAAGTCCTCACCGAGAGATAGCTTTACAGCGACTAGATCTATTGGAGGCTGTCGCTGTACACAAGAGTCAGTTCTTCGCGAACTCCTGGGCACATTACGAAGAAGCGAGACCGGGAACGTTGCATTTAGTGCCTCCCGACCATCGTCTTGCCGACGTCCGTCAAGATTTCAACCAGACGCGGATCATGTTCTTTGGTGAGCCACCGAGGTTTGAGGATATCATAGAACACCTCCGAGTCTTGGAGTTGGAGATTAATAGGGCAAAGAAATGATTCTCTATAGCCACACTCGTTAGTCGTGCTCGCCACAGTAATTTGTCACAAGCTCATAATCACTTTCTCAAGGGAGTCCGCCGTCAACTACTAGCTGTGGCGCGGCAGTCGTGGCGGGATGAGGGATGAAGGGGGCGGGGATTGCGCCGGTGGGGAGCGAGGACGGAAGCGGTCACGACGGAGCCCCGAATTCGGAATCGGGGCAAGCCGGGGGTACAGCCGGAGAACAACCCGCGCTTGGCAAGCGCGACTACAACATCCGGACCGGTCGCGGCCGGGAGACCTACGCCGGACAAAGAAATACGTTGCTATAGGTGTGGGTATAGTATGAATGCCGGCAGTTAGCACCGCTGGCCGTGAACACGTAACTCGATGTCCGGGTTAGATGAAAGGGGGCGGGCGACACGGCGCAGAGCGGCGAGATACCTAAACGACAGGGATGCCGCACACGACAGCGGCATCTCGTCTGACTCGGCTTCGCACGCTACACCGGCAAGGTGTGGAGCGGGTGAACGGCGGCAAGCGGGGCGGACGGGTAGGACGTGTAGGACGGGGCGGACGGATAGGACGGATCCGCCGTCGCCAAAGCGCTATGGCGGACACGTGGGACGGGAGCACAGCAGCAGGGCGACAAGTGGGGCGGATTCGGGAAAGGGCGGAGGGGGCGGGAGGGACGAGTGGGACGCCGCGTGAGGGCACGCGGCCTACAACGACGACAAGCGGGGCGGATTCGGGAAAGGATGAAGGGCGAGACGGCGGTTATCGGGTTGTGTACTTGGCGCGGCGTTCGCGGACTTGGAAGCCGATTTGCTTCGGTTTGGGGGGCGTGGTTGGCGTGGCAAGTAGTTGGCGGATGGCTTCGATGATCTGCTTTATTTCTCCGTCGTGGCGTCCGACGCGGGACTCAAGTTCTTCAAAGCGGCGGGCGAGTTCGCGGTTGTTGTCCAGCAGGTCGCGGAGTTGGACGAAGGCGCGCATGATGGCGATGTTCACGCGCACGGCGCGTTGGCTGCGCAGGACGCTGGAGAGCATGGCGACGCCTTCCTGGGTGAAGGCGTGCGGGAGATATTTGATGTGCTGGCCGCGCTTTAAGCTTCCAAGTTGGAATCTTAAAGACCGGGCTTCCTCAGCCGTGAGTTGGAACATGAAGTCGGCTGGAAAGCGGCCGAGGTTGCGCTTCATCGCCTTGTTCAGGTTGCCTGTGGTAACGCCATACAGAGCGGCGAGGTCGCGGTGAGAGGTTCAACCGAAGAAGAAGCGGGTGGGGCTGGAAAAGCCAGTGCCAGGAACTTTTGTCTTGATCGGAACCTTTAATGGGTGACCCCACTGCCCTAACCCGCCAGCACCAGCCGGTGTCGCTACGATCAACAGAGCCGCTGCTCACTCCATTGATGACTATGGCCCTAGCTGGCGCCCGTTCTCACCGTCACCGCCCGTTTGACTTGACTCCGGACCGCACTTCTCACAGGATGAACGGCATGTTTGCTGATCGCAAATGGGTGATACGCAACCTCGGATTCGACCCCGTCGCCACGCCTGCACCGCAAGCGGCCTACGCCGTTGCCGCCGCCGCGCATCCGCGGGCCGAGGTCGAGGACCTGCAGCGCGAGATCATCGACTTCGACTCCGAAGCTCCCGCCGGACGGGAGTTCATGGCCTTCACCACCGCCACCGGCATGACGCGTTTCGAGGACATCCCTTGGCCGTCCGGCATGGCCCCCAAGACCGATCCCCAGCCCAAGGGCAACGGCAGCAAGCCGCTCCCCAAGGCCGACGTTCTCGTCGTCACCTGGACCGTGGATGAAGGCCACGCCCTCAGTCGCGTCCTCACGCCCGGTAAGGACTCGCGCGACGACTACCTGCCGTACACGCACAACTACGCCGCGATTTCGAAGAAGATGCGCGCCGGCTGCCCCGCGCGCAACGCCAGGCGCCTCGGCTCATTCTGGAACACCTCCATCGCCGGCAAAAGCGTCGTGGTCTTCAAGTGCGATTCCCACCTTTCCCAGGATACCGAGAAGACCGCCCCGCCGCCCGGCACCTTGCCCAACTACGACGTCTGGCGGCAGATCATCCAGGAAGTGCAGCCCAAACTGGTGATCACCACCGGCACCGGTGGCGGCATCGGCAAGGAGTGCGAAGTCGGCGATGTCGTCGTCAGCTCCATCGTCCGCTACGACGCCATCAAGTGGCTGAAGTCAACCCCGTATCACAACGCGGTCTACACCGACGGCAAGCCGAATGCCAAGTACTTCGCCACCGCGAAGAAACTCTTCAAGGCCAACGCCGACCGCCTGCCGCAGGACAACACCCGCCCGCCCAAGATCTTCGTCGCCAAGACCAATCCGACCTCCGTCGTGACCACAGATTTCTTCGGTTTCGACATCTCGGACAACCACTACGGCCTCCAGGGCCTCGGCATGATCTGCGAGATGGGCGACGCCGTTCTCGGCCAGGTCGCCAGCGACACGTCTTCGCCGCCTCGTTGGGTCGCCGTCCGCAACGTCTCCGACCCCCAGATCAAGGCCGAAGGCACCTTGCGGGACCAGTCGCGCCTCGCCGCTAACATCTACAAGGGCTTCGGACGCTGGAGTTCCGTCTGCAGCGCCATCGTCTGCTGGGCCCTCATCGCAGCCGAATAACCTCTCCCATCCCCCATCGCCCTTCCGCCTTCCGCGTTCTCCCTTCAACCTACAGCCTTCTCCCTCCCCCGCGCCGCGAGCGCCAGCGCAGCAAGCACTCACCACGTTCATCGTTCCCCCTCCACACCCGCCACTATCATCACGCCCGGTGCCCCCGGCACCCGAGCCGCCACAGCGCCCTGCATTGCTTCACAGTTTGCGCTGGAGGCACGTTCACCCTGCTTGTCGCCCCCCCCCCCATTGGAGCTTCGGTTCAAAGCGTGGCAAATCTGTGGCAAAAAACTTTCTAAAAGGTGCGTTTTTGTGCAAGAATTTGCAAAAGTTAGAGAGAGACGCGAAGTGCATTTCGCCCTTTTTTTATCGGCATAAACTGCACTTCGGCAAACTTCAATTCCGTGCTTTAGCAAACCGCCGCTACAGCGGAGCGAGCCAGGAATCGGCTGGGACAAGTAGCCGAAGGGGGCGGAGACGGGAGGCGGAACAGAATCGAGCAGTTCACCACGAAGGCACGAAGGCACGAAGGGGCGGCGGCAGAGATTCGCCACAAGAAGGCACAAGGGACGCAAGGGGGGCGGGGCGCAAGGAGTCGACTTTCAACGTCCAACGCTCAACCACGTGGAACCACGTAAAACGTGGCAGGCGTGGTAAACGTGGCAAGCGTTCAACTTTCAGGGGCAATGGGGCGAAAGGAGCGTGAGAGCAAGAGCAATAGCAAGAGCAGGAGCAGGAGGCAGGCCGACGAGTTGCGGCAGGAAACACGTTGTGGAAGGGAGGGCGGTTCGGTAAATGGGTCGAGCACGAGGAGATGGTTGAAGGTGAGAGCTGACGAGGGCGTTCGGTGAATCTGTCAAGAATCGGGCGTTGACCCCTTAATCTGCCTATTTGGCTTGCTTGTCGGACTAATTACGGACATACTGCCTTCCGTCATCCCGTTTGGGCAACCAACTATGGAGGTTGGTTATGAAGGCGTGCGGTGGTCTGGCCGCTTGTTTGGGAGCGGTCATTCTGGTGTCCTCCAACGCGTGCGGGCAGAATCTGTTTGTCTCGTCTGACTGGGGCAACGATATCCTGGAATTCAGCCCGAGCGGGGCGCAAACCACGTTTGTCAACTGGTGGTCGCAGTGGTCTTCTGGGCTGGCTTTTGACAAAGACGGCAATCTGTACACGGCGTTTGCCCCCGGCTGGGTCTACACGACCGGCGGCGTCGTCAAGATCACACCCGGCGGGGTGGTCAGCACCTTTGCCTCGGGATTTTGGGCCGCCGGACTGGCCTTTGACAAGAGCGGCAATCTGTTTGTGTCGGATTTTGGCGGCGACGCCGTTGATAAAATTACTCCTGCCGGAACGCTCAGTACCTTTACCACCGGGATAGCCGCCCCGCAGGGGCTGGCGTTTGATAGCGCGGGCAATCTGTATGTGGCGAGTTACTACGGCGGCAGCATCACGAAGGTCACGCCGAGCGGCGTGCAAAGCACTGTTACCACCGGGTTGGCTTACCCCGTTGGACTGGCCTTTGACAAAGACGACGATCTGTTTGCGGCGGACCCCGGTCATGGCACCATCCTCAAGATCACGCCAAGCGGCGCTCAAAGCGCCTTCGCCTCGGGGTTGAGTGCTCCACAGTTCCTGGCCTTCGATAGCATGGGCAATTTGTTTGAGGCGGATGCCAACAGCGGCAATATCTATGAATTCACGCCCGGCGGAGCGCGAAGCACCTTTGCCACCGGGGTTGGCCCGATCGGTCTCGCCTTCCAGCCCGTGCCCGAGCCTGCGAGCTGGGCGATGGTGGCGATGGGATTTGTGGCACTGTTCGGCAGTCTGCGACTGCGTCGCCGGTCATCCTGATCTGCCGGCTGAACGCAATCCATTGAACTGCCTCTTCGGCTCACGTTGGAGGGGCGGTTTTGCCAGATCAGAAGGCCAAGCAGTTACGAAGAAATGGGTCAGCCATTTTCATTCCTTATGTGTGACCCGGAAACCAACTGAAGCCTGTGAATTGTAAAGCGTTGACCCCTTAGATTTGTAGTCTGCGCGGGTTCCGGTTTTCCGTAGCGCAACTCGCACTGTTTCTCCGTCGCGTCCAACCATGCGAAGCTGGAGGTACTGATGCAGATCAGAACACAGCTAATAAGAAGTGCGCGTTTCATGGTGGCCAGTCTAGCAACTGGGCGACTAGTTAACAAGCTGACTTGGTTCACTCAAAATACTTATGGTGTAAGCAGTCTGGCATGAAGGTGAGGGGCTGAGCCGAAGTTACGCGCATGTGTAAATTGTAAAGCGTTGCCCCCTTAATTTATGGATAGCACTATCCATAAACTGTGGACGGAATGGACGGGGTGGACAAAATGGACGGAGTGGAGGGGGCGGATACCGGAAATATGCGATTGTGCGGGACTGACCCCTTTATAGCCGACTAGCGGAAGCCGTGAATAGCACGGCCTAATTATCGGACAGGAGAACCAGAAACAACAATGCACCAATGCCAAGCACGGCGAGCATGTTCTTCTCGTTGGTTTTTATCGCCTTCGTAGCCGCGTGAACCGTGATTAGTTTTTGCAGAGTACCCATCGCCGTCTCGAAACTCTCATACGCAGAAATATACTTCCTGTCTTGGATGAAACCCGAAGGAGGCAAGTCACGATCTAGCACAATGGGAATTATAAGTTTGTTTGCGGCAGTGGCGATACCGATCTCTTGGCTTACCCAGTCCGAATCTTTAGCGTTGTGGCTCCAGAGCAAACAGAACACATCCGCATCACGGATGTTTTTTCGTATGTCTTCGGGGAGATTGGTTCCCGCTTTAGAATCATACTCAGCAAGGTAGGTCTGGACGCCAAGAGCTGAATAACAGTCAAGGCGCTGCTTGACCTGAGTGGCCTTTTCTAGGTCTTTCGTCGAATAGCTTATGAAGACTTTGAACGGCACAGGGCGCGGATTGTTTTTTGGGGTATCCATTGTGTTCGCCTTCCCTTCGAGGCCGGAATTGTAGACCGCCAGCGTACTAGGGCAAGCGGTAAATCGACGGCGAGAGAGCCGCCGGAGTCATGCTGCTCAATGCCTGTTATAGCGACGGCGACGGTAGCGAGCGTTGCGCCCGTAGCCGCTATCAAGACCCAAAATCTTGTGCTCGTAAACATCCACGAACATAAACGCGCCTCGACCCGCGACGGCTACCGCAGCCATGAGTAGAAAGGGGGCAGTGAAACCGAAGTCGAATGGCACTGAAGGGAAAAACGTCCGAATCAGGAAAAGAAAAAACAGAATCACGAGCGGCAGCAAAACTACGAAGGCAATCAAGCCAACCTTTACCTTGTGCCAGAACCAATCTCGTCCACCGTCCATGTTCGGACAATACACCTACGCGTCAAGAGTTCCAATTCTTTTTGGCGTCAGCTTTCGCCGTTGCGGTGGGTGCGCGTCAGCGACGCTTTCGCTTCCCCGGCCCGTTGTTGTGGGCGGCTCTGATAACGCGCTCGATTGACCCCAAGAGCAACACCAGACTAATCACGGAAACAATGAATTGCCACATGCACCCACATTAGCGGGAGTAGTGACAATTCACCAAAAAGCAGGGGATGGGAAAGTATCTTGCTACTGTTTGCTTTCCGATGACCGAGAGAAGAGGCGTTCGGCAATCTGCCAGCCTGCGGGAAGACCGTCCACGCTCTTGCCCTTGTTCGGCTTGGTAAGGCCGCAAATAGTCCGGCAATGGACTTTTAGACTTTCAACACTGTCGAGAGGATACCTGCGGTCGCTGCTATTCGGTGGAAGTGGTAGCAGCTTGTCCAACACCCTTAGTAAATCCGGGTACGTCCAATTGTGACGCAGCACCAAAGGCCACAAACCGATTATCAGCCCGTCAACGGCGGGGTGCGTCCACGTCCGGGGTTCGGGATCGTATTGCACCTTGCCAACCGTGCCCCACGTCTTCAAATCCTCTTGGTGCTTCATCGCCGCCCGCTCGTGAATGCCTTCCCAGCGTTTGCGGTCGCGCTCTGAAAACTTCGCAAGGTGTCGCTGTGCAATCCCGATGTTTGCCAAGTGTTCCTTGTCAGGATTATCGGTAAAGCAGTCGGGGGCACGATACCACGATGCGTGTGTGGTGTAGTGCAACCGGCTTTCAACCCAGTCGCACAATCGCAGTAGATCACGCCGCACATTTTCGGCGTCAGCCGGTGTAGTCGGCTCAAAACTCACACTGTCATACTCAGCGTCGTGCATCGTTCCATCATGCTGCTTTTCCAAAACCAGCGCCGTCATCGCTTCGTTGACTGTGTACGCATGGCACGTCTTCTCATTGCGGAAACGAGCAAATGCCAGCAGTGTGGCCACCAGCGTTTTCGGATGCCTTGGCCAGCCTTCCGGGCAGACGAATCCCCGCACAACACCAGTCTGCATTTTCTGTCGCTTTGTTGGTGTCGCGTTGGCGTAAAGATCGTGCATGGCCTTGATGCAAAGATTCATATTGCCTTCAAGGTGGTAGCAAATCTCAAAATAGGCATCGCCAACTTTATCGCTGTAGGCTTCCGCTTCTGTAAGAGATGCGAAAGTCGGGAAGAAATCTGCGCTTGCTGCCATCATCGCCAATTTCTTGGCACGCTCTACTGAATCACGGAGGGCTTGGTCTGACGGCTTTGATTGTTTCCGTTTCGCCACTGTGCTTGTCTTTCCTTCGCTTGGCCCGTGTCGAGGTTCATATTTTAGCCTCTCAAGGCGACTTTGGCGACTTCTTCATAAACTGCGGATGACCGAGAAGCGACCTTACAACCGCTCGTCTTCCTGCATCGGCTCGGTAGCTTTCCGCGTCTGCAATAACGCCCACCAATGTTCCCAGTCTCGTGAAGACGGGAGAACCGGCATAAAGGAACCGGCTCGGTAGCACGCCCGTCACAAATGTCTTGAATGAAACGTCGGTGGGTTTCTTGAAATGTGAAATGACCGCAGTGTCAAATTGGACTTTCGGCCACATCGAGATGTCGGGGGCTTCGCCCGTATAGAGAAATCCTACCTCTTGCCCAAGCCAAGGCGAGATTGAAAATTCCACCACGGTTTCAAGCGGCTCAACAAACATACTTTTGGCCCCGCGTTTCTCGTATTTCTCGCGCTGTGCTTTCTCATGCTGAAAGTCTTCTTCGTTGCGGCCCGTAACCCGGCAAATTGCCAAACCGTAGCCGGTATCCTCTTCGCTGATTTCTACATCGTACCTGACCAGATTGGCGGCGGCAATCCCGACCCTTCCGCGCTTCACACGAGCCACTTCCTGAGCCATCTCAATGGACTCGTTGCACGTCAACACAGCCTTCGGCCCGACGAAGCACCCATGACCAATAACCGAGAAAAGCTCCTGCCCGGACTGTGAAGGAGACTCAACGCCACCATCGTAACAAACGATTATGTTGACGATCCGACGAACATATTCACTGACAGCACTTGGCCAGTCGCGAGCGGGCACGGTTTCCCGTGGCTGCGATTCTTCCAATCTCTGAAGTTTGGCCGCAAGCTCGGCACTGGGAACTTCTAAGGCATCAAGTCTCTTTTCAATACGATGACCTTCAAATTGATTCAGAATCTCTGCGATTGACGACGCTCCCGGAAGTGCAGCCGACACCGTTTTCAGAAGATTTCTCGGTTTGAAGATCACCCCAAGTTGTTCAGTAGAGCTTTCTTTCCTCTCTGCGTTTCCCAAATCTGGCTTATCTGAATTCATAGCCATACTTTACGCACAGAATTCAACTTTTCCAATGGCTCCGCAGTAAAGACCGCAAGCCAGCGCACACGGGATAACAGGGCGTGACGTTGCACTTGACCATTCGTGACGCTATTCTGATTCCGCTATGTGTGGCCGCTACACGCTAACCACTGACTTGAAGAAAGTTGCCGACCGAATTCGATTCGGCGGTTTGACAGTGGAATGAGTTGCGGTAAGCTTGTGTTCAATGACACGTCCGGGCCACAGAGGCAGAACACTTGCACCAGAAAGGACACGCTGACATGAGCGACGTTGAAGCGAGGATACAGGCCAAGGTAAAGAAGATGAATGACGACGCCGGAGAGGCGCAACGGCTGGAAAACTTGAAGAAAGCAGAAAACGCCCAACGGTACGCGACCAAAAAGGCGGCATACGACAAGGCAGTGATAGAAGTTGTGAAGCCCGTCCTCAACCCTCTCGTGGCTTGGCTTGAACGTAACGGCCTGAAGGCGAGAGTCGATTCCACAAACGGACTTTATCAGATAGATTTCTTCCCGGCTGGCGGTGACGCCACTGGTCATCCCGCCGTGGCTATTAGTCCAGACGGAGATTTGGAAAACATCGTGTGCGTCGGCTCATACGGCGGCCACGCGCTCAGACAATCAAAAAAGGTCTTCGAGCCCGTCCCGATGCCGGTTGCAGCAATTACGCAGGACCAACTGCGGGCGGAGTTGTTTCGTTTTATAGAGGGGTTTCTTCCTTCTGTGGAACAGACGTAGCCAAAGGTTGCCGCGCAACTTGACTCGGCCCCCGTCGAGAAACGAGCGGGACTGCGGGCCGGGGTTGAATCACCCCCGCCAATGGTGTATTTACGCCATCGTGAGGCGACCGGCAAAGAAGCGGGTAGTGCAAAGCAGATGGCTTCGATGGACAGAAGCCAGCAATGCGTTGGACTCCCTGCAACGCGCCCATGATTTTCTCCGCGTTGTTGACCGCGACGAAAAGGCGTGGAAGTCGATTATTATTTTCCTGCACGATGCGTTGTATGGCTTCATGGTCTGCGCCTTGACGGGAACCGATCCCGACAACGTGACACGTGATGTCATTCTCCCCAACGGCAAATCCGGCGAACGGCTGAGTGATTTCAATTTCTTTCTACTCAATGACAAAACCGGCGGGCGGCTGGTTGATTTCGTTCTCCACAATGGGAGAACGGTCAAGCGATTGATTGACTTCAACACCGCTTTGAAGCGGTGTCAGAAAGACAACCCGCTCGGTATCTGGTTGCGGCATTGCCCGTTACGAATCACACCCGAGCAGCGGCGTTCGGTCAAGAAGATGCAGGGGCAGTTTCGGAACGCGTTCGCGCACTACCAACCGGGGGGCTGGTCGATTGCGCTGTTCATCATGCCCGGCATGATTCTGGACGTTTTGGCGGTCTTGCGATTCCTGTTAATCGACACACAGGCCATCTACAACTTGCATCTGAACCAGAATGAGCGGAAAAAGCTGAAGTCGTTGCTGTACCGGTGCCCGCGATTGGTAAAACTGACCCGCACGCATCGTGACCTTGAAGCCGTCAAGAACGGTACGGCGCGGGTGTACCAGCGTCCAACCCGGTCGAAGGTGCAGCAGGCTTTCAACGCCGCCCTTCGCGCAGATTTGGAGAAGCAGCAACGTGAGGCTGCGGGTATCCCGCCCATTACGCCCCACGGCAGCGCCCGCTGACGATCCGAGAGCCTAACGGCCCGCGAGACGCGCCCTGCCAACGACAGGGGATAAACGGACGGACAAACGGCACCCACCCCTGAATCCCCCGCCTGCGGCGGGTAAACCTCCGGTGGAGGGGAGCGGCGGGAGGGGGGAATCAACGTCCAACATCCAACGCTCAACAATCAGCTTTCAACGCGAAACTTTCAGGGAAGACGGCAAGGCGGGGCGGAAGGGGCGGGGAGGGAAGCGCAGATTGGAGATTGCCGCCAAGGGAACGGCGTGGCGGCGTTTGCTCTATCGGGCGTTCGCCCGATATGGCGTCTCGTGCAGCCAGTGCTGCACTCGGCTCCGTCCGACTCGGCTTGAGATTTCAGAGGGGCGACGGAGCACGCTTCATAGAAGCGTGGCTACACCAACAGTTCCGGAGCGGACGCCTCGGAGAGGCGTCCCTACCAACGACAGGCGGAGCGGTCGCGCCCGGAAGGGCGCTCCCACAAGACGGACAAACGGCGCGGACGCCGCGTGAGGGCACGCGGCCTACAACAAGCAGGCGCGGACGCCGCGTGAGGGCACGCGGCCTACAACGGCGAGAGTCAGTCGGGTTTGTTTGCCTCTAAGAACGTACCTTCATCCAATTGTTCGAAGGCGTGGCGGAGTTGTTCCTGGGTGTTCATGACGATGGGGCCGTACCAGGCGACGGGTTCTTTGAGGGGTTTGCCGGAGACGAGGAGGAAGCGGATGCCTTGTTCGCCGGCTTGGACGACGACTTCGTCGCCGCTATCGAAGAGGACGAGGGAGCGGTCGTCGGCCTCGGAGGGAGGGGCGGTGTCGAGCCAGCCGACGCTTTCGGTGGGGACGGCGAGGGGGCCGGAGGCGTTGCAGAATTTGCCGGAGCCGGCGAAGACGTAGGCGAAGGCGTGACGCGAGGTGTCGACGGGGAGGCGCTTGCGTTTGCCGGGCGGGACGGTGACATCGAGGTAGATGGGGTCGGCGGCGATGCCGTCGACGGGACCTTTTTTACCCCAGAATGTGCCGCAGATGATGCGGGCCTGGGTGCCGTCGTCGTCGGTGATGTTGACGATTTCGGGTGATTTGATTTCTTGATAGTGGGGGGCGGTCATTTTGAGGGAGGAGGGGAGGTTGGCCCAGAGTTGGAAGCCGTGCATACGGCCGGATTGGTCGCCTTTGGGCATTTCCTGGTGGATGATGCCGCGGCCGGCGGTCATCCATTGGATGTCGCCGGCGTCGATGGAGCCGTGGTTGCCCATGCTGTCGCCGTGTTCGACGCGGCCGGCGAGGACGTAGGTGATGGTTTCGATGCCGCGATGGGGGTGCCAGGGGAAGCCGGCGAGGTAGTCGGCGGGGATGTCGTTGCGGAAGTCGTCGAGGAGGAGGAAGGGGTCGAAGTCGGAGGTGTTGCCGAAGCCGAAGGCGCGGCGGAGATGGACGCCGGCGCCTTCGAGGGTGGGCTTGGATTTGATGAGGCGGTGAACGGGTCGAATGGACATGGCACTCCTTTCGGTCGGTCGAGGCTCGCACGCCAGGGCGGGCCGGTTTGTCTGACGCGGGAATGTAGCACGTTCGGGGAGGGGGGCAAGTGGAAAGGGGTGCGCGTGAGTTGCACTGAGGCGCGGTGAGGCGCGTTGAGGTGCAGTGAGGGTGGGTAGTGAGGGTGGGGATGGAGGATGAGTTGCTTCCGCATTGGCATTTCCGGCTGGATGTGGTTCACTCGCGTTCCCGATGAAGGTGAAGGGTGTAATTTTTGACATGGATGGGACGATCACGGCGCCGTACTTTGATTTTGTGAAGATCAAGGAGGAGGCGGGGATCGGGGACGTGGATATGCTGGATTATTTGCGGGGGGCGACGGGCGCGGAGTACGAGCGGGTGCGCGGGGTGTTGATGAAGTTCGAGGACGCGGGCGTGGCGGACGCGAAGTTGAACCGGGGGGCGCGGAAGCTGTTGACGTTCCTGGCGAAGAACCGGATGCCGACGGCGTTGTTGACGCGGAACTCGCGGAAGTCGGTGGACGCGGTGTGCCGGAGATTGAAGCTGAACTTCGACATCACGGTCACCAGGGACGACGGGCCGCACAAGCCGGCGCCCGAGCCGATTTGGGAGATTGCGCGGCGGTGGGGGGCGAAACCCGGCGAAGTGTTGATGGTGGGCGACTACAAGTGGGACGTGCTGTGCGCGAAGAACGCGGGGGCGCCGTGCGCGTTGTTGACGAATGGGGAGAGCGAACCTGATTGGGCGAAGGAAGCGGATTTCATCGTCACGAAACTGTCGGAAGTGATTGAGATCATCGAAGGGAAGAGACCATGACAAATGCTGTGGTGGGGTTGGTGACGTGTTCGTCACGGGCGGAGGCGCGCAAGGTCGCCAGGGCAATTTTGAAGAGGAAACTGGTGGCGTGCGTGAACATCGTGGGCGGGCTGGAATCGCATTATTGGTGGCGGGGCAAGCTGGAAAGCGCGCGGGAGTGTCTGCTGCTCATCAAGACGACGCGCGCGCGGACGCGGGGTGTTACCAGTGCGGTCAAGGCGGCGCATAGTTACGAGATTCCTGAGGTGATATTTCTGCCCGTTGTCGCGGGGGAGCGCAGGTACCTGAAGTGGATCGGCTCGTGTGTTGCGAAGATGGCGGCCCTCATGCTGCTGGCGTCAATCAGCGTGGCCCGCGCGGATCAAGTCGACGATTTGATAAAGCAACTGGGGAGCACCAACGAGGAGGACCGGGCGGAAGCGGCCGACGCGCTGACGCGAATCGGCGGGTCGCGAGTCGAAAAAGAGTTTCGCGAGATGCTCAAATCGCGGAGTCCCGAATCGCGCCAGGTCGCGGTCGTGGGACTGCTGGAGGTGAGCGACAGTAATGAGGATTTGGAGCGGGTGCACGCGTGCTTGAAGGACGACAATTCGGTGGTGCGATGGTCCGCGGTGTTGGCCTTGCAGAACAGCGGACGGGCCGAGGCGATCCCGTGGTTGGAAGAGGTCGGGAAATCCGATCAGGTTGACTCGGTCCGCGAAGCGGCGACCGAGGCGCTGGGCAAACTGCGCTCGGGTATCCAGTGGATGCGGTCGTTGTCCGACGCGGAGAAACAGGCGCGACAATTGAAGAAACCGGTTCTCGCGTACTTTTCCCTGCGGGATTCGGGTTATTGCCAGAAACTGGAGGAAGGCGTGCTGGCCGACAAGTCGGTCATTGATGTCGCGGAGGAATTCGTATGTGTGCGCGTCGACGCGGCGAAGCAGGCGGATGAAGCCCGCAAACTGGACGTGCGCGGCGCGCCGACGATCCTGTTGTTGGACGGGCAGGGCAACGAAATGTCGCGTGTGGCGGGGCTCGTGGAAAAGGACCAGTTGCTGGCGAAGCTGAACGAGGCGAAGCGCAGCAAGTTGACGTTCCGCGAGGCGCGGCGCCTGGCCATGCAGAACCCGGCGGACGTGCAGGCGAATTGGAAAGTCGCCGAGACGTATTTGGAGGAAGGGCGCGAGGATTTGGCGGAACCGAATTTGCGCAACGTCGTGGAGCATGACGAGGAGAACCAATACGGGTATACCGACAAGGCGATGTTCGCGCTGGGATTTGCCCTCGGCAAACGCGGCGAATACGCGCAGGCCGCCTACAGTTTCGAGAAGCTGCTGGAGCGTTGGCCGGAATACAAGGACAAGGACAAGGCGCTGTATTGCCTCGGATTAAGCCAGTTGGCGGTGGGGCAGAAGGACAAGGGGCGCACCCGTCTGGAGCAGTTGCTGAAGGAGTTTCCCAACAGCTCGACCGCCAAGAGCGCGCAGGCGGCCTTGGATAGGCTGAAGAAGAAGGAGGGGGACAAATGAAAAGGGCAATGGGAGCATTCGGGATCGCGGTGGCGCTGACAATGTTGCCGATGGCGACCGCACACGCCGCGGACGCTGCCGGTCCGGACAAAGGCGCACTCGTCGAGGCGAACAAGTTTTTCGAGCGCGGCAACAAGTTCGTCGAGAGCGGTTCCCTGCCGCGGGCGAAGCAGGAGTACGAAAAGGCGCTCAAGATTTATCCGAAGCATCTCGATGTACTCTATAACCTTGGCGTTGTCTGTGAGCGACTCGGACAAAAGGGCGAAGCGATCGACCAGTACAAACGCTATCTGGAGATCAAAGCGGACGACGCGGACGTGTGGACACAGATCGGAGTGCTTTACGATGAGACGGGCGGCAAGAAGGAAGCGCGCACTGCCTACGAAAAGGCGCTCGCGGTCAATCCGAAGTTCGGCCGTGCCCATCACAACCTCGGTGTACTGCTCAAGGAGGAAGGTGATCTGAAGACGGCGGAAGAACATCTAGCGACATTCGTGAAGCTCGAGGAAGCCGCGGGGCGGCAGAACGGAGATGCCTACTACAGCCTCGGCATTCTGTATCTACAGGAGTTGCGCGAGAAGGACGCGAAGATGCTCTTGCAGAAAGCGATCGACATCGACCCGAGCGTCCCCCACTTCAACAACGCGATGGGCGACGTCTACCTCGTGGAGAAGCGGCCGGATCTGTCGATCATCTACTACCAGAAGGCCATCGAGAAAGATCCGAAATACGCGTTGGCCTACAGCGGACTCGGCGACGCCTACGCCCAACTGAAGGAGCGCGACAAGGCGGTGACCGCGTACCGCAAGGCGCTTGACCTCCGGCCCGACTACGCGTTGGTGTACTACAAACTCGGGTTGCTCTATCAGGACGACAAACCGGCCGAGGCGATAAAACAATTTGAAAAGTACCTGGAATCTGGTAAAACCATCCAGTACCGCGACGAGGTCGCCGCAAAAATCGAAGCATTGAAACTGACACTCAAGCCTTAACTCAGGAAGTACACCATGTCACAGCACCGTAGTCTCAAGGGAGCCAGCAAGATTCAGGCGCGTCGCAACGTCCTGAAACGATTCGAGCGCGTCGAAGTGCTCAAGAAGCAAGGCCGTTGGAAAGATGGCGAACGGGTGTTCGGCCTGCCCAAAACCAAACCGGAATAGTCGACCTCCCCGCCCGTGGTCCGTCTGCAAAAATTTCTTGCGGAAGCGGGCGTAGACTCCCGACGCCGCTGCGAGCAATTGATTGAGGATGGCTGTGTCTCGGTCAATGGTCAGCCTGTCCGCGTGCTCGGCACGAAAGTCGATCCCGACCGCGACTCGGTGATTGTCAACGGCAAGCCGGTCGTCCTCGAACGCAAGATCTACATTGCATTGAACAAGCCGGCCGGGTTCCTGTGCACCAACCACGACACGCACGGCCGCAAACGCGTGATCGATTTGCTCCCGCGTTCGCTGCCCCGTCTGTACAGTGTTGGGCGGCTCGACAAGGACACCGAGGGCCTGTTGTTTCTGACCAACGACGGCACTTTTAGCTTGCGGCTGACGCACCCGCGTTACAAGATGAGCAAGACGTATTTGGTGGAGGTCGAGGGGGAAGTGAAGAGCGTTGGGATCGCGCGCCTGCTTAAGGGGGTTCATAGTGAAGGCGAAATGTTGCACGCCGAAAAAATCTTCCAGGTGCGCACGCGCAACACCACCACTGAACTACGGCTGGTTCTCAGCGAAGGGAAAAAGCGGCAGATTCGCAGAATGATGGCAGCAATCGGGCATCCCGTGAAGCGGCTCGTGCGGCTCGCGGTGGGCCCGGTCGAATTGGGGAATTTGGCAATATCACAATGGAGGTATCTGACTCATGAAGAGGTTTACAAGCTCATGCAATTTTCATCGGCGGCTTTTCATTCTTAGTGTGGCGCTGGCGTGCGCAGCGACTGTGGGCGCGCCGGTCAGCCGCGCCGATTCCGGCGCAGCCATTCAACCCGTTGCCGCCCCGGTTGCGGAAACGGGCCGCGGCACGGTCAAGGGCGATCATTGCAACGTCCGCTCGCGACCGAGCCTGCATTCGGAGGTCGTCGCCCAGCTTCACAAGGGCGACAGCGTGGATGTGCTTGAACGCAAGACCCTGACCGAACAGAAATCGATGGACTGGTTACGCATTGCCTTGCCGGCGACGGCGAAGTGCTACGTCAGCGCCAAGCATCTGGCGGATGGCGTCGCGAGCGTGGACAATCTAAACGTCCGGTGCGGTCCCGGCTCGAGCTACCGTGAGGTTGGCAAGCTGGCGAAGGGCACCAAGGTCGAGGTGGTTGAGAAAAAGGGCGAATGGGCGCAGATCAAGCCAACGCCGGAGTGCAGCGGTTGGATCGCCGCCGAGTTGGTGGAGGTTCAAGCGGCACCGATTGCGCCGTCAGCCAACACGACGCAGATCGTTACTCCGCCCGTGGCCGCACCGACAGGGCCTGCGGTCAGCGTCGTGAATACCGATCCGGATGTCCTGGTGACCTACGCGGTGAAAGACGGGTACTTGCGGTCCGTCAATGAGCCGAACGCGCCCGCATCCTTCGAATTGCGTACCCCGGAAGTGGACCGGCTCAGCTTTCGCATGGCATACTTGGAAGCGTCCGATACGAATCTGAAGAAGTTCGAGGGCAAACATGTCCGCGTCGTCGGAAACCAACGCTGGCGCAAAGGCGATCGCTATCCCGTCATCGCCGTCGAACGCATCGACATGGTTTGGTAGCCGTGGCGCGATGCCTGCGAAACTCATCGACGGCAAGGCCATCGCCGAGCAGATCAATGCCGAGACAGTCGCCGAGATCGCGCGCCTCAAGGATCGGCATCGCCTGACTCCCGGGCTCGCGGTGATTCTCGTTGGCGAAAACCCCGCCAGTTCCGCGTATGTTTCGATGAAGGACAAGATGTGCGCCCGTCTCGGGTTGCACTCCGAACGCGTCACTCTTCCCGCGTCCACCAGCGAAGGCCAACTTCTGGCCGTTATCAACGACCTCAACTTCAAACGGGAAATCCATGGCATCCTTGTCCAATCCCCGCTGCCGCCGTCGATTGCCGAGGACAAGATCTTCGCCGCGGTGGACCCGACGAAAGACGTCGACGGTTTCCATCCGTTGAACGTCGGCAGGCTGGCGTTGGGGGACCCGACCGGCTTCCGGCCTTGCACGCCGGCGGGCATTCATGAGTTGCTCATTCGTAGCGGCGTGAAGATCGACGGAGCCCACGTCGTGGTGCTTGGCCGCAGCCGCATCGTCGGTCGTCCGATCTCGCTGATGCTGTCGCAGAAGGCCCCTAACGCGAATGCGACGGTCACAGTGTGCCACTCCCGGAGTGCGAACCTCGCGGAGATATGTCGGTCTGCCGACATCCTGATCGCGGCGATCGGCGCGCCGCAATTTGTGAAAGCCGACATGGTGCGTGACGACGCGGTGGTCATTGATGTTGGCTCCAATCGCGTCGAGGACAAGACGGCCGAGAAGGGATATCGCACCGTTGGCGATGTGGATTTCGATGCGGTCATGCCGAAAGTCGCGCTGATCACGCCGGTGCCCGGGGGTGTCGGCCCGATGACCATCGCCATGCTCATGCACAACACCGTGCGCGCAGCCGGAATGCGGCACGGAACCGCGTGAAGAACGCCGGCCAGGCCTGGGTGTTGGACGCGCTGGCGCTCGGTCTCGTCCTGTTCGGCGTGGTGCATGTCGCGCGCGTTCTCCCATCGCGGGCCATCAGCAACGACTTCGCGCACTACTACATCTCAAGCCGTTTGCTACTGGCGGGCGCCGATGTCTATTCCACACCGTTGCAACCGGAATATGAGCGTTGGGGTTTCCGATATACCCATGCGATCCCGACAGCAACAAACCCACCCTTTCTCGTCGGCGTGTTCGCGCCGTTCGCCGCATTGCCACCACGCGCCGCGTTTTGGGCCTGGGTGTCACTCGAGATTCTCAGTCTGGGTTGCATCCTCGTGCTGATCTGGCGGCTGACGGCCTCGCGACTCTCGGCGCGCGCGCGGCGGCTGGTGTGCGCGGGGATCATCGCGTCGGCACCGATCTATTGGCATTTTTGTTTTTCGCAATGCCAGTTGTTGATCGGGGCCATCATGTTGATCGCGTACGCATGCTTGCGGAACGGTCGCCCGGCGGGGGCCTGCCTGGCGATAACGACGGCGACATGGCTGAAGCTTTTCCCAGTCGTGCTGGTTCCGTGGTTCTTGTGGCGTGCCTCACGAGACTGGAAGACGCGCATGAGGTGCGCGGGCGCAGCCTTGGTGTGGAGCGTCGGTGTGGTTGTGGCCAGCGGACTGGAGAACTGGAAGCAATTCTGGATGCAGGGGATGAAAGTGATCGACGCGTGGGTCGAATGGCAGCGTCACTTCAATTTCACGGTGCCGTCCTTCGTAAAGAATGTGGCGTGGCTGCTGCATGGCTGCGATCCCGAGTGGAGTGGACTGCACGCGTGGGCGAGGACGGGCGCTGTCCTTGGCGCCGTACTCATCGTGTTGACGTACGGAGTGATCGGGTGGGTTGCACGAAGGCGGAAGGACGCGGACATCGAGGCCGAATTTTGTTTGTTGAGCATCGCGATGCTGGCCGGGATCGCGGAAGGGTGGGGCCACTACTACGTAATGCTCGCTTTTCCGTTTGCTATCGCCGTGGCACGGGTGGCGCAACGGCCCACGCCGGGTCGGGTTGCCACCTTGGGCAGTTCGCTGCTGATGTTGAATCTGATGGGCGATTGGCGGAGCCCGTGGCTGGAGTTTGCGGTGAGCTACATTCCGCTCTATGGATTGTTGCTGCTCGGGGCCTTCTTCGTGAACGAGGCGATGAGCTTCAACCCGCGAATTGCCGACCCTACCAAGCCTGCTCCGTCGTCGTCGTGACCGTGCCGCCGCGCTTGGCGGCCGGCAGGTACGCTTGCTCCGTGTAGTCCCGCACCATGCGCGCGGTCGAGAACCGGGGCGTGACGGTGGCGATGGAAGCTTTCATCATCTTAATCCAACCGGTGGGCAGACCGTTGGCATCGCGTTTGTAAAAGAGCGGGGCGATCTTGCTTTCGAGGATGTCGTAGAGCGACTCGCTATCGTTGCGGTCCTGCTTATCCGTGTTATCGGACTCCTCGGCGTTGCCGATGGTCCAACCCGCGTCGGGGCCTTGCACTTCACACCACCAGCCGTCCGCGATGGAGAAGTTGATCCCGCCGTTGACGGGGGCCTTCATGCCGCTGGTGCCGCTGGCTTCGTGGGGGCGACGCGGATTATTGAGCCAGACATCCACCCCTTGCACGAGCATGCGCGCGACGCGCATGTTGTAGTTCTCGATGAAAACGATGTGACCGTGCAAATCCGTGTTTCGCGAGACGTCGAAGATCCGGCGGATGAATTCCTGGCCGGGCTTGTCCGCGGGATGCGCTTTACCGGCGAAGACAACCTGCACCGGGCGCTCGGAATCCTTGAGAATGGAGCGCAGGCGGTCGAAATCGCGGAACAACAGGTCCGCGCGCTTGTACGTGGCAAAGCGGCGCGCGAAACCGATGGTGAGGACATTGGGGTCGAGCAGTTGCTCGACGCCGCGCAGATCGTCCGGGGAAGCACCGTGGCGCGCGAGTTGAGCGCGTTCGCGATTGCGGATGAACCGGACCAAATTCTCCTTCTGCAGATTGTGAACGTCCCACAGTTCCTTGTTGGGGATGTTGGCGACACCCCGCTTCCAGAACAGTTCGTCCATGAGGTTGTCACGCCAGGCGGGTGTCAGATACCGGTCGAACAGATCGGAGATCTGATAGCCCATCCACGTCTGGGTGTGGATGCCGTTGGTGATGGCTTGGATCCTATTCTCGCCCGGCTTCAGGTTCTTGAACAGATGCCGCCACATGCCGTTGCTGACCTTGCCGTGGAGCTGGCTGACGCCGTTGCAGAATGTCGAGAGATGGATTGCCAGCACGGTGAGGCTGAACGGCTGATTGCCCTGACCGGGATTGGACAGACCGAGGTCGATCAGTTGATCCAACGGAACGCCAATGTCCTCGCAATAGTTTTTGTAGTACTTGCGGACCAACCCGATGTCAAACGCCTCGTTGCCTGCCGGCACCGGCGTGTGGGTCGTGAAAATGGAATTCTTGGCGACCTCCTTGCACGCGTCCGCAAAGCTCGCGCCGGCCTTGACGCAATTGCGGATGCGTTCGAGGCCGAGGAACGCGCAATGGCCTTCGTTCATGTGCCAGCAGGCAGGCTCGATGCCGAGCGCCTGCAGCGCGCGCACGCCGCCCGTGCCGATGACGATTTCCTGGCAGATCCGCATTTCCCGGCCGCTGACGTAGAGTTGGCCGGTGATGGGCCGGTCCGCAGGCGGGTTCTTGTTCGTGTCCGTGTCGAGCAACAGCACGGGCACCCGACCCACCTGCGCGAGCCACACGCGCGCGTACACAGTACGGTCGGGAAAATCGATGTTCACGGTGAGATGGCGGCCGTCGTCCCCGAGCAACTGCCGGATCGGCAGGCGCGAGAAATCGTAGGCCGGATAAAAATGTTGCTGTCGCCCGTCCGGCTCAACTTCTTGTTCGAAGTAGCCGTGCTTGCACAGCGGGCCGATGGCGATGAACGGTAGGCCGAGGTCGCTGGCGGACTTGCAGTGGTCGCCCGAGAGCACGCCGAGACCGCCGGAGTAGGTGCGCAAGCACTCGTGAAAGCCGAACTCGGTCGAGAAATAGACAAATGGGCCACCTTGGTAGCCGGGATGGTTCTTGGCAAACCACGTGTCGTTGACCGATTTCATGTACGTCTCGAACTCGCGCAGGACGGATTTGTACATGCTCAGGAAAACTTCGTCCTCCAGCAGCGTTTCCCAGTGGGACGGCTCGATGTTGATGAGCAATTCGACCGGATTGCGATAGATCGCCCACAAGCCGGGCTGAATGTGCGCGAACATCCGTCGGGCTTGCGGGTTCCACGTCCACCACAGGTTGTACGCGAGATCGCGCAGGCCCAGGACTTCCTTGGGCAGTTCGATGTCGGCCATCGACGTGGAACGGAATTTCGGGGGGCCTTTATCCATGGGATTTCATGAAGCCATTTGGTTCTTTGAGGTGCCCGCGTACAGCACAATCTGTGCTTGGGTCGGGGGCCATCACGGAATGGGCGCAGCGGTTTCGGTGGCAGCGATCATCTCGTCCACGTTGACCCCGCGCAGGTTGAAGAGACGGCGGACGGCATCGTCGATCAGGTTGTTCGGACAGGAAGCGCCTGCCGTGATGCCGATGTAGATGTTTCCCGTCGGCAGCCAGTTCTTGGAAAGAACTTCCTCCTGCTTATGCAGGTTGAAATGCTGAATCGCCTTGTCCGAGAGAATCTTGCTCGCGTTGCGGATGAAATACGTCGGCATGCGCTCCTCGCTCATCTCGGCCAGGTGCGAGGTGTTGCTGGAATTGTATCCGCCGACGACGATCATCATGTCGAGCCGCTCCTGCAGCAGGTGAATCAGCGCGTCCTGCCGTTCCTGGGTGGCGCCGCAGATCGTGTCGAACATGCGATAGTGTTGTTCGATTTCGGCCTCGCCGTAGCGGTCCACCATCGCCTGCCGCAACCGTCGTTGAATGTCCTCCGTCTCGGTGCGCAACATCGTGGTTTGGTTCGCGACGCCGATGGAACTGAGATGCTCATCCGGATCGAAGTCGGGCGAGTGCGAGCCCGGGAATTTTTCCAGAAACTCCGCCTTGTTGCCGCCCTGGCGGATGTAGTTACAGACGTAATCGGTCTCCGCGAGGTTGAGCACCACGAGATAGTGGCCCGCGTTGTTATGCGTGGCGCGCGAACTGGTCGCCTTCGTCTCTTCATGCTTGGCTTTGCCGTGGATGATGGACGTGAATTTTTCGTTGGCGTTTTGCGTGACGCGCTTCCACACGCTCATCACGTCGCCGCAGGTCGTGTCCACCAACTGGCAGCCTTTGGCCTTGAGCTTGTTCATCGTCGCGACTTCCGCGCCGAACGCGGGGATGATCACCACGTCGTCTTCCTTGAGATCGTCGATGTTGGCGCTCTTGATCGGGCCGGACAGGAACTTGATGCTCATCGCGATGAGCTGTTCGTTGACCTCGGGGTTATGGATGATCTCGCCCAAAATGTAGATGGGCTGGTTCGGAAACACCTTGCGGGCCGCGTACGCGAGGTCGATGGCGCGCTCGACCCCGTAACAGAACCCGAATTCCTTGGCGAGACGCACCTTGAGCCCGCCCGCTTCGAACACCCCCCCGCGCTGCCGCAGCTTCTCCACGATCTGGCTGCGGTAATGCAGTTCCACCTGCTCGCGAACGGCCTCCATGATGTCAGGCCGACGCAGGTTGACTCGTTTCGGTTTCGGCGCTTCTGCGACGCTCGGAATACTCATCTGAATGCCAGTATTGCCCACTTTGGGGGCCAGTTCAACTAAAACCCTTTTGGTGGATTTGAGGCTCGCGCTCGCCCAAATCCTGATTTGTCATGCCGTCGGTAGGGCGGGCTGGCCCAGCCCGCCGCTCGCGCCACCTTCATCTCGACGTATGCCTCTTCCGCCGTCGTCAGCGCGAGAAAATCCGCCGTGCTGCCAACTCGCCAGCCGGCCTTCTCCAATTCCTTTCGTTTCTCTGCTTTCACTGTTTCATTCTCTAGTTGCTACATTTAGCGATGTCGGATCCCCTTGGCTACTGGTTTCCCGTGGTGCAGGTTCAGAACATCGGTAACACATTAGGTTCAGGACATAGGTAACACTTAAACGAGGAGCCTGAAGCGGATACGCTGCGGGATGCCTTGGAAAGAATATCGACCTATGGATCAGCGGA
>Ga0187861_10000669_pt1 | contig 39172 bp, 25 predicted proteins | sample June2016WEW_10_1_3_FD_132986 | JGI IMG/M metagenome (GOLD analysis project Ga0187861, IMG submission 132986) | Peatland microbial communities from SPRUCE experiment site at the Marcell Experimental Forest, Minnesota, USA - June2016WEW_10_100 | ecosystem: Environmental > Terrestrial > Soil >...
GCAGTCATTCGTCTGGGCCGCACATTGCTGTACGGCTCTAGCGACCTACCCGGAAGTCGAGCGGGGCGGGCCGCCCCTCCTCCCCTATTTGGTCTTGCTCCGCGTGGGGTTTGCCCTGCCGGCAGAATTGCTCCTGCCGCGGTGCGCTCTTACCGCACCATTTCACCCTTACCTTACCTTGCGGCAAGGCGGTATCTTTTCTGTGGCACTTTCCGTGTCCGATTTCTCGGACCCCGGCCGTTAGCCGGCACGCTGCCCTGTGGAGACCGGACTTTCCTCCCCCGGGCCCAAAGGGCGCCCCGGAAGCGACTGCCCGTCCGGCAGCCTCACGTGATTATTGTCGCACTTTATCGGCGCCGCCTGGTGGAGGGAGCCAACCATCAGCCCAGGCGAAGCTCGGGACGGGGCCGGCGAGCCACTTCGCCAGCCCGATAGATCGGCTTGCCGCGTTTCATGGTCAGACGAACCAGGTTGACGCCAAACTGGCGGGTGAGCTCGCGATAATCGGAAACGTCGAGCAGCAGCAGATCCGCCGATTTTCCGGGTTCGAGCGACCCCACGCGATCGGCGCAACCCAGCGCATGGGCGCCGTTGATGGTGGCGGCTGAAATGGCTTCCGCGGCAGTGAGACCCATTTCCGAGCACGCCAGAGCGACCACCGCCTGCATGCTCAGCATGGGGGTGTGCCGCGGGTTGAAGTTGGTGGCGAGCGCGATGGCCGCGCCGGCGTCGATCAGCGCGCGTGCCGGTGCGTGGTGACCGCCGTTGTGGAAGGAAACGCCGGGCAGCAGCGTCACCATGGTGGGGGCGCCGCCCAGGGGCAGCGCGTCGGCCGCTGTGGCGTGCTCGAGATGAGAGATGCTCACGACCAGGTGCTCGATGGCCGTGGCGATGGCGGCGGCGGGAGACCGCTCGTCCGCATGGATCTTGCAAGCGAAGCCCAGACGACGCGCCAGTCTGAGATAGCCCGCGAAGCACTCCGGGGGAACGCCATCGCTGTCCCAAACCAGGTCGGCGAAGCGCGCCAGGCGGCGGCGCCGGATCTTGGGCAGCAACTCCGTCGAGACCGATTCAATCGCGGCCTGACGGGCCTCTTCACCGCCCCCATTGGACGGCAGGCGAAGCAGGAACGTGGCGACCACGTCCAGCGGGTCGCGTTTCAAGGCCGACAAGACACGAAGTATCTTGATTTCGGCGCTCTCATCGGCGCCGCAGCCGGTCTTGGCTTCCACGGTGGTGGTGCCGTGGCGCGCCATGGCTTCCACATGCGAGCGTGCCCGCGCCTCCAGCCTCTGGTGGGTATTGGAGCACACCAGCCGCGCGGCGGTCTGTTCGTCCGCATCGGACCCGCCCGACAGCGGAAAAATAAGGTGAGTGTGGCAGTCGACGAAGCCCGGCATGACCACGCGCCCGGCGGCGTTGATTTCCAGGGCCTCGCGCGCGCACGCCAGATTCTCGACGCGGCGGGTCGTCCCCACCTCTTCGATGATGCCGTCGCGAATCAGCAGCGAGCCGTCGTGGATGATGCCAAGATCATTGAGGGCCGCCCCGCGGCGGGGTTCTGGGGAGCCGCGCAAAGTGAGCAGTTGGCGCGCGCCTCGAATCAGAACTGTCCCCGCGGTGCTCATCCCTACATATATATTGTAACATTAGTACTATTACTTTTACTCGTTTTCGGCAATGCGGGAAAAACGGAGACTGGCCCAAGCACGGCCGCTAAAGACTTTGGAAAGAGTGCTTTCCAAGGCAGGATTAGGCTCGCGCACGGACGCACGCGGGTGGATTGGCGGGGGCCGGGTGGTTGTGAACGGAAAGACCATTCGCAACCCAGACCACTGGGTAGACCCCCAGCGGGACCGCATCACGCTGGACGGCGAGGCCCTTCGGTCCGCGGCCAAGACCTATATTCTGCTTTACAAACCGAAGGGGTACCTGACCACCCGGCGGGATCCGGAAGGCCGGCCTACGGTCTACGATCTGACCCGCGATGCGGGAACGTGGCTTTCGCCGGTGGGACGCCTGGACCTGGACACCAGCGGCCTGCTGCTGATGACCAACGACACGGACTTCGCCGAGCGCATCACCAATCCCCAGCACAAAGCGCCCAAGACTTACCAATTGAAAACCGCGACGCTGTTGAGCGACGAGCAAATCGGCCGGTTGCGGCGCGGAATCGAACTGAGCGACGGACCCACACGGCCGGCCGAAGTGAAGCGCCTGCGGGACGGCGGCAAGCGCACGTTTCTGGAGATGACCATCACCGAGGGGCGCAACCGGCAGGTGCGGCGGATGATCGATGCCGTGGGCAGCAAGGTGCTCAAACTGGTGCGCACGGCCATCGGGCCCATCCGCATCGGCGACCTCCCCATCGGAAAGTGGCGCAAGCTGACGGAGGCGGAGGTGCGCGCGCTAACGGCCTCTACTCCAGCCGGATCACCGCGGCGTTCCGATCCCCAACGGTGACAGCCACGGTGTTCCCGCTGACACTCGGCCGGCTGGATTCCTGCCAGAGTTCCACTGCCCGTTGGAACGTGGAAGCGAGTGAGATCTTCACCGTCCGCGCCGTGCGCGTGGGATTAACCACCCAGAGATAGGCGCCGCCCGCTCCCTGATGAAGCCGGGCTTTCACCTCCGGGTCGCTGGACTTCGCCTGCTGTTGAACGCCCGCCCAGGCCAGCAGACCAGCGAAGAACTCGCGCGTGGCGGGGGCGTGGCTGCGGAAGTAGGCCCCGCCGGGGAAAGTGCCAATCAAGAGCGTCTTGCCGGTGCCGGACGTGTTTTCGACGGCCGCGATGTGCCCGTTGGCGTACTGGCCCGCAACCTTCCCTCCCGCCAGTTTATACTCCTGCAAAAAGTACTGGCCGCCGATCTCCTTGCCCCTCACAGTCAGGGTGAGCTTGGTCAGCAGGTCGGGAGTGAACTGGATGTAACTCTCGCGGGCTCCGAACAACTCGTCCAGACCGAGATTGGGCTGCACGGCGCCAACCGTGCCGCCGTCCCCGAAATACCCAGGGCAGCCTTCACTGACCAACTTGCCGCCCTTGGCGACATAGTCGCGGAGCTTTTGGGCGGTGGATTTCTTCAGCATCTCGGAGTATGGGAGATAGATCATCGGGTATTCCCCAATGTCGTCGATGCTCACGAAATCGGCCTGGATATTCGAGTCGAAGAAAGCCTGGTAAGCCCCCTCGACGGATTGGGAGTAGGCGCCCGCGGCTGTTCCGCCGCCCGCCGCCGATCCGCCGCGGCCATCGCCGGCTCCGCCGCTACCCGCGCTCTGCACCGCGTTGAAGTCCTCGGATTCCTGCACGAAGACGATACCCACGTCGCCCTTCGCCGGCCGCGACTTCCAAATGTCCGGATGCGAGTTGGTCCAGCGGGCCAACTGGCCCGCCATCTCCGCCCGCGGAGTGGCGGAGCCGTCCATCCCCATGGGACCGAACGCTCCGAATAAAGGGCCGTCGAGCAACGGGCGCCAGCGCGTGAAGAGGATGCCGCTGGCGCCGGCGGCCATGTCGATCAGGCTCCACACGCGCACGTCTTTATCGTCCGAGCTGCGGCCATCTTCCAAAGGGCGTCCGATGACCTGTGGCTGCATCCACAGCGGCCCGCCCGTGGCTTCCGCGTGCCAGAACGGCTTCCCACGCGAGGCGCCGCGCACCAGGTCCACGGCCTGAAACTGCATCCAGGGATCGTTGCCATGGCGCGAAGCCACCCATGTGTAGCCATACGAATCCACCTCCGCCACCGTGCGCCACTCAATCTCCGTGAGTGCGCCGGTGCCGTGCGCGGTGATCTTGTTTCGCTTGTCGAGCCGGCGAATCAGCTCCGTGCGCCAGCGCAGAAGGCGAATGGCGTCGTCCCGGCAGAACGCCAGCCAGTCGAGCGAGTCGGGATAGCCGATATTGCCGCGCGGCGGGTGAACCGATTCCCAGTCCCCGAAGCTGTAACGGTGCCAGGCGCGGCCGAGGGCCTCGATGCTGCCGTACTTGGCCTTCAGCCACTCGCGGAACTTGGCTTGGGTGGCGGGACAATAGCATTCCTGCACTCCCCCCTCGTTCCACACGTCGTAGCCCAAAGTGGCGGGACTGTCGCGATAGCGCTCCACCAGCGCGGTCAGAAACTTTTCGGCTCGGCCACGAACATCTTCATTATCCAGACAAAGCGGCGCGCTGCTGGTGGAGCTGCTGCTGCTGACCGCGGGGTAGCTCTCGGAGCCGTCGCTATTGATGTGGCGTGCCTGGGCGTATTTGTCCCACATCCACTCGGGCGCGCCGGTGGTGATTTCGGCAATGACCACCTTGATGTGGTTCTGGGCTTCGAGTTCCACCATCCGGTCGTAGTCGCGCCAGTCATACTGGCCCGGCGAGTTCTCGATCGAGGCCCACATGAACCAGTGACGGAAGATGTTGACGCCCAGTTGAGCCGCGGTCTTGTGGTCGCGTTCCCAATCCTGTTCCGGCGGGTTCGACTTGCGGAAATACACCGCGCCAAAAGGGAACGCGGGTTCCGGCCAAGGCTTTTCCTGGGCGCTGACGCACAGTGTCAGCACCGCGCAAGCCAAACCAACTCTCTTCATGGCAACCAAGCCCCCCGTGGCCAATGTCACTCAGTTTCCGCAAGAACGGCATTCCGCACAGACTGTGGGGCGGGCAGTCGTGCCCGCAGCCGGCCTTGCGGCCGGCTGGACCCGCTGGAAAGCGGGTCCGCAGGCTGAAAAGCCTGCCCCACGCCGAAAAACTGAGTGGCATTCGGCACTCGTGCCTGCGCCACCTACGGCAGCTTCGCAGCCAGGGCCGCGGACAACGCTACCGGGTCCTGGCCGTCCGCCACGTTGGCGTATCCACCGATATAACGTCCCTTCCGGAAGAAGCACAGCCTTCCCAGGTACTTGTCATTGCCCTGGAAAGCCTCGTCGCCGGCGCGGGCCGCGGCGGTGTCGGTGAACCGCGCTCGCAGTTTCTGCATCAGCGCGCCAGCCGATTCCGCGGATGCTTCCGTCACCACAAACGCCTTGCCGAAATCGTACTGAGCCGCATAGCCGCGCCGCAGCAACCGGATTCCGAGCACGCTCTCCGGCACCAGCCGAAGCGTCTGCTGCTTTTCAGCCGGGAACCAGGAGAGCGCAACCGGCGGAGAAGTGCTGCCCGGCGTAGCCTTCTCGAGCGCCGCGGTCCACTCTTTCAAAGTAGCCGTATAGTCGCCTTCCGGGCCGGCCGCGATTTCGACGTAATACTGGCCCTTTGCGAACATGGCTCTTCGCGGGACGATCTGGCCGCCCGCCCCGAGCTTCGCCATGGGTTCCCGCGGATCCCGGTTGGCTGTGAACATGCCGTAAGAGCTATCGGCTTCGCCAAAATCGGAGATATCGATCACCAGCGTAACGGGGCCTTTGGCGCATGAGACGCCGTGCATGCTTTGGAAGCCGTAAATCAGGTAGCCTTCCGCGTTGCCATCCATGTACTCGAAGAGGTTGTCGCCCACATAGCTTCGGGCTTCGCCGCGCTGTGTCCAGCCCGGCGCCAGCGTGCAACTGGGAACGGGAGCCGTGTCGGCCGCCACCGCCAGGCCGCAAGCCAGCAGCCCCAACCCGCAGATCGTCTTTAGCATGCGAACATCTCCTGTGCTCGGATGAGCCGTTCGGAAACCTTTACTGGGTAGGGCAACTCAATACGCACAAGTGTTAAAATCCCATTTTAGTTGGGGAGGCTGCCGGATGCCAGCTACTTTTTCACGCCGAACGATCTTGCAGTTGACCGCCCTGGCCCCGGCCCTTCGGCCGCTGGTTGCCCAGATTTCCGCCGCCGCGCGCAATTCCACCGTGGCCCTCGTCAAAGGGGAAAGCCGGCGCCGGAACATCGCGCAGGCCCTGACTGCCATCGACGAACAGCTCCGGCCGGGCCTCAAGGCCAAGAAATACGTCGTCATCAAAGTCAACAACGTCTCGACCACCAACCAACTGGCGGCCACCCATGCGGACGCCATCCACGGCATTCTGGATTACCTCGAACCGCGCTTCAAAGGCCCCGTCATCGTCGCCGAATCCTCGGCCGGCGACACGCTGCAAGGGTTCGAGGAGTTCGGCTACAACCGCCTGGCCACCGAGCGCCGCTCGCAAAAAGTGCAGTTGATCGACTTGAATCGCGAGGCCAAGTACAAGGCCATCCCCTTGATCGACTACGATCTCCACGCGATATCCACGCGCCTGGCGGCGCGCCTGTTCGACCCCGACGCTTTCGTCATTTGCGCGGCCATCATGAAAACGCACAATGTCATGGTGGCCACTCTCTCCATCAAGAACATGGGGCTGGGCGCGCCTCTGCACAGCGCGCCTGGCGAGAGGCCACGCTGGGACGACAAGCGCAAGACCCATAACGGCCTGCGCCAGACCCACTACAACATCTTCCTCACCACCCAAGCCCTGCAACCGTTTCTGGGCGCGGCCGTGATTGACGGGTATGAAGGCATGGAAGGCAATGGCCCCAGCTCCGGAACCCCGGTTCCCTCGCGTCTCGCCATTGCCTCCACGGATTACGTCGCTGCCGACCGCGTGGGCGTCGAAGCCATGGGGATCAATCCCGACTGGATGGGCTACCTGCGCTTCTGCTCGGAGTTCGGCTGCGGCCAGTACGACCTGGCGAAAATCGATGTCCGCGGCGAGAAGATCGAAGCGGTTCGACGGAAGTACCTGCTCCACCAGGACATCGAGCGCGAGTTGCAGTGGATGGGGCCGATGCTGGAGCTGCCGCTGAAGATAGGATAGCTGCGAAGTAAACCAAAAGGAGAAATCGCACATGCACCGGAATGGCATCATGGCCGGCGGGCTGGCTGTATTGCTGGCCGCTGGCACGGCGGTAGCGCAAGGCCGCCGCGGCGGGCTTCCACCCGAAACGCCGGCGGCGGCGCCAGCCGCACAGCCGGCGCGCAGCGGGCCGCCGCCCGAAGAGAAGACCTCGGTGACGCATCACAGCGCCCGCGTCGGCGGACAGCCGATCAACTACACGGCCACCGCCGGAACTTACGTCGTCAAGGCCGATGACGGCACTCCCAAAGCCACCTTCTTCTACGTGGCTTACACCAAGGACGATGTGCCGGATATCTCCAAGCGCCCCATGGCATTCGTCTACAACGGAGGCCCCGGCTCGGCGTCCCTGTTTACTCACATGGGCCTGGGTCCCAAACGCATCTTGCTGACCGACGACGGCCACGGCATGCCCGCTCCCTATTCCATCGTCGACAACGGAGACTCCTTTCTGGACGCCGCCGACCTGGCGTTCGTGGATGCCGTATCGACGGGCTATAGCCGCCCGGCGCCCGGCGAAACCCCGGCGCAGTTCTACGGCGTGGTCCCCGACGCCACCTGGTTCTCCGATTTCATCTACCAATACATCACGCGCAACCAGCGTTGGGCCTCGCCCAAGTACCTCATTGGCGAAAGCTACGGCACCACGCGCTCAGCCGAGCTGTCGTCCGTCTTGCAGCAGCGCCACCAGATCTATTTGAACGGCATTGTGCTGATCTCTTCGGTGGCTTTCGCCAGTTGGGGCGCCGACGACCGGTCCAAGTTCTTCCTGCCCACCTACGTCACATCGGCGTGGTATCACCACCTGCTGCCGCCCGACCTGCAGAAGGAAACCGTCGAGGCCGTGGCCCAGGCGGCGCGCCAGTTCGCCCACGGCGAATACGCCGCGGCGCTCGAAAAGGGAGACCAGTTGTCCCCGGCCGACTATCAGAAGACGGTCAAGGAACTGGCGCGCCTCACGGGCCTTTCGACGAAGTACATCGAGGAGACCAACCTGCGCATCAGCCCCTACCGCTGGTTCAAGGAACTGGAGCGCGACAAGCGCCGCACGGTGGGCCGCCTGGATTCGCGTTTCGAAGGCATGGACGTGGACGCCGCCGGCGAGACCGCCGAATACGATCCGAGCGAGGCCTCCTACGAGGGCGCGTATGTCGCCCTGTTCCAGGATTACGTGCGCCGCGAGCTGCAGTGGACCACGGATATGTACTACACCGTCACCGCAACCGTCCGCCCTTGGGACCAAGGCCAGCCCGGCCAGGTTGCCGAGGCCCTGCGCTCGGCCATGACCCAGCAAACCTACTTGAAGGTGCTGGTGGCTTGCGGCTACTACGACCTGGCCACGCCTTTCGACGGCATCGAGCAGACCGTGTCGCACATGAAACTCGAGACCTCCATCCGCAAGAACATCGGCTTCGCCTACTACGAAGCCGGACACATGATGTACATCGACCGCAAGGCGCGCGAAAAGCTGCACAAAGACGTGGACGACTTCATCAACGCCGGCTACCCGCACTAACGGCTGTGGGGCAGGATGTTATCCTGCGCGGCGGTTGCCAACCGCCGCCTTTCCTGCCCTTTGGGGGATCAGACTCCGTGCAATTGGCGACGCACTACACTATTGCCAGTGCCCCTCGACCAGGACATAGCCGCCGTTTTTGTGAACCCAGCGATGGGCTACCCACTTGGCGTGCGCCCGCGGAGGTTGTTCCCACCTTCCTGCGGTCCACACGTATTTTTGGCCATCCCAATTGTGATATCCCTGAATCCACACATGGTTGCGGCTTGGGGGAGGACCCCGCTTCTCGACCACGATTTTCGGTGGTGCAACTTTAACCACAATATCGGCCGCCACGGCGCTGAAGGCCAGCGCGCCTGCAAACACTAATCCGATCAGTTTCTTCAGAACCATAATCGTTATCCTTTCCAGTACCCGAACTGCGAACTAATTCAGTGTTTGAGTGCACGTGAATGGCCGTTTGCAAACATGCCCATATCGGCGAAACCCGCACTCGGGTCAACAGCAGTTTTTGCCTTCCAGACGGCAGGAATTACACCTGTGTGCGGGCGCCTCGGTTTTCCAACGTGTGTCCGCATACATGCAGATTTGGTCCCAAACCTGCTCCGGAACGCCTCGCGGACGAAAAGGAGAAGACAGATGAGCCCAGGCACGAAGGATCAGATTCAAGGCAAGTTTCATGAATTGAAAGGCAAAGCCAAAAAGGTGGCAGGCCAGGCCACCAACAATCCCGACTTGGAGGCTGAAGGACAAGGCGAGAACCTCGCCGGCAAGATTCAAAAGAAGGTCGGGCAGATTGAAAAGGTGTTGGAGAAGTAAATAGAACATATTGGGCCTTTTCCGCTGAGGCGAAGCGCGGGCAAACTTTTTGGCCGGGTGTGCTTAGCGCCGGCGACAGTGCTGGGATGCGGAGGCCGAGATCTGTCCGCGAACCTCTGAAATGCGGGTGATCTGCGCCATCGGGGCCGTCGAGCCCTCCATCCGCAAGAACATCGGCTTCACCTACTACGAAGCCGGCCACATGATGTACATCGACCGCAAAGCGCGCGAAAAGCTGCACCAAGACGTGGACGACTTCATCAACGCAGGCTACCCGCATTAGCGGCACCAGGGCCATCCGCTGAGGACGTGATCGCACGCGAACTGCCGCTTCGGCCGGCGCGTCACAGCAGTGAGCCGTCCCAAGGATTTCGACTTCCAAACTTCCCCCAACCGGACTTCAGGCCCGCGGCCCAAGGTCACTTTACGATAAGCGGCGTTGAGGGAACCGCGGGGTTCGTGTTCCGGACGAGCAGTCGGCCACTCGTACAAAGCCCGGATGACCGTGTTGACCCAGGGTTCACGGGAGCTGGGGAATTCTGTCACGCTGTCCCCCTTTCAGGCGTTGAAGTTCAGATTATCGACCAGTTCGCGAAGTTCTTTACTCGCTTTGAAGAAGGTAGTCCTCTTCGGTGGCACTTCGACTCGGGCTCCGGTTATTGGATTGCGTCCGATGCGCCCTCGTCTTTAGCGCGTGTGGAAGCTTCCGAATCCGCGGATCTCAACCTTGTCCCCGGATCGCAGAGCACGGACGATGCTGCCAAATATGGCGCAGACGACAACGTCGGATCTCTTCCGGGGCATCCCAATGGCGTGGTAAACCTCTTTAGTCAGATCAGCCCTGGTCATCTGGCGCTTTGATCTCGTCGCGTCACAAAAAAGAGTATCACAGCGTTACTTGGTGCTCCGGACTCCGCCAAGTCGAGGATGGCCGGCCACTCTTCAACAACTCGGTTTCCGGGTGTCTCCAGCACGGTCGCGTGCCGCGTCGGTTGCGTGCCAGCGCCTCTCTCAAAGCCGCGCCGGTGCGCGAGCCACCGCACGGCGCTGGGCCGGCAAGACGCGAGCGCGGGCGGCGTCGAAGACCGCGAGCAGCGCCGCCCGGGCGCCTTTGCATGTACAGGGGAGCCTGGCGGGCGCGCCGTGACCGCGCGGCTGCTCGCGCTTGGCCCCGACCGCGCGTTCGGTGCGTACGCCCACGCGGGCGGTGGCGACAGCTTTACAGCACTGGGGCGCGCTCTTTGGATAATACAATCTCGGTGCGAGGGCGAATCTGTGCTGGAAACGGGACTCAGAACTGGTGGCGAGAAACAGTTCGTACCGTCCGTTGCGCCAAGCCGGAGTGGGTTCCATCCGCGTGTAGTAATGACTCTAAGATCATATTCGGGGAAAGTGACAGAGGAACAAGGCAATGACAGAAGGCGAAAAAGACAAAGCTAAAGCGACTGCCGTGGCTGGCGCCGGAGCCGGAGTTGGTGGCGCTGGTGCAGCAACGGTTGACGTTTTGGAACTCGCCGCTCAAGGGGCGGTGACCGGATTAACGGAGACCCTATGGCTTGGCGTAGACCGCATCCAGCGCCAGATAGCGGTCCAGGTGCGGCTCCGGCTCGGCATGGGAATCCGAGTCCAGCCGCATGATCTGGTAGTGGGTATCGCTGGTATACGCCGGCCAGTTCGGCGAACCAGGGCCATTCGGATTGCCGGTCGTTATGAAGTTCGCAAAGAACGCCTGCATGACCCCGGAAACCTTATAGTCGGCCGGCTCCCAGGCGTATCTCGGGTCGAGAGGCAGATTGCCCATGACATATTGAATCTCGGCGGAATGCACTGCGCCGCGGGGTGGCGGCGCTTCGCCGCTGCTGCCGGCCGCGGGGAGGAGCTTGGGCCGGGGATGGGCGTAGAGGTAGCGGTACACCGGCTGGCCGCCGGTCTTTGCCTGAAGCTCGGCCCATTTCCACGTGCCGTAGGCGATGAACCGGGCGCTCGCCAGTTCCGTAGCGGCCTCGATGACCTCTTCCGGCGTGGTGGGTGCGTACGCCTTCAGAACCTCGCCGGCGCGGTCGCCGTAGAGCTTTCGTACGGCATTCGCAAAATTTTCCGGCGTCGGCTCGCTCGTCCCCAGCACGCCCCGTGCCCCCTGCTCCCCGGAGTTGGACCCGCACAGCAGTGGAACCTTAGCCTGCTCGCCGGCAGCGTAGATCTCCGTCAATGGCTTAGCCAGAAAGTAGCCGTCCAGGTCGGTGCTAAAGGGCGGCCCGGAACTCTTGGCGACGGCCTCCTGAATCTGTTCGGCGGTCATGGCGCGGAGGGCCGCCAGCGAGGATGCCCCGGCGGCGGCGGCGAACCTGACCCCCTCCTGCTCCGCCTCGGCGAGGGGCCGCGGAGGCAGACTCGAGAGCATCGCGCCGCTCTCGCCTATGGCGCCGGCGATCAGGTCCCGGGACAATGCAGAAGCCATGAGCGCGCTGACCGAAATCGAACCGGCCGACTCACCGGCAATCGTCACCCTTTTCGGATCTCCCCCAAACGTCGCGATGTTCCGCTGCACCCACCGTAGAGCGGCAACCTGATCCAGCAGGCCGTAGTTGCCGGACGCGTGATGGGGCGACTCCTTCGTCAGCTCCGGATGGGAGAAGAATCCAAAGACGTTGGTCCGGTAGTTCAACGTGACCGTAACCATGCCCTTGCGGGCCATGCTCGCGCCGTCGTAGCGCGGCTCGGAACCGTCGCCGTTCTGAAACCCGCCGCCGAAGATGTACACCAGAACTGGCAGCCGCTGCTTATCCGATTTGGCCGGCGTCCACACGTTGAGATAAAGACAGTCCTCACTCATCCCATTGCTGCGAAACCAATAGTCCGCCATGGGCAAGGTTCGCTGCATGCAGCGCGGGCCGAACTTGTCGGCGTTGCGCACGCCCTTCCAGTTTTTCACCGCGCGCTCGGCTGCACCTGTAAGGCAGGAGGTTTTCAGGGGATCAAAGATAGACGTTTCAACGACTTGAAGATGGTTGGGCCTCCCTGTATCAGGATTGACTCAGGGCACGAACCAGAAAAAAAACCCACGCTTCACAGAGCCCCAATCGAGATCACACGTTCCCCCGCGGCATGCTTCACCAGTACGAAGGCACGGCTTTTGCGCACCTGGAGGAGCCAAGGGTGGGGCCCCTTCCTGGGCTGCCGGAGTCGCCCGGGATGGAAGAAATGAGAGAAGTGGTTCCAACGGAAGCGGTTGGGAGCATAGCCGCTGCTGGCCAGGAAGCCCAAGAAGGAAATACTGGTTGACATGTTTACCGGCTGGTGTAATAATCCTGATGCATTCAATTTTGGTGTGTTTCCACGAACCCAAGGTTGAAGTTGGGTACGTGAGATCCCCGCAGGGGGTGATTGCTTCTGGCGGCAATGCCCAGCCTGCCAGCGGGTGCTGGCAAGAGCTAGGGTTGCCGGTCAAGACTGTGCTCGCGCGACGCTAGTTCCGCCATCTTTGGCGCTTGGAGGAAAGATCCGTGCAGCGGCGACGCGTAAGTTTGTGTGCGGACGTTCGTTTCGCGAACAAACAAGGGGTCATCGAGATGTCCAAGAGATATTTGTTGCTGATACCTTTTCTGCTGTGTGGAACCGTATCGTCGCAGACGACCAGCGGTTCGATATCCGGCGCTGTGCTCGACGCGCAGAGCGCCGTCATCCAGGGGGCTTCTGTTTCGGCCCAGGAGAACCAACAAAAGTTTACTTTTTTGGTGAAGACGGACGATGTCGGCCGCTTTGTCTTCACCCAGGTGCCGCCCGGCACCTACACGATTAAGATTGCGGCGCCCGGATTCAAGACTCTGGATCGGACCGGGATCGTCCTCAATGCCAACGATAAGATCGGGATGGGCGAGCTAAGGATGGAGGTCGGCCAAGCCACGGAATACGTGGAGGTTGCGGCCGACGCGGTCATGCTCCAGACCGAGAGTGCCGAGCGGTCGACGGCGCTGGTTGCCAAGCAGCTCGAGAACATCATGGTCAACAGCCGCAGCTATCTCGACCTGGTAAAGCTGGCGCCCGGCGTGGTCAGCACCATCAATTTGCAGACCGCGGGAATGGGGGGCTTGTCGAACATCTCCGCCAACGGCAATCGGATGAACTCCAACCAACTGATGATTAACGGCATCAGCAATACCGATACGGGTTCGAACGGCAGCCAGAACGTCACGTTAAGTATTGACTCAGTAGAGGAGTTTAAGATCCTGACGGGCGTCTACCAGGCCGAGTACGGCCGCGCCATGGGCGCGCAGATATCGGTGGTAACTAAGAGCGGCACGTCCCAGTTTCACGGCAGCGGCTATTGGTTCCACCGCAACGAGGGCATGAATGCCAATAACTGGAAGAACAATCGCGACGGTCTGCCCAGGAACCTGTTCCGGTTCAACGACCAGGGCGGCACCATCGGCGGTCCGCTGCTGATTCCGAAAGTCGTCAAGAGCCGCGACAAGCTGTTCTTCTTCTGGAGCGAGGAGTTCCAGCGCCAGTTGCAGCCCCAATCGGCGCGCTATGTCACTGTCCCGACGGACCTGGAGCGCGCGGGTAATTTCTCCAAGAGCGTCGACCAGAACGGGAACGCGGTCGTTATAAGAGATCCCGTAACCCAACAACCGATCCCGAATAACATCATCCCCGCCTCTTCGTTATATGCTCCTGGGGTGAAGCTCCTGAGTTTCATGCCTGAACCCAACGTGCCGAATTCCTGCACGCTGCCGGCAGTGGCTGGTTGCACAAAGGGGTACAACTTTCAGAGCCAGGTGTCCAACCCGTATCCGCGCCGCGAAGACCTGGTCCGAGCCGATTACAACCTTACATCCAAAATCCGGCTCTTTGGACACTACATCCACAATTCCAACACATTCGATGTGGTCTACGGTTCCTGGATCCTCGGAACCAATCTGCCCATCGCCCCGATCGCGTACGCCAACCCCGGCTACAGTTGGGCCGGGGGCATGACCTATGTCATTAGCCCCACCATGACGAACGAGTTGAACGTCGGTTCCAGCAACAACAACATTCTGATTGCCTATACCACGGACGCCTTCTCGCGAGCCAAGACCGGTGTCAACCTGCCGGTGCTGTATCCCAGCGCCGTGCAGGACGACTACCTGCCGTACTTCACGTTCGGCGGCAGTAAGATCGGCAACTCGCCGGCCGCCAATCAAGGCAACAACGGCGCTGGCCCGTTTGTTAATTTCAATACCACTTATGATATCACCGACGCAGTATCGAAGGTGTGGAACCAGCATACCTTCAAGTTCGGCCTGTACATGCAGAAGAGTATCAAGAATCAGACATCTTTCGGTGCGTTCGACGGAACCTACAACTTCGGGGACAACAGCAACAATCCGTATGACACGGGGTTTGGTTTCTCCAACGCCGCCATGGGCGTCTATAATACCTTCTCGCAGGCGGCCAACATGATCAACGGCCAATACCGCTACTGGAATATCGAATTCTACGCGCAGGACACCTGGAAGATCACTCCTCGTCTGACTCTGGACTATGGGCTGCGCATGGCTTGGATACAGCCTCAATACGATGTCTCTTTGCAGGCGTCGACGTGGGTGCCTACGGTGTGGTCGCAGTCGCAGGCGCCGCGGCTGTACTATCCGCAGATGGTGAACGGGGTGCGCATGGGCGTAGATACCGTGACTGGCGGGACGGTTCCCACGGCCAATATCGGCTATCTGGTCCCTGGCACCGGAAGCGTCGCCAACGGCATCGCGCAGGGCGGCGTGAATGGTTTCACCAAGTACCTTCAGAATTCCCCGGGGTTGTTGCCTGGCCCGCGGCTGGGCATCGCCTGGGATCCTCTCGGCGACCACAAGATGGTCATCCGGACCGGCTTCGGAATGTACCACGACCGGTTCCAGGGCAATCGCGTGTTTGATTTCGTCAGGAACCCGCCGCTGGGCATCCAGCCGACCCTGACCTACGGCTTCATGAAGGACATCAATCCGACGAGCGCGCTGCTCTCGCCGCCGTCCTTCTATGCGGCCGACCCGACGGGGGCGGTCCCCAACTCCTACAACTACACTTTCGGCGTCCAGCGGTCGCTGGCTGGGATCTCCCTCGACGCCGCGTACGTCGGCGTGCTGAGCCGCCACTTGCAGGATAACCGCAACCTGAACTACACCCCGTATGGCGCCGCGTTCCTGCCGCAGAACCAGGACCCGACGCTGGCCGCCAGCACCATCCCCGGCGCCACGGCCCTGATGCAGCAGTTTCTGGCGCCGTACCGCGGGATCGGCAGCATCACCCTTTACGAAAGCGCCGCCACGGGCAATTACAACGCCTTGCAGGTCACGGCGAACCGGCGTGTGGGCAAGCTGTTCCTTGGCCTGTCCTACACCTGGAGCAAGAACCTGACGACGGCCACCGGCGATACCAACGCGGTTCGTGTCGATCAGTACACGCACATGGCGTACTACGGACCTTCCGGCAACGACCGCCGCCAGATGTTTGCGCTCAACTACGTCTACAACCTCCCAACGCTGGCCGGCAAGAATGCAGCCGCCAAGGCCGTGCTGGGCGGCTGGCAGATTGCCGGCGTCACGTCGTTCATCAGCGGGGCGCCTTACAATCCGGGCTTCAGTGTCTCCACCGGAGGCGGCAACCAGAACATCACCGGGTCGTATACCGAGGGCGCCCGGTTGCGTCTGCTGGGCAATCCCATGACCGGCAGCCTGGACCCGTATTACCGGCTCAATCCCGCCGACTTCGCCCTTCCGCTAGTAGGCAGCCTCGGCCTGGAATCCGGCTACAACTATCTCACCGGGCCGGGCATCAACGACTGGGACCTGTCGCTCGTGAAGGAGATCTCCGTCAAGGAGCGGGTCCACTTCATGTTCCGCTGCGACGTGTTCAACGTCTGGAATCACACCCAGTTCAGCGGCATCAACGCGTCCCTGACGGCGAGCACGCTGACTGGCGCTTACACCAACATTGCCGAGGTGAGTGGGGCCATCAACAACAAGAACGGGTTCGGCAGTGTGAGCGGCGCCCGTGATCCCCGCATTCTGATGACGATGATAAAGATCCGGTTCTGATAGCGCCTGGACCGTCGGCCAGCCACCACGTCCCAACTGTGGAAACCGTGGTGGCTGGCTTCCCACATCGCTATTAGCGGCGGCGATCGGGATTGCCGGTTTTTCCACGACCGAGTGGAGTAGGAGACGGCAACGGGTCTCACAACCGATTGCACGGGTCAGGCCGGGACTTTTGTGCGACGTTGATGACGGAACTGCAATGCGTAAGGCCGTCAACCGTACTCGGCCGGACATCGGCGCGGATGACAAACCTGATAGGCCGCCCGCCGCGGCGGTTTCCGTAGCCGGCTTACGGAAACGGTACGGTGTTACCGAGGCGGTTTGCGGTGTCAGTTTCGAGGTCGAAGCAGGCCGGATCTTCGGACTGCTGGGACCGAACGGCGCCGGTAAGACGACCACCCTCGAATGTATCCTCGGATTGCGGCAGCCCGACGGCGGTTCGATTCAGATCAACGGGTTGGACCTCCGGACGCATGCGACCCAAGTGAAACTGCTCGTGGGCGCTCAACTTCAGGCGGCTACACTTCAGGACAAGATTACCCCGCGGCAGGCCCTGGATCTTTTCGGCTCGTTCTACCCTCGGTCATTTGCCAGCGACGAACTTCTCGGGCGTTTTGACCTTGAGGCCAACGCCGATTTCCCCTTCGCTACGCTTTCAGGCGGGCAGCGGCACCGGCTGTTTCTTGCGCTGGCGCTGATAAACCGGCCCACTTTGCTGGTGCTCGACGAGCCCACGGCCGGCCTCGATCCACAAGCCCGCCGCAAGCTGCGTACCCTGATTCGTGAGATGCGAGCGGAGGGTAGGACGGTCCTCCTCAGCACTCATGATCTGGAAGAAGCCGGCCAACTATGCGATCAGATCGCAATTATGGATGGCGGCCGAATCATCGTGGCCGCCCCGCCGGCTGAATTGATCAGCCGCGCCCAGGCGCCCGCGCGGGTGATCGTGCGAACCGTCCCGCCTCTGGCGAGCGCCGTCGTGGATTCGCTGCCCGATGTAGTCGGGGCTGTTTACGGCAACTGCGGTTGGATTTTGGATACACCGGCGCCCAATCGTTTGCTGGCGGATCTGGTGCGGCGAGCGGACGAAGCGGGGGCCGAACTGCTTGACGTTGAATTGCACCGGCCCTCGTTGGAGGACGTCTTTATCGAACTGACCGGCCACCCCTGGTCCGGCGGAGGCGAACCGGGAGGAGTTTCATGACGGCACTCCCGGCGCTGAATGGATGCATCCGCCATTTCCTGCTCACGATTTATCTAAATTTCCGCAACTCACAGGGAATGGTGTACGGGTATCTGGTGCCCATCATATTCCTCCTCGCGTTCGGTAGTGTGTTCAGGGCCGATAATCCGCCGTTGCTGGCTCAGATGGGCCAGATCATGACCATCACGATACTGGGCGGCGCGTGTTTTGGGCTTCCGACGGCGCTGGTCGCCGAACGCGAACAGGGCATCTGGCGACGTTACCGCTTGCTGCCGATCCCGACTCCGTGGTTGGTCTTCAATGCGATGCTGGCGCGAGTGTTGATTGTCGCCTCCTCCGTTCTGGTTCAGATCGCCCTGGCGCGCGCCATTTTTGGCACCCCATTTCCCAGTCATCCGGGAGCGGCCACGCTGGCATTTCTTTTTGTGACCGCGGCCTTTCTGGGAATCGGTTGGCTGATCGCGGCGCTGGCAGACAATGTGCCCGCGGTTCAGGCGCTTGGCCAATGTATTTTCCTCCCGATGATCATGATCGGAGGAGTGGGAGTGCCATTGGCAGTCCTGCCGCTATGGGCGCAACGGATCGCCGGCTTCATGCCGGGCCGTTATGCGGTCGAGGTCCTGCAACCCTGCTTCAATGCGCTGAACGGACTCCACGACAGCGGATTCCGATTGGGTGCGCTGGCCGTGATCGGCCTGGCGGCGGGGGTTTCGGGGACGAAACTCTTTCGGTGGGAAGCAGGCCAAAGGATGGGCTCCGCACGCTGGTGGGTGGCTGCCGCACTGACCTCATGGGCGGCAGTCGGCGCCATCGCCTGGGAAACGGGCCGGTTGAAACCCGTCTTGGCGGAAGCCGGGGCGTGGACCAATATCACTGAGGCGCAGATCGCAGAAATCGGCTTTGACGGTCTGCCCAGCGACAACGATATTGTCGCGCCTCTGGCGCCGCCCACTCTGGACCCGGCGCAAACGAAGGGACTTGCCGGAAAACTGGCCGTCTGGCCTCAAGCAAAACTCGACGACTCAGGACAGAGCATTCGCAATCTTGTTTCCATCGCCGCAGTGGCCGATCTTTGTGCCGATCCGAGGGAGTCGGAGTTTGCCCGGCTGGTGTTTCGGCAAATTAACAGCCGGTTTGAAGCCGCCGTGGCGCGTCAGGCTCTCGCCTGGATAATCCTGAATCCCGAAGATGGCCAAGCTGTTACAAAGGCTCCCGAACTGGGGCTGTTCCGGCATCCTCCGGAGCGGCTCGTTCGCCAGCGTAGCGTCATCTACGCGGAGAAGTACCTCGGACGACTGCTTGGAAAGATCCCGGACTAATCAGTAGCGGGAGGCTGGGTTGGGATCGTCCCAAGGGCTGTGTTGATGTGCAGGTTTCAATACAGGTATAGTAATCGGAGGGTGGATGCTTCGGACCGCATTCCGTGTTGCTTCCATGGCCTGTTGATTTCCCGGTCCGAGATGATCCTGCGGACTCTGTCGAGGCCCTTCAGAATTGGCCGCTTTCCGGCGGTTGTTTTTGTGCCCAGGAGGGAAGGAACACATAGCCGTGTCAGTTGAGAAACGGAATCAGATGAACCCGGCCCCTGATGTCGTTCCAATTCTGGGAACCCCCTCGGACCTTCTTCTGGTCAAGGAACCAAAACAGAGCCCCGAAACCGGCAATCTTGCGCCCCGGCGTCTGGTGGCGCTGCTGATTCTAATTGTGGGTGCGGCCGTCCCCGCCTGGCTCGCCTTTGTTACGGCGCATCGCCCGCAGACGCGGGACATCCATATCGAGGCATACCGATACGGCTTCAGTCCCTCGCGGATTAAAGCCAATCGCGGGGATCGCCTGCAGCTCACTTTTTCGACGCGCGATACTGGCCAGAGTTTCTTTTTCCAGGATTACGATCTTCACGTCTCGATCACTCCCGGCAACAAGCTGGTGTCGGTCCAGCGCCTGTCACACCCCGATGATCCCCCAACGCAGATGGAAACGGTGGAAATCGTGGCAGGACTTCCGGGCTGGCAGGGATGGCTCATCTCTAAGTCGCAATTTCGCAATCATACTTACAATGGCCCGTTGCACGGAACAGAGCGTGGGGAGTTGATCGTAGCCCCCAATTTCCTGCTTTATGGAGGCCTGGGGCTCTGGGGTGCGATTCCGTTAGCGGGATTGATGCTGGCGGGCCGCCGAACCGCCAGCGGCTCCGACCGCCGCCTCAACTTGTTCAGACTTTTCCCCTGGCTCAAGCGGGCCGTAAAAGCCCCGTCCTTTCAATTCAACCTTGCGCTCCCGATGCTGGGAGTGTTCTGGTTCATCATCCTGGCAGGCCTGTTCGGCACCAAGGTTTCCGGACGCAACGCGGGTCCGATGATCGTATGGGTGCTTTGGCTCTCGGCCCTGATCGTCCTGCTTGTGCCGATCGGCGGGAGGATTTGGTGCACGGTTTGTCCTCTCCCCCTGATGGGGGAATGGTTGCAGCGGCGCCGGCTTTCCCGGGATCCGGCCGGGTTGGAACACAAATCCGCTCGTCGAATATTCGGAGTGCCGCTGATTTGGCCCGCGTGGCTGAGCAACGCCTGGCCGCGTGTGCTGCTCTTCCTTCTGTTAGGGACCTTCAGCACCACCATAGTTGCGCTGCCTCCCGCGACCAGTTGGTTATTGATCGGCCTTGTCATCATGGCCATCCTGGTTTCCTCCTTTCCAGAGCAGCGGATTTTTTGCAGGCACCTTTGTCCGATTAATAGCTACATTAGCCTCTACTCCACGACTGGGCGGGTGATGGTCCGGTCGGCCTCTGCCCAAGTATGCGCGGAATGCAAAGAGCATTTCTGCCTGACCGGAAGCATCCAAGGATGGGGATGCCCTTATGGACTCTGTGTGGGTGAGATCGATCGGAACAACGATTGCGGAGTCTGCATGGAGTGCGTGAAGACCTGCGCGTACGATAATGTCGCGGTCTTCTGGCGCCACGCGGCGTGGGACAAAGACATTGCCAGTTATGGCGAGGCCTGGCAGGCAATCGTCATGTTTGCCCTGGCTTGCTTGTACTGCTTCATCAATTTCGGCGCCTGGGACAGAATCCGGAATTGGATCGACATAGTAGATAAACAACATTGGAGAACTTTTTCGATTTATGCTCTGGTGGTGTGGGTGGTATGCCTGGGAGTCCTGCCTCTGTTGTGGTATCTGCTGACAAGAGCTGGAATTGCCGTCAGCAGGTCGCCTTTCGTCTCGGAGACTCAGTTTCGGGTAACCTGCGCCGCGCTGATACCCATCGGATTGGCTTGCTGGATAGCTTTTGCGCTGGCGACCGTGCTTTCGATGATGACCTTTCTGCTCCAGAGCCTGTCGGATCCGTTCAATTGGGGATGGAATCTCCTGGGCATGGCCGGCAGCCCCTGGCACATCATGTGGTCCCCGGCCATCCCATGGCTGCAGGTAGCTTGTGTTCTCATCGGCGCTGCCTGGGCCATCAAGACGCTCTATCATTGCTGGCTTGACGGCGCATCGCATCGGCGCCGGGCAATTGTGGGTTCCCTTCCGCTGGGGTCTTTCCTGTGGAGTGCCGCCGCTGGTATGATCTGCTTTTTCGCCGGTTAGGGGAGAAGTGAAGAATGAAGAAAGAGGTTGTCAGACCCAAGTCGCCCGGAACGAGACGCTCCTCTTCGCTGCCGGGTCTCAGGATACTTGCGGTCATTCTGGGCGTCCCATTGTTAGTTCTGTTCTACCAGGCACACCAATCAGGCCTTTCAATCGGACAGATGTTCGAGCATATCTTCAAGGGAGCCCGAAAAGCGGATACGGAAACAAGCCCGGCAAAGATCGGGCATGGCAAGAAGATCGATTTTCTGACCCCGGCGCCGATCGGATTTCCGTCGGCCGATCCTCCCCGGATCGGCAGCCTGGAGATCGTAGATCTCGACAAGGATGGCCTTCCGGACATTCTGGTGGCCGATATGCTGGCGAATCGCGTAGGCTGGATCCGTCAATTCCCGGCCGGGGTTTATACGGAAAGATGGATCAGCCCCGTGCTCCCGGCCCCCGCGCATGTGAGCGCCGTCGACATCAACAAAGATGGCCACCTGGACGTGCTGGTCGCCTGCATGGGTAAGCTTTTCCCCAGCAATGACAAGATCGGCTCCGTCGTGATCCTGGAGAATGACGGAAAGCAGAACTTCACTCCGCATACGATCATCGATCACATTGCCAGGGTCACCGACGTTCGTGCCGCCGATTTTAACGGCGATGGCCGTCTGGACCTGGTCGTGGGCGAGTTCGGTTATGACGACGGCGAAACCCGCTGGATGGAGAACCTCGGCAACTGGCAATTCCGCTCGCACATACTGCAGAGACTCTCCGGAGTGATCCATACGATTCCCGCAGACATGAACAAAGACGGCCACATGGATATCGTCAGCCTGGTCAGCCAGGAATGGGAAGAGGTCTACGTGTTCGAGAACGATGGACACGGAAACTTCAAGTCGCACCTGGTTTGGGGCAGCACCAACGAAGACTATGGCAGCAGCGGCATCAGACTCGTAGACCTGAACCAGGACGGATTAGTGGACATCCTATACACCAATGGGGATGCCTTCGACTATTTGCCGCCGCGCCCACGCCCCTGGCACAGCGTCCAATGGCTCGAGAATAAGGGCAACTTCAAATTTGAGCATCACTCCATCGGTCTTCTCCCGGGGGCCAGCGCCGCGGTGGCGGCCGACTTGAATGGCGATGGCCATTTGGATGTCGCGGCAGTCAGTTGCTACAACTTTTGGGAGCGGCCGGACTCGCAGAGCATCGTCTGGTTTGAGAACGACGGCAAAATGAACTTTACAGAGCATGACATCAGCCACTCTCCCACTCATCTCATAAGCCTCGAAGCGGCAGATATGAACGGGGACGGGAAGCCCGACCTGGTTTCCGTGCGGATGGACGTTTATCAGCCATTTACCAATGACGGGCGCGTGGTGCTCTGGCTCAATCACTGGGGTCAGGCGCCGCAAGTTGGCCGGATGTTCCCGGAATCAGGGACGTTTCAGATCCCTGAGCTCTTCGCGTGGAAAGTCTACTGTATGCGGTACGCACAATAAGATGCAGGTTCGCTGTGCGCAAAGAAAACATGAGACCCGAATCTCGCGACGATCATCGTGGCTACGATAAGTCGGCGCTTCTGAAAGCCGGCGGGCTTGCCGTGGCGCTGGGCGTGGCCACATGGCTGCTGGTGCCAATCCTGCTTCCGGCAAGGTTGCCGGAGGATTTCCCCAAGTTGCCGGACCTGCGAACGCTCAACCCAAGTCTTCGCGCGTTGCTCGAGAGCGCGGATCAGGAGGCCCGAAGGCGGCCTGGATCAGCCGAAGCGGAAGGCAAACTCGGGGAGGCTTACCATGCAAACCTGTTTCTAGACCAGGCCGCACGTGCCTATCGGATTGCCGCGCGGCTGGCTCCTCATGACTATCGATGGGTGTATTGTCAGGCATTCCTGGAGGAGGAGAACGGGAACGAAAAGGAAGAGTTCAGGTTATTGCAGGAGACGCTGCGGCTCAAGCCCGATCATGTCCAAGCTCTGCTAAAGCTGGCTGACGGGTTCTTCAAGCTGGACAGGTTGGACGATGCTGCACAATATTATGAAATGGCCGCTCGGGTGCCTGGTGGCAGCGCCTCTCTGCAAGCGACTTTCGGACTCGGTCGCGTTGCGGCGCGCCGCCAGGAGTGGAACAAAGTGATCGAGCGCATGGTTCCCCTATCACGCGCCTATCCATATCTGCAGCCACCCTACGAATTGCTGCAAGAGGCCTATGAGGCGCTCGGGCAAGCGGACAAGGCTGCAGAGGCGCGACAAAGCATTCTCCTGAGCAAGTGGAAGGTCGTGCCTCCGGCAGAAGACCCTTTGAACGAGCAATTAATTGGTCTTTGTTATTCTTCCACGCGTTTGCTCAAACAAGCCGGCCTGCTGAGCCATCTGGGATATCCCGATCGGGCGATTCAGGTAGCTCGTCGTGCAGCCGAAGTTGACCCCACGGACCCCGATATCCGGAACTTTCTCGCTCGCACCCTGCTCACCTTTTACGGAGACAAACCGGAGGCTGTCGACGAAGCGCTGACGCAGCTTGGTGAGTGCCTTCGACTAAGGCCGGACGATGTGTCGCCCTTGTGGATGTTCGCGGATGACTTTTTCGAAACCCTCAAGACGGCTGCAGCCGTTGAACGGCTCCGCGCCCTTGTGCGCCCGTATGCCAATCGCGCCGATGCCCATCTCTATCTGGGCCTGCTTGCCGACGCGCGAGGGGATACCGGCGAAGCTGTCTCCCAGTTCCAGGCCGCCCTGAAGCACGATCCCAACAACTCCGGAATCTACGACAAGCTCGGCGTGATTCTGGATAGAGGCGCGAAGTTGGACGGGGCAATCGCATACTTTCAGAAATCCGTCCAACTGAACCCAATGAATACTACTGCCCGTCTCAACTTGGGTGTTGCCCTGCTGCAACGAGGGAATGACGGTCAGGGATTGAAAGAGCTTGGTGAAGTGCTCCGGCTCAAGCCGGACTATGCCGCCGCGCACTTTAGCATGGGATTCGCGTTCCTGTATTCGAAGAAAATCGATGAGGCGATTGCAAAATTCCGCGAGGGGCTGCGCTACAAGCCGGATGACGCCGAGGCCCACTTTGGCCTGGGGTCCGCATTGTCTCTGCAGCACAAACGGGAAGAGGCCGCGGCAGAACTGCGGGAGGCGCTGAGGCTGCGCCCGAACTACCCGGAAGCGCTGGAACTGCTCCATCAACTCGAGCATTGAACGGTGATTTCGATACTCTGAATTGATTCTCCGAGTACCTCTAAATACCACGGAAATCAACCAGCGTGGGAGCACTTTATGTGAGTACTTATGTGGGTGCGTGCCGAGCCGCGGGACGCATCTCCATTGGGCGCGAGACGACCATTGTGGGCGAATGACGGCGTTGTGGGATGTTAGCCCTGATACGTCTCCGTCACTCCAGGAGCCCGCCACTCGGCCGCATGCCGCCCTATCCTGCCCTGTGCGTCCCGCCGGCCCCCAGAGCCGGTTTTCTGGTCACAGATTTCCTCAAAAACAACCCCTTTCCTTCCCACCACTTGCCGCCGCTAATTTCAGACTCAAGCCCCTCCCCATGCCATCCTCAAAACGGAGGGTAATATTCCCATGTCTCATACCGTTTCCCCGGAACAACTCGCCGCCAATCGTGCCAACGCCGCCAAATCCACCGGCCCCCGCACCTCGGAGGGCAAGCACCGCTCCGCCCAAAATGCCCGCAAACACGGCTTCACCGCTTCCAGCTTCGCCGTTGGGGTGCCCTCTGGGCCCCTCGAAGACCTCGATGAGGTCGCCAATCTCAGGGAAGACCTCATCGCCGTCTACCATCCCGCCAACTCCCAGGAACTCTTCGCCCTCGAGCGCATCGCCCTCGCCCAGCAGGCCATCCTCCGCGCCGCCCGCCTTGAGTCCGGCTTCTTCACCGCCTGCCTGAACGAGTCTTGCGATCCCACCACCGGGGACCCCATCCTCCTCATCAACGAAGTCCTCGCCGGGAACATCGAAATCACCAAGGCCCAGAACCGCAACCTCACTCTGGGCGATGGCTTCCACCGCCTGATCCGCCAGACCAACAGTTTTGCCCTGCTGCTACGCTATCAGGCCCAGGCGGAGCGCCAGTACCGCCGCGCCATCGAGGAATTCGACCGCCTCAAAGCCCTGCGGGAAGAATTGCGAAACGAAGCCAATTTTGCGGAACCCGAAACAAACGAAACCACTTGCACCCCTTGCGAAACGAACCCAATTCCTAGCCCCCGACCCCCAACCCCTGCCCCCCAACCCCCGCCCCCTGGCCCCCCCCCCCCCCAACCCCCGACCCCCGACCCCCGGCCGCTAGCCCGCGCAGTGGACTACCATGTGGGAGTACAAGCGCTCGAACCAATCCCGGGAGGTCCGCCATGCATCGAACATTGATCGCCTCGCTCGCATTTCTTGCCGCTGGGCTTGCCACCGCCGCGGCGGAAACCCAGCCGGTGGTTTTCCAAGGCGAAACCGCCGAGCATAAGTGGACGCTGAAAGACCTGAACCCCGATCTGCCATCCGACTGGTCCGGCTACGACTACCTGGTCCTGGAATTGAAAGCGTCTTCCCCTCAGAGAATGGTCCTCCGGGTCTACACCGCCGACGGCGCGCGCAACATGCGGCTGCACTTGTTTGGCGGGGGCGCTTGGATCCGCGCCGCCATCCCACTCAAGTATTTCCAGCGGCCCGACCGCGAGGGCTTCGACCTGGCGTCGCTGGGAAACAAGTTCCGAAACTCCTTCTGGATGGGCGTGGGCGGCCCGTACGGCCCGGTGAGCGCGGTCCAGGCTTTGGGCTTCACCATGCAGAATCCGGTGGGCAAGCCGACGCTCGAGATCCGCTCGGTCCGGCTGTCCAAGGAGGACCCCGGCTCGGAGATCCTCGAGCCCAAGCCGGTGGTCGATGAGTTCGGACAGTGGATTCTCTCGGACTGGCCCGGCAAGATCAAGAGCCTCGCGCAGTTGAAGACCGACGGGGCGCAAGAGGAAAAAGACCTCGGCCCCGGCGACTTCAACTATTGCCGGTACGGCGGTTACCTAGGCACCAAAGCCAAGCCGACGGGCTTCTTCCGCGTCGAGCAAGTGGATGGGAAGTGGTGGTTCGTCGATCCCGACGGGCACCTGTTCTTTTCCGTCAGCTCCAATGGCATGAGAGGCGGCGGCGCGGAGACGCGCACCGCGGGCCGCGAGAGCTACTACGCCGCGCTGCCCCCCGCCGGTGGCGGTTTCACTGCCTGGAACATGTTGCGGCGATTCGGCCCCGACTGGAACACGCAATGGGTCGATTTCGCCATCCGGCGCCTGGACACCTGGGGACTCAACACCATCGGCAACTGGAGCGACGCCCGGCTGTGGGACACGCACAAGAAAGCCTACATCGTTTTCCTGCGGGGCTGGGGTATGGAAACCGGCTACATGGGCATGCCCGACGTGTACGCGCCGGAGTTCCTCCAGATCGCCGACAAGGTCGCCGCCGAACAGTGCGCGCCGCGTCAAAACGACCCGTACCTGTTGGGGTACTTCATTGGCAACGAACCGCCCTGGCCGGGGAGGGAGTCGCTGGTGGTCGATACCATTCTCGAACGTCCCCCCAGCGCCATTCAGCGGGAAGCCAAGGCGTTCCTCGCCGAAGGAGATACTCCGGAGCGCCGCAAGCAGTTTGTCTACCGCGCCTTCGACAAATTCCTCGAGGTGGTCAACGCGGCCATCCGCAAGCACGACCCCCATCACCTGAACCTGGGCTTGCGCTTCGGCGGCGGCGTTCCCGCGCCCGAGATCGTCCGCGCATCCCGCACCTTCGATGTCTACAGCATGAACGTCTATGCGTATGCCGTGAATCCGGAAGTGCTGGCCCAGGTGTACGAGCAGACCGGGCGGCCCATCATGGTGGGCGAGTTCCACAACGGCACACCGGGCCGGGGCCTGGCGGCCGGTCTCGTCCAGGTGGCCAATCAGCAGGAGCGCGGCGTGGCCTACCGATACTACGTCGAGCAGGCCGCGGCGTTCCCCGCCTTCATCGGCGCAAGCTGGTTCACCTGGGCCGACGAATCCGTCACCGGCCGCATGGACGGCGAAAACTACAACATCGGCTTGGTGGATGTGACCGGCCGGCCTTACCACGAGCTGATCGAGGCCATGAAGACGACCCACCGCCGGCTCTACGCCGTGCACTCGGGCAAGGAACCGCCGTTCAGCCAAAAAGCCAAGACGCAGTAAGGGGCTATTTTGTGGGGCGGGCAATCCTGCCCGCAGCCGCCTTTCAGGCGGCTGGACCCGCTGGAAAGCGGGTCCGCAGGTTGGATAACCTGCCCCACATCCGCGTCTGCAAGACTGTCAATTATTACGCCGGACGCGACATCAGCGGTTGTCTTTCTTCTCTTCCTTCTTCTCCGTCTTCTTGACGGCTTTCTTCTCGGCGGGCTTGGGCTGTTCAGCCCGCGGCTGCTCGGCGGGCCGGGCTGCCGGATTGGCCGCGGGCGCCGGCGCCTGCTGAGTCAGAGGCCTCTCGGGCCGGGTTACCGGACTGGCCGCGGGCGCCGGCGCCTGAGTCACGGGCCTGTCGGGCCGGACCTGGGGCGTCTGAACGGCGGGCGGCCGGTCGTTGCGCACAGGCGGCATCGCCGGCCGTTCCGGACGCGCCTCCACCCCAGCTCCGGGGCCTCGCACCACAACCGGGCGCGCGGCGGGGTGCCCTCCGGGCCCGGTGGGGCGCAGGCTCTCAACGCTTGAAACCCGTGCAGGAGGCGGAGCGGTCTTGGCGAACACGGCGCGGTCCGCCACCCGGGCCGGAGGCGTCCGAACCGCGGCGCCGCCCGCCAGCACGCTTTCCCGTGCCGGCGCGATGGGCGCGGTCGAGCCCACCACCTGCGCCTGCATGATCTCGCGCTGTGGCACCACCACCATGGCCCGCGCTACCGGCCGCGCCCCCACGAAAGCATCGTGGGGCACCACCGTCACCGCGCCCACCACGCCCTGGTTCACGTAGCGCACGTTGAGGCCCGGCCGGTACGCTTCGCCGGGGCCCAGCGGGAACCAGGCCGCCATTCCCACACCACCAACTCCCACGAAGGCCACCAGCGCCGGGGCATACACGGGGCGCACCGCCATGACGCCGGGCACCCACACCCAACCGGCGCCCGCGAACGCCCACCGGCCGTAGTGGAATGGCGCGAACCCCCAGGGCGCGTCGTCGATCCACGTCCAGCCCCACGGATCTACCCAGACCCAGTGGCCGTAGCGGTACGGCGCCCATCCCGCCATCATTCCCGTCGGCGCCCAGACCCAGCCGTACGGCGGAACCTCTCGCCACACGCCGTACTGATCCAGATCTTCATAGCCGGTGGTCTCGCGGGGAACGTAGCGCGCCGATTGCGACTGGTCTTCGCGCCGGTCGCGCATCTGGCACCAGTTGTCGAACTGGTCCGGAGGCGGGGCGCTGCCCACGTCCTGGCTCAGCGTATCGACGCCGCTGATGCGCGCGCTTTGGCCCGCGGGAATCGCGAACGTCGCCCCGCCGCCGTTGACCTGGGCGTCCCCGCCCCGCACGGTGACGGTGGTGATGTTGTTATCGCCATCGACATCGATGCGGTAGTCGCCGGGCCCCATGAGAGAGACCGCCACATTGGGCGTGTCGATTTCGTAGGCCTCCTGATTTCCCACGTACCGGATGTGGACCTCGAGCACGCCCTGCGTGAGGCTGAGCTGCGCCATTTGGCCGTCGAGGTTGAGGATGGCCAGCGCCGTTTGCGACCCCATGCGGATGGCCGTGGACCCGATGTGCATTTCCACCTGCGCGCCGGCGTCGGCCCAGAGATGGTCGCCCGTGGTGAGAGGATAGTTCAGCGAGGCCGCCATCCATTCTTCGACGGTCCCCGGCCGGAAGGAGACCGTCCCGTTCTGATAGTTCAGCCGCGCCACGCGCGACGGGGGATCTCCGGCGTCCGCCAGCGCCGGCGCTACCGCCACCGCCAACAGAGCTGCTAACAACTCGATCTTCCGCATCATGTGGTTCCTCCTACGCATTCAACACCTGGGATTCCCAAATCCCTCAATAGGTTACATTAAATTCCCGCAAGAAATACGAAGGGCGTCGCCACTGTCGGACAGGTCTGATAAAATGTCATACAGACGCCATGAAGGAATATCGCATCTCGGTCCGGCTTACCTCCGCTCTGCGCCGAAGGTTAGAGGCCACCGCCGTCCGAACCGGAAAGCGCGAATCCTGCCTAGTTCGCGAAGCGCTGGAGCGACAGCTTTCGCAACCCGAGGCTGGAGAAACCGCATACGATCTCGCATTGAAGGCCGGGCTGATTGGCGCGGTTAAGGGGGGATGCCGGGATCTAAGCACGAACCCGCGGCACTTCGACGGTTTTGGTGAATCTTGACAGAGCGAGTGCTGCTGGACACTGGCCCGATCGTAGCGATCCTCGGGGAAGCTGACGAACACCACGTTCGGTGCGTGGCCCAGCTCCGCGAATTGCGGGCGCCACTGCTGGCCTGCTGGCCCGTGCTGACGGAAGCAGCGTGGCTGTTGCGCCGCCATCCGGCAGCGATGACCAAGCTGATGGCCGCTTTCGAAACCGGAGTCTTTGAACTTGTGCCGCTGGATGCCTCCGATATCACTTCGATAGCGGCCATCCTTACCAAGTACCGTACCCTCGGCGTACAACTGGCCGACGCTGCGTTACTCCACCTCGCGAACCGGGAGTCCATCGATGCCGTGTTTACGCTGGGCCGCCGCGATTTCGAAGTGTTTCGGCTCAAAGGCGGAAAGCGGCTTCGGCTGATTCCGTGAACATACCGGCGGCAAAGGGGGCGCCCACTGGGCCCGGCGCTACCGCGACAGGTACACAAACCGCGCGATGAACAGGGCCGTCAGCGCGTATACGAACCAGTTCACCTGGCGGAACTTGCCGCGCGCCATTTTCATCAGCGTGTAGGCCGTGAAACCGAATGCCAGGCCGTTGGCGATGCTGAAGGTCAGGGGGATCGTCATCATGGTGAGGAATGCGGGCACGGCCACTTCGGGATCCTGCCATTGAATCTCCGCCACCACCCCCACCATCAGGCTGCCTACAATGATCAGCGCCGGCGCGGTGGCGGCGGCGGGGATGGCCCCCACCACCGGGGCCACAAACAGCGCCCCTACAAACAGCAGGCCGGTGACGATGGCGGTCACCCCGCTGCGCCCGCCGGCGGCCACTCCCGCGGCGCTCTCGATGTAGCTCACCACGGTGGAAGTGCCGGTGAGCGAGCCTACGATGGTGGCCGTGGCGTCGGATAGCAGGATGCGGTTGACGCGCGGAATCTGGTGCGTCTTGTCGAAAAGATTCGCCCGCTTGCCCACTGCCACCAGCGTTCCGATGTTGTCGAACAGGTCGATGAACAGGAACACAAAAACGATTTCCAGGAAGCCGATGCGCAAGGTGGCCGGCAGGTCGAGCTTGAAAGCCGTGGCCGAGAGGTCGCTCAAGCGGTACCAGTGCGGCGCCCATTTCGCCACCCCCGTGGCCAGGCCGATAGCGGTGGTGGCGAGGATGCCGATCAGCATGGCCGCGCGCACGCGCCACGCCAGCAGCGCGGCGATCAGCAGCAGCCCGAAGATGGCCAGCGCGGTGCTCTTGTCTTGCAGGTTGCCGAGCGTCACCGTGGTGGCGGCGTTGGGCACGATGATCCCCGAGTTGCGGAAACCGAGCAGGGCGATGAACAGCCCCACGCCCGCCGCCACCGCCGCGTACAGCTCGCAGGGAATGGTGGAGATGATAAGCTGCCTCACTCCCAGCACGGTCAGCAGGAGGAAGGCCACGCCGGAGATGAACACGGCCCCCAGCGCCGCCTGCCACGGAACTCCCATCCCCTTCACCACGGTGTAGGTGAAGTAAGCGTTCAACCCCATGCCTGGCGCCAGCGCGATGGGGTACTTGGCAAAGCCTCCCATGAGGAAACTCCCCACGGCGGCCGAGATGCACGTGGCCGCCGTCACCGCCGCCAGCGGCATGCCGGTCTCGTGCAGGATCGCGGGGTTGACGAAGACAATGTACGCCATCGTCATGAAGGTGGTGAACCCGGCCAGAATTTCGGTCTTCCAGGTGGCGCCGAGTTGCTTGAACTCGAAATACTGCTCCAGACGATGGCGCAAGGGCATGGCCTTACATTGTAGCTGTGGAGCAGGCGCTTGGTGGACCGGCCGGAAACACCCCCTCGCTCCGCGTCGCCCGATTTGTGTTTCAATCGGCAGTTAGAGGCTTTATGCCATTTATCCACGAAGATTTTCTGCTGAGCACCAAGACCGCCCGGCGACTCTACCACGAGTACGCCGAAGGCGAACCGATCCTCGACTACCACTGCCACCTGCCGCCCAAGGACGTGGCCGAGAACCGCCAGTTCCGGAACCTCTTCGAAATCGCCCTCGAGGGCGACCATTACAAGTGGCGCGCCATGCGGGCCAACGGCGTCGACGAGCGCTACTGCACCGGCGATGCGCCGCCTTACGAGAAGTTTCTGGCATGGGCGCGCACCGTGCCCCAGACGCTCCGCAATCCGCTGTACCACTGGACGCACCTGGAGCAGAAACGCTATTTCGGCATCGACGAGCTGCTCGATGAATCGAGCGCTCCCCGCATCTGGGATCGCGCCAATGCGCTGCTGGCCTCGAGCGAGCTGCGGGCGCACGGCATTCTGCGGAAATTCCGCGTCAAAGCCGTCTGCACGACCGACGACCCCACCGACGACCTGGGGTGGCACAAGGCCATCGCGGCCTCGAGCCTGGAAACCAAAGTTTTCCCCGCTTTCCGTCCGGACAAAGCGCTCAATGTCCACCTGCCCGAGATGTTCAACCCCTGGGTGGCGCGCCTGGAAGCCGCCAGCAACATCAGTATCGGGACGTTGACCGATTTGCTGGACGCGCTCCGCCGGCGGCACGATTTCTTCCACCAACTGGGCGGCCGCCTCTCCGATCACGGCCTCAACCACGCCTATGCCGACTTCTGCACGGAACAGGAAGCGGCGACGATTTTCGGCAGGGCGCGCGCCGGACACGCGGCCACGCCCCAGGAGCAGGGCCGCTTCGCCGCCAACCTCATGCTGTTCTTCGGGCATCTGGACGCGGAGAAGGGCTGGACCAAGCAGCTTCACCTGGGCGCGCGGCGCAACGGCAACACCCGGCGCTTCGGCCAGCTCGGTCCCGATACGGGCTTCGATTCCATCGGCGACTGGCCGCAGGCCGACGCGCTGGGCGCGTATTTGGACCGTCTCGACCGGGACAACGCCCTGCCCAAAACGGTGCTCTACAATCTCAACCCGGCCGACAACTACACGCTCGCCACCATGATCGGCAATTTCCAGGACGGCTCCATCGCCGGCAAGATCCAATTCGGCAGCGCCTGGTGGTTCCTGGATCAGAAAGAGGCCATGGAGTGGCAGATGAATGCGCTCTCCAGTTGCGGCCTGATTTCACGCTTCGTGGGGATGCTGACGGATTCGCGCTCGTTCATGTCCTACCCGCGGCACGAATATTTCCGGAGGCTGCTGTGCGATTTGTTCGGCAAGGACATCGAAGCCGGCTTCATCCCGGACGACGATTCGCTTAGCGGCCCCATGATTCGCGATATCTGTTACGAAAACGCGCGGCGCTTCCTCGGATTGGACGTGGGATAGGGGTTTGGGCTTCAAGTTCTGACGGTGGCTGCCGATAAGAGAATCGGAGGAATATGTCACTTCCGATAACGACCCTGGGCGAGAGGGTGTGGGAGCTGCCGCCGCTCATCCTGCACCCCTTTAACGAACGGGTCCCACCCTCCGTCCTGCTGGAGAACTCCAAGGCCGCCCTCATGCTGTCCGGCCTGATCCCCGGCGACGGTTCGGACCAGGAAGACCTCCAGCGCCGGCTGCTGGCCGGCCGGTACTCCGAGATCCGCATGCTCTATTACCTGGGTAAGGACGTATTCCGCTGGATCGGACAATGCGTGGAATGGAGCCAGCGGGCGCCGGAGCTGAGCGGCGCCGAAATCCGCCCGCAAAGTTTCGCCGCGCTGCTGACCGCGGACCCGCCGGAAGCGGTGAAGGAGAAACTCGTCCGGTGGGGCGTGGCGGACTACGTTTCCATCTTCACGCGCGCCATCGGGCTGAACGCCATGTTCATCCAGCCTCCGGTCTTCGACACGCTGGCCGAGGAGTTCCTGCGAAACTACCACCGCTACGCGGACTTTCTGTACCAGTGCTACATGGATTCCCAGCCGTACCGCACGGTGGCATCGGCGAATTTTCGCTTCGACCTGTACGCTTCCGGCGAGTACTCGCACATGCTCGAATCGGAGTGGGCCACGGACGCGGAGTAGGTTGGGGGCTGGGCGCCGCGGTTGAGGTTAGAATGGGAACATCATGCAATTTCCCCGCTTGGTTCTGGTGCGCCAGAAGTTTCCCGACCGCCGCATCGCGGATGTGGCCGCCGAAGTGCGAAAGCAGTTGGCCGGCTCCGGGTTTGCCGGACGCTTGAAACCCGGATCGCGCGTGGCCATCGGCGTGGGCAGCCGCGGCATCCATAGCCTCGCCACTATCGTCCGCGGCGTGGTCCAGTACTGGAAAGATCAGGGGATGCGGCCGTTCCTCTTCCCCGCCATGGGGAGCCATGGGGCGGCATCGGCCGAGGGGCAGGCGGACGTGCTGGCGCACTACGGCATTACCGAGGCCAGCATGGGGTGCCCGGTGGTGAGCCAGCTCGAAGTAGTCTCGTTGGGCAAGACCGCCGACGGGATCGAAGCCTTCATGGACAAAATGGCCTACCAATCCGACGGCGTGATGCTGGTGGGCCGCGTCAAGTGGCACACGGATTTCGCGGGCAAGATCGAAAGCGGCCTGTTCAAGATGATGGCCATCGGGCTGGGCAAGTTCGAAGGCGCGCAGCGTTATCATGCCTACGCCTACCGTCTGGGTCTGGAGCACGTCATCCGCAGCGTGGGCCGCCAGGTCCTCAAGTCCGGCAAGATTCTGGGCGGCCTGGCGATCCTCGAGGACGCCCAGCACCACACCGGCAAGCTGGACGCCGTGCCGGTGGAGGTCATGGAGCAGCGCGAGGAGGAGAACCTGGCGCTGGTCAAGACGTGGATGGGAAGAATCCCCATGGACGCCGACATCCTCATCATGGACGAGATCGGCAAGAATATCAGCGGCGCCGGCATGGATACCAAGGTGTGCAACCGCAGCGTCCAGGGCGAATACAACCCGTGGCCGGACACGCCCAAATTCGAGCGCATTTTCGTGCGCAACCTGAGCGAGCTGACCTACAACAGCGGCGTCGGCCTGGGCATGGCGGACGTGGTGACGGACCGCCTGGTGAACCGCATCGACTGGGAACCCACCTGGATCAATTCGCTGACCGCCAACACACCTTCGGCGATCCGCACCCCCATCCACTTCCCCACCGACCGCGAGTGCCTGGAGCGCATCGTCCCCACGGTGGGCAAAATCTCGCTCGACGAAGTCACCTACGTCTGGATTCGCAACACCATGGAACTGGGCCGGCTGGCGTGCAGCGAAAACCTGCGCGGCGAGGTGGAGAAGAACCCGCTGCTGGAGATCGAGGCCACGGTCGATTTCGAGTTCGACGGCCAGAGCAACCTGATCAGCCCGTTTATGCCCATCGAAGAGACGGCGTAGCGTGGCGCAGGCACTCCTGCCTGCCGTGTCGAGACTCATCTCGACACATGCGCGGTTGTGACGCAGGAGCGTCGGCAGGAGTGCCGACCCGGCAGGCAGGAGTGCCTGCGCCACGGGTTCCTTAGAACGTGATTTTGGCGGCGAGCTGCACGCGGCGGGCGGCGCGGTACGACGCGATTTGGCCGAACGAGGCGCTGGTGATGTTGGCGCTGGCAAACGCACCGGGATTCACCCAGTTGAGCACGTTGAACGCTTCCCCGCGAAGCTGCAACTTCACCCGGTCTTCCTTGTACAGGTTGAAGTTCTTCATCAGGCTGGCATCCCAACCGAAGAAACCGGGTCCGCGGACCGTGTTCCGGCCGACGTTGCCGGGCCGGACGGCGCCCTGCGGCACCGGCACGAAGCAGGCGGTGTTGAACCAGGTGGGCTTTCCCGAGCCGGAGACGGCCACATAGTTATGCGGCGCGTTGGCCTGAGGATCGCAGACCTCGTCGGGCCGCGAACTGGAAGCGCTGGAACCGAGCAGGCCGAGACCAGCCGGATCGACGCTGGAGGTGGTGACGGTGAACGGCGCGCCGGTATAGAAGGTCGGGATACCGGAGACTTCCCAGCCGCCGAGGACCTGGTTCGCAACTCCGTGGCCGTGGGCGAAGATCGGTATGGTGTACACATAGTTGAACGTGAGCACCTGCGTGCGGTCGGCGGGACCCAACCCGTACTCGCCTTCGTGCCAGTTGAAGCTGCTCTGGGGGGCAGTGGCGTCCGTTCCGGAGTCGGTGAGGTTCTTGGACCAGGTGTAGGCGGCATTGAACTGGCCGGCGGTGCCGAAGCTCTTGCGGATGTTCACCTGGAGCGAGTGGTAATTGGAATCGAAAGCGGTTTCCTGGACATTGATGGCGTTGAAACCGAGGTACGGCCGCACGGCGTTAATGCGCGGCTCGTCGGTGGTGGTGAAGACGGTGTTGCCATTGGCGGTGTGCAGACCGGCGGCAAGCGCCACGCCGGGCGCCACCTGGTTGATATCTACGAGACCTTGGAGGTGAGTGGCTTTGGAACCGTAGTAGCCCACATCGAGGACCAGGCTCTTGGGCAGGCGGCGCTGGATGTCGAAGCTCCAGCTCATGGTGTAAGGAATCAGGGCGGGGATCTGCGTGCCGTCCAGCACCAGCGGGGCCGCCGACACTCCAACCGTACCGGCGGAAATGTTCGAGAACGAGGCGTTGGAGATACTCACGCTCTGAACATAGGGCGGATTGGCGAACACGTTGGTCTCATAGCGGCCGATGGCGGCGGAATCGTAGTACACCCCGAAGCCGCTGCGGACGGCAGTCTTGCCGTCACCAAATGGGTCCCAGACAATGCCCAGACGGGGCGCAAAGTTCTTCTTCACCTGGTTGCTGACGTGGTCGCCAAAGGGTGAGTTCTTGCCGGCGATAATCACACCGTTGGTCTGCCAGTTATTGCCGGTACCCGTGACCACATTGCCGGTGGTGGGATCGATCTTGGGGGCGTTGGCCGCAACGTACGCGCCGGGATCGAAGTTATCCAGCAAGTTGTCGGTACCGGTGGGTTGGCCATAGAAGGACCAACGCAACCCCAGGGAGACCGTCAGGCGGGGGCTGAGCTTGAAATCGTCCTGCGCGTACGCTTCCATTTGCCACTGTGACAGGTTGGGGGTGATGTCCATGGAGGGCATGCTGAAACTGGCCACGTTGCCCAACAGGAAACTGGCCCAGGACTGGTTGAAGCTGGCGGTGCCGCTGGGCGCGCCGGTGTTGGAGAATCCAAAAGCGCCTTCCTGGTTGGCGGCATTCTCGGTCTTGTTGTAGCGGGTCAGGATGCCGCCGAACTTGAGAATGTGACGGCTCCTGGTCCAGGTCACATTTTCCGAGAAGGCGATGTTGCGGTTGCGCTCGTTGTAAGGACCATAACCGACCAACGACGATCCACCGGTGAACGTCAGTTCCGGCACCACTCCCTGCGAATTGGGGAACGGCTCGGCGGGATTGATGTCGGGGCTTTGGGATTTGGACATCCATCCCTCGGGCGTGGAAATGATCTTGCTCTGCGAGAAATTGAACGAAGCATCGCTGATCAGGGTGGGACTAATCAAATTGACGGCGTGGACCACGAAGATCTTTCCCGGCGAATTGGTGTTGGTGTTGGCCACGTAGGGGATGGCGGAGCCGGTAAACAGTCCGCCGGGCTCAACGGTGGGAATGACGTCGTTTGAGAACTTCCCCCAGAGACTGAACTTCTGACCGAAGTTCTGATCGATGCGCACCACTTCCTGGCGGCTGTTGAAGATGTTCTGCACCGGGAAGAATCCGGCCGTGGTGCTGCCGGCGAGGAGCGGCAGCTTGCTGAAAATGTCTTTGATATAAGCAGCCGAATTGGCGTTGATCAGGTTGGCTGGGATCTGGGTGACCGGCGCGGAACCGGTGGGACAACCGCCGGTGACAACGGTGATACAGACCGGCTGGGTGAAGGCGCCCTGCAGCATGCCGGTGGTGGGTATGGTGGGATTCAGGGTGGTGTAGGTATGAATGCGGCGGGCTTCCTCGGAGAAGAAGAAGAACGTCTTGTTCTTGTCCGCGTTGTGGTGGCCCAGGGGAACCGGCCCGCCGATGGTGCCGCCGAAATCATTCCATCGAAGCGGCGGGACCGCGGCTTTGCCATTGACCAAGTTCACGCTGTTGGCATTGTTGCTCCAGTTGTTGGCGGCCAGTTTGTCGTTGCGGAAGAATTCGTAGAGGCTGCCGTGGAACTGGCTGGTGCCGTTCTTGGTCACCACGTTGATCTGGCCGCCGCCGGCGCGGCCGGTATCGGCGGAGTAGAGGCTGCGCTCCACCTTGAACTCGGCGATGGAATCGACGCTGGGGAAGGTCATGAGGGTGAGATTGGCGCCGCGGTCCAGGTTGTCGGCGCCATCCACCATCCAGTTGTTGGCGGAGTAGCGGTTGCCGTTCACGTAGTACGGAGTCTGGGCGGATAGGCCGGAGGGCACCGAGTTGCCGATGTAGAACTCATCGACCGGGTTGGGCTTGATAGCGACGCCGGGCATAAGCCCGACCAGGGCCTCGTAGTTTCTGGTATTGAGGGCCAGTTCGCGCACCTGGGTGCCGTCGATGGTGGTGGCTGCGGCGGCGGTACCGGTTTCCACCGGCGTGACCTCTTCTTTAACTTCGATGGCGTCGGTGACCGCTCCGACCTGGAGAGAGATGTTGATCTTCAGGTCATCGGCGACGTTGACCACGATGCCGGTGCGGGTCTCGGTCTTGAAACCGCTAACTTCCACCTTGACGGAGTAGGCGCCGATGGGAAGCAGCGGCGCCGAATAGACCCCATTCACGTCGGACGTGACGGTGCGGATCACCTGGTTGCGGTCGGTATTGGTGACCGTGACCTTGGCATTGGGTACGGCGGCACCGGAGGGATCGAGGATGGTTCCTCCGATGGTGGCGAAAACGTCTTGAGCGGCAAGGCAGGCCACGGAGAGGGCCGCCAGCAGGCAAACGCAGAGTAGCTTTTTCATGGTTTCCTCCCAGAAGCAAACAAGTGGGTTGCACCAGATTATGTCATTGGTGACGATTGAATGTCAACGGGTTTGCGCAATGATCCGTCGTGGGATAAATCGAGGATCTGCCGCAACCTACGGCAGAATCCCGAGCTGTTTCCCGACCTTCCTGAACACTTCCAGCGCGTGGTCGAGTTCCGCTTTGGTGTGCGTGGCGGTGACGATGGTGCGCACCCGCGCCTTGCCCTTGGGCACCGTGGGGAAGCCGATGCCCGTGGCCAGCACACCTCCCTCGAACAGAGCGCGCGAGAGATCGTGCGCCAGCCTGGCTTCGCCCACAATCACCGGGGTGATGGGGGTTTCGCTGTTTCCGGTATGGAAACCAGCCGCAATCAACCCCTGCTTGAAGTATTTGGTGTTATCCCACAGATTCTGAATGCGTTCCGGCTCCTGCTCCAGAACGTCGAATGCCGCCAGGCAGGCGGCTGCCACGGCTGGCGGGTGGGAGGTCGAAAACAGGAATGGCCGCGCGCGGTGGTACAGGAATTCGATCAAATCGCGGCTCCCGCAAACGTACCCGCCGAGCACCCCGATGGCTTTCGAAAGCGTCCCCACCTGCACCTGGACGCGCCCGTGCAACCCGAAATGATCGATGGTGCCGCGCCCGTTGCGGCCCAGCACGCCGGAAGCGTGGGCGTCGTCCACCATCATGATGGCGCCGTGCTTTTCGGCCGCTTCCGCCAGGCCGGGCAGCGCGCCAATGTCGCCGTCCATGGAAAAGACGCCATCGGAGATCAGCAGCTTGCGGCCGGGCGCGGAGTCGAGTTCCGCGAGAATCTTCCCGGCCGCCGCCGCGTCCTTGTGCGGGAAAACGTGGATTTTGGCCTTGGAGAGCCGGCAGCCATCGATGATGCTGGCGTGGTTCAACTCGTCGGAGACGATATGGTCTTCCGGGCCGAGGATGGCGGACACCGTGCCGGCGTTAGCCGCAAAACCCGACTGAAACACGACACAC
>Ga0187861_10000671_pt1 | contig 39124 bp, 25 predicted proteins | sample June2016WEW_10_1_3_FD_132986 | JGI IMG/M metagenome (GOLD analysis project Ga0187861, IMG submission 132986) | Peatland microbial communities from SPRUCE experiment site at the Marcell Experimental Forest, Minnesota, USA - June2016WEW_10_100 | ecosystem: Environmental > Terrestrial > Soil >...
AACCCGAAGCCTACGGACGCATCGGCGACTGGGAGAAGGTCAAGCCCGGCGAGTTCACCGCGGCCTACGCGCGGCTGTGCAACCCCAGGCTGCCCGTCGTATGGGCCGAGATGGGCGTGAGCGTCTGCAATAATAGCCGCATGGCGCCGGACCCGCAGGCGCTGGACTTCGAGGCGCGGTACTACCGCGACTTCTACCGCATGATGCGCCAGTCCGGCGCGGACGGCATCTTCTACTGGTGGTATCCGGGCGGCTACCGCGTCAACGAGAAGAGCGACTATGGCATCCTCAACCCAGACGGCACCGACAGGCCCGTGACGAAGGTGATCGGGGAGGAAGCCGCCGTGTTTCTGAGCGCGCCGCCGCCGCCTCAGCCGGACACCTGGATCAGCGTGGATCGCGGCCGCGACGCGCGCGGCCTCCACGGCATCTACGAGCAGGTCAAGGACGCCTATTGGAAGGCGCGTGGCGAGGGCAAGACTGTCGGCCTGAAGTGGGAGAAGGAGCCGTAGTTCGGGTACGTGTTGAACGCGTCGCCGCCGCCCTGCTGCTCAGGCGGTAAGGACTCACCTTGGTTCTGAGAAGGCGCGAATCAGCCCTACATTCTGTCTGCGCCTTGGAGGCGGAGTCGCGATCCGGTAAGGGGGCATGGTCTGTCGGCAGGACTGAGCTCTTCATAGTCGTTGGGGTGCGGCAGGCGGGGAATTGATAGACATGCTGCGTGGAGACGAATAAGTCCACCACCATCGCCACGTCTTCATAAGTAGTTCATAATTCGCGGGATGTATGAATCGTCCCACGTCAGAGCCTTCTTGTCAACTCATAAATTATGATAATTCAAGGAGTTATAGCATTGTTCTCGGGCGGCTTCGCACCCTCCAAAAACACTCCAGGAACGTCGTCGGGTCGAACCGCAAAGCTTAAATACACGCTCTAACCACTTGGTGGCGCACAACTTCAACACCCAAGAGATCGGCGGTTCACTCTTCCCGCGAAGGGTGGCCTTGGCGGGAGGAGTGAGGTGCATGAGGTGGACAACATGACAGACTTCAATTGGAGCTTGGATGGAACGAAGTTCCTGGACATGAGAGACGTTGAGAAACTGCGTCAGCAGGCAGCGCGGCTGCGCCGGCTTGGTGTCCGGACTAAAAGCTTTCGGTTTGTGCGGAACTGGTTCATCGTTGAGGTCGGTCTTGAAACCGGCCTGCGGGTGATGGAACTAGCCGCATTGCAGTGTGGCGACCTGCTCATACAGCAGGACTCGCCCGAGGTCATCGTGAGGTGTGGCAAGGGAGGCAAGCGGCGCGTGGTCAAAGTGTCGCGGGCATTCCAGGCGCGCTGCAACTGGTTTCTCAGGGCGAAGGGGGCGTCCGACGAGTCCACCGCGCCCGATGCGCCGGTGTTCGTGTCACGCCAGACAGGGCATCAGCTCTGCAAGCGGCAAATCCAAAAAGTCTTCGGGCAAGTGTCGAGTGAGGCCGCTTTGTCGAAACACGTGGGGATACACAGCCTGCGGCACACGTTCGGCACGCACCTCTACAAGGCAAGCGGAGGGAACTTGCGACTCGTACAGAAGCAGTTGGGGCACTCGCGGATCACGACAACCCAGGTTTACGCCGATGTGTTCGCGGAAGATGCGGTGGCCGCCGTCGAGCGGCTCTACCGCACATGAAGAAGGAGACATCAGCCTATGAGGATCGAAATCGTTTTCCTGGTCGGCCTGTTGTGTGCAGGTGTTGGTCTTTTGTTGTGGTTGCGGGCCATCGTTACGCGTCGGCGCGTTTATGTTGCGCGCGGCACGTTGCTCCTGGTGGTTGGATTCGCAACGATGTTCGTGCCGCGCCAGGCGCGGGGTGTTGGCGGCTGGCCGTGGTGCGAGAATGACAAACTTACGGTTGCGTTGCGCGAACGTGCCGAGATCGAGCGAAGTTTGCGCTGGAATGTGCTGCCGCTTATCGCGCGCTGTGAGGCTGACCTGCAGCGCTTCGCGAACACCACGTCCGCGTTGGTCGGCGAAGAACAACAGCGCACCGCAGCCGAGAGAAATCATATCCTCGCCGTTCTTGAAGAGGCGCGCCAACGCCAGCGCGAGCATGAACAAGCCTTGGCTGAACTTGGCACGGCCATCGGCGGGCTGCAGCGGGAGCGGGCGTTAACTCAAGTTAAGCAAGTGGAACACGGTCGCGCGATGGCGCGAGTGACGTACTCAGAACTCGGATCAAAAACAGAAGGCGTTCTTGCAGAAAGACGTGCGCGTTAGTTTCCGTTTGAAACAGGCGGATGAGTCTGTGGAAGGAGGTCGGACATGCGTACTGTAGTGTTGGGCATAGTTGTCGTGGCAGTGATAGGTGCGGTGTGGTGGAACTTGGCGCGCGTCGAGGCGTGGGCGGAGAACACCAAGCATGAATGGGCGAAAGAGCAAGACCGGCAGCGCGTACGGAATGCAGATGTCTTCCTCGAAAGAGGTCTGGCGGAACTCGACCAGGAGATCGCGCGTCTTGATCAGGAGCGCTACAAACACCGCGTGAGCGCCGAGGAAGCACACCTGCGCGCCGACAAGCAACAAAATGATGTGGTTGAGGGCGAGCAACTTGCGATAGAGTTCCTCCGTGCGCAACAGACAGCCCAGGGCCAGCCGTTTGAGTTCTACGGCCGGACCTACAGCCCCGCCCTGGCGGATGAACAATTCGACCGGTACGCGCGGGAGACGTTGACCCGGCGGCAGGCACTGGACGAGTTACACTATGACGAAGTTGCCCATAAGGAGAGCAGTGAGTACATCGCCAAAGCCATCTCCACGCTCAAAGATGCGCGAGACAAAGCGCAGCGAGATGGCAACCGGCTCATCGTCGACCGTGACGTGGCCAATGCTCTAGCTCTGGCCCGCGCGCTCACCAATCCGTCACCAGGGGAGAAGGATAGCCAACCGGTAGCCGATCTCGCCAGGACACTGAAACTGCTGCGCGACCACCTGTGTCGCCGAGACGCTGAGGGCCGTGTGGCCGTTCAAGACGGTCCAGCGGGCATTGACGACACCCAGCGAAGGAGACGTGATCGCCAGAAAGCAAATGAATTGAAACAGTTGAAAGGCGAACTACGCAAACGCGCTGGAGGCGGTGTGATCGGGCCATGAGGGGGTGTATGCGTGTTACCAGGAGGCGAGGCGTTAATGTCCGGTGCTGTGGCTGTATAAGCTCTTCCAGCACAGTAACCCTGTTCAGCGCGGCGTGAACTGCCACAAGCCTTTGGAGGGATGACAATGAAGCCAACGTCCAGTGAAACAGACCTTCCTGTAAGGCTTGTTGCGGAAGCTGGGCGGATGAGCGAGCGGTGGCAGAGGCAGACAGCGGATCTTGCCGTGGTCCAAGAGAACGACCGGACTGCCCTCTTGTGCATACCAGATACGACTACCGTAGACACATGAAGCGGTGTTGCTGTAGATGCAACGGTGATCCACATCTGCGTGGGTTAAGTGAGCTTGGCAAAGGAGCGTTGGTCTTGTCCATCCTTCCACGGTCCTCCGAAACTCAGTATCTCTGCCACAACAAGACGGTCGATGATTGCGGTCGGCACACCGTCGCGACGAGTTGATCGCGCCTGGCGCCCAAATCGTTCTTTGATCTTATCTGCGTGCCGAAGGAATCTCTGCCCAATTGCCTCGTAACCCGATATGACGTATGCCTCAAGATCGGGAGTGAACAGTTCTTCGCCAGCGAGGTACGCCAAAGCCTCGCGAAGGCCATAGGTATTCAGATCTGAGACAAATTGCTCCACCGCAGTTCTAGGAATGCAACCATAGCTCAACGCGCCTGCGACTCCGCGCGACTCAATGACCAAATCTACCAAGTTCTTCCCGCGGTAGACGCTGTCGCTTTCAGGCCCACACAATCGCTTTACGACTTCCATGATAAGAGCGCTTGATAAGTTGCCCCCATCAATCTCATCCAGAACCAGAAGTCGCGCGGGAAATAGCCGTTTCTCGACCCATACGGCAGAATCAAGACGCACCAATAGCGCTCTTCGCCTCTCACCGGGATCAATGGATGGTGACTGGTCTGTTGTTGTGCTCGCGGGCGCACTAAAGTCTTCGCCAATATAGGCTTTGAGAAGTCTCTCAAGATGAGCTTTCTCCGACAGCGAACCGGCACTGCGCGCGCATTTCTTTCTGGCGTCCTTGCTTCGCGACTGCTTAGTGGCCTGTAACTTTTCTCTATGTGGGCTTGTTCTTCGTCCCTGAGACATTTGGCCCCCTCCCACTTTGAGTCAATCGCCGCTTGTCTTCCACCTGGGCAAGACACGATACCTCGTCGCAGCGTACTGGGCAAGCGGTATTCTCCACAACAAGAGGCGGTTTCCGCCTCAAAGCCGAGTAGGCCGCCGCTGTATTTCCAGCGTTGCAGATTGCGTCTCCGCACCCGGCTGGGCCTCCCACGTTTCGCAAAGAACCTCCCCGGCGTCCCGTGCCCACTACACCGATGGAAGACCAAGAGTGCCTGTATCCGCTTCCTTCCTCTTCGTCCTGCGGCCTTACCCGTTCTCAGACGGGTCGGCTTCCACATCTTCACTTTCGAGGCCCGCTCAGGCTTCACTCGCGTTACGGTCGTCGGTTTGCAACTCCACCTTCAGGGCGTCTCTTCCACAGGGCTTCAGTGGGCAGCGTTACCACCACCACTGCCGCTACCGAGGTGATTCGATTCCTCCTCAGGCGGATCTCTCATCCGCTGGCCCTTTGTGCCCTCGTGGCGCACTGAGAAATGAGGGCTATTGACCCGCGCACAGCCAATGCGCCCGGCGAGACGCCGGCGGCACGTGGCATTAGCGACGCGCGGGTCAATAGTACGTGCAAGCTCCACGTCACTGGAGCATCCAGCCAGCCATAGGCTGAGTGGTGACGCCGACAAGGTGTACGCGCCGCGAGGCAATGCGAACAAAGAACAAAGAGGAAACAGTTCGCGACGCCAAGTTTGGTGAGGATCTTCTTGAAGACGAGGTCTGAAACCCAGGGCACCTCCGCGTGGCGCTTGGCGACAAGAACAGCGCGCCCATCACCGGCGAAGCCTACGAGATCCTTATCGCCAGGTCCTTGCGCCGCAGCGCATGCGCGAGCCGCTTGAAGTGCAGTCCCATTGCTGCTGGGTCAGTCAGGTCAGTGCTGGCGATCTCTATGACGTTTACACCCCTGGACTCTAGCTGATTGCGGATCACGCGGTCCACGGCGTGACGGTCGGCGTTGCCGTGGACGGCCTTGCACAACCCGTCGAGGTAGACAGCCACCCGCAGGTCCTGAGAGGGGTCGTCAAAGTAGACATCCGGTGTGGTTGAGTTGTACGGCTTTCCGATGTCCAGGCGCTGCTGCTGGCTGAATGGCGGGAAACCAGCGCGCTGAAGCATTTCGCCCAGACGGGCCTCGCCGGTGTTCGTCGGTTCTCCAGACGATGCTGACCGGACGCCCTCGACTGCCGGCATGTCCCGTTCAAGCGTCGGAGTGCCGGTCAATCCTTCGATGACCTCAACTGCCTTGTGCCGATTGAGCAGGCTGTGGGAGTAGCTATTGCGGTACGTGCGCATGCAGGAGTAACAACTAGACTCGCAGAGCTTCGGGCAGTCCTGCAGCACCTTGGTAGCGGCTGCGCATACGTCCTCCCAGCGTTCGAGGATCTGCGTCAGCAGCCCTGAGCCGCCCGGCATGGGGTCATAGAGCCACAGGTCATGCTTCCCGTCCTGCCTGGGAAGGTTCAGGTATTGGAGATCGTCCAGCCCCATTTCGAGTACGCGTGCCGCCCCCATGCGCACGGCTTCGCCAAGGTTGACAGTCTCTTCCTGACTCGGCATGCCTGCGAACAGCAGCCCGTCAACCGTGGTCTCGGCATGAAGCCCCAGCCAGCCGGGTTCTTTGCCGCAGCGTTCCTTGTGCAGCTTCAGGAAGTGGCCCAGGTCTGAAGCAGAGGCGTAAGGTGACCGAGTCGCCCCACAGACAGAACACATCGGGTAGCCCAGTTCACCCTTCTTTACGCGGTCCGCTGGACCCAGGTTCACCAAGCGCAGCCGCTGTCCGAAGCGATGCTGAATCTCGATTTCGCTCAGCTTGTAAGCCTTGCCGCCGCGATGCTCCTGGCGCAGGTAGCCCATGATGGCCACCGGCAACTGGAACCTGTTATTCTCCTCGTCGGTGATGCGCGAGAACTGCGCGATGTCGGCGTCACAGATTGGCAGCCCGGATAGCGGCAGGAGCGCGCCTTGATTGTAGCTTGCTGGCTGCCGGCCCGCGGCGGCGGCCTCCATGACCATCTGCTTTTCCAGACTGACTAAGTACTCTTCGGGATCTACCTTGCTCTCGCCGACAGGCAAGTGATACAGCGTCACCTTGTAGCGGCCGTTGTTGGCGTAGAGCAGATTGCCGGGAACGAACTCGCGCACCGCAATTGAGGCCGGCCGGCCCAGATCAAAGTCTGGCGCACGCTCCGACTGGCCCAAGGCACGGCTAGCAAATGCGCGCACGCCGCCGTCGTAGATACCGTAACCTGGGAAGAAGCCCTCGGTCGCCAGGACGGACAGCGCATACGTCGAGCGGTCCTGGATGCCCAGGCTGCGCAGGTATCTTTCACACCGGCGGCGCAGACTCATCTCATAGTCATCAAGCAATTTCTTGTGCTCGGCCTCGGTCAGTTTCCGGAGCGTCTGCACAGCCCACATCATCCTCTGGTGCAGGCCGTTTACCGCCGCCTGCATTTCGTCAGTCATGCGCTGGATCATGTCGGCCAGCCGTTCATGGGTTGCCGCCTGCTGAGCCTCTTCGGGCCAGTAGGTAGCGAAGACGCCTGCAACGGCGGCACGTAGTCGTGTCTCGTGCTTGGTCAGGAGCGTCCGCAACCCGGAGACATCGTAGGGCTGGTTCCGGTAATGCCGGCCTTCCTCAAACAGGTACGTGCCGATGAAATCGGGCAGGGCCTGCTTCTGTATCTCCCGCAGTTCCTTCACATCGGCCTCGGACAAGCCGCTCTGCTCCGGGGCCATGCGCGATAGGCGGATCAATTCCGACATGACTGCGGCATGCACATGCTTCTGGACCATGACCGGGTTATTCAGGTTGAAACGCGGCGTTTCGATCAGGCCGTCAAGAAGGGCTTCAGGCTGGTCGAAGAACGTACGGTCATGGCTTGAGGCCCGGCAGTACGTGAACAACACCGCCATGCGATGCCGACGGCCCGCGCGCCCCACCCGCTGCCAGTAATTGGACGGCTTCGGCGGGACGTTGCGCATGAGCACCATGTCCAGGTCGCCGATGTCCACGCCCATCTCTAACGTGGGCGTGGCAACCAGGCAGTTCGTCCGGCCATTGGGCCGCTTGAAGTCGGCCTCGATCTGCGTGCGCGTCTGCGCGGGCACCTGCGCCGAATGCTCTTCAGCCATAACCATCGAGAACGCCTGTTCCAGCAGCGCGATGTTGTAGTCGTCCGCCGACGGCTCCTCGCGCGTGACCTTTCCCTGGCAATGCATCGCAGAGCAAGCGCTCCGGGGCGTCGGGCGAGCGTGAACGCGCTGGCAGGTGGTGCAGCGGTAGCGCTCCTTCTGCGTCAGGATGCCCAACTGGCCAGACGCAACCTGGAAGACGCCCGACACACCCGGCAATGCGTTCTTCCTCTGCCCCAGCAGTGTCACCGGCTCAAACAGACTCACTTCGTTCGTCAGGAACTTCAGCAACTCCTCAAGGAACCCGTTGACGAGCTCCCGCGGTATCCCCCACTTCGACACGAAGTTCTGCGCCAGCGTCTGGCCACGTGCCGAGATGAACTGAACGACGTATGTGTCCTTATCGCTCGACTCTCGCGTCAACTTGAGTCCCTTCGGCGGTTGGTCCATGAAGGGCATGTAGCCGCGCTGGATTTCCTCGGCGCTCTCGTGCCAGTACTGCGTGAAGATCGGCGCGGCGGAATCGTGCAGGTAGCGCGAGCGGCGGAACGAATCCAGCAGCGCCGCCACGCCTTCTGCCAGCTCGGCAGCAGGTACATGGTACTGCCTCGCCCAACGCTGGATGGTCTGGTGTTCTGCGGTCAAGCCGTGGTAGATGACGCGCGCCATGCCCCACGGCTCCAGGCCGTCGCGTTGCTTGAAGCCGGTGGCCACTTCGCGCACGAGCAAAATGCGCAGGTAGTACCGCAGGTTTTCCTGTAGCCCGCGCCCGAAGGCTTCCTCGCCACGGCCGGAGTACACCTCTGGTGCGATGGCGCGTGCCAACTTCTGGTCGGCGTTGAGCGTGCTGACTAGGTCATCTTGGATGTCGCCCAGCGAACATGGGCGCGCTTGTGTTTTGAGATAGTCGTAGATCAAGTGGCGGATGCGATAGCGCCGGGCGTGGTCCTGCATCCAGCCGGCCTGGAAAGCGGCGTCCTGGCGGTTGTCGGAGAAAATGATGAGCTTCCGCTCGCCTTCCGGCGCCGCGTTGACCATGTTCTGCGCCAGAATGTGGACGTTGGCGACGTTCACCGCCCGCAGCGGTCTGATCGGCTCGATGGGTCTGTCGCCGATCTGCGCACCCTTCTGGCCGCAGCTTGGGCACAAGGCCACGGGGCCGGTCTGGCGCAGCCCCCACAGACGGACCAACTTACCCTCGCGTTTGCAGCGAGGATGGCTGCACTTGTCGCCGGCGTTCTTGTGCAGCGTGCCGCATGTGCGGCAGACGTAGATTGGGAAGCGCTTCCTATCGAGCCGGTCTCCGGCCGTCTGCCCTTCGTCCTCGTCCCCTTCGGTGATGAAGCGATCAGTCAGGTTGACGCGCGTGCCTTCTTCCTCGCCCACAGGCTCCCAGTAGACGTTGCCGTCGTCCTCGCCCTGGCCACCCGTCGGGTCGCCGCGGTCCATTTCCAAGCCGCGGTAGAAACCAAGCAGATAGTGCTGGCCGCAGGTCTTGCAGACAGCCACCGGGAAGACGGCGTGCGGTGACCGTTCCCCGAACTCCTCCAGTGCTGCCTCGACGCTCCAGCGCAGCGCCCGCGACGGCGTCTCTCTCGGCTCGCGGCCGAAGGTCAGTACCGCGCCTTCCAGGCCACGGATGAAGTAATGTACTTTCGGGCGCAGCAGCACATTGCCGTCCTTCTCCGCCGCCGCGCCCAAGGCCAGATACGCGAGTAACTCGGCTTGTGGGTTCAGTCCCGACGCCAGCCCTTTGCGTTTCAAGTTCACGCCGATGCGCTGCACAGCTTCAGGCAAGTAACTCGGCTGGCTCAGGAAGTGGTAGACCTGGTGGATATATTCGCTGGCTTTCAGGTGCTCGTATAGTTCAGCGCGCCAGTTCGCGGGTGTCAGATTCACCGTGGCGCCGGCGAGGTCCTTCACTGCAATCTGCAACGCCGCGGCATCGCCGTCCCCTTCCAGGGCGGCCAGGATTCGATCTAGCAACGCCACGGCATCACCGAATGGCGCCGGCGGCGTGTAACGGGTCTTCGGGAACTCCTGTTCCTGGTACTCCTCGACGACCAGCCTGACTTTGCTCTGGTCCACGCCGAAGAAGCGGCTGGCGAACTTCGCGCCCTCGGCTGGCCCTTCCTTGGGGTCAGTCACCGTCGCACTTGTGCCAACGCAGATGACCTCTTCGGGTCCCTTGCCACAGAAGGCGCGCAGACGGCGGATCAGGCACGCGACCTCCGCGCCGACAGCGCCGGAATAAGTGTGTGCCTCGTCGAAGACCAGGAACTTGAGCGGCGCGCCAATGAACATTCCCAGGTCTTTGCCGCGCGTCAGCAGCAGTTCAAGCTGGTTGACGTTCGTCAGCAGAAGCCGCGGGCGGCGCGTGGCCATCTCCTTCTCGGTCAGGCATTCTTCCCACGGCGCGATGGTCATCCGCGTGTGTTTGGCGTGCTCGTGCAGCGCGGCTTCGTAGTCGGTGCGCCCCTGGCCGCGCTCCAGTTGCTTGAATTCTCCCAGTTCGCCGGGGTCCGAGGGTGTCGAGCCGATGTACATGCCGAATGTGATGCCGCTTCCCGCAAGCATGTGCCGCAGGCGCAGCAACTGGTCCTGCGCCAGAGCGTTCATCGGATAGACGAGCACCGCAACCAGGCCGTCCGGTTCATTCGCGTCGCGCAGGCGGAGGCAGTGGTCCAGGATCGGGTAGAGGAAAGACTCCGTCTTGCCTGATCCTGTGCCAGTGGCGACAAGGCAATGGTTTCCGAACTGTATGGCCTGGAGGGTCTTGTCCTGGTGGGCGAAGAGGACCGGGTAATCAGTCAGCCCGGGCAATGCGGGGTGGACCTGGCCGGTCGCGGCCAGCTTGCGCAAGTCGGCGCCCATCTTGAACGACTTGCTGAGCGAGATGTACGGCCCCTTGATCAGCGGCGAATTGCCCAGAGGCCGCTTAAGCATCTCCCGCGCCTGCTTCGCCAAGTCCGCATCCGTGATCGGAAACGCGGTGAGCTGGTAATTCAGGAAGCCTTCAATCACTTCCTGCGCGAAACGGACAGGGTTGAGAGCCATGATGTGCCCCAATCTACATGAAGTAGCGGTACTTGTCTCTGCACACTCCACCGGGCTGTATCTCGGACAGAATCCTGCCGACCTGCCGCGAAAATGCTAACGTGATCGGCTCCCGGCTGGCGTACTTGCACGCATTCCAATTCAGCTTACTGAGCGCCAGGATCTCACCACACACGCGGTCTCCGTCGGAATCACCGTGGTGTTCCACGATCTCGAGCGGCGTGGGTATTCGCGCTCCAGGGAACTCGCGGTAGGTTGGGATGTAACCCTGTGTGAAAACCAGGTAGTTGCGCCGCGCCAATTGAACGACTGTACCACGAACAGGCGGGTGGGCACCCAGTCGCATGAACCTGATCCCGCGATCCTGGACGGCCAGCATGTCGCATGAACGAACGGACAGGCAGGTGGAAAGGGCCTCCTTCATGCCCTCCAATTCCTCCGGCCAATACCTCGATGTCTTGTGAACGACAACGCGCTCCGGCCCACCACCCATCAGTCCTTCGGTGCTGCTCAACGCCCTCTGCAGCAACTGTCTGCAGGATTCCCGGCTCAGGTGGTACTGCCTGTCGCGAGCGGGGTCGTAAACCGCGCGATCACCTTTGAGGATGATGCCCTCTCCATTCGGGGAGAATGCCTGCGCCAGGCTGGTTCTGTACTGAGCATCCGGAGCATGGCTCTCCCGATAAAAGGATATGCCCACAAAACACGTGCGAGCCATCGAGTTCTCTAGTTCCCACGGTGTGTTTCCGGCCTTGTAGTAGAGCGCGGTATATAGGTTCCATGCGGTCGTAGCCGGATCTTCGCGACCGGAAACTCCGCTCAACGTCGCTTCCCAGATAAGCTGCGTTGGTGGGTCGAAGCGCATTGCTGCGGCCTTTAGGGAGTTATGGAAGTCCCAGCAGTACGCATCTTCATCGCCTTCATTCCGTGCCTGATCGTCGAAGAACCCCAGCAGGGCTTGGCCAGTGTCAGCAGCCGACTTCTCAAGACGCCTCTGCACCTTCTCCGCTTTGGTAAAGATCGGGCGTCCCAGAATTCCCCTGCGTCCCTCGACACCACACCGCTGCTGGACAACGGTTGGTAGTGTCACGACGATGACATCCGGTCCAGGGTCCTGTCCAACAAGCACCTCAAGTCGCTGTATGACCATTTCCACGATCCTCGACACGCGGAGATGGTAGTTTGGCTCGAACAACGCTGCTTGTATGTCACTTTCACGGAGCGTCTCGCACCGGCCAACCTCTAGTCGGCACTGGAAGGGCGTGTCTAGGTCGAACCCTGGGAAATCCGGGTACACAATTGGGTGGTAAGCCTTTCCCTTGGTGTTCAGGCCAGCCGCGACGTGGCCCCGGCTGTTCTCAGCCCAAGTCTTGAAGAGCTGCACCGTATCGCTGGTTCCCACTACGCCGATCCGTATGGCAGTTCGGGGAGCGCGCGCAAGTCCAACAGGACCGTAAAGGAGCAACCCTGTCTTGGGGTCATCTGACCTCTGACGCCCACCGAAGAGAAGCTGCGGCTCAGGAATGTGCCGGGCAGAAAAACTCGGGGTTACCAACTCCAGCTTCGAGAGAAGTTCCTCCGCACCCGAAGTGAGCGGGGAACTGCGCCGCCTCGGGTAGGACCGTCTATGCTTCGCTTGTCGGCTCTGCATCAGTATCCTCCTCTACTTCTCGCGCGTCCATACTGGATGATTCAGCAGCCAGATCACCGACGGCATCAAGATCGTCGCTTACCTGTGCAAGGAGGGACCTAATCCCTATGAAGTCCCCGTTGATGCCAAATTGAGTTCTTGAGAGGGCGGGAACGCCTGCTATCAGGAGGGGTCTGGCACCCAAACCAGCGCTGACCTCAACCTGCTTCTTCCCTCTGGTCAACGTCCTCAGCCAGAAGACGAGGTGCCGTAAGATGGCTGCATTGCGCTCCTTGCCCGACCACTTGGCCGACAGGAATCCTACTGCCTTAGCATCCAAGGCTTCCCGTCCATCTCGGGTAAACAGATAGCACGGCTCAATTAGAAGGAATAGACGATCCCCCAAGGTGTGAAATCGCATTCTCGTGGCCAAGTGAACCCAAAAAGGAGACCCAGTAGCAACATGAGTCTTGGGTGCTGCCACCTTGCGCCCCCGCTCAATGCCATGTTTCACGACCCGCGGCGCCAACGGCGCATCCGGTAGGAAGAACCACCTTCCTTTCGCGTCACGGTTCAGGAACTTCCGACAATGAACACTGAGGCTCCTGTTGACCATAGCCATGAACCAGAGAGATCGAACCGGGTCGGCTTGCCACTCGGCGACCTTCACTGTCCGAATGGTACTCGCGTCAACCAAAGCCCTTAGCGGGTTCTCTGGCAGGCTCAAATCTCCAAAGGCGTAGAGGCGCTTCTCCTGCAGGTCGAAGCCTGTTGCATCCTTGGCACGCCTGAATACTTCCTCGATGGTCCGCAGGTCCGTTTCCCCGCTCCAGACGGTACGGGGGTAGTCCGTGACTGGCAGCAGATTGCCAATTAGCAGGTCAGTCACTTTGTCCGGCGCGGATGCCATTTTTACAGCCAGGGAAGGCAACACTCTCGGTGCTGCACTGGCAATTGGCTGGAGAACTGGTCCCCGCTTAGGCGCCTCATCACGCAAAACAGAAACTAGCTCCAGGAAGGCTGGCTTGAATCGCTTTGGATCGCTGAAGTCAATCCAGTGAAGTGCGCGGAACGGGGCTGGCAGGTTTAACCTCTCTTTTCCGTCCAGCGAAACTTGGCGCACAACAATTGGAATCACCCTTCGCTCCCTGTTCATAGGATCCTGAGCGACGACGTGAGTCCACTCGAAACAGGGCCATGGCGCCTTCACGGCCTCAGGTGACAGGATGACGCCAATGTAGCGAGCCCGCTCAAGGCCATGGTTGAGGACGTCAATGACATTTTGTCCAGGCGCGATATCCCATTTGTCGAAGAAAACCCGAAGCTTTCGGCCAGATTGCGTGCCGTCAAACGTTTCGTTCTCAATCTGGGATCCTAGCTGTTCTGTCCATTGCTTATCGGCCAGATTGTGGCAGAGGAAGATGTCATACATTGTTGTTTCAATGGCAGTCATCTCTGGGACCTCCTCCACATCTCCCCTTCTTGTCGGGCCTCCTTCAGCCCTTGGCGTCCTTGCTCTGCCGCCCGCGATGCTCACGACGAGTGCAACAGCGCATTGGTGTCAACATTATGCTGCAGGAGAGCATCAACGCTCTGCCCGCGCAGCGTTATCGCGTCATCCCACACTGGCTTTCCGTTCCTTATCCCCATTACCTTCCGGCTCACTGCCTTCATAAACGACGACGAGTCCAGGAAGACAGCCTGGGCAAAATGTGGCGTCAACACGCCGATGAACTCTCGCCCTCCCTTTAGAATTAGCTGCAGACGGCCACCCGTTCTGTCCCCAAGCGCACAAAGGTGATCAACGTGCCAGCGAGAGCGTGCGGGAATCCCGGCCCCTGTGCCGAACTCGAAGGTGATGGATTGAACCTCATCCCGGCTGACGATGAACTCCGCCCACCGCGAGTAGTCTTTATCGGTGCGGGCATTGATGTGCAGTGAGGCTCGTAATCCAGCCTCGACCATTTCGCGCCAGCACAGGGCGATGCGCTTCATGCTGTGGAGGTTGTCCCAGCGCGGTACGTTGTTGAACAGGCTGAAGTTGGGCGCTGTAACAAGCGCGGGTTCGAAAGCCAAAAGGCTATCAGGAAAACCATTCTCCCTTGCACGTTCCCAGTACAATTCCAGCGGCAGGTCCTCGCTCACACCAATGATGACCAACTGGCTGTTCGGCTCGAACCGAAACCGATCGGCCAATTGCTGCCGAGTTGCGAACTTCAACTTGCCGGTCTTCTCGCTAAACAGGTCGCGCAGGCGAACGGCGATGGCAGGCGATTGGAGCCGGTCAAGGCGGCGATTCTTGTTGAATAGGATCGGAATCGTAGCGGGCAATGGCACTAGTCCACGTACCTTCGTCCGTGGCACATTCTCTAGCTCCCAGCCGTTCACTTCGTCCATACGAGCGCGTAGCAGGCGCATGTTGCGGATGCATGGGATGTCACACTTTGCAGGGTCCGTACACCTGCAGAAGAAGGTGCAGTCATAGGCCGCGAAGTCCACTGCCAGACCACCGCAAGTCTCATAATCCCCGCAACCGCGGCATCCCAGACAGGGCGTAAGGTCCCTCTTGTGCCAGAACGGCATGTTGGATTCCGCAGGCCTTGCAGCGCCATTGTTGTCCATAACCACTGCTCCCATTACCATCCTCGATGGCCTCCGGCCTCGGCTACTGGACGGCTACGTCGGCTGTTTGGCTGAGATCATGCACCTTGACCGGCAGGCCGATGGCAGCGCCACCATGCTGGCGAATTGCCGTCATGACGTCAGCGGGAGGGGATTCACATTCCCCGACCGCTACGTTGTCACGCGAATAGGCAGCGAGCGCGTTTCCACTCGGGCGAAGAAGCAACTCCTCGCCTGGCGCAACCAGCGCCCCGTATCGAATGGCCATTAGCACCGTCCGCGGTTGACCCGCAGGTTGGCCACTGAAAAGGTTTGGGCGGATGAAATCCTCGCGCCCACGATCCCAGCGACGTTTGAACGTGCGGCGCACCAAGTATAGGAAGTCAACTCCCATAAACTAAGCCCTCCAAAACCGGCTTGTACTGCTTGCCGCGACCTTGTTTTGACTCCATCAAGATGCCCTTGGCGGCCAAAGCCGCGAGGCGGTTATTCCAACCGGTGATTCCAATTCCTTCCTTCTTTCCGAACTGCCTCAGCAAGGCTCCGGCATCAACACAGCCGGCCTTGACCACGGCCTCCAAAGTCGCTCGCTGCTTTTCTTCGAGGACGCCGATGACCTGCGGCTCCGAGAAACCTTGCCGGGATTCCCACCGACAGACAACAAGGGCCTCGGCCCTATCACGAAGCACACACTCCAACTCCTCCGTCACTTCTGCTGCAGCGTTTGCCACAACGGGGTACAAAAGCGCCTGATCTCGCCTGCAATAATCACGGAAGGCGAGGACGGACTCACGCAGGAAACTCCCTGTAGCGACTTCAACGCCGCCGAAATCGAGCCCCAGCACCTCCGGAGCCCGCACTGGTTGGAGTTTGGCAATCAGGTCTGCGAGAAGCCGTTTGCCTCTGACTGAACTGGCCAGCACCTTATCACCAGCCAAATCATGAACGTTTAGGAGCATGTCACCATCCTCACGTGTCGTATGTGAGAGTACCATTTTCCCTTTCCCGTGTCAAGGGCTAGGAAGGAGAATTCTTGAGAAAAACTGGTCGGCACACTACTGCTATTATAAAGCCAGTGTAGTTCCGCCTTTGCAGCAGTCTAGCGACGGGCAAGGAGGGGCTGTTGCCGTCCAGTTCGAGAGCGTGATCGCCACTGCGGAACCTGAGTGAGCCGTACAGGTCGGTGAGGGCAACGAAGACCTGCCTGAAGCCTTGCCCGTGCCCGGAGCCGGTGCCGAATCTGGATCTGCCGGAAAGCGCCAGCTTGAGCGCTGTGCCATAATCGCCCAGGCCATCGAATTCGGGACACTGGCGAAGGCTGTTGAGAATGCCGATCCCCGCGTCGGCGACGACAAACTCAAATTCTCCAGCGCACCACCGGTATCCGACAAGGCCAGTTTCCGGCCGGCCGCTGTGAAGATGCACGTTGTCCACCACCTCTTGCACGGCAGCACTGAGACCTGCGGCAGTCTTCGGGCTAAAGCCTGCGCTTTCAGCGGCTCTGTCCACCCGTTTCCAAAACGCAGTCCAAAGTGGACATGCTGCCTCCTCCTCGCTTGTCGCGCACGTAGCAAGCTCGACATCCCGCGACTCCAGGCTTGTGCTGGAAGGACTGCGGTCGGCGGGGTTCTGCCTGCACCTCGTCAGAACAGCCGAGGTGATCTGCCCGTCAGGAAATGTGAACGGGTCAGGAAGATGCTTCAACGTCGTGTCCCTGTGAAACACATACTCGATCAGCGGACCGAGCCGCCGAGGGTGAAGGCGCTGAAACGCCAATTCGTGCGCCCGTGCGAACCGCTGTGGAGGAACGAGCAGAAGCTCGTCCAGCCTTGCGAACGTGAAGTCTTCCTTCGTCCCATCTGCGGTTTGCACGAATACTCTCCGCCAAGCTGGACAACAATCCGCTGGTCGCTCACTATGCCGTTCTCACCGGTCCTCCACAGCGCTCGTCACCGGCCGGGACTGCGCAGGTCGGCACCCATCTTGAACGACTTGCTGAGCGAGATGTACGGCCCCTTGATAAGCGGTGAGTTGCCCAACGGCCGTTTGAGCATCTCCCGCGCCTGCTGCGCCAGGTCGGCGTCCGTGATCGGGAACGCAGTGAGCTGGTAATTCAGAAAGCCTTCGATCACTTCCCGGGCGAAACGGACAGGGTTCAACGCCACTGGATGCTCCTTCCGACCCAACGAGGCCGAATTCCACAGGTTCCAGCGTTGCTCATTAACTCCTCCAGGTTCTCACGAACCCAGAGCTGTACTGAGCTGTCGCCTTACCTGATCAAACCATTCAGAATCAGGATGCAGCCGGAATTCATGTCTGATGACGCCATCACTGCCAAGGGCCGTGAACCCATTCTCGGATGTCTCAGAAACAGTCTGCCCACTGAAACCAGAGAGGGAGTGCCAGTCATTCCTAGCAATCATTGAGAACACTGACCTGTCAAGTCCCATATAGTAGATCGTGCCGTAATCGCGTTGTTCCCATCGATGCCGCACAATCGCTTGCAGATTCTGTTTTTCTGCCGCAGTTCTACATGGGCTGAAAGCAAACCTGACAAGGGAACTAAACCATCGGCCACGATACTCTCTATCGCCGTGGGGCAGTTTCGAAGCGTAGCCTGGCATATCATCGGGGATTGTGTCCGCAAACCGTTGCATCCTGCTGTACGCGCGGCCTGCCTTTAACAGATGATCCCGAAACTTCCAGAGCCCAATACGCGAGACAACCCCCAGATAATGCTGAACAGCTATTGCGCCTAAATCATCTTCCGTCACCGGTAGAGTATCATCGCCGTTGGGATCGGCAAGATGAATCCGTGTGCGCAGTGTGCCGGAACGATGCTTTCCTTTTCCGTAGAAACAATAGGCGATGAGCACGTAGGTGAACCCAGACTTCTTTTTCTTCTTTTCTATATCTTTTGTATCTTTCTTATTAAGTGAATCTTGGCCCTTTCGAGAACGACATTCTAGCCCAATGCGCTGGTTCCCCAGGATAGTCGCTAACTTACGTTTGCCTTTAAGATTCACTGCGAAATCCGGTCTCACATCGCCACTTCGGTAGAAATAGAAATGCTGTCTCTTGATCTTTAGCCGTTCCTCGAGCAGCCGGATCGCGAGCCCCTCGGCGAGCAGTTCACCAGAACGTCTGTAATGTTCATGCGTAAAGTGGATCACGTTGTCGCTTCGGAGGTGGTAATGCTTTGTGGGGGTGGTCGCCCAATATGTGCCCATTTCCCATCGCAGAATGTTGACCCAGTCCCGAACTGTGGGTGTAGGATTCTCGTCTTTCGTCCCATCCTTGTTTTGGATGAACATGTGCCGTTCGGCGCACTGAATGGCCTCATCAAGGGAAACTTGAAAAGGCGTTCCGGGCTTCAATTCAGCACGAACGGCTACCTTCAGCCTGAATTTTGGGTCCTCTGTTACGTCAATCTCAAGAGGAGTCGTAAAGGAAACGGGGTAGCCATCATTGGCGACCGAGTAGTCTTCCATTGAAATCCCTCCTCAAAACATGTGCTGCTGGCCTTTCGCGCCCTTCTTCTGCTTACCCCGCGCAGTGGACTTTTTCCCAGAATCTGGCATCGACTGGAAATCGTCGCCTTCTGGTGCTCGGCCCTTGCCATCGGAGTCCGGCGCGTACGGGTCTTCACCGGCCATAAGGCGCTTGAAGGCTTCATCGCCGAGGATGTTGCGGGCGTGGAGTTCGCACTCTTTCCACGAGTCTTCGGGCGTGCCTTCGAGCTGCCAGGGCAGGAAGCGCGGGCCAAGGCGGTCGGTTGCGGGCGTCTGCGCGGCCGGGTCGGCGCTCTCGGGCTGGGTCAGGTTCTTCGGCAACTGGATGATGCCCTGATCGCCAAGCGCCCACTGGGCCGGGTCGGCGACTTCGTTTGGGATCATCCACCCTTCGGAGCCGTTCAGGGCGCAGAAGGCATCCAGGCCCATCCCCTTGAGGTCGCGGAAGCCCGCCAGGGCCAGCGTGGTGTGGCGCAGTTCCAGCGGCTTGTCCTGGTCCACGCGCCAAAAGCCTTTCGGGTCGCTCATGTCCTGCCGCAGGATCCAGGCGAAGTCGTCAAAGGACAGTCCGTACAGTTCGGCCACAATCGCGTCGAGGATGCAACGCAGGCGTAGGCGCTCGTGCGCAGTGATGGCCCAATGTGCCCGACATCTGCCCTGGAGCGCAGCTATTAGCCGCAACTGCAGCCATTGTGCCGAGAAAACAACGTGTGGTATCGACAGAGCGGATGAGTGCAGGAGCAATGTTGCGGGTAGACGCGCAAATCTCGGTATCACACTTTCGTTGATGACCTCGGCCGTCACATTGTTTCCGCCACAACGTTGACGAATGAGAAAATCAAAGCAGAAAGCGTTCAGGATAGCGACAAGTTCTACCGTACTTAATGCACTGGCGCTCGATGTCCCAGTGAACAGGGAATGCTGTGCCGCATACGCCGGTACGGCAGCGGCGATCATAGTGCGCTCATTAGTCGCGGACGAAATCCTCATCATCGCAAGTTTGAAGTCGTGGCGGACTTGAGCACTCTTCCGGTATTCGGCCAGACCGAGAAGAAACTGCGGAGAAATCTCTTTGGCCGAAAAAGGTATGGGAACCCAGGTTGCGCTTCGCCCCTTGCCGCTTACCCATCGAGAGGCACTGAAATCAAACTGATCGATCATTCTGCCTTCGTATAACGGATACGCACAATCCTCACCCGGACCCAACCATCTGCCGTAAGGATCCGGGCGAAATCCTTTGGCTTCCCATGCCGGGAGTGGCGGGAACTTTCCAGAGTCCGAGGTCATCTCCAATTCGCGACCGTAGTCGAATTCCCATCCGTCTGCCTGTTGATCCCCGATAAGAATGCCAGTTGCGTACATCCTGTCTAGAATCGCAGCATCTCGGCCGCTACATATCTCAAGCAACGCGCCACTCCGCGGGCTATAGGTCTTCACGCGCCCGACAAGATATGGTGCCCCGAAGTCGCCAGCGTGTTCCCAATCAGACAGATCGTGTCGCATGAACGCCGTCTGGATCGCCTCCGTCTTGCCGCTCTTCTCAACGATGATTGGGCAAAACTTGGAACGCTCGTCAACTGCGACGAATATCTTGCGGCGGTTCTCGAAACCGAAGAGCCACTCCCAGTGGCAGCGTTCCAAAAACAGCTTGCGCAGGTCTTGCGTGCCCTTGTCTGTATACAGGCCGCTGGGGACGATCATGCCCAGCCGGCCACCGGCGCGAAGCAGCGCGTGCGCTGCTTCGAGGAACATCTTGTACGTGTTCAGGTCCGCGCTGCCCTGATGACGGAACGGGTGCTCGCGGTCCGCATAGCCGCCGCGCCCCGCGCGCTCTTCACGCCAGCTCGTATGCAGTTCCAGGCTCCGCGCCCTGCCGCTCTTGCCTTCCGCTAACGTGAAGCTGCCCGCGCCTTCCTGCGGGTCGCCGAACGGCAACGCGGCATTGCCCGCAAATGCGCCCAGCGCCTTGAACTGAGCGTTGTACTCAACCCAAAGCCGCTCGATGTCCGGGTCGGACGTGAAGAGCCCATTCTGGTGGCTCAGAGCTTCCTGCTTGCCGTACGTCCGGTACACCGGGTCGAGGTTGCTGAAAAACTCCTTCGAGTTCGGCTTCAGGATTTCCCACGGCGGATTGCCCACAATAGCGTCGAACCCCTGCCGCTCCACAGTGAACACGTCCGGGAACTCCAATTCCCAATGGAAGAAGCGATGCTCGCGCGCCAGCCGCGCGACCGCTTCCCTGTCCTTCTGTATCTGGTCTCCGTGTTCTCTGTGCCCTCCGTGGCTAATGAGGTCGTGCCAGCGTGCCGGCGTCAATCCGCCATCGTCCGCCACGGCCGTCGGCGGCCAGAACCAGACAGCGCACCAGGCATCGAAGGCTTCCTTGAGCGCCACGAACTCGCGGCTGTCGCGCAGCTTGCGGTAGCGCCGCTCCCGCTCGTCCGTCTCCAGCACACTTAGCGCGTGAAGTTCCTCCAGCTTCTCGCGTGCCTTGTCGTGTACCTGCCGTGCGTCCTGCTTTGCGTCCGTGAACAGCCATGCGCCGGCGCGTTTCGCGATCAACTCGGCCAGTTCGCCGCGGACGCGCTCGTCCTTGGTCTTCTGAATGGCTGCGGTGAGCTGCCCCTTGGCGAAGCGCACGCCGTTGCTGTGCTGCTTGTCGCCGCCCTCGCGTTCCCATGCCAGCGCGGGGTAGTCCTCAAAACGGTCAAACCAACAGCCGACCAGCGAGTTGCCGCAGCGAATCTTGTGATCCAGAAACGTCATCGGCAGGTCCGGGTCGAGCGTTTCCACCCACAGGCTCAGCTTGCACAGTTCAACGGCCAGCGGATTCAGGTCCACGCCGTACAGGCAGCGTTCGACCACGTAGCGCATCAGCCGCGCCTTCAGCATCGGCTCGAAGCGCTCGTCGTCAGGCGGCACCGGCAACACGTCTTCCTCGACCTTGCCCGCGGCGGCCTCGCCCAGCGGCAACGTGATGAGCGTTTCCTTGCCCTGCTGGCGAATGCGCCCGTGGACGTGCAGCGATTCCCAGAGCGCGCGTGTGAGATAAAGCAGCGCGGCGACGAGGAACGAGCCAGAGCCGCAGGCGGGGTCGCAGATCTTCAGCGACAGGATGGCTTCCGGCTGCTTGGGACTTTTGGGTGCTTTATCGCTGGTCGCAGGCTCGTATACGAGCGGCTCCAGCGTGCGGTGGACTGTTGGCACCGCGAGTTGCGGCTTGGTGTAGAACGTGCCGGAGCCTTTGCGTGTGCCGCCCCAGCGGACCAGATAGAGTTCGCCTTGATCGAGCACACGAACGACCAGGCGCAGGGCCGCAGCCTTGCGGTCCTTGTCGTATTCGTATCGGTTGGCTTTCTTCCCAGAGGGCTTCTTAACGAGACCGGCAATCTCGACGGCTTTCTCGGCCCACACATACGCGCGCTGCCGGGCCTGTTCAGCCACGGAGGGGACAGCTTCGTCAACCACAGAGGACCCAATGGACAGAGTGGACTCAATGGACTCAGAAGGAGCCGCTCCCTCGCCAGCGTCCAGATTGGGTGCGGACACAGTGTCACCGTCCGCAGGCACGGCTTCCTCAGTTCCTTCCGATTCCTTCTCTGTGTCCTCTGTGGTGGAACTCTCGCCCTTGCCGAGCTTATCCAGCAGGTCCTTCAGGTTCTTCGGCGGCATGTTCTCCAGAATGGAGAGCGGCAGGACGGGCTGTTGGCCCAGGTTGAGAAAAACCTGGACCTCGGGCGTCATCTTCAATTCGTAATCGAGCAGGCCTTCGTAGATGATGCCAATGTATTCCGTGCGCAGGTCGGCGAAGTCCACTGGCGCAGCAACCCAGGCGTTCTGCCGGGCACGCTTGATCTTCACCTGACCGATCTTGAGGCGCTGGAGGACTTCCAGCACGCGCGCGTCAGTGACTTCCATCCGGTCAGACTCGAAAAGGGACAGCGCACGCAGCACGGGGTCGGGGCTCGCGGGATCGCCGGGGCGGAAGAGCATGCCGCCGTAGGGCCGCACGGGGGCGTCGGCGAAGGGCGAGCCATCGTGGATCAGGCGGAAAAGCGCCAAGAGGCGCGGCCAAGCCGATGTGCGCATTGGTTCATCAAGCGCCAAAAATCCTTCCGCGTTGCGTGCTTTCTGCAATTGCTCGAAGAGGCCCTCCAGCCCATAGCTGGCGTTATAGCCTTCCAGCGAGCGCGGTAGCAATCCGCGCGCTTCGGCAAAGAACGCCACAACCATGCGCATAACGACGCGCGACGCGGCCTGGTAGAGCGCAGCGAGAACTTCGCGCTGCGGGAGTTCGGCGCCATCCGGCGTCTTGCGGAGAGGGTCGAGGAAGTCGGCGTGTTTGCGCAGAGTGCGGTCCACAGGGTCCAGGAGCTTTTCGACTGCCTCGCGGACCTGTTCGCCAAGAACGGACGCCAGGTCTCCTTGCTTGGAGCGGGAGGCTTCGACGGCCTGGAGCAGCGGATATGTAAAGCGTGCGGCTTCCGCGGCGGGCGGCGCGGCGTGGAGGCCGGCGCCGTCGCGCGCGCCCAGCAACGTGAAGAATCCGTCAAGCTGCTCGCGGCCAATGCCTTCCTCAAACCAATCGCCGATCTCGAATTCCGCCCAGGCGTCGTGGTCCAGGCCGGCGTAGACGATGCGGAACTGCTGGCCATTGGTCAAAAGGCCGAGCTTGGGGAAGCCTGGCGCGCGGAGCATCTGCGCCAGCCGGCTGTAGGCTTCTCGGCCCCGGCCCAAGCCGACGCGCGCGGAACGGTCCACCATTACGATTAGCGCGGCATGCTCGCGCGCGTCATCAAGAAAGAGCACGCGGTTGGGCTTCGTGGGACCAATTAGGGGCAGGTCGGCGGCCCACTTGTCCGCGACGTGCGGCCCCTTTTGCCAGCGCGCGGCCGGATGGCCAAGAAAGTCTTCCAGTACGGCGTCCAGCCAGGCATGCAATGGTGTGGCTGGCGGTTGGTGAGTAGTGGCCGGTGACGCCGCCGCCTCCGTTGGCTGGTCCCGATCACCATCTGCTGGCAATTTGGCACGCCAGGCCTGGAAGGAGAGGAAGCGGTCGCGGAGCCGCTGGTAGGCGTACCAGCGGCTTTCCAGCGCGCCCACGGGAAAGGCTTCTTGCAGGACAGGGCGCGAGATAAGAATCCCGCCGTGCCGGAGTTCCGGCCACCAGGAATGCTCAGAGCGGGCGGTGGGCGCGTTCATTGCGTGCGCCCTCCCGTGGCCGGGGGCTTGGCCCGCACGAGGTATTCGATGGCCAGCGGATAGACCTGGACCGACGCAAGTTCGTAGCGTTTCGGCAGGACGAGTTTGAGCACGCGGTCGCGCTCCTGCTCGATCAGGTGCTTCATCTGCTCGAAATGGCTGATGGCCAGCTGCTCGCGGATTTCCTCCAGCCGGCGCTGTTCGGCGGCCTGAATCTCGGCGAACAGGAAGCCTTGTTTCAGGCGGTGTTCCTGGTTCGCCTGCTGCTGCAGCAACTTCTGGATGTACTTCGACGCGCTGCGCTTCTTGATCTCTTCGAGGCGCTCCGCAAACACAGCCTTCTGGTCCTGCTCGTCCTTCTGATAGGCCCCCTTCATCTTCTGCGTGAAGTTGGCCTGCTGATTAGCCTGCAATTTCCTGAGGTGGTCGGCCAAGCTATCCTGGTGCGAGAGCCAGAGTTCGCGCAAGCGCTTCAGCCAGGAGTCCAGTTCTGCTTGCGGTAGCGCGAACCTGGCGGTCTCGGCGACGTGGTCCCGGAGTCTCTCTTCAACAGGCACAAGATTGGCGCCTTTGACGTGGAGGAACTCAGTCAGAACCTCATCGTGGGCAGTTTCCTTCAGCCCGTTAGTGACTTCCAGCAGATAGTGTGCGACGAGGACGCATTCCAGGCCGGCTGGCAGTTCGCAACCTGCGGCTGTCCAGCGGTTGACCGTCTGCTCGCGCCCCGAGGACCACATATTGCGTTTGAGGATGCCGACGGCGCGTTTCATCAGCGGATGGCCGAGGCGAAGCAGGACCGTGTTCGGCTTGCGCCGATAGAGCCTACGGCCGTTGATTTCGGTCTCGAAGTAACCGGGGTCAAAGGCTAACCGCGGCAAAGCACCGCCGATTCGCAGCGTGTCCTCCACAAGCCGCTTCCACGTGGGCGGCTCCCGAATGATGCGGTACAGCCCCTCGCTATCGGGGCCGTCAAGCTGGCCCTTCTCCAGCGCCATCGCTTCGCGCAGGACCTGCGCGAGTGCCTCCTGGCTGAGGCCAAGCGTCAGTTCCGTCTCCTGGAGGCGCTGCATGGCCTTGGAGTATTCCGCCGCGTTGCCGGCGTCGCGCTGAGCAAGATCGGCGTGCTCCGGTTCGTCTCGTTGCGCGCTGGCGACAAGGGTATCAAGGAGGGATTCATCCACGGGCCTTTGCGTGAAGTGCTGCATGATGGCCGCGTCAATGACTTGGCCGACGCTGCCAAGATCCTCTCGCGCCTGGTGCACCTTGCCTGCCACGCGTGCCATGAACTTGAGGTCGGCTTCGTCGTTGCAGGTGAAGTGGAAGCACGTCACGTCGCGCGCCTGGCCGTGACGGTCAACGCGGCCATTGCGCTGTTCCAGACGCATCGGGTTCCACGGAATTTCGTAATGCAGCACGTACCGGCAGCTCATCTGCAAATTGATGCCTTCGGAGGCCGTGTCGGTAGCAACAAGAATGCGCAACGGGCTGGCAGGGTCGTTGAACTGGTCCTTGATCTGCTCCCGGTGCCGCGGATCGGCGCCGCCGAAGAGGAACTGCATCTCGGGTTCCTCGATGTTCGGCTTCAGATTGCGGAAGCGGTGGAGGATGTAGTCGAGCGTGTGCTTATACTCCGTGAAGACGATCAGGCGCTCGTCGCTGCGGGAGCCCTTGCCGTTCTGTACGTACTTCCCCAAGCAGGCAGCCAGCGCGTCCCATTTGGAGTCCGCCGGGCACGAGCCGGAGCCATTCAGCGGCGAGGCCACGGACTGCGGCGTCCAGCCTATCGCGCGCAGGGCGTCACCAACACGGTCCATTGGGCTACGGAGATTGCCCCTGAATTGCTTGAGCCAGGCACCGCCAAGACGCGCAGCGTCCTGCTCGCGCAGGTCCTTCTCTGCGTCGTCGTTGACGGGCGTTTCGGCACGGTCCCGCGCCAGAGCTGCTTCATCAGTGGAGATAGCGTCCTCGTCCAATCCTTCGACGTGCCGCCACCAGGTGTGGGCAAGCGCATATGGGCTGGAAAGCAGGCGCTTGGTTAGCAGGGTGAAGATGAATTTACCCAGGTGCGCTTCGCGCTTGCCCAAGTCCTGGACGACGCGCAGGCCATCCTCGCGGTAAGCTCGCAGAGCGGCAAAGAGCGCTGTTTCCTGGGGCGTCAGTTCAGCCGACAACGCCTTGACCTCACGACCGGCGAAACGCGGGCGGACACTGATGCGGTTCAGCTCGGACTTCAGCCGCCGTACCATTACCACCTGTACTTGCCTGTGGTCCTTGTCGTTCAACTCCGCGGTCTGCTGGAAGCGCACGGGGTCGAGGAGTTCCAGCAAGCCGGTGAATGAGACCGTGTAGCCGTTGTGTGGAGTGGCCGTTAGAAATAACCGGTGCTCAAAGACACCGGCCAGTTGTCGGAGCATCTTGCAGCGGTCGCTGTCGTCTCCGAATAGCGATGGGCTGAAGTTATGGGCTTCGTCCACGATCAGCAACTGCCACGGCAGGAGCGCTTCGTTGCGGCGCGTGATGCCCTTGGCCGCGGCGCGGAAGGACTCAAAAACATCTGGTTGCCGCAGATAGTCCATGCTGGTGATGATGCGTGGGAAGCTGGCCCACGGATTCGAGTCCATCCCCAGCGTCCGCTGTAGGCGGAATGTTTCCTCGCGGTCCACGATGCTGAAGTCGAGATGGAACTTCTCGCGCAACTCGTCCTTCCACTGGCGCTGGAGCGCGGCCGGACAGACGACCAGTACACGGCGAATGCGCCGGCGGGCAAACAGTTCGGACGCTACAAGGCCAGCCTCGATGGTCTTCCCCAAGCCCACGTCATCGGCCAGGAGCAGCGAAACGCGCGGCATCAGCATGGCCTTCATTACCGGGTAGAGCTGATAGTCCTCAATCTGGACCGCGCTATGCCATGGGGAAGTCAGTGGGCTGGGCTGGTTACCCGCACCGTTGCCGACGCTCAGCCTGTTCAGAGCGGTCCAGCGGCAGGCGTTGATGAAGGCTGCAAGGCGCTCCGGGCCGTCGGGTGCCGACTGGTCTACTCTCGGCAGCGAAAGGCTGGAAAGAATCTTCGCGCCGACTTCGCGTTCCCAGACGATCTCGTCGGCCTCGGGATGCTGCCAGCCGTCAATGTATTCGACGCGAACCCAGTGTGTTTGGCGCTCTGTGGGCAGTTCCTCTTTGGCAACAACATCCCGCACGACGGCTGGACGGTTGCGGACAATCACCATCTGCCCGGGTCGTGGCGTAGAAGAAAGAGTAATCGCCGTCCTGGACATGTGCCGCCCTCACCCGAGAAGAGACCAACAGATTAAAGACGTTATGACTCGCGACGGTGAAAAATCCAGTGTTGAAGTTTCCCCTGGGTCAAGTGGTCAAGTGGCGTGACCGGTTCCGCCCCAGGCTAACAGCACGGCCCCACGGGAGTTTTGCGGACGCCTGACGGTCACTGCCGGAAACTCCTCGTTTCTGACCTGCAACAGGCTTGTCGTCCATAGCGTGCCGGTCTGCCTAAAGTGAGGGGGAAGGGAAGAAGAGGTGGACCTGGACTGTCCTTGCTCATCATGTCCCATGCTGAAAGTCGGGGCCACGTTGGCCTCCATGTCAATCAAGTGGGGTGCGGGTTTTCTTCTTCTCCTCCATCTCTCTGTCCAGCTATGAACCCAACCACAAGCGGAAAGGCGGTGAATCGTGAGGCCAAGTTGGCACTCATGCCGGCGGGGGGCGTGTTGTTCCTGCAATCTCTTGAGTCCTGGTGGGTGCCATGTGCGGTCCCCAAAAGGGGTGCCTCACTTGCCGCCGCATTGAGTCACTGTATGCTGTGCAGCGCCATTGATGGCAGGCGATCTGCAAATCGTGCTCCGGGTGGACAGACGCCGGCCGAAGAACACGCTTGGGAGAGGGCCACTCATGGGTCGCGAAACGCGCATAACTGAGATCAAAGTCATGCTCATTGTGGCCTTCTTGGCCATGCTGTTTCCCTTTGTTTACGTCGCAGTCAAAAGGAACTTGGCCAAACCGACCAACGGCAACGGTCCCAGCCAAGTCGTGAAAGGTGTGAAGACTTTGCATTTTGGTGACGAATTCTCGTTTGCAACCGGCGAGACTTGCTCAGCGGGGAATATTGCCTTCAAGGAATTGTACTCCGAACCGTACATCTTGGGGAACGGCTGCACTTTTGCAGAACTTGGACCAGTTGAACTACAGAATGTGGCGGAAGCACCTGAATCTGGTTACGGCCACAGGGGTGCTTTCACCGAGGGGTGTGACCGAGTCAAGGTAGTCGTTGGAAACACCTACGCTGTGGCTATAGGAGAGTTCCAGGCATTCGCGATATTGCGAGCCACAGATATGAAGCGCGACGGCAACGGCGCCTCCCTAACCTTTGAGTACGCATTTCAGAAAAATGGAAGCAGGGTCTTCCAGCCAAAGGCAGGACAGCTTTCACCAATCGAGACTGCCAGGGCTGCGATGGAGCGCCGTCTGAGCACTGAGATTCCAGCCTTTCGCAAGGTCCTGAATGCCCAGTTACTTCCCGTGAAGAACAATCTGGCCGCAGCATCGAGCACGGTGCAGGCGCAGGGGACGAAGGAAATGGAGGAGATTGCCCGCACTATGCTCGCTCTGGATCAGCACGAGCAGGATTGCCGGAACAGTCTGAAGGACTTGGAGGCCGCGGAACGACAGATTGAGCGAAGCACATATGAAGACTTCCTCAAAACAGCTTCGCAGCAAGAACTGCAGCAGGTTTCAAAAGCCAAAGCGGAAGCCGAGATTCGCCTCGGCATCGCCCTGGATAAGCAATTACAGACGGGTCAGATTCAGCGAGCTAGTGTGGATGCGAAGATCAAGGAGCTATCGGAGCCGGCACCAAAGTAGCTCGCTACAAATGCACGCAAGTTGAACGTCAGTTGCCTGGACGGCCACGGTGCCGTACACCTGCCCAACCGGCCGCTGGCGAGAAGTTCTGACGCGGCCCTCGCCGGCTTAGAGCGGCCGCCCTGCTCCTCCGCCTTGCCCCGGACGGGCTTCTACCGAGGACGCCCCTTCAGCCTTCCCTGGACAAATACGCATGGGTCGAATCGTGAGGCCAAGTTGGCACGTATAGCGGTGGGGCATGCGGTCTCCACAACTATCATCTTCTGACTGATTCTGTGTGTGTATATTATGTATTACATGTTCTCTATATAGAAGAGAATAGAATGGGTGAACGGTCGAATCGTGGGGCCAGATTGTCGAATCGTGAGGCCAGACGTTCGAATCATGAGGCCAGATCCTCGAATCTTTACACTACGCGATGACATGCTGCTTATCCGAGAACACGGCATTCCAAGATGCACGTTCCCACAGAGGCCAATCTGGTCGCAAGAATCGAAACTACTTCAGGAGATACCAGACCATGCAATAGCGGCGCCTGCCTGGCGCGGCCTTGCCGCTATTGCCAGCAAGCACTTCCCGCCGCAGAATCCCTTCTTCCACCAACAGGTCCGCGTACTTCCTGAACGTGTCGTCTGTAATGCGCTGGTCGAACGCCTGATGGAAGCACCGCTCCAGGTCTCTAGGCCGGGCGCGCCCCATCTTTCTAATCGCATCAACGATGAAGTGGCGCATGAACTCAAGATAATGATCCTGATGCCTAAACTCGTGGCCCATCATCGCAGCCGCCCCCGTCTTCAGTCCAGAGATCCATAAACTCATCAGTGATGCCGGAGCCGGTCTCCGGGAACTTCCTGCGCTTCTCCAGAAAGACAAGCACTCGCTGGACCTTGGCAGAGCTCTCTTTGACTGGAATCACGAAGCCAACCCCGCTGTATTCGCGGAAGAGAAGCTTATCTGCTGCCAGCGAAGCAATTCTGCGGCGTGCGGTACGCGTGGAATAATGAAGGCGTTCGAGGCGCGTGTAGACCTCGGGGAAGGACCGAATTCCGGGTTCTGGCAGATAGACCATGCGCAGGATCTCTATTTCTGGCTCGCGCAACGTAAGCGCCAATCGCACCCAGTCCGGTTCCGAAGCTCCGACGTCTTGAGTCGCCGGAGGCAATTGCCTAATGGCGCCTTTCTGTTCCTGCTGCGCTGACCCACTCACAGACAACAGCTTAACAGTCTCGTCTGCTTCCATATCAATCCGCCGGCACGCGTGCCCGGAAGTCTCCGTCAAGCCCGAAGAGCTTGGGACGGATGGCGCGCGTGACGACCACCAGGTTGCGCTTGCGCAGGCGCAGCAGTGCCGTGTTTATGGTTCCTTCGCCAGCGCCAAGCTCCTCGCTCAAGGCCTTGATCGTCTTGGGCGAACGGTACAGGGACACAACGATCTGCTGGTGGAGAACGCTGAGGCTGACGCCAGGGATGGGCTTCAGCGGCGGGTAAGTCTCCTGCTTGGGTTCTGGGGGCACTTCCACGATGCCCTGCCTGACGAATTCAGCCATCTTGGCGTCAGGAATGGTGATGGGGAGTTCCTGGTCCATTGCCGCGCGCAGTTCGCCAGTGGTATACAGTTGCTGGTAGATGCGCTCGATGCTTTCCAGGATGCGGCGCGGCAGACAACCGCACTCGGTCAGCAGCGTGCTCACGGTTTGGTCTGAGAGCCTTCCCTTATCTGCAAAGCGGTGCGAGAGGATGGCCAGGCAGTCCTCCTTGGAGATCCGGCCGGTCTCAATATGCCGGTTCTGAATTCGATCCAAAAAACTCTGGCTAGTTCGCTCCACGCTCCCCCTCTGTTGTGCGCACACAAAGGAGTGAATAAGGCGCTGGTTAAAAAAGCCTTCGATTTGGTCAGCCAGCGCCGCGTGCGGGATGCGGGCGAACTCGTCGAGGAGCAGCACAACAGGCTTATATGGGGCAATCCTGAGAAGCAGCTTCGCAACGGCAGAACCAGAACGTGCTCGCCGTTCCCAGCGCAGCCGGCGATGGCCCTGCGGGTAGAACTGCTTCAGGAAGTCAATCTCTGTGATGCCTGAGAGCGTCTTGGCGTCAATGTAGATGACCTCAAAGCCGTCGTCGCGCAGGGCTGTTTCGATGCGTTGGAGCAGGCTGGTCTTGCCTGTTCCCACTTCGCCGTGAAGAAGACAGGCATGGCCGCCCTTGAGATACGTGAGCAGTTCGCGTTCCTGGCTGGATAGGCCGGTCACAAAGCCATCAGGCAGAATGCTGCACGGGTTGTCCTGGAACCCCAATACTTCAAACCATGTCTGGATGGTCAACACCTCACTTTTGCGCCGTTTAAGCGCGCCTCTGCCTGATGCCTAAAGCACCGGCCTCGGACCAGGAAACATGGTCGGTTTGTCTGGAGTCCCGTTGTCCGAAGGCCAAGTGCTGGAGGCGTAGCCGGCAGGAAAGCAGCCATTCTATTTTAATCTTCCGGTTTGATAGGTTAACTTGTTCGCAAGCCAGCGCCTACCAGACGTTGGGTTTGAACAACCACGCGCCTGCCAGACAACCAGGTTTTCGTCGAGAAACAGCGGGTAGATTGAAAATACCAGCGGTGGATTCGTCATCCTGCCAGCGCTCCTGGAACGCCTGTGGTCGGCGCAAACCCTCGAGTTCGTGGGTTTGGTGAGTCCAACCAACCAACCGACCAGGAAAGCGCAATTTGGGGACTAGTGGATGGAGTCACGAATCTGACGTGCTGGTTGGTTTGCGAACCACTGGTCCCGACACCACTGGAAAGAGCCGTCGTAAAGAGCTGTGTTGGTTTAGATCCACCCGTATGCGGAATGATGGATTGCCCGGCTTGCGGGTGGGTTGAATCCACCAGGCACAGTGCGACCCGGTGGATCCGAACGCAAACATGGCATACATGGAGAGGGCGACTGAGACTGAATGGCGGTGTGCGCCGCGACCGCATCAGAAGGCCAGAGCCACAGAAAACTGACGGCAGGCGCATCCCAAAGAACGGGGCCTGCCGCGCCAGTCGGCCGCAGCACAACTGGTGCGGACTACCGGGAAAAAGGTTCCTAAAACTGTCGAGATGATGACAGAAATGCCCATCGGCTGCAGAGTTTTGCGGTGGGGGCCGGCCCAAACGGCAGACACACCGTTACCTCCTTTTCTGGGATTATCACCCGAAAGTCAGGGATAATGCCAGCGCAGTCGGCAAAATCGGCTACTGGCAGCTTTTTCGGTGAAAACAGGTTATCCAGACTTGTCAGGGACTATGGCGGAAATCCGGGATTATGGCAGAAATCAGGTATTTTGGGCGGTTAATGGACAGCCGGTCTGTTGCCCAACGCGAATTCTGGACAGCTCCAGCAACATGTCTTCACACCACCCGCACGAGATCGTCAATCCTGGGGCTTCTAAACGCGATTTGGCTATGTTTCGCCTCGGTGTCGCGGCTTGGCCACCATGCAGTGGCGCTGAAACCCCGGTCGGAGTCGAAGCAATGGGGAAAAGTGAGACTTCGCCCCGAACGGAACGGGCAACCGCGCCGACGGGGCGTGGCCCTGCGCCAACGCTCGGTGGAATCGCTGCTGCAACGGAAGTGCGAAATCGGCACTCGACTGTATGGAGCCGTGCGCGTGTACGGCCGGTTCAACGAGGTCGGCAAGAAGGAACAGGTGCAGAGCACCCAGGTACTGCAGAACGTTGAGAAAGAGCGGCGCAAGCGCTACGAGTCGTTGCCGGCGTCCCGATCAGAGTTCCAGAAAACTTATAAGGCGGAGCGTTTCCACTGCGGCGTGGTAGCAATGACAGACAACAAAGACACCAATCTTGAGGACCAAGTCGCCAGCGACCTGCCGTTCGAGGCCTTCCAGGAAAGCCTGCCGGCTGATGTAGCTGACAAAATCCGCTTCCTCTACCATGAGATAAAGTCGCGCCTGGCACTGCGTGACCGGGCGGTGGAGGCGCTGCTGCAGCAGGAATGCGAGATACAGACCCGCCTGCATGAGGTGGCGCGTCCCTCCAACTGGATTGACGAGCTCGCGCAGAAGGAGCGGATGCAGCTTGAGCAGGAACGGCGCAACATTGACAAGGAGCGCCGCGATGTGTACGAGTCGGCCGCGAGCGACCTGCTGCAGGTCAAGCAGGATCTTATGGACGCGCTGCTGGAATACCGCAAGCTGCGGCGCCGCGAGAAAGCCTTCAGCTATTTGCTGTACGACAACACGCCACCGCGTCTCGAAGGCAGGCAGGCGAGTTACTTCCTGCCACCACTGCCACAGTACCTGGCGCCCGCGGAACAGGGCACGAACCGCCGCGAAGACACGCCGGCGCCCCAGCGGGACAAAGCGCACATCCGGGAGTTCTCCGACGATGACGACCGAGTTTGAGGAATTGCTGGCCGAGATGGAGCCGCTGCTGGGCCAGAAGGCCGATGCGCTCAAGACCGCGTACATCCTTGGTTCCGCGGAGGCCAGGCGGGCCATTGAAGCGTGGCTGCAGGTCGCCGCTGCGCAGAAGCTCAACAAGCGCGTTGGCGCGACGCCGGTGCTCTTGCCGCCGCCTGCTCAAGAGGCAGTACAAGGCCCGTTCACGATAGGCACGGTGGTCTACCACGACCGTGAACTGTACCCGGTTGGGCTCGATGCGAGGGCGTTGATGTCACACATCGGCGTTTTTGGCCGGACAGGCACGGGCAAGACCAACTTCTGCCTGGCCCTGCTGAAACAATTTAACGGGAAAGGCATTCCGTTCCTGATCTTCGATTGGAAGCGCAACTACCGCGACTTGCTGGCCGACGCGGGCAACCTGCGCGTGTACACCGTCGGGCGTGACATCGTGCCGTTCTCGTTTCAGCCACTGATCCCGCCGCCGGGCACCACGCCGAGCATCTGGCTCAAACTCCTGATTGACGTGATTTCGAGTGCTTACTACGTCGGGGAAGGCGTCAAATTTTTACTGATGAAAGCGATTGATGCTGTGTACCGTGAGACTGGCGTGTATTCCGGCGCGCCCAAAGCCTGGCCGAGCTTCCGGGACATTCTAACGTGGCTGGAGGACTACAAGCCCAGCAACGCCAGGGAAAGCCAGTGGATGATCTCGACGCTGCGCACGGTCCAGAGCCTGTGCTATGGCGAGATGGGGCGGGTGGTCAACAAGCCCCAACAGACTCCAATCCAGGAATTGCTGAAGCACAACGCCGTCCTTGAACTGGACGCGCTGACGCAGACTGACAAGACTTTCTTGACGGAAGCGCTGCTCTTGTGGATTCACCACTTCCGTATGCAGGAAGGCGGACGCGAGACGCTCAAACACGTCATTGTGATTGAGGAGGCACACCACCTGCTCAAGGAAAGCGAGACCAGCGCGGAGAGCATCATGGAGATCACACTGCGCGAGATACGGGAGCTCGGGCAGGCCATCGTGCTGATAGACCAGACCCCCAGCCAGATTGCGCCCACGGCGCTCGCCAACACGGCCACCAAGGTGTTTCTCAATCTGCCGCACCGGACCGACATCAACACCGCGGCCGCCGCGCTTCTGTTGACAAACGAGCAGAAGGACTACCTGGGCCAGCTTCCTGTGGGCACGGCCATCGTCAAGCTGCAGGACCGCTACTTCATGCCCTTCGTCATGAGAATCCCTTGGGTGCGAATTCAGAAGGGAACGGTGAGTGACGAGGAGCTGAAGCGGCGATTCCAGCCTGATTCCGCCCATTCCAGCCCGGATTGCACGACTGAGGCCCCGAAGCAGGCGGAACGAGGCCGTCCGGCCTCGGATATAGCAGGCGACACTCTCACCAGGGAAGAGACTACAGTTCCTGGGTCTCTATCCAAGGAGGAGAGTCGTCTGCTGGAGGACATACTGAGCCATTACGATAATGGCGGCGTTCACGCGCGCTATCGGCGGCTGAAAATGAGCACTCGTCGAGGCCAGCAACTGAAAGAGGCGCTGGTGCGGCAGGGCATCATCGAGTCCCACGACATCCCCACCCCCCGCGGCAAGGTGACGCTGCTGCAACTCACCGAGCAAGGCCGGCGCCTGGCAAAGCAGCTTGACCTCGGCCCCCTCCCTCCCCGCAACGCGGGCCCCGTACACGAATTCTGGCGTCGGCACACCACCCTCACGCTGAAGAAGCAGGGCTATGAAGTCAGCCGCGAGGTGCGCATCCCCGGCAACGGCTGCGTGGACCTGTGCGCCACGCGCGACGATGAACGCCTCGCCGTAGAAATCGAAACCGGTGCCAGCGACATCAAAGGTAATCTGCGCAAGGCGCTCGAAGACGGCTTCTCAGGCGTGGTCCTCGTCGCCGTCACGCCGGACGCAGTACTCAAAGTGGAAAACCTACTTCGGCACTTGCCTGCCAAACACCGCCAGAGAGTGACCAAGTGGACAACCGCAGACGTGTACCGACCGGCCGAAAATTAACGCAAGTTAATTATCCCGACGGTGACGCCGGGCTTGCCTCACGCCTTATCCGTCGCGTGCTGGAAAACAGAGAAAGCCTCAACGCTGCCAGACGGACGTTCTCCAGTCCTGGAAAACAGACAGATGGTCAGTCGGGGATCTTTGGCGTTTCCGCCTTGTCCAGCCATACCACGCCGCTGTCGTCGCTGCGGATCCGTTGCGCGTCTTCCGGAGTCAGTCCAGACGGGTACAGTAAGAAGCGGAGCCTGCCGATCTCAAGATGCTGTCTCATGCTGTGCTGCACGTGGTTCAGCAGCCGCACCACATAGGCAGACCACGTCTTCTTCTGCCGGATTGCCTTGATGGCCAGAGCTTGGTCGTGATAGTCGTGTTGTTCGAGCGCGTCTTGTGTCAGCCGTAAGCCTGGTCCGCGCTGATTCACGGGCTCGACAAAGACTTCCTCTACACACCATGCCGCCGCAAGACGGATGAGTTGATCCACTTGCTCAGGCGTATCCGCGACCCCAGGGATGAGCGGGCAGAACATGCCAAAGGTGCGGAGCCCGAGAGCCTTCGCGCGCTCCATTGCCGAGATTCGCTCAGTGATTGTCGAGGCGTTGGGCTCGATCACGCGCAGGAGCGCTTCGTTCTCCGCCGTGCCGGTAATGCTCAACCCGACGAGAACGCGATCACGATGCTGAGCGACGAGATCGTAGTCCGCGATGACTGATGCGTTCTTCGTCAGGATCCTGACGCTCCATCCCGGCTCCGACAGGATAGCCTCCAGGCAGCGGCGGCCGAGCTGGTGCGCTTGAGCTTCGGGCGCCCAGGCATCAACGATGGTGCACAACTGGACCAAGCCGCGGTGCCGTATCCGGCGAGCATCAACACTGACGCGCTCCGGTGTGCTCGGGTCAACGATGGCATACCCGTGGCCGAACGGACTCCGACCCACCTCTTTGAACGAGCGGTGCATCCGCAGCAAGGCCCCTGTGCTGCAGTACAAGCAGTCGTGCCCGCATTTGGTGCCGACATTCACCGCGAACGACGCGAGCTTCTTGCGCTCGAACTCCTTGGTCCTGGTAATACCGCCAAGCAGTTTGGTTTGGTAGACTTGCATGTTGCCTCCCAACCTTGACGAAGACCGGCGACCGACCGCCCCTGACCTTTTCCAGCCCGGAAACGGTCATCCGCAGCGCTTTCGGGAGCCTGGCAGCATGTTCGCCGCTTCTTGGCGCCAATCAACAGCACGAAGTCATTGGCCCTCGGACCGTAAGCATTCCTTCACCTTCCCTTGCCATTTGGGAAGACCATAGACTGTACGAAATCGCCCACTGAACGCCAACCTCCGCAAGGCTTATATAACCCCAACTCTTCCCCTGTGCGAAACTAACCCTTTTGACTGCGACGGACCTTTCTTCATTGAAAGATCCAGCCCAGCCAACCACGCGCGAAAGCCGCCGTTCACTCGACGAGCACATCACGCCCAGCGGCACCCAAAGCCGTTGACTCGACACGCTGCCGCGAGCCATGAACACCGCCGTCCTCGACGGGAAAACGCCCGCAACGAGAAGACCACGGCGGAACCGCAGTAGCAGCAGCGCCGCAATTCTTTGCTCAACCCAATTTCTACAAGACATCGCCGCACAAACCCACAGCGTTCCATTCCGACCGCCACCACTTTCCGGACAACCGGCCCACGCTTGACGCCTTCAACACTTGCCAGCCTGACAGCCGGCAAGCCCGCACGAGACGTTTCCAAACATCCCCGCAACACAGCCTTTCAGACGTTGTTTCCCAACACGCCAGGCGCTGGGCCGGTCCGGTTCTTCTTTGAGGAGGCACGACAATGTGATCATCCCCCAAGAGTCGTTCATCCTGTTGTCCGTACAACTTTTGTTTCTCATCGCCCGGCAGTGCCAACAAGCGCGCCCATCAATTCGCAGGCTCGCGCGAGCCTGTGGTGGATGCGCTTATAGGTCTCAAGAAGGAGGCAACACCATGCAGACCGCAGTACAGGAAGCCAGAGCCACCATAAGCGAACTGCGCAAGCCCGCTGAAATGGCTGGCGGAAATGGCAGCGGCGGCAAGCCGCCCGTGCGCATGCTCATCCCCTTGGAGCAGCTCAAGCCCAATCCCGAACAGGTGCGCCAGAACTGGGACACCTCGAAGGACGAGGCGGGCAAGACCGCGCTGGACCGCCTGGCCGACAGCATCCGCAACCAGGGACTGCTCAGCGAACTGGTGGTCACCCCGCAGGGCGATCACTATCTCATCGTCTGTGGCGAGCGCCGCTACCGCGCCATCAAGAACAACAACCTGATGAAGGAAGTGCCCTGTGTCGTGCGCGTGAACCTCACGCCCGTGCAGATGCTCGAAATGAACCTCGTCGAGAACCTCCAGCGCGAGGACCTCACGCCCATTGACGAGGCGAACGCCTACAAGGCCCTGTTGGAGAAGTGTGGTTACACGCAGGCTGCGCTGGCTGCCAAGTTGGGCATCAGCGGCGCGATGATCTCGTACAAGCTGTCGCTGCTCGACCTGACCCCGCCGCTCCAGAAGATGGTCGCCACGGGCAAGCTCAGCGAGACCGACGGCCGCAGCATCGCCCAGACCGTCAAGCGCATCGAAGGCCCGCAGAAGGAAGAGCAGCGCGCCCAGGCGCTCCAAACGATCGAAAACGAAGTGGCCAAAGCGCCGACCAACGAGAAGACCGGCAAGATCGAGACCCCAGCCGTCAAGCGCGTAGCCGAGCAGGCCGTGACCCAGGTTGCAGGCGCCAGCGCGCTGCCCCAAGTGCGGGCGCCGCGGATGGTTGCACCGGCACCGGCGCCCACGCCCGCGCCGGCAACGAAGGTCAGCGCCGCAGTGAAGGAGCAGGCCGAACACCTCCTGGCCGTGATCAAAGACGTCACCGAACTGCTGCGCCCCGCCCGCAAGGCGCTCGCGGACAAGGCCCTCCGCCAGCAGGTCATCCGCTGCGTGCTGGACCAGCAGCCCACGCTGCCCAGCAAGATCCAGGCGGCTATCTCGCCTCTCGACGTGATCCACGCTGAGGCGCGCGAGATGCTCAACGCCAAGGCCCAGCCCACCAAGCAGGCGCCCAAGGAGGCCCCGGCCAAGAACGCCGGCAAAGGCCAGGCCAAGGCGAAGAAGAGCAAGGCACCGAAGGCGGCAAAGAAGACTGCAGCCAAGAAGTAGCGCGTTCGGTGAGCCCGGCCAGAATGCTCACATCATCCCCTGAACGACAAGACAACGCCATACCCTCATCCATTTAGTTTTCAAGCTGGAGACCAACAAACATGATCCTCGGAGACAATGTTGACATTTCAGTCCAGCAGGACGGCAAGAAGGGCAAACGCCTGGTAATCGAGGTGGACCTGAGCGCCAAAGGCGCGCCTTCTCGGACGGGCAAAAGCGTCGTGATTGCCTCGACCAAAGGCAACAAAGCCGTCGCTGATGCCGGTGTCATGCTCGGCCTGAATGTCTACCGCACAACCTGACCTGGAAGTCTGACCGCATCGCCGGCCAGATTGTCCCAAGAGCCCTGGTGGTTGCACCGCTTTGTCGCGGGCCACCAGGGCCTTTCTGTCTTCCCACACCCCCACTCAAGGAGCCTGCATGAAGGCGCTCTTTCAAGCCATTAACGCGATTGGAGGACCACATGATAACAGCCCTCGACCAAGCCGAGGCGGAGCAGCTCGAAGCTTTCGACCTGGACTTGTTCTGCCTGGAACTCGAATACCAGGTCCAGACCCGCCTGAAGGCAGACATCAAGCGCGTGCTTGACGAACGCGATGCCGCATTCCAGGCCCAGCTCGCGGCTAATCCAGCCGTAGCCGCGGAGCGCGCACGCCTTGCGCAAGAGCACGCGGAATACCAGCGCCGCAAGGAACGGCGCGAATACGTCACCTCCGGCGCGGCAGCGCGCGCAGCAGAAGCAGAAGCCCTGCGTTCGCGGCCTCCTGTCATGGAGATGGCCGGGCAACTGGCCAAGCAGTGGAACGTACCGTGTATCTCTGATACCCGGTGGCAAGCGCACACAACGTAGCTGCGACCATCTGGTGCGCCCTCAGCCATGCCCTCGGCCATGGACTGCCGCCCGAGGTGAAGCGCGGATGAGGCGCGAACATCCGTGGCAAGACCTCCAGATCCCAAGACAAGGCTCGAGTCTCGCTGCATACCCAGCCCACCAGCTAAATGATTGCGGCGGCCTGACGGTCACCCTTGTTGCATCAGATGCTGAGGACAGGCACCGCTGGGGGCACAAAGCTGTCCGCATATCTCGCAATACCTTCGGACTGGCCCCACCCCCTGACCATTGTGAGAGTGTGGCCCGCAGGTGTTCTGGTTACAGTAAGGGCACAAAGGCAGCCCGAAGGACGCGCGGTTGCAGCCTATTATTGTG
>Ga0187861_10000683_pt1 | contig 38784 bp, 19 predicted proteins | sample June2016WEW_10_1_3_FD_132986 | JGI IMG/M metagenome (GOLD analysis project Ga0187861, IMG submission 132986) | Peatland microbial communities from SPRUCE experiment site at the Marcell Experimental Forest, Minnesota, USA - June2016WEW_10_100 | ecosystem: Environmental > Terrestrial > Soil >...
TCGTGCAAATTCACCGACCCTTGCAGGATGTAATCCGGCCCCACCGAACCGCTCACGCTCAAGAGCAATGCGTCGTTGGTGTATCCCAGCGGTTGGAGCATCACCGGCGTCAAGGGACTGACGGTGATCCCGAAGGACCGGGTCGCACTGAGCTGGTGGGCATTGATTGCCCACGGGTTGTCGTCGGTCACCTGCACATTCACCAAGTTGGTAGTGCCGGCTTGCGTCATGGTCGGCCGCCAGGCGAGCCAACCGCTGGTCGCATTGAGGGTCATGCCCGGCGGTGAAGCGAGTAGCGCAAACGTCAGGGTGTTCGTGGGAATGTCGGAATCCGTCGCCGGCACCGCCAGACCCACCGTCTGGCCTGGATTCACCGTCAGATCGTTGATCGCCCCGATCACCGGCGGCGTATTCACTTCATTGACCACCACTGTGAAACTGTTGGTCGCGCTCAACGTCGGGTTGACCAGGTCGAAGAGGTTGGTGCTCGTGGCCACCGTCGTGATGACATTGGTGCCCGGTCCCTGGGCCTCGCTCGGTGTCCAGGTGATGACGCCGTTGGCGGCGATGCCGGCTCCGGTCGGCGGGTTGACCAATGCGTAGGTCAAGGTGGCATGGATGTTCGCCTCACTGGCGATGTTGGTCACCGTCAACATGGTCAGTTCGTTGACCGTTTGCGCCGGGATCGAAGCCAGGACTGGCGGCTGGTTCACTTCCCGGACAACGACGTTGAAGCTATTGGTGGCCGTGAGCGTTGGGTTGACCAGATCAAGGCTGTCCGTGCTGGTGGCAATGGTCGAGATCGTGTTGGTGCCCGGACTCTCAGCCTGGCTGGGCGTCCACGTGATCACGCCATTGGAGGCGATGCTGGCCCCGGCGGGCGGATTGACCAGCGCGTAGCCCACCGTCGCGTGCAGGTTCGCGTCACTGGCCGTGTTGGTCACCGTGAGCAACGCCAATTCGTTGATGGTTTGCCGCGGGATCGAAGCCAGGACCGGTGGTTGGTTCACTTCCCGCACGATCACCTGGAAGCTATTGGTGGCCGTGAGCGTCGGGTTGACCAGATCAAGGCTGTCCGTGCTGATGGCAATGGTCGTGGTCGTGTTCGTGCTCGGGCTCTCAGCCTGGCTCGGTGTCCACGTCATCACGCCATGCGAATCGATGACAGCTCCGGCCGGCGGATTGAGGAGCGCGTAGTCCACCGTCGCGTGCGGGTTCGCCTCGCTGGCCGTGTTAGTCACCGTGAGCAGCGTCAGCTCGTTAACCGTTTGCCGGGCGATGACCGGCAGGACTGGCGGCTGGTTCACTTCCCGGACGACGACGGTGAAGGTGTTGGTGTCGCTCAGCGGGGGCCAACCATTATCGGTGACGATGACGGAAATAGTGTTGGTGGAGGGTCCTCGCGCTGCGTCAGGCGTCCAGGTGAAGACCCCGTTGGTTGGGTCGATGCTCGCGCCGACGGGGCTCCCCGGGGCCAGGCTGAACGTCAAAGTGTTGAAGGGCAGATCGGCATCAGTCGCTGTATTGGTGACAATCAGGGTCTGGCCTTCGTCGATGCTTTGATCCGGCACGGCGCCAAGCACGGGCGGATTGTTCTTCCCACCGAGCCCGATGCCAACCCCTTGGCTATCAGCCCAGCCCTGGACCCAGACGCGGTAAAAGCGAACGTCGGTGATGCCTGCTGGAATTGGGGTGAGCGGTTTCGGTTTCTCCGTGCGGGTCTGGTCCAGCATTTCGCGGATGAACAAGGGATCGGCGGGCCCAATGTCCGGAACTTCCAGGGGAGGGGAAACGGTGCCGGTGAGGCTGGCCAGGTGGCTCACGACCGCGTTGGGCGTGCGATTCACCAGGTAAGGCTCGTCGGGCGCAGAGCCCTGGTAAGGACTGCCTGTCGTACCCAAAAGCAGAACCTGGGTCTGGTCGCCGCGTCCGGTCACCTCCATCCAATTGCCGGCAAAGACCGTTGCCAGGAAGCATAGCTTGCCGGAGAAACCGTCGACCTCGACCGAGGGGATGACGATATTCGTTCCGCCATGGTCCGGATCAGAAGTGCAAATAAACGCGCCATGGAGGGTGAAGGTGCCGGAATCAGTGCAATGCATAAATCGTGGGTTGCCGCCCTCAAACCAAACGTCTTGAGCCATCAAGCGCCCGCCGTTTTGCACCTCATAACTGATCTCGTCGCCACCGCAGCTTGCGCCGAAGATGTCAACGCGGCCCTCGACTGCCTCACCGAGCGCGCGTCTGGGCCCGCCGATGACTCTGACGGCGTACTGCAGGCCCTCGACTTCCGCAGAATCCAGACTCACGTCCGTGTGATCCAGCCGATCCACCAACAAGCCAGTCTGCATTTGCCTCGTATTCGCCTGGTCCATGAACACACGGGCCCCCGGTTGGTCGCAATTATCCACCAGAATTCCATGCGTGCTCGCGTGGACATGAACTTCGAAATCACGCAGGGTGGCGCGCGAGGGCCCCGCAAGGCGCAGCACGGGCCCGTCGCCCTCCCCGCTCCACATCAACATGGTGCCGTAGAACGGGAAATACCCATCCCCGGTCAATTGGACATCACAACCGGCCGGAATCGTAATTGTTCGGTCAACGCGGTACTGGCCCGCCGCCAAATGCACCACGGGCCGCTGCCCTTGAAGCTGGTTGGCTTGGTCAATCGCTTCTTGAATCTCGGTTGCGGTTGCCCCGGAACTCACTTCGATGATTGGCCGATGGCGGTTGGTCAGCGGCCCAGGCAATTCCGGAACAGGCAAGTCCAGGGACTCCCGGTCCACCACTTTGTCATCCACACTTATCGCTCGCCACGAGGAGACGGCATTGCTGGCCGTGAAGGTGTTGCCGACCGACACCAGGCTGTCCCAGACCGTCGCCACGGGGCCAACCTTCGTTCCAGGCCCGCTTCTAATGACGTTGTCGAGCAACAACAGCGGCCCGTAATTCTCCACCCGAATCACCCAGTCGCTTTGGGGATCGATGATGGTATTGCCCTGGAGGGTAAGGCCCTCACCGTTCCAACTGCCTGAGGCAGACCAATGGAAAGCTCTGGAATTGATGGAAGTATTATAGCGCAAGGAGTAATAACCCCCGGCGGGATTGCCTCTCCAAACATCGGCTCCGGAGGAATTGCGAAACAAGCAGTTGTACACGTGGCAAGCGCCCGCGCCAAAAACGCCAGGCATTCCGTCTGAAACTCCCACATAACAATCCTCGAACGTGCAATACCGGGCAAACCAACTTAGGACGTTATAGCTTTGCGTGATGATTCCAGCCTGAGAACAGCGGCTGAACCGGCACCGCTGGACTGAGACGGAGTCATCGTTGAAGAGCACCCCAGCGCGAATTCCATACTGGAGGTCTTCAAACGCCATGTCGGTGTACTCACTGCTGGTCGTGGCAAACGGCTGGTTGCTGCCATCCCACTTGTGATCGATGCCCGACAAGGCCCGCCCGCTGCCATCGAAGGTTAGCCGTGCAACCCGGTGCTCGGTGACACCGTTGCTGAGGAGCATGATTCCGTCCTGGGGGCCATCCCATTTGATGATGGTCGTGTCCGGGTGTTCGCCGATCAGGCCAATCCCATTCCGGTACTTGAGGACAAGCTCTGCTGTGATCCGATAAGTGCCGGCCGGCACGTAAAGCACCAGCGGATGACCGGGAGTTCCCACTTCGTCCAGCGCCTTTTGAAGAGCCGCCGTGTCGTCTGCCACGCCATCCCCAACCGCCCCGTAGGCTCGTTTCAAATCACCCCAACTGGCAAACGGGCCGACGAATTCTTCTGGCACCCAAGCAAGAAACGCAATCTGGCTGTTGGTTAAGATCATGCTGCCGCCGGCGGCAATGTCTCGAATCGCATTCACCGTGACGGAGTATTGCATCCCCTCGGTTTGAGCAGTTGTAGCCAGAATCACAGTTTTGCGATCCAGCCGCAGCGCCGCCCCGGTAACGACCAGGCCGCCACTGACGGCATAATTGGCCAGGTTCGTGGCGTCCTGAGGATTGATGGGTTCGGAGAATTGCAGGGTGATCTTGTCCAAGCCGGGATTGCCCTCCGCTGAAACCAGTGTCGGTGCGGTGGTGTCCGGGATCACATTGAGGAGGGCATCAGAGCTCGTAACCGCGCTGAAGAGGTTGCTGACCGTCACGCTGAAAATGCTCCCGTCATCACTCGACCCGGCGGCTGAAATCGAAAGAGCTGCGTTGGTGGCCCCCGCGACGGACACGCCGTTTTTCAGCCATTGGAAAAAGTAGGGGGGCGTGCCATCCACGCCCACCCCGAAGACCGCGGGCTGCCGCTCGCCCACCGTTTGGCTCAGGGGTTGATTGGTGACAACCACCGACCCCGAACTACAGAAAGCCGAGAGATACTCGCTGGATATTGGCGCGGTGCCGTTCACTACTTCCGCATCGCCCGGTTTGAGCCACATCACGCCCAGGTAGTCCCCGCCGGCAGTATCTTTTTTCATCAATGCCTGGAGATAGTACTTCCGTCCGGCGACCAACTGGGTTGGGGCGGAGACATTCTGCGGCGGGGTGCCGCGTGTGTCCTGGTTCAAGCCATTGATCCACTGCCGAGGCGGGTTGCCCGACGGCTCGAAGGCGATCAAGAGTTGGTGGGCAGGATCGTCGTCGGGACTTAAAAACAGCGCCCCTTGGCGGTCCGAGCAGAGATAGAAGACGTACTCGCCGGTCATCGGCGGCGTGAGATACCCCTGGAGTTGCACGCCGTAGTTGTCGTAATCATCCACTGAAAAGAAATCCTGCCCTGGCTCGATGGGCGGCGGTTGATAGGCCGCGTCGGTCCGGGCATGGATATCCACCGGCACCTCCAAAACGGCAGGATAATCGACGCGATCGGGACTTGCGGGGAATCCGGCGTAGTTGGTCAGCGAGGCCACCGTGCCTCCGGGAACGTCCCAGAAGAACTTGCGGGTGATCAACCCTTGGGTGCGAATGATGAGGATGGACGAATTGGTGGCGATGGCATTGCCGACCGGAAGGGCGCGGTCGTGCACCTGGTTTACCGTGAGCAGACAGTCCACGCCCGCAGGCAGCGGAGTTGTCGTCAAACGCACCGTCCGGGTATTCGCTCCCATCGCGGCAGCGGTGACCACCACGCCCTGGTTGATGGCGTAGTTCGCCGGATCGGCAGCCGTAGCAAGATCGACCGATTCAGAGAAAAGGACCTCCACGACCGTCGGATCACTGTGCGTGTACGCCGCAACGAGTCCGGGCGGCGTGACATCCGGGTCGGTCGCCAGCTTGGCAACAAAGGCGTCATCCCCGCCTCCGTTCGTTCCCTGGAAAGCATTGACGGTGAGGAAATTGGTGGACGATGTGCGACCGACGACATAGACATCGCCGGCTGTGTCCACGGCGGCCGCGTTGGCTTGGTCAACGTCGCTGCCTCCAAGGAAGGTGGAGTAAATCACTGCGGAGCCGTCGGCGTCCAGCTTCAGAATCCAGGCGTCATACAGGCCGCCAGGGCTAGCCTGGACGGGGTTCTTTGCTTGGCCAAAGTAACCCGTCAGGCCACCCATAGGACCGTTATACCAGAAGTCGCCGACTACGTAGGCGCAACCGGCCCCGTCCACGGCCAGGCCGTAGCAGTCGACACCAGGAACGAAGGTTGAGTAAATCAGCCCTGAGCCGTCCGCGCTGAGCTTGGTCACGAAGATGTTAAAACTTGGGTCTCTCTTGCAGGGAAGGAAAGCGGCGGCTGTCGTCGGGAAATTAGTTGAACGCGTTGTGCCCCCGATATAGGCGCACCCTTGCGCGTCGACGCGGAGCCCCCCTCCGAAGATGCATTCGTCTCCACTGCCGCCCAAGTAGGTGGAGTAGCCGAGGGCCAAGCCCGTGGGATTGATCTTGCACACATAGACATCGGTGTCACCGCCGCCAAAGGCCGGCTGGAACGATCCCGCGGTCGTTGGGAGATTGGTTGAACCGGTACAGATGGCAACATAGGCATTACCGCCAGCATCCACCGCAAGGCCAAGCGGCGCGTCATCCATGCTGCCTCCGAGATAAGTGGAATAAATCAACCCGGTGCAGGTCGCATTCAGTTTCGCAACAAAGCAATCACCCGGAGTGGACGGAGGCCAATGCGAAGCGATGCCACCGAACGTGGGCTGCAGCGCGTTTACGGTGGGAAAGTTGGTGGAATCAGTCGAACCCAGCACGTATGCATTTCCGGCGGAGTCAAGGGCAATGCCCTGCCCGCTGTCATTGCCGCTTCCTCCCAGAAGAGTGCAATAGAGCAGGGCGTCGCCCGTTGGGTTTAGCTTGGCCACAAAGGCCTGGCCTGTGGCGGCATAATCGTCTGGCAACGGATTGACCAGTGGGAAGCTGCCCCCCCAATTGTAGCCGGTGACGTAAGCACAGCCATCGGTGTCCACGGCGATCCCATAACCCTCTGACTGGCCGCTTCCGCCCAAGTAGGTGGAGTAAACTAGATTGGACCCATCAGGGCTCAACTTCACTACGAAGGCATTCCAGACCCACGGGTTGCTGTCGAGCGCATCTTGATAGGGGTTGGCCAGCGGGAAATTCGGCGAACTGGTCGCCCCGGTGACGTAAGCGTTGCCCTCAGCGTCCACAGCAATGCCGTTGGCCCGGTCGAAGTTGAAGCCCTCGCCGATCCTGCCCCCGCCAAGATAGGTGGAATAGACCAAAACCGGGTCGATGATGAGAGGCTTACTGACATCGTAGGCGCCAATCGCGAACGTGACGAGTGTCGAAGGGCGATCCACCATCGAACGCAAACCTGAAGAGAGTCCGGGGATGCGGTGTCCTTCTCCCTCAGCCAGTTGTTTGTCTTGCCTGGATTGCGTGGTCCCGGCGGGCTTGATCAGAAAACCCCCTGAAACCTCGCGGCGAGACCCGTCAAACAACTGATAAATGACCGGCTTGCGGAGCCGGATTGGGCCACCGACGGTTTGAAGAACCAGGTCGCCCGTCTCGTCCAGCTCGACCTTGTCCGGCCCGGCCACGGCCAACGTGATGGCCCCGGGGTTTCGACCGGGGGCAACCATGAAGTCGAATTCGAGTTGCTGCTGGCTGCTGCCGTAGAAAATCAAGTCGATGCCCGGATAAATCTGCTCGCATTGCACCTTGCTGTAGGTGGCGACGTTCGTCCGCCAGTTCATCGGGTCGTTGCCCCGAAAGTAGTTCGCTTTCCCAGCAAGCTCGGCGAGGCCGGTCATTCGAGCCGAGGGGTCCGCCCCGATGAATTCCATGCGGATCAAGCCCGTGCCCAACGGGGCTGCCTCAAGCTGCCCTTGAGAGTCAGACCCGACCGACATGGACGAATGACTCGTGGCGTCCCTGACACCACGCACCAGTGGACTGGTCTCATCCAACTCGAAACGACTCACTGTCAGCACCGCTCCGGTAGGACTTAGACCCAGCGTGTAGCCACGCCCGTGAGAAAGAAAGCGCACCACCGGATCGGTCTGGCCCACGTTCGCCTCAAAATACAGCGGCAGCGAGGCCATCTTCACCGCCGGACCGCCGTGGCCACACAGGACGGTCGAAATAACGAACGCAACAGCCACGAAAACCAAATGCAACGATGTTTTCATACTATGCATCCTTCAAATATGACAATCGGCCATGACACGGCTTGCTCTATTCAAGGTCCCAGGCGGACCCGGTAAAAGCGGTTGCTCGACGACCCGGGCCACGGGTCGAAAAACCCAAACGGCGTCACCGTGGGGTTCGTCGTAAGAAGGTCCGACCAGTTCGTCAGCGTCGTTGACGCCTGCAGCGTGTAATCCGGACCGATCAAGCCGTTGACTTGGATGCGCAACTGATTGGTCGAAACGAAAGCCGGCGTGAGGACCACCGGCGTCATCGGATTGATCAGGACCGTAAACGATTTCACGTCGCTCAGCCGTTGCGAGATGGTCGCCCAAGGGTTGTAGTCGGTGACTTGCACCCGGACTGTGTTGGTGGTGCCGGCTTGCGCCAGGACCGGCCGCCACGTGAAGAGGCCGCTGCCCGGATCGATGCTCGCACCCGTGGGGGGAGCGATCAGGCTGAAGGTGAGCGTATTGGTCGGGATGTCCGAGTCGGTCGCCGTTGCCGTAAAGCTGATTGCCTGGCCCGGGTTGACCGTGTAGCTGGACAGGACGCCCAAGATTGGCGGTGTGTTTACCTCATTGACCACGACCGTGAAACTGTTGGTCACGGTCAACGTCGGGTTGAGCATGTCCAGGAGATCAGTGCTCGTGGCCACCGTGGTGATGACGTTGGTGCCCGGCCCCTGGGCTTTGCTCGGCGTCCAGGTGATCACGCCATTGCCGGCGATGCTGGCTCCGGTCGGCGGGTTGAGCAGCGCATAGCTTACCATCGAGTGCAGGTTCGCGTGACTAGCCGTATCGGTCACCGTGAGCAGCGTCAGTTCGTTGACCGTTTGCCGGGCAACCGCCGGCAGGACTGGCGCCTGGTTCACTTCCCGCACGATCACCGTGAAACTGTTCGTGACGCTCAGCGATTTGGCATTGACCGCCGGCGGGTTAGTGTCGGTCACACTCACCTGAACGACGTTCGTGCTCGGGCTTTGGGCCTGGCTGGGCGTCCAGGTAATGAGGCCGCTGGCGGGGTTGATGGTCATGCCCGGCGGGGCCGAAACCAAGGCGAAGGTAAGCGGGTTGGCGGGAATGTCGCTGTCGGTGGCCGAGACGCTCACGCTCAAGGTCGCCAGTTCGTTGACGGTCTGAGTGGCCGGCACCGTCAGCACCGGGGCTGTGTTCACTTCATTGACCACGACCGTAAAACTGTTGGTCGCGCTCAAGGTCGGGTTGACCAGATCGAGGAGATCGCTGCTGGTGGCCACCGTCGTGATGACATTGGTGCCCGGTCCCTGCGCCTCGCTGGGCGTCCAGACGATGACGCCATTGGCGGCGATGCCGGCTCCGGTCGGCGGGTTGAGCAGCGCGTAGCCCACCGTCGCGTGCAGGTTGGCCTCGCTGGCTGTGTTGGTCATCGTGAGCGGCGTCAGTTCGTTAACCGTTTGCGGCGGGATCGAAGCCAAGACCGGTGGCTGGTTCGCCTCCTGGACGACGACGCTGAAAGCATTCGTGGCCGTCATTGTGGGTTCTCCATCGTCCGTCACACGGACGATAATGAGGTTGGTCGAAGGCCCCTGAGCGAAGGTGGGCGTCCAGGAAAACACGCCGTTGGTGGGGTTGATGGTGGCGCCGGCAGGGGCCGTGTCGAGACTGAATGTCAGGTTCGGCGGGGGAAGACCGAAATCCTGTGCGCCGAAGGGAACGACCAGCGAATCACCTTCGCTGACCACCTGATCGGGCGGTGAAGCCAGGCCGTTGGTGATAATTTGGTAATGGGCGAAATCCGCTACCAGCCAGTTGGTCATCCAAGAGGCGCCGTTCATGGCACTCGCCGCCAGCCCCACATAGACCTGGCCGGCATACGGCACGTCGTTCGTGAAGACGGCGATCTGCTGCCAGTTCGTGCCCGCCGCGCTGCGGTAGGCTGTATAGACTTCACCTTGTCGTTGGAGGCGGATCCAGATATCAGGGAAAAAGGTGTTGGGACCGTACCAACTATACTCACATCCGGGCCAGATCTCCGTCGGGCCGTCCAGGTCGGGGCGGTAGTTCATCCTGATCTGGTCATCACCGGTTCCTGCGGGCGCTTCCGCCGCGTCCGCACTGCACACGAGTTGGACATTGCGGGCGCCGGGTCTCAGGTCTTCACGCATCATCAGCCCAGCCGGCGCATAAGGATGCGCCCCATGGGAGATGTCCATTCTCAGGATTTGGACGGAGGCGTCGAAATCGCCCAGGACCGGGACATAGGCAAAGAAGCCGGCGTCCTGATTCCAAAACCCGCTGCCGGCGGCGATCAGTTCATAGGCCCCAGGACCGTTCGTCATCAATACCCCGGGCAGGTTGGGGTCTCCGGGAACGCCGAGATCCTGCGCGGCAACCAGCGTTCGATTCGTCAGCAACCCCCAGACACCCAGCAAGAGTGGGATGCTCGGTTCCGACACCGTAACCTGCATAACATTGGTGGCGCTCAGGGCCGGTGAACCATTGTCGGTCACCACCACGCCGATGGCATAGGAGCCCGGTCCGGTGCCGTGTTGCCGATCAGGGGTCCAGGTCAACACGCCATTGGTGGGATTGATAACGCAGCCGTAGGGCGCCCCTGCCGCCAGGCTGAAGGTCAGCGTTTGCCAGGGAAGATCCGGATCGGTGGCGAGATTGGTGATCACCAGCATCTGCCCTTCATCGGCCACAAGGGGCGGCACGTCCGCCAGAACCGGGGCGGTGTTCACCCCCGTCAACTCGATGCCGACCGATGCGCCTGCCACATGCACGCGGTAAAAGCGGGCGTCGGTCAAGCCGGCGGGCACCGGCGTAAGGAGACCCAGTTTATTAGTGCGGACCTGTTGAAGCATCTCACGCAGCAGATCCGCATTGCTGACGCCCTGGTCAGGAAGGTTGACACCGTTGGTCAGGGTCTCGGCCAGGAGGATTTGGGCATTCGAGCTGAGGTTCTGGAAATAGGGCGCGCCTGAGTTGTCTGCTTTGGCACCCGGCATGGTGCAGCCGATGAGGGCCACTTTCGTTTGGCTCCCGTCTCCCTGCACGACGAAGCCGTTGCCACCCAGTTGAGTTGTCAGCATGGTCGCCTTGCCTTGGAAGTTTTCGAAGTCGAACGTCGGGGTCGAGAAATCCACGGCCCCGTGATCAGGGATGGAATTCAAGGCCACACCGCCGCTGAGGGTAAAGTTGGCATGGTCCGACAATTGAACAAATCTTGGCTGTCCGCTCTCATACCAGGTGTCTTCGACCAACAGGGAACCGCCGTTTTCGATGCGGTAGGCCACCCCAATATCGTTTGTGCCACCCACGCTGGCCCCATATCCGAAAAGGACAACCCGGCCTCCGGTTGCTTCGCCTCGCGCTTGCGCGGGGCCGCCAATCACGTGCAGCGCTGAGAAGTTCTCCGCGCCACCGGGAGCGGTGCCATGCAAGGTCACATCGGTTTGATCAAGCCGATCCACGCGGATGCCGTCACCACGGGGGTATTCGGTCGTGAAGACCTGCTGGATGAAAACTCGCGCTCCCGCCTGGTCGCAGTTGTCCACCGCGATCCCTTTAACGCCGTCATTGGCGAGGACACTAAACTCGCGAAGGGTCGCGCGCGGGGGACCCGCCAGGCGAAGCACCGGGCCAGCCGTGTCTCCCTGCCAGTTGAGGCGCGTGACCTGATAATAACCGTCGCCCACCAACTGGAGGTCGCTTCCGGCGGGGATGACAATCGTATGGCTAACGCTATAATCGCCGGCGGCCAGATGCACGACGGGACGCGTGCCGCGCAGTTGGTCGGCTTGCGCAACGGCAGCTTGAATCTCGACGTCCGTTGAGTTTGTCGCCACCTCAATGACCGTTCGGTGGCGGTTGGGCAGGAAGCCGGGCAATTCCGGTTCCGCCACGTCCAGCGTGGCCGGGTCCACGACGCGATCATCCAGCGAGAGCATCCGGCCCCAGGAAAACGGGCTGCCATCGGCAGTGAAGGTGTTTCCCACCGATACGAGATTATCCATGGTGAACAAGGTTCCGTGCCGGTTCTGCGGGAGGCTTTGGAAGATGTTGTCCAACATGACCAGCGGGCCCCAGTCCGGTTCGGAAACCGCCAGGCTGTCCTGGGGTTGGATGACGACGTTGCCCTGCAGGGTCATGTTCCGTCCCGGGCCGATCAGGGCGGGAACCACAAAAAAGGCCTTGGAGCCGACGGAGGTGTTCCAGCGCAACGAGAACCATCCGTCATCGTTTCCGAGCAACACATCCGCCGTCGTTGATCGCCGGAACACATTTTCATAGGCCATACACTGGCCCGACTGCCTTTCATTGGTAATGCCAATGGCGCAGTCTTCGAAAAGACAATGCCGCGCGATCCAACTCAGGGTGTTGTAGCTTTCGGTTGATATGGCCGCCTGGTTGAAACGCAGAAACTGACAGCGCAACACCAGCACGCTCGAGTCGTTGCCGGAAACGCCGGCCCGAATGCCGTAGCTGGCATCCTTCAAGATCATGTCGGCGTACTCGGATTCATAGGAAGCGAACAGGCCCAGCATTTGTTTGTGCCAGATGGCGGACTCGGCCTGGCCTTGGCCGTCCAGCGTCATGCGTCCGACGCGCCCGCAGAGCACGCCGTCCACGTGGAGCAGAACGCCGCCGGCCGCTCCATTCCACTGCAGAACCGTGGTGAGCGGGTCTTCCCCCACGAAACTGACACCCATCCGGGACTGAAGGAGCAGCGTTTGCGTGATGCGGTAGGTTCCCGCCGGAACGTAGAGCACGGCGGGATGACCCGAAGTGCCGATTTCATCCAGGCCTTGCTGGAACGCCGCGGTGTCATCGGCAAGGCCGTCGCCCACGGCGCCGTAATCCCGTTTGACGTCCGCCCAACTGGGAAAGGGGCCCACGAATTCTTCGTTCAGCCAAGCTGTGAACGCCGCCTGGCTCCCTGAGGCAAGAAGGTTGCCCGCCACGGTCGTGTCGCGCAGACCCTGCACCGACACGGTATAGTTTGAACCTTCAGACTGGGGGCTGGTTTCCAGGACCACCGTTTCCCCGTCCATGCTCAAGGTCGCATTCGTAACCGCAACCCCGCCGCTGATGGTATAGTTGGCGAGGTTCGTCGCCGAAGACGGATCCAGTGGCTTCGAGAAGCGCAGCGTGATCAAGTCCAGCCCCACGCTGCCCTCGGCGGACAAGAACACCGGCGGCGTAAAGTCCGGCAGTATGGTCAACAAGGCTTCCGCACTGGTCGCTGTCGCTCCCGGCACATTCACCACACAGCGGACGCGGGTGCCATTCGCGGACAGGGGAACGCTCGCGAACACCCACTGCGAGGCGTTGGCCCCAGGCACATCCACGTCATTGGTTTGCCATTGGAAAAAGACAACCGGCGAGGGCGTGCTGACGGCAACCGCAAACGCAGCCTGGCCCAGCTCCGTCGTGGAAACCGGCTGCGGCGGTGACGTGATGCCGATCTGAGCGCCCGCGGTGGGAGCATAGCTGGCAAGGAACACGCCGGAAATGGGCGGGTCCTGGTCCACTACCGGCACGGCTCCGGGCACTTGCCAGGTGACGGCGAAACCATGCCATTCGGCCATCTGCGTCAGCAGGGCCTCAACATAGTAGCGCCGGCCGGCTACCAAATGGATCGGAGCCGAGTAGTTGGTTCGGCCCGGCGGATCGAGGGAGCCGGGGGTAATCCAATTGCGTGGGGAACCGGTGCTGAGATCGTGCGCAATGAGCACGGCGTTCTCAGGCTGCTCGTCGGGGCTGAGGAACAGAGCCCCTTCGTCGCCCTCCGACGCCACGTAAAACAGGTAGTCTCCCGTGACAGGCGGGAGGAGAAAACCGGAGAGCCGCGCAGCGTAATCGTCGCCGTACTTGGGCGCGGTCTCAAAATTGGTCACATAATTCACCACGTCCGGATGGTCGGGGAACTTGATGTCGTTGGTGAAATAAAACAGGTTCACCCCGGCCCCCATCTCCAGGAACACTTCCTGTTTAAGGAAGCCCTGCAAAAGCAGGAACGAGGGCTGGACGGGCACCTGGCTGTCCGCCGGGATTACTTGGGCGGCGGCCGAGGTGTCGTGGAGGCCATTCACGGTCAACGTGGCGTTGGTGTAGAAACCGGCGGGTCCGGTGGACAGGACCACGGTCGAACCGTCCGGTCCTTGCACGGCCGCACTGGCCGTCAGGCCCCCGGCAATGCTGTAGTTGGCGAGGTTGGTTGCGTCCGCCGGCAGAATGGGTTTGGAAAACGTGACCGTGATGTGCTCGAAGGTCGCATCCGCCATCGCGGATACCAGCGCCGGCGGCGTGGTGTCCGGCAGAACCGTGACTGTGGCAGTGGCACTCCGCGCGTAGTTCCCCTTGGCATAGGCGACCAGGTAAAAGCTCGCCCCGTCATCTGCCTGGGGCAGAAACGGCGTGGTGTACATCAGGTTCGTGGCGCCGGGAATGAGTTGTCCGTCGCGGAACCACTGGAAAACCACGTTGGTGAACGTCGTGGTGATGGCGGGGCTGAAGGTAGCCTTCTGGTTCGCCTGGACGGTCTGGTCCGCCGGCGGCACCGTGGTGCTCAGGCCCGGGCTGGGCGTGGCGGCCAGCGCAATGGCGCTGCCGCTCAACGGCGGCGAGCCGCTGGCCGGGTCCGGGTCACCCTCCCCTTGCCAGGTGAGGGCCTGCCCCACGCCATCCCGGTCCACAATGTACTTGGCGAGGGTTTCGAAGTAATACTTCCGGCCGGCCTGCAGGGTCATCCACGCGGAGCGGTTTTCCGGCGTCGCGATCGTTCGATTGGGCCATGTATTAGTCCAAAGATAAGCATCAGGCAACACAACGCCCATGGGCTCCCAGGCAACCTGAACGGAGTTCGAACGGTTCTCATCAGGACTCAGGTACAGCGTGGCCGGGACTTCCCTGCTCCACACGTAGAAGCAATAGCGCCCCGTCTGGGGCGGGATGATCCAACCGGAAACGCGCACGCCGTGGTTCTCCTTGAAGGGCGTAATCTCCGCGCTGGAAAGCAGACTTGTGTAATCCCGGTGGTCGGGAAACTTGGCGCTGTTTGTCAGATCCGAGATGTGGTAGCCCCCCAGGCGGTTGTAAATCTCCTGCAACGCCAGTCCGGAAAGGACCGGTTGTGGCGTGAATGGCAGCGTCGTGCCGGGCGCAATGGAGTTGCGGGCGACCGACGTGTCCTGGACCCCGCTCACAATCAGCGTGTAGGTGTTCCCTGGCGTCTGGGGGCTCGTGTCCAGAAACACCTCCCGGCCATCGTCCGACAACGCGGCATTGGAGAAGGTTAAGCCCCCGTCGCAAGTCCAATTCGCCAGATTCGTAGCGCTGCCGGCGGTCACCGGCTTGGAGAACCGCACGAACAAGCGGTCGAATGTCGTGGCACAGGAAACCGAGGTCACCACCGGCGGATTGGTGTCGGGGGTCACGGTCAAGGTGGCGGGCGCGCTGAGAACGCTGCCAAAGCAATTGGTCACCGCCACGGTGAACACGGTGCCACTGTCGGCGAACCGCGCGGTCGTGTTCGTCAGGAACTGGTTGGTGGCCCCGTCCATGACCACTCCGTTGGTCAGCCATTGGAACAGGTAAGGCGGCGTCCCATCCACCCCCACGCCCAACTGCCAGGGCTGCCCCTCGCCTACGACCAGGCTCGAAGGCTGGTTCGTGATCGTAACAATGCCATGCGCTGTGAACGCCGAGAGATACTGTCCCAGGATCGGTTCCTGCCCACTGACCACGTCGGGCCCACCCGGAACGTGCCAGGTCACTCCCAGGTATTGCGTGTAAGTGTTGTAGTCGCTATCAAACATGCTGACCGCCTCGAGGTAATATTTCCGGCCCGCTTGGAGAGGGATGGGCGAGGAGATGTTGGCGGGCGGGTTGCCGCGCTCTTGTTGAAGTTCGCTACCCGCACTAGCTACCCATTCCCGGGGGAGAGAGAGGGCTGCTGGCTCCGTGGCGATCTGGACTTTGTTGGTGGGATTGTCGTCCGAACTGAGGTAGAGCGCCGCGAAGCTGCTGCTGTCCAGGTAGAACGCATAATCCCCCGAAACCGGCGGCCAGACGAAGCCCACCATTTGCACGCCAAAAAGAATGTTCGCATCCGGATAATACTCCGACTGGCCAGGGTAAACCGTGAAGTCCGGTTGGCTTGGAAAGCGCGGCAGTGCCAGAAGATCCGACACATACCCGCCATTCAACTCCTGCCACACCCGGCAGGTGATGAGGCCGTCAGGGGAATTCGTGTCGAGTTGGGCCAAGCCTGTGAATGGAAACAGGCCAAGTCCCAGCGTTGCCACCAACCAAGCCAGTTCTTTTCTCATACGAACCAACCCTTTCTGAGCGGCCGCCGACGATAAACGATACGCAGGTGCGAAGCAGCGTGCCTTTGGATTGCTTGTATCAGAGCCGTTCCAGAGGGTCAACCGGCTGGAGAAGAAGTTGTTTTGCCAATCGCGGTGATGAATTCAACCCGACACGGCATGATCGCCCGGCTGCCCAAGGCTCTCCGGGACCAACTGAACCGCCGGCCCAGGCAAAGCGGAAGCCGGGACAAACCACCGTTCAACTCCGTCTGCCGAGGGTCTCCGCGATGCCGGCCCGCAGAGCGGCCACGGTTTGTTCCGCCTGGGCCGGCGTGGTGCAATACGGCGGCATCAGGACAATCACGTTGCCGATCGGCCGCGTCAGCACGCCCCGCCGCGCCATCGCCTCGCACACCTGGATACCCACACGGTCGCGCAAATCGAACGGCGCGCGCGTCCGCCAGTCGCGCACCAGTTCGACCCCCACGACCAGGCCGGCCTGCCGGATGTCGCCCACGTTCGGCAAATCCCAGAGCGTGGCCAGCGACGCACGCAACGCCGCCCCGAGCCGGCTTCGGGCCTTTACCGACGCGGCGCTCTGCAGCAGGTCCAAGTTGGCGAGCGCCGCCGCCGCCCCGAGCTGGTTGCCAGTGAAACTATGACCGTGAAAGAAGCTCTTGAACTCGGCGTAGTCGCCGAGAAAGGCATCGAACACCGCCTGCGTCGTCAGCGTCGCCGCCATCGGCAGGTAGCCGCCGGTCAACCCCTTGGCCAACGCCAGGAAATCCGGTTGCACGCCTTCGTGATGGCAGGCGAACAGGAGGCCGGAGGCCGGCTCGTTCGTGCGGCCCAGGCCGGTCATCACCTCGTCCGCAATGAGCTGCGCGCCGTCGCTGCGGACGATGGCCGCGACCCGGCGCAGCCAGCCGTCGGGCTGCGGCACCATGCCGGCCGAACCCTGCATCCGCGGCTCGACGACCATCGCGGCGTAGGGGTTTGCCCGTTTGCGTTGCGCCGTGAAGCGTCGCTCGACGGCGTCCACGCATTCCCACTGGCAGCGGCGGTAATCGCGGGCATCGGCGCGCTCCGGCCGGGCGCGGTTGAACGGACAACGGTAGCAATAGGGCGCCATCACGGCGTCCGACTTGAACAACAGGCCGCCGTAAGTTCGGTGAAAGAGGTCAATGTGGCCGACGCTGACGGCGCCGACCGTATCGCCGTGGTAGGCACCGGCGAGCGACAAAAACCGCGGCCGGCGGCTGCGGCCGCTGCGGCGCGCATACTCATAGGCCAGCTTGATGGCCACCTCCAGCGCCGTGGAACCGTCGTCGCCGAAAAAAACCTTCGGCAGGCGCGGATTGCGGAGCGCGTACGGCGCGACCGTGGGCGCAGTCCTCGCGCGCCGCGTGGCCAGGCGCGGGTTCGCGATGCGAACGAGTTGTTCCGCCAGCAGCGCTGCCGGTTTGTTGGCGAGACCGAGCGCCGAGGAATGGGCGATCTTGCCAAGCTGACGGCGGATCGCGGCGTTGATCTTCGGATGCGCGTGGCCGTGGAGGTTCGTCCAGATCGAGGCGTTGGCATCGAGGTATTCGCGGCCATGAACATCGCGCAACACGGGTCCGCGACCAGCGACAATAACGATCGGCTCGCGTTGGAGCCAGTCGCGCATTTGCGTGAACGGGTGCCAGATGTAGGCGTGATCAAGCCGGGCGAGTCGGTGCATGAGCAGAAGTCAGAGGGCAGAGGTTCGGAGGTTCACGGATTCCAACGCGGCGAGCAACTGCGTGAGGTCATCGGGGGTGTGCGCCGCGCTGAGGGTTAGCCGGAGGCGCGCCGCCCCGCGGGGCACGGTCGGGTAACGCACCGCCGGAATGAACAGCCCGCGCCGGCGGAGCGCCGCGGACGCGGCCACGGCGCCGGCTTCGGCACCAACGATCAACGGCAAAATCGCGCTGTCCGCGGGCAGTTCCGGGCGCGCCGTGGTAACGCGACGGACGTTCGCCCAGAGTTGCGCGCACCGTTGCACGCCGGCTTTACCCTGGATAAAGCGGATGCCCGCCGTGGCCGCGGCGGCCGCCCCCGGCACCGGCGCGGTGGAGAAAATGAAACTGCGCGCGCGGTTCACCAGGAAATCCACCAGCGTCCGCGATCCGGCGATGTAACCGCCCGCCGCGCCCACGGCCTTGCCGAGCGTGCCCATCTGAATTTCGATGCGGCCCGCCACCTCAAGCGCCTCGGCCAACCCGCGACGGCGTGGGCCGTAAATCCCGGTGGCGTGGGCCTCGTCCACCATGAGCCAGGCCCCAAAACGGTCCTTCAACTCGACCATCGGCGGCAAGGGCGCGTGATCGCCGTCCATCGAGAAAACGCTTTCGGTCACAATGAGCACCCGCGGCCGACGGGCCTCCGTGGCGGCGGGCTTCCGCGTGTCGGCCCAGCGGAGGATGGACTCCAGTTCGTCCAGATCGTTATGGGCGAAGACCCGGAGCCTGGCACCGCTCAACCGGGCCGCATCAATCACGCAGGCGTGGACGAGCTTGTCGAGAACGATGACGTCGTCCCGGCCGACCAGCGCGGGAATCGTGCCCAACGCGGTGGCGTAGCCGGAACCAAACGCCAGCGCGGCTTCGGTGCCCTTGAACGCGGCGACGGCTTCATCCAGTTCGTGGTGCGGCGCGAGGGAACCGCAGATCAAACGGGAAGCCGTGCTGCCCGCGCCGAACTCCGCGGTCGCGCGCCGGGCGGCCTCCTTCAAGGCCGGTTCATCCGCCAGGCCGAGATAGTCGTTGGAGGAAAAGTTGAGCAGTGACCCCGCGGCAAGCTCGATCCGTCGCGCGGCAGGCGACGCCACGCGCCGCAACTCGCGGTACAATCCCGCGGCGCGCAGGGCATCCAACTCGCCAGCCAGCTCGGCGTCGAAGCGATTCACCGCCGGTCACTCTATTCCTGGCGCCGGGCGGTTGGCAACCGGCCGTGTGGCCGGGCGACGTCCTGATCCGACTTGCACGGTAGAGCTCCCCGCGAGCCGAGACTCGAATTCCACCAATTCTCACCAATTCGACACTCACACTTCGAACCTCGCTCCACCAAATCAGAACATTGCCCGCTTGAGGGGGGTGTCCTGATGTGGCGGTACCGGTGGGGCAAGCGTCCCCGCGAGCCGCAATCAGGTTGAGAGTTGATGGTTGAGAGTTGAACGACCGGAGGAGGGTCGCGGCAAACCTCGCGCTCCGACCTCCGAACCTCGTAATTCGCCGCTGCGATGCGTGGTGGCCCGCCGACCGCTGGGCGGCGGGAGCGGTGTCGCGGCCCAGCGGTCCACGGTCCACCGGCTTCGTCGGAGCCCCACCAGCAGCCAGCCAGGCAGGAACCCACGCCCATGAGGCCGGTGGGGCCGGTAGGGCGAGCATCCTCGCGAGCCGTCCTTCGCCCGCAACTTGGCTTGGGCCTCCTGCGGTTGTTCCGCTCTCAACCATCAACCATCAACCCCCAACCTGTCTATGGCTCACGTCCACCGCGCGATCCGGCTGTCGAGTTGAAAACACTGGCCAGACACGTTCTGCAGGCCGGCAAGGAACACGATGAAACGCGTGACCTCGGCGATGGAATTCAAGCGTCCCAGCGTATTGGCGCGGGCAAAAGCCGCGAGGGTGTCCGCTGGCAGATCCTGCGTCATTGGCGTGGGGAGAACGCCGGGGAGAACCGCGTTGGCGCGGATGTTCCGCGAGCCGACCTCGCGGGCCAACGAAGTGGTCAGACCGATCACTCCCGCCTTCGCGGCGGCATAGCTGGCCTGCCCGCGGGCGCCCACGCGGGCGGCGAAGCTGGCCAGGCTGATGATGTGTCCGTCGCGCTGGCGAAGCATGGTCGGGAGCGCGGCTTGCGCACAGAAGAAGGCGCCTTTGAGATTCGCCGCCAGCACGCGATCCCAGTCGGCGTGGCCAATCTGCCAGCTCGGCTCATCGAGGGTCACGCCGGCATTGTTGACCAGCGCGTCCAAACGACCCCAGCGTTCGACGGTTCGCCGGACGATATGGCGCGCGGCAGCCGCATCGGTCACGTCCAGTTGGACCGGCCAAACCCGGTCACTGTCCGAGGGGAACGGGTCGCGATGGCAGGCCGCGACCACCCGCCAGTCCGCAGCGGCAAACGCGGCCACCAGTCCCTGCCCAAGCCCGCTGGCGGCGCCGGTGACCAGCACCACCGGCCGCGCGTCTTTCGCAGCGTCAGCCATGTCCCCTTTCACGACCGGGCGGGACGACCCATTTCCCGCCAATCATCGAAGCTGACACCGGGCCCGTGTGGTGGGTGACCTCCTCGTAAACCTTCCGCACCGGACCGCCAAACGGCACCGTGATCAAGTCAGCGAAGGCTTCCTCGGCGATTTCTCCCACCCGGCCGGCCAGATCGAGCGCACGGGCGGCATTGACGGTCACCAAACGCAGCACCCGCTCCGGGGCAACGCCGACCCAGGCAGAGCGCAACGCCCGCATCTCGGCGAAAAGGTCGAGTTGCAGCGGTTGACCGTGCCCGCGCCGCGTGGTCGCCAGACTGTCCGTGCCGAGGCAGAGATTGACGCCCGCGCGCAGCAGGCCGGGCAACGGGAAGCTCCGGTGCGCGAAATAATCGTGGCTGCGCGGGCAATGCACGACGCTGACGCCGCGGCGGGCGAGGAGTTCGGCATCGCCGGGATCGAGGTGGTTCACGTGGATGGCGAGGAGGTTCTCACTGAGCAGCCCTGTCCGTTCGAGATGCCGCACCGGCGAGACGCCCCCGCAGTCGGACATGTCTCGTTCGCCATGCGCGAGCCATTCAAACATCGGCCCGGAGGCGGCTTTGAACATGTCGTATTCCTCCGATGATTCGGCGACATGCGTGGAAACCAGCCATCCGCGGTCACGCACCATCGCGGCCACCAACCGCAGCAATTCCGGCGTGGTTGAGTACGTCGCGTGGGGCGACAGGGCGGCGCGACTGTGGCCCGTCGGCAGGCTGGCCATCACGGCGGTCGCCTTCGCCACGATGTCGGCGGGAGTGCGGTGGGGCCGCACGCCCAGCACTTCAATGAACGAAATGACCCGCAGCGGCGTGGCTTCCCAGACCTCCGGCAACAGGACCGGCGCCGCTTCGATGTCGCCGACTGTGGTGGTGCCGGTGCGCACCAACATCCGGGCACCGCTGAGCCAGGATTGGGCGAAGTCGGAATAGCTCCAACCGTTCTTAAGCTCGACCATGCACTTGATCCAGTCGGTGAACGAACGCGGTGGCGCGATCTGGCCCGCCAGGTCGGTGTAATCTAGATGGCAGTGGGCGTTCACGAGACCGGGCAGGAGCACGACTTCGCCCAGGTCGCGCGACCGGGCGACGTGCCGCCGGGCCAGGTCGTTCCACAGCCCGACGGCCCGAATCCGGTCGCCGGAAATCAGGACGGCGCCGTTTTCGATCGGTGGCCGTGAAACCGGCGCCACGATGCGGGCGCGCAAAATCTGGCAGGTCGCGGGGGGCACAAGATGGCTCCGGAGAAATCCGTCAAACGCCGGTTCCGGCACACGCCGCCCGCGATCGGCCGACGCGCGCCGCCCGGCAATCGGGCATGGCCGTGCCGTGATCAGTCCGCCGCTTCCTGCCGGCGCTGCTTCAGCAAGGCGGCGTCCGTTTTCTTCACTGCCTTCCGGCGACCATGCCGCTTCCGGATTTGCTGGGCGATTTTTTTGAAGACGAGGTCTATGGCCGTGTAAAGGTCGCTTTGCGATTCCTCGGCGAACAGGTCAGGTCCGCGAACCCCCAGGCGCACGCCGCACTTGAACTGCTTTTCCGGCACCTTGGTGTGATCGTGTTCCAGGGTCACCCGCACATCCACGGCCCAGCGATCCAAATGCTCCAACTTGTCAACCTTGTTGAGGATGTGGTCTTCGATCGCCTTGGTAAGGGTGACATTGTGCGTGGTGAGAATGAACTTCATGGGAATAAGATGCGACTTTGGCCGGCAAAATCCAGTCAAAGTGTTCGGCGGCAAAGTCCGGGTCCAACACCGCTGCGGGTGAATCAGGCCGGGGCTTCTGGCGCCGGCTAGCCGGTCACCCACCGGCGGTGCTGGCCGAAAACCGGTCGCAACGCCCGGGACAGTGCGTCCTGCAAGGCCTGGGCCCCGGCGTACACCGCCACGTTCTCCGGCTTCGGCTGCGTGGTTTCGCCCGCGTTGAGCGCCACAAACTGGTCGGTGATTTCCTCGATGGCCACCGCGTCGCCCTGCTGCCGGCGCCAGCACCACAAGGCCTGGAGCGCCGCCCCGAAGGCCGCGCCCTCGCCCACCTTGAGCGTCACCACCTCGGCATGGAAGATGTCCGCCATGATCTGGCGCCAGATCTTCGAGTTGGCGCCGCCGCCCGTGGCGCGGATTTGCGTGGCCTTGACGCCGAGTTCGGCGAGCCGGCGCAAACCGTAGTTCATGCCGAGCGTGACCCCTTCCAGCGCGGCCCGGGCAAAATGCGCCATGGCGAATGTGCGGGTGTTCACGCCCAGCAACACGCCCGTCCCGTCGGGAACATTGGGCGTGCGCTCACCTTCGAGATAAGGCAGGAGAATCAACCCGCCCGCGCCGGCCGGCGCCTTCGCCGCCTGCGCGTCGAATGCCTGCGGCGTCAGGCCGAAATCCTTCCGCATCATTTCCGTGGCCACCGTGACGTTCATGGTGCAGAGCAGCGGTAGCCAGCGGTTGGTGGAATCACAAAAGGCGGCGATCTCGCCCTGCGGGTCCACGACCGGTTTCGCGGCGCAGGCGTAGATCGTGCCGCTGGTCCCAAAACTGGCGGTGACCACACCCGGCCGGGTGTTGCCCGTGCCGATCGCGCCCATCATGTTGTCGCCGCCGCCGGCGCTCACGAGCACGTCGGACCCCAGCCCGAGTTCCTTCGCGGTCGGGGCCTGGAGGGTGCCCACCGGCTGGTCGCTCGCGATGAGCGGCGGCAGCTTGGCCGCCAGGTCGGCGTCTATCGCCGCCAGCGCCGCCGCAGACCAGCGGCGCTGGCGCACATCGAGCAGCGCGGTTCCGCTGGCATCGCCGTATTCCATGACGGCGCGGCCAGTCAGCCACCAGTTCAGGTAGTCGTGGGGCAGCAGCACCGTGGCCAGACGGATGAAGTTTTTCGGCTCGTGCCGCTTCAGCCAGAGAATCTTCGAGGCGGTGAAGCCGGGCAGCACGGCGTTGCCCAACGCGCGGATCGTCGCCTTCGATCCGCCCAGCGCGGCGGTGATCTCGTCGCACTCCGCGGCGGTCGAGGTGTCGCACCACAGCTTGGCCGGACGGATGACCTTGCCGTCCCGGTCGAGCGGCACGAAGCCGTGCTGCTGTCCGCTGACGCCGATGGCCTTGACCTCGCCGGGGCGGGCTTTCGCCGCCTTCAGCGCCAGTTTGATGGCCTCCGACGTGGCCGCGCGCCAGGTCTGCGGGTGCTGTTCCTTGGCGCCCGGTGGGAGATTCGGGATGAGGTCGTATTTCTCCGCAGCCAGGCCCGCCACCTTGCCCTGGTCCGCGTCGAACACGAGCGCCTTGGTGGACTGCGTGCCGCTGTCGATGCCAATGATGAGAGTGCGCATAAAAAAAAAGTGTTGCCTGACGCCGAACAAGATGACGGAACGAACCGTCGCGGTTCAACTGCAAAAACGGGTTCGCGAGGCCGGCGGTTCAAACTCCTGCCGCTGGCGCGGCACCGGCGCCCCTACGTCCGCCGCAGGCGGCTCGGGACGTCGGCCAGCGGGACACACTGTTCGGCGCGGGTGGCCAGCGCCTTCACCCGCGCCTGGAGCGCGCCCTCCCCCATCCGTTCGAGCTTCACCGTGTGGAGGGCGTTCAGTTCAAGCGCGCGTTTGAACTGCTTGTCCGATTTCGCCGGCGTCAGCGGGTAGTCCACCGCCAGACCGGCTTCCCGGAGTTGCTGGATCAGGGCGAGGCTCGGGCCCCGCAACGTCTCGTCTTCGATCAGGCAGAACGCGTCGAGCCGCGCGGTGAACTTCGGCGCCAGGCCGCGCTGTTTGAGCAGTTCGGCGAGCACCACGTCGCCCATCCCAAAACCGAGCGCCGGCATATCCACCTTGCCGCCGGAGACGAGCTTGACGAGATTGTCGTAACGCCCGCCGCCCGCGATGGCGCGAAATTCCCCCCGGGCATCGAAGGCCTCGAACACGGGCCCGGTGTAATAGGCGAGCCCGCGGATAACGTTGTAATCCACGCGCACGAATTCGCCGAGGCCGCGCTGGGTGAGATCCTGGATGATGGCGGCGAGTTCCTCGGTGGGTTCGCCCGCCGTGATGAACGCCCGGATCGTGTCCAGCGTGAAGCCGAGCTCCTGCAGTTTCGCGGCGCTCACCTCGGGCGCCTCGCGCTCCAGCTTGTCAATGACCTGATAGAAGTCATACGCGCGGGCGGGATCTCCGCCGCCGCGCGTGAAGAACGCCTGCCAGGCGTTGCGGCTGCTGAGGCGGACAACAAAATCCGCCCGCGTCAGGCCCAGGGCCCGCAGCGAATCGATCAACAGCGCGATCAACTCCGCATCCGCCGCGCGATCACTCTCGCCCAGAATGTCGGCATTGAACTGGAAGTGCTCGCGCAACCGGCCCTTCTGCTGGCGCTCATAACGGAACAACTGCGGCACGGCGAACCATTTGATCGGTTTCTTGTATTGCCGCTCATGGGCGGCCGCCATCCGGGCGAGCGTCGGGGTCATCTCCGGCCGCAGCGCAACCTCGCGGCCGCCCTTGTCGGTGAAACTGTAAAGCTGGCCGACGATCTCGGCGCCGCTTTTGGCGGTGAACAACTCGAGCGATTCGAGCGGCGGACCATCGTATTCCCGGAAGCCGTAGCGCCGGGCGGTGCCGGTCCAGGCATCGAAGATCTGGCGGCGCAGATCGGCGCTCCAGGCGTCGGCCGTGGGAACGGGTTCGGGGTAGAAATCGCGGAAACCGGGCAGACGATCCATGACAGGGGAAATGACTGACAGGCGCCGGCGGTGCGAACCGCAAATGAAACGCCCGATGAGCTGGTTAACTCAGGCCTTGGGAAAAGTGGCCGGGGTCAGCTTGATGACCTCGGCGCGCATTTCCTTGCCCGGTTTGAATTTGACCACGGCGCGGGGCGGGATGCGCACATCGGTTGCGGGTGAGTTCGGGTTGCGTCCAATGCGGGCCTTGCGCACCTTCACCTCGAAAACGCCGAAGTTGCGCAACTCGACGGTTTCCCCCTTGGCCAGCGCCCCGGAGATATGGTCGAGGGTGCGCTGGATCACGTTGAGAACCTGCTGCTGGACGAGGCCGGTTTCCTCGCTGATACGGACCACCAGATCACGTTTCGTCATAAGCAGAACTGAGTTTGGTTTTGCGGCGGTGCCACGCTTCGTGGCGCATCGAAACTAGCCTAACCGGACCGCTGGTCAAGAATAATGGGGGCCCACTCGGGAACGCCGCCGGGAAGCCGCGGCGCCCCGGCCGGGAGCCCGCTCAACCGGCCCCAATCAGCTTCCGATAGGCCGCCGCGTCGAGCAGGACATCCACCGGCGCGGCTGCCCCCAGCTTGAGTTGGAACAGCCAGCCGGCACCGTAAGGGTCGGTGTTGATCAGGGCCGGATTATCCACCACGACGGCATTGACAGCCGTGACCGTGCCCGCCACGGGGGAATAAACGTCGCTGGCGGTCTTGACGGACTCAACCACGGCGCACGTCTCGCCGGCCTGCAGATTGCGACCGACCGCCGGCAGTTCGACAAAGACGACATCCGTCAACTCATGCTGGGCGTGGTCGGTAAGGCCAACCGTGCCCGTGTCGCCGGCGACCCGGAGCCACTCGTGCGACTTGGCATAACGCAGTTCGGAAGGAACGTTGCTCATGGCAAAAGGGAGTCAGGAAAATCGTCGTCGGTCAACTGGCTTTTGGTGGGACGACCGGTGCTGCCCGCCGATAGATCGGCTTGGCGACCACCATGGCCGGGACGCGGCGCCCGCGAATCTCGATCGCCATCTCCGTCCCCGGCACGGCAAAACCCGGTGTCACGTAGCCCATCCCGATCCCGACCCCCAGCGTCGGACTTGGCGTGCCACTCACCACTTCGCCGATGGCGACCGCCGTGGCGCCCGTGCTCCAAATGGCGTAATGCGGCCGCGGCGGGGCGGATTTTTCCGTCATGCGAAAGGCCACACAACGCCGGCGGACGCCCGCTTCCTTCTGGGCGGCCAGCGTGGCTCGCCCCACGAACTCGCCCTTGTCGAGGGCGACAAAATGCGTGAGCCCCGCCTCGATCGGCGTGGTCTCCTCGTCCAGTTCGTGACCGTAAAGGGGAAAACCCATCTCGGTGCGCAGGGTGTCGCGCGCGCCCAGTCCGGCGGGCTTCAAGCCGGCCGGTCGCCCACAGGTCAACAGGGTGTTCCAAACGGCCTCCGCCAGGCTCGCCGGCAGCATCAACTCGAACCCGTCCTCTCCCGTGTAACCCGTGCGGGCAACGTAGATCGGAACACCCTGGAATACGAAGCCCCCAACCTGGTTCTTCTTGAGATCCGTGACGTGGGGCACCATGGCCCCGTCAATGGATCCACCCGCAACCGTGTCGTTGATGAATTCGACCACCCGCGGTCCCTGCACGGCGATGGCCGCAGTCGCGTCCGACTCGTCCCGCAGTTCGAAACCGTCCGGCGCCCGGCAAAGGTCCACCTGCCCCTGCAGCCAGTCCCAGTCCGCCCCGATCCTCGAGGCGTTGACGATCAGCAGGTAGTCGTCGGTGTCCAACCGATATCCGTAGAGGTCGTCCACCACGCCGCCGTGTTCATTGCACAGCAGGGTGTACTGCCCCTGGCCGATCGCGAGGCGGTGGATGTCGTTCGTAAGCGCGTGGTTGAGAAACGCCGCGGCGCCCGGACCGGTAACGCGGAATTCCCCCATGTGCGAAATGTCAAACATGCCCGCCGCCTGGCGCACCGCTTGGTGCTCATCTACGATGCCGGTGTACTGCACGGGCATTTCCCAGCCGCCGAACTCGACCAGGTGGGCGCCCAGCAACTGGTGCGCGGCAAACAAAGGCGTTCGTTTCAACATAGGGTCCGCCGACGCTACCAATCCGGGCCGGCGCGTCAACATAATGGCGCCCAGCCAGCGTGGCCGCCGGCGTGCTGACCGCCCGGCGGCAGCAAAGTCCAATCGTGACACCCGGCCGCTTCTGATGTCCAATCTCCCGTGCATGCCGCCGCGATCATGAACGAGATGGAACCGACCACCGCCGCCCCGACCCGCGAAGCGGGCCGCTGGCAGCAAAGCGGCTTCGGGGCCATCTACACCGAGCATTCGCGGGCCGTCTATTACCTTGCTCTGCGGTTGCTGGGCGACGTCACCCAGGCCGAGGACGCCACCCACGATGTCTTCCTCAAGGCGTTCCGCAAACTGGGCGAGTTCCGCGGCGACGCCGCCCTGCGCACCTGGCTCTACCGGATCACCATCAATCACTGCCGCAACCTCCAGCAGTCGTGGCACGCGCGCACGATGGTCAGCAACGCCGACGACGCCCTGTGGGACCACACCGCCGGCAAGGCCGAAACCCCGTTGCGCATCCTCGAAACCAAGGAACTCGGCCAACGCATCCAGCGCACGCTCGACGTCCTGCCCGAGGAATACCGCCTGCTGCTCCTGCTCGTGGCCGACGAGCAGCTCAGCTACGAGGAAGCCGGGGAGTTGACCGGCCAGACCGCCGACGCCGTGCGCGGCAAACTCCACCGGGCGCGCAAGGCCTTCGCCGCCGCGTTCGCCCAAACCGATCCGCAACGCCATGGAACCTGATCCTGCCATTTCCCGGTTGACCCAGCGCCAGCAGGCCGAGGAACAAGCCCGGCAGCAAACCGCGCCCGTCGCGCGCGAATTCGCCACCCCCGAGGAATTGCTGCGCCTCGACGCCGCCCAGAACCCGCCGCCGCCCCGCGTCGAAGAACGGTTGCAGCAATCGCTCGCCACCGAACCCGCCCCCGCACAACCCTGGTGGCGCCGGCTGTTCCGCCGCTGAATCCCATGCAAATCGCCGAGGAAATCGAGTCCCTGATCTGTGCCCGGTATCCCATCCTTTACCTGGTTTCGAGCGAGGAGGCCCGCGTCGGCGGGGTCCTCGCCGCGATCGCCGAGCGCCGGCAGAAAAAGGTCTTTGAATGGAGCTGCACCATGGGCCTGGTCGAAGCCGGCGCGTCCATCCAGTCGCAACGCGCCCGCAACGCCCCCACCAAGGAGCCGCTGGTGGCGCTCGACCAGGTGGTGGATGAAATCGAACCGGCGATTTTTGTCTTCAAGGATTTTCACCCGTTCCTCACCCGCGGGAACACCACGGTGATCCGGCGGTTGAAGGAAATCGCGCTGCAACTCAAGAACAGCCGCAAGACGGTCATCCTCCTTTCCCCAATCCTGGAGCTGCCCCCGGACCTGGAAAAGGAAGTCACGGTGCTGCCCTTTCCCCTGCCCGCGCACGATGATCTCGCCGCGCTGCTGGCCCGGATCGAGGCCGAGGTGGCCGGGTTGACGAACGTCGCGATTGATCTCGACGGACCCGGACGGGAGCGCATTTTGCAGGCCGCACTGGGCCTTACCCTGGTCGAGGCCGAGAATGTCCTGGCGCGCATGCTCGTCCAGCACCAGCGCCTCGGCGCCGATCTCGTGCCCGAGGTGCTGCGCGAGAAACAGCAACTCATCCGGAAAAGCGGCCTGCTCGAGTATTACGCCACGAACGAAAGCTTCGCCACCATCGGCGGGCTGGAAGCGCTCAAGGACTGGCTGCGCAAACGGGCCGTGGCCTTCACGGTCAAGGCCCGCGCCTTCGGACTGCCGGCGCCGAAGGGACTCCTGCTGCTGGGCGTCCAGGGTTGCGGCAAGAGCCTCTGTGCGAAGGCCGTCTCCAATGTCTGGCAGGTCCCACTGCTCCGCTTCGACATGGGCCGGATGTTCGGCAGCTTGGTCGGTTCCTCGGAGGAGAACGTCCGGCGCGCCATCGCCGTGGCCGAATCGGTCGCCCCCGCCGTGCTGTGGGTGGACGAAATTGACAAGGCCTTCGCGGGGTCGGCGGGGTCGGCGGTGAGCGACGGGGGCACTTCCGCGCGCGTTTTTGGAACGCTGCTGACCTGGCTGGCGGAAAAGACGGCGCCGGTGTTCGTGGTTGCCACGGCGAATGACATCTCGCAGCTCCCGCCCGAGCTGCTCCGCAAGGGGCGGCTGGACGAAATCTTCTTCGTGGAACTGCCCGACGCCACCGAACGGCGGGACATCTTCGCGATCCATCTGCGCAAGCGCGGACGGAACCCGGAAGGCTTCGACCTGGCGGCGCTGGCGGCGGCGAGCCGGGATTTGAGCGGCGCCGAGATTGAAGAGGCGGTGATCAGCGCGCTCTATGAGGCGTTCGCGGCGGGCGAGGAACTGGCGGACTCGCATCTCCAGATGGTCCTCGGACAGACGGTGCCGCTGGCCAAGACGATGTCCGAGCACTTGCAACGGTTGCGCACGTGGGCCGCGGGCCGGGCCCGCCCCGCCAGCCTGCGCCGGGGCTGACCGGCGATCCGGCCACGATCTCCGCTTGCCAACAAGGACGGAAACTGCTAGAAGTTGGGCAGTCGTTGCGGGTGTGGTTCAATGGTAGAACGCGGGCTTCCCAAGCCTGAAGCGAGGGTTCGATTCCCTTCACCCGCTCCACCCTCCGCAAACCCCTCATTATCAAGCTCTACGCCGCACACCCCTCCTTGCAAGATGGCAAAATACGAATGAAACTAAGAATGAGACGGCACGTGCCGGCGGAACGTTTCCTCCGACGCCACTGCAACTGACCTTCGCCATTCTTAGTTCATTCTTAGTCGCGGTCGCATCCTTCCCACTTCAACGCGCGCGGCTTTCCCTTGCCACGTCGGAGTTGAACCCCTAATTTCCAAGGCAACCCGAATGAGCGCGTTGCCTGACCTCGATGCGTTGCGCCGAAACGACAGCGCAGCATGGAAGCGGCACGTCCACCATCGAAGTTTCGTCCACGACCAGAACGTCGCAGTCGAGCGGACTGGCCTCATTGCGCGTGAACGTGCCTGTAGCGGGCTCCACTTCAAGCAGGCGGTGGAGATGGTCTTGGCCTCCATGCCCCTCGCCTCAGAGAGGCGTTTGGCGGCCCGGCCCGGTGGAAGCGCCCAGGATTGACGTGGGCCAGAGCGGAATGACGCCGGGAGGCTTCAAGCTGGTCTTCCAGGGCGAGGCGGACGTGCGCTACGTGATCGAGGCGTCAGCCGACTTGGCGAGTTGGGGAGCAGTCGGGAGCGTGACGGCGACCGAAGCTGTCACCCAGTTCGTGGATGGCTCTACCCACTGAAATAAAGTTGCTTTAACCAGCCGATGCAGCGAGGCTTCGGCCATGAAGCGGAAACCGCAAAGTGGAGTGCTCATCCTCTGCGCGTTCTTGCTCTCCGGATTGCCGGCCATGGCAGCCGACAATGCCTTCGACAGTGCCGCAGACCCTGCCTATAGTGTGGGCTGGTTCCCCGCCAGCAACGGCGGCTATGGATTCGGACCTTGGAATGTGGGTGGCCCCAGCCAATTCACAATCGCCAGTTCGCCCGGCATCGATGTCAACCACAAATCCTGGGCGATTACCGCCGAATACGGCACCTGGGCGATTCGTCCCCTCACAGGCGGGCCTCTCGCAGTGGGGCAAAGCGTCCAAGTGGCCTGGGGCTTGCCCGGTACGAACGCTGACAACACGATGGTGGCGCTCATGGATGCAGCCGACAATGAGCTCATCGATGTCCTTATTAATAGCGGCCACTACCTGGGGGTGGCCACCAACACTGTCTGGGTCCCGGGTGCAGGCGTTCCCTGGGCTACTAACGGCGTGAGCGTGCTCGCCACCTTGACCCTCTCCCGCACGAACGCCATAGACCTGAGCGTTACTTCCGGAACCAATTCGGTTTGGCTGACGAACTTCGTCTTCACGGGGAGCATCAGTGCGGTTGGGCTCTACGTCGCGGGACCGAACGACCCCACCGTGCCTGACAAGACAGCCTATTTCAATAGTCTGTCCGTCAGCAGCGGCAGCAATCGGGTAGCGCCCCCCGTCTTAAATCCTTTGGGCGGCCGGTTGACCACTGACCAAACCGTCAGCATGACCACGACAACCGCGGGGGCTTCGATTCGCTACACCACCGACGGCACGCCTCCGAACTCCACCCTGGGAACCCTTTACCGCGGGCCGGTGCCCTTCAGCCTCGTCAAACCCATGACGCTCAACGCGATGGCGTACAAAACCAACATGGCCGACAGCCCCATCTCCATCGGCCTCTACCAACCGGCGTCGCCTATGACTGTGGGAAACAACCTCGAAGGGGTGAGTGACGGGGACCGTTCGTGGCCATTCGTTGACGTGTTCAAAAGGGTCCGCCCCTGGCTTACCTTTGACGAGCATCCGGTCAATTATGTGTTCGATTCGGGATTCGGCTCCCTGATTCCAGTGGATACCAACGGCTGGCCGACCCAGGTTCCCTTCGCGGTCAATGGCACCAATCAGGTGGTTCATACCATCCTTACCAGGCTCAATGAGCCCGGCACCTACAATTTTATCTACGAAGGGACGGGCGAGCTGTATTTGGCGATACCCTACTATCAGGGCGTAGGGCCGGCCAACGTGCACCTTACGGCGACGGGGGGCGTCCAGACGTTTTCCTTCACCACCACCAGCGACGCGATGGCCTTGATCGAAATTGACCGTTCGGCGACCAATGACTACCTGAGAAATTTCCACCTCGTGCTGACGAATTTCCTGAGCACGTACGAGACACAACCATTCCATCCGCTCTTTCTCCAGCGGCTGCAGCCGTTCCAATGCGTGCGCTTCATGCAATGGGCCAGAACCGATGATCAGTCAGACCTGATGACCACCAACGCGCGAACCTCGTGGAGCAACCGCACCACTCCGAGTTACTACACTCAATCCGCCGCCGGCGGGGTCGCCTTCGAGTACATGGTTCAACTCTGCAACACCCTGCAAAGAGACGCCTGGATTTGCATTCCGCACGCCGCGGATGACGATTATATTCGGCAAGCCGCCCGGTTGCTGCGCGACCGCCTGAGTCCGAATTTGCGCCTCTACGTGGAATACTCGAATGAAACATGGAACGGGATGTTCCCGCAGAGGTGGTACGTTGATGCCATGGGTGTAAGCCTGAACCTGGATCAGAATCCTTTCGGGGCCGGGGAGAAATATGTGGCGCGGCGCTCGGGCCAAATTTGGGACATCTTCCAGCAAGTCTTTGGCAGCGCCGCGAGCTCTCGCCTAGTTAAAGTGATGGCCACGGCGTGGGTCAGCGTCACCGACGCGCGCGTCTCCGCTTTGCTCGACACCAATATCAACGTGAGCGGCGTTTTGCCGGATGCGCTCGCCATCGCGCCCTATTTTGGCCAGGGTTTTACGCTATCGGACCTGCCCCCGAATGCGCCCTATCCAACGGTGGACGATATTCTCACCAATTTGTCCGTGCAGTCGATTGCCGAGCAGCAGGTCCAGGTGGGCTTGCAAAAGGCCATTGCCGACGCCCATGGCTGGCGGCTGGTCTGTTACGAGGGCGGACAGGGGTTTGTCGGCATCGACGCTGCCCAAGGAGACACCAATCTCACCGCCATCCTGACCGCGGCCAACCGGGACCCCCGCATGTTCACGCTCTACACCCAGTATCTCGACATGCTCAAGGCGCAGGGGGTGGACCTGTTCAATAATTACTCCTACTGCGGCAATTGGGGCAACAGTGGGAACTGGGGCGCGCTCGAATACCAGGACCAGCCCACAAATGACGCTCCGAAATACGCGGCGCTGGTTGAATGGATCGCCGCCCATCCTGTTCCCGCATCACCAATTATTTTAACTCCAGCCATCACAACCAACGGGGCCGTCAGTTTTGTCTTCACCAACAATCATGATGCGTCCTTTACGGTCCTGACCACCACCAACCTGGCGTTTTCCATGGCGGACTGGACGGTGCTGGGCGCTCCCGCTGAAACCGCGCCCGGCACATATCAAATCACCCCCTCACTCACGACAAATGAAAGCCGGCGATTTTACCGGGTTCGATCGCCGTAAAGGCCGGGTGGAAAATCCAAAGCCGCCCGGAGAAAGGTCAATATTCAAATGAGACGGAAATCGCAAAGTGTAGTGCCAATCCTCTGCGCGTCTTTGCTCTCCGGATTGCCGGTCATGGCAGCCGACAATGCTTACGACAATGCCGCAGACCCCGCCTATAGTCATGGATGGTTCGCCGGCAGCAATGGCGGCCACGGCTTCGGACCCTGGAACTTCGATAAGGACCCCAGCCAATACACGATCGCCAGTTCGCCCGGCATCGACGTCAGCAACAAATCCTGGGCAATTACCGCCGAATACGGCACCACCGCGATTCGTCCCCTCACTGGCGGGGCTCTCGCGGTGGGGCAAAGCGTCCAAGTGGCCTGGGGCTTGCCCGGTACGAACGCTGACAACACGATGGTGATGCTCCTGGATTCAACCGACAATCCCATCATCAATGTCATGTTTAGTGGCGACTACCTGGCGGTGGCCATCAACACTGTGTGGGGCAATGGAGGAAGGTTTCCCTGGGCTACCAACGGCGCGAGCGTGCTCGCCACCTTGACCCTCTCCCGCACGAACGCCTTAGACCTGAGCGTTACTTCCGGAACCAATTCGGTTTTCTGGACGAACTTCGTATTCACGGGGAGCATCAGTGCGGTTGCGCTCTCCGTAGCGGGACCGAACGACCCTACCCTGTCCGGCAAAACGGCCTATTTCAATAGCCTGTTCGTCAGCACCGCCAGCAATCAGGTGGCGCCGCCCGTCTTAAATCCTTTAGGTGGCCGGTTGACCAACGGCCAGACCGTAATCATGACCACGACGACCCCCGGAGCTTCGATTCGCTACACCACGGACGGCACCCTTCCGAGTTCGACGATGGGAACCATTTACCGCGGGCCAGTGCCATTCAGCCTCGTCAAACCCATGACGCTCAACGCGATTGCGTACAAAGCCGATATGGCCGACAGCCCCATCTCCAGTGGCCTATATCTTCCGGCGTCGCCCATGGTGGTAGGAAACAACCTCGACGAAGTGGTTGACTGGGACCAATCATGGCCATTCGTTGACGTGTTCAAAAGGGCCCGCCCCTGGGCTACGTATAATGACAATGATCATTATTGGGATGTGTGGGATACGGGATTCGGCCCCATGATTCCAGTGGATAGTAACGGGTGGCCGACCCAGGTTCCATTCGCGGTCAATGGCACAAATCAGATTGTTCATACCATCCTCAGCACGCTTAATGAGCCTGGAACGTACAATTTCATTTATGAAGGAAGCGGCGAGTTGCATTTAAGAGTAATCTCCGGATCTCAGGTCGAGGCGTACCTTACGGCTACGGGGGGCGTCCAGACCTTTTCCTTCACCACCACCACCAACGCCGCAGCCTGGATCGAAATCCACCGTTCGGCGACCAATGATTACCTGAGAAATTTCCACCTCGTGTTGACCAATTTCCTGAGCACGTACCAGACCCAACCATTCCATCCGCTCTTTCTCCAGCGGCTGCAGCCGTTCAAATGCGTGCGCTTCATCCAATGGGCCAGAACGGATGATCAGTGGGACCTGACGACCACCAACGCGCTAACCACGTGGACCAATCGCACCACGCCCAGTTACTACACTCAATCCGCAGCCGGCGGTGTCGCCCTCGAGTACATGGTTCAGCTCTGCAACACCCTTCAGGCGGACGCTTGGATTTGCATTCCGCACGCCGCGGATGACGATTATATTCGGCAGGCCGCCCGGTTGCTGCGCGACAGCTTGAGTCCGAATTTGCGCATCTACGTGGAATACTCGAATGAAACGTGGAACGGGGGTTACACGCAGAGGTACTACGTTGAAGCCATGGGCGTAAGCCTCAACCTGGATTCGAATCCTTTCGGCGCCGCGCAGAAATATGTGGCGCGGCGCTCAGGCCAAATTTGGAACATCTTCCAGCAAGTCTTTGGTAGCGCCGCGGGCTCTCGCCTGGTCAAAGTGATGGCCACGGCGTGGGTCAGCGTCACCGACATGCGCGTCTCCGCTTTGCTCGACACCAATATTAACGTGAGCGGCGTTTTGCCGGATGCGCTCGCCATCGCGCCCTACTTTGGCAAGGGTTTTACGCTATCCGACCTGCCGCCGAATGCACCCTATCCAACGGTGGACGACATTCTCACCAACCTGTCCGTCCAGTCGATTGCCGAGCAGCAACTCCAGGTGGGCTTTCAAAAGAACCGTGCCGACGCCCAGGGCTGGCGGCTGGTCTGTTACGAGGGCGGCCAGACGTTTGTAGGCATCCAGGAAGCCCAGAACGATACGAACCTGACCGCCATCCTGACCGCCGCCAATCGGGACCCCCGCATGTTCACGCTCTACACCCAGTATCTCGACATGCTCAAGGCGCAGGGCGTAGATCTGTTCAATAACCTTTCCTACTGTGGCAACTGGGGTAAATATGGTAACTGGGGCGCTCTCGAATACCTGGACCAGCCCACCAATAGTGCTCCGAAATACGCGGCGCTGGTTGAATGGATCGCCGCCCATCCGGTTCCCGCAGCTCCAATTATTTTAACTCCAGCAATCACCACCAACGGGGCCGTCAGTTTTGTCTTCACCAACAATCATGATGCGTCCTTTACGGTCCTGACCACCACCAACCTGGCGTTTCCCCTGGCCGACTGGACGGTGCTGGGCGCTCCCGCTGAAACCGCGCCCGGCACATATCAAATCACCTCCTCACTCACGACAAATGAAAGTCGGCGATTCTACGGGGTTCGCTCGCCGTAAAGGCCGGGTGGAGATTCCCAAGCCGCCCGGCGAAAAGTCAATATTCAAATGAGACGGAAACCGCAAAGTGTAGTGCTGATCCTCTGCGCGTCCTTGCTCTCCGAATTGCCGGCCATGGCGGCCGACAATGCCTACGACAATGCCGCAGACGCTGCCTATAGTCAGGGATGGTTCTTCGGCAGCAATGGCGGCCACGGCTTCGGACCCTGGGGTTTTGCGGCAAACGGGGACTACAGCCAATTTACCATCGCCAGTTCTCCCGGGATTGACGTCAGCAATAAATCTTGGGCGCTTACTGTGCTCACGACATCGTACCTAGGCGCCTATCGCACTTTCGCGGGCGGGAACCTCAGCCCGGGACAGGTCCTGCGTTTTTCGTGGACCTCTCCGGGGACCAATGCTTGGGACTCGAACATCCTGCTGGAGGACTCAGTCGGCAACCGGCTTGTTTTCTTATCTTGGACTAGCGGCAGCTTCAACCTTTCAACCAACAATGTCTGGGCCACCTCGACTGCCGCTCCGTGGGCAACCAGTGGTTCGAGCGCTACGGCTTCTTTCAGCCTAACGGACGATGGCAACATGGTCATCAAGATAGCATCCGGGACCAATTCGGTTGTCTTTGACGGGGTTCCGATTACGAATGGCATCAGCGCGGTGGTGCTGTGTACTTCCGGACCCATTGACACCAACCTTCCTGGAAAGGTCTCGTATTTTAACGAGCTGACCGTTGCTGACCAGGCGAGAATCCCCATGATGAATCCAGCCGGAGGCCCACTCACGAATGGCCAGTTGGTAAGCATCAGCACGGCGACACCCGGAGCCTCCATTCGCTATACGTTGGACGGAAGCGAGCCAAGCCCGACGAACGGCCTGGTTTATGGCGCACCGCTGCTCCTGAACCCGCGCTGGCCTATACGCGTCAACGCGCTCGCTTACAAGGCGGGCCTGGCGGACAGCCCAGTCGCAAGAACCACCTACACCCCCCCGCCCGCTCCTCCCCCCTTGGGGATGGCGGTGGGAAACAACCTCTCACAGGTGGATGACTGGGACATAGGATCGTGGCCGTTCGTTGATGTGTTCAAAAATGCCGGCCCCTGGATTACGTATAATGACAATGATCATTATTGGGATGTGTGGGATACGGGATTCGGCCCCATGATTCCAGTGGACACGAACGGATGGCCCACACAGGTGCCGTTCTCCGTCACCAATAGCGACACGCCTCAAATCGTGCATACAGCCATAGGTACGCTCACTGAGCCTGGAACATACAATTTCATCTACGAAGGAAGCGGCGATCTGCATGTATGGTTCGTACCCGGAGCCACTGGGGATGCATTGACCAATGGACACGCATATCTTACCGCAACCGGTGGTGTGCAATCCTTTTCCTTCACGACGACGAATCGCACCTCGGCCCTTGTCGAAATCCACCGTTCGGCGGCCAATGATTACCTGAGAAACTTCCACCTCGTGCTGACCAATTTCCTGAGCACGTATCAGACACAACCATTCCATCCGCTCTTTCTCCAGCGTTTGCAGCCGTTCCAATGCGTGCGGTTCATCGAGTGGGCCAGAGCGGATGAGCAGTGGGACCTGACGACAACCAACGCGCGGACCTCGTGGACCAATCGCACCACTCCCAGTTACTACACTCAAGCCGCAGACGCCGGTGTCGCCCTCGAGTACATGGTCCAACTCTGCAATACCCTTCAAAGAGACGCCTGGATTTGCATTCCGCACGCAGCGGATGACGATTATATTCGGCAAGCCGCCCGTTTGCTGCGTGACAACTTGAGTCCGAATTTGCGCATCTACGTGGAATACTCGAATGAAACGTGGAACTTTTCTTTCACGCAAGAGCAATACGTTCAAGCCATGGGGGTGAGCCTCAACCTGGATCCGGCTCCGTACACCGCGGGACAAATGTTCGTCGCCATGCGTTGCGCCCAAATCTGGGACATTTTCCAGCAGGTTTTTGGGAGTGCCTCCCGTTCTCGCCTGGTGAAGGTGATGGCCACCTGGTGCGGGTCGCCCTGGACTACGCAGACTCGGCTGGCAGCCATGCTCGATACCAATCTCAATCCCACGGGCGTTCTGCCTGACGCACTGGCCATAGCGCCCTATTTTGGGACCATGTTTACACCGTCCGACCTGCCGCCCAATGCGCCGTATCCGACCGTGGACGACATTCTCACGAACCTGTCGGTGCAGGGGATAGCGGATCAGAAAGCCCAGGTCATCGCCCAAAAAGCTATCGCGGATGCGTACGCGTTGCCGCTCATCTGCTACGAGGGCGGGCAGATATTCGTGGGAATTTATGGCGCTGAAAACGACACCAACCTCACTGCTATTGTGACTGCCGCCAACCGGGACCCCCGCATGTTCGACCGTTACACTGAATACCTGAACATGCTCAAGGCGCAGGGGGTGGCTCTGGTTAACAATTTGGCCTACTGCGGCAACTGGAGTAAATATGGGTGCTGGGGCGCACTCGAATACCAGGACCAGCCCACAAACAGCGCTCCGAAATACGAGGCGCTGGTTGAATGGATCGCCGCCCATCCGGTTCCCGCATTTCCAATTATGTTAACCCCAGCCGTCACCACCAACGGAGCCGCCGGCTTTGTCTTCACCAACAATCATGATGCGTCCTTTACGGTCCTGACCACCACCAACCTGGCGTTTCCCCTGGCGGACTGGACGGTGCTGGGCGCTCCCGCTGAAACCGCCCCCGGCACGTATCAACTCACCCCTTCAATCACGACGAATGAAAGTCAGCGATTCTACGGGGTTCGCTCGCCGTAAAGGCCGGGTGGAGATTCCCAAGCCGCCCGGCGAAAAGTCAGTATTCAGCATCATGCGCTCACGTTGCCTGTTAGTTGCCGGGCCGTGAGCGGCGGGCGTAAGCGGTAAAGCAGGGTCCTCCTGTTCCGGCGGGACGGGCGTGATAGGATGGAGGGTTGGCTGGACGCTGAAGCAGATTCAGGCCGCCTGCGGGAGCTGCGAGGGACGAGCCGCCTTCCA
>Ga0187861_10000690_pt1 | contig 38410 bp, 35 predicted proteins | sample June2016WEW_10_1_3_FD_132986 | JGI IMG/M metagenome (GOLD analysis project Ga0187861, IMG submission 132986) | Peatland microbial communities from SPRUCE experiment site at the Marcell Experimental Forest, Minnesota, USA - June2016WEW_10_100 | ecosystem: Environmental > Terrestrial > Soil >...
CTTCTCAGCCGCGGCTAGTTGCGCACTGAGATCCTTGTTCTGTTTCTGGAGGTCGGCAGCTTGGGCGGCGGACTTCTTTCCCGCATCGGCCTCAGTTCGGGCCTTGTCCAAGTCAGCGCGGAGCTTCTTCACCTCAGCCGACTTCGCATCGGCTGAGTCTGCGGACTGCTTCTTTGCGGCTGCAATCTGGTTGTTGAGATCAGAGTTCTTCTTCTCCAGATCCGAGACTGCCTTGTGAGCCTTGTCCGCCTCGACACGGGCGCCGTCGGCTTCGGCTCGGAGCTTCTTCAATTCGGAGGACTCAGCAGGCGCGGCGGCTTTGGCGGCGGCGGCCTTCTTCTCGGCAGCGGCGAGTTGATCCTTCAGATCCTTGTTCTCGCGTGCGAGTTTATCGACTTGCGAACTGGATTTCGTGGCGCGCTTGGCTTCTGTCAGGTCGGACTTAAGTTGGTTGTTTTCCGTTTGAAGCTTGTCAACCTGTGCGCGGAGCTTGGCTGATTCATCATTCATCACCGCTTTCACAACAGGCGCGGGCGGAAGCGGGGAGGGTTGCTCCGTTGGGGTCGCTACCGCTGGCGACATGATCGAAGGCGGCTCCGCGGCAGGAGCTGGTAATGGTTCGGGGAGCTTGGTTTTGATTGCATCGAAATGGGTCTGGCAGTCCTTGAGGCGGTATTCGACCATCTGGGCATTCCAATCGGGCGAATCGGTCCGAATGGCGTGCAAGATGTCCAGCGCAGCATGATACTTGTTATAGGCAGTCGAGAGATCCGATTTCTCCTCGGCAGCCTGACCTTGCTGGATCAAGACAAAAGCGTCTGAATAGCGGTCGCCTGGATCAGCGGCCGAAACACACTTTGGCAGCACCGCAGAAAACAGACATGAAGCGAGCGCGAAAAATACTACAAGACGGTTCTTCATCAGTAAGCCTCCTTGGGACAACCGTATAGCGACATTGGGGCTGTTTTGCAACAATTTCGTTATGGTCGGTCAGAGGGGGGTGGAGTTGTCTTGTCCAGCACCATGGTTCCGCTGGCGACGGACGGCGCCAAAACGTCCGCAATGGACCTGTCTAATGATGGTGTCCACCTGGCCCATGGGCGTGGCCATGTGTCAACTCATCTTCCGTCGCATCACGTACTTCCGCAATTTCGACATCAAACGTCAGATCCATCCCAGCAAGCGGATGATTCCCGTCGAGGGTGACGTGTGTTTCGGTGACGTTGGCGACCGTAACCACCGGCGAATGGGAATCTTGCCCGGCGCGGAACCGATCGCCCGCCTTAATACCACGAGTGGGCATTTTTTCCAAGGGCACCTCGACGACATTGCCGGGATCCTTTTCACCATAGCCGTCCTTGGCCTTGACGATTACGTGCTTCTTTTCGCCGACTTTCATGCCGCGCAGTTCGGTTTCGAGCCCGGGGATGATCTGCCCGACGCCTTCGAGGAACGTCAGCGGTTCGCCACCCGCCGAAGAGTCCAGGGTCTTGCCGGATGCATCGGTCAAAAGGTAATGGAAGGAAATGACTTTTTTGCTCACTCGCGAACCTTTCTGTAGTTTGGTTTGCGGGGCACCGTACGACGAATTACCGCATTTGTCGAAGAAGAAAACGAGGAACTGACGCTGGAGGTGAAACCGGGACGGCAGCGCACGCTTGTCGGGAAGGCCTCGCGCCGCTAGCATGGCCCGCCGATGAATCGACCCGACGGAGAGCGCTGCAGACAATTCAGCAAGATCGCCGCCGCGACCCTGCTTGTTGGCTCGCTGGTTGTTCTGGCTGTCGTTGTTGTCTGCAACGTCTGGATCATCACGGCGACAAAGTCGCGGGTCTTTTACGAAATCAATTCCGTCCCGTTTAACAATGATGGGTTGGTGCTGGCGACAGGAAAGTTGATCGAGAAGGGCAGGGTGAACCAGCATTTTCTATTTCGCGTCGACGCGGCGGCGGCGTTGTATCATGCGGGCAGGGTGAAGCGATTAATCCTCAGTGGCGACAAGAGACACGATGAGCCGATGGAGATGAAGCGCGCGTTGCTGCAGCGCGGGGTCCCGGAGTCGGCGCTGGTCCTCGACAACTTCGGGTTGCGGACGCTCGACTCGGTGGTGCGGGCGCGGGACGTCTTCAAGTGTGGGAAACTCACGGTGATCTCGGAACGCTTTCACGATTTTCGCGCGTTGTTTCTCAGCCGGTATTATGGTGTCGATGCAGTGGCGTATGCGCCGGAAGAGTTATCGTTCCGTTGGATGGTGCGCCCGATGGCGCGCGAGTGTCTGGCCCGCGTGAAAGCGGTGCTGGATCTCTATGTGTTGAAGACCAAGCCAGTTGTTGATGCGAACTAGGCCGATACCTGGCCGAGCAGCCGCACTTCGTGCTGGGGGAACGGGATCTCGATGCCGCGAACGCGGAACTGTTCGATGATGGCCTGGTAGATTTCCAGTTGCGCCACAACGTAGTCGGGGACCGAAACCCACGGGCTGATGCCGAGCGTGATCGACGAGTCGCCGAGGGATTCGATGCCGACGACGGGTTCCGGGTCTTTCAGCACGCGCGGGTTGGCCCTGAGGATTTCATGAACGGTGGCCAGCGCGCGGTTGAGGTCGGCGCTGTAGGCGATGCTGACTCTCAGGTCAAGTTGGCGCGTGGCGCCATAGTTATGAAGGATTTCGCCGACGATCTTGCGGTTGGGGATGACGACGCGAGATCGGTCGCTGTGCAGCAAGGTCGTGGCGAACAGTTCGATGTCGGTGACTTGGCCGTTCACGTTCAGCAATTCAATGTATTCCCCGACCCGAAATGGCTTCGTGAAGATGATGGTCAAGCCCGCGAAGATGTTGCCCAGCACACCTTGGGCCGCCAGACCGATACCGACGCCGGCCACGCCAATTCCCGCGACGAGGGGCGTGATTGGCACGCCAAACTTGTCGAGCGCCAGCACGACAGCGAAGCCGAACACAATCAACCGTACGACACGCACCATCAGGACGCGGACCGGCGGTTCGAGAGCGTGTTTGACCAGCCACCCATCGCTCAAGCGCCCGACCCACCGGGCGACCAGTGCGCCGACGATGAGGATAATGAACGCGCCGACAATCTGAAAGCCGTAGGTGATAAAAAAAGTAACGACGGTAGTTTGCCACTGTTCCAACTGCATGGGGCTCTTATCGGCGACTGTCCAAACGTTGTCAATTCTCAACTGGGACCGGCTCGGCAGATCTCCCGGCGATGGGCGACGACGGGCGGCGGGCGAGCCGACGGTTGAACCACGCGTGGAGCGACTCCATGTACGTGTAGAACGCCGGCGTGAGGTACAGCGTGACAAGTTGCGAGAACATCAATCCGCCGACGACGGCCAGACCCAACGGCCGGCGCGCTTCGCCACCGGCGCCGTAGCCGAGCGCGATGGGCAGCGTGCCCATCAACGCGGCCATCGTGGTCATCATGATCGGACGGAAGCGGATGAGGCAACCGTCGAAGATGGCGTCCTGCGGCGACTTACCCCCGCGCTGCGCTTCGAGGGCGAAGTCGATCATCATGATCGCGTTCTTCTTCACAAGGCCGATGAGCATGATGATGCCGAGGATGATGTAGATCACCATCACGGTCATGATCAACAGCAGTCCCATGCCGCCCATGGATTGAGAAAACGCCTGCGCCGTGCCTTGAAACTGCGTGCTGACAGTATTCAGCAACGTCGTGCGCGACGCATGGTGGACATGCTCGCTCGAGAACCTTCGGCAGCAGCGGCAAGCGTCACCAGCAGTGGTCGGCTGTTGCTGGTCATTTTATCACCGGCACCGGCGACTGCTTCTTGCTGGCAAACAGCCGGGAGATCAGGACAAAGAACAATGGGATGAAAATCAGGTCAATGAACGTGGCGGAGAGCATCCCACCGGTGACGGCGGTGCCAATGGCATTCATCGCGCCGGCCCCGGCGCCGGTGGCGAGGGCCAGTGGCAATGTGCCGAAGAAAAAGGCCAGCGACGTCATGATGACGGGGCGGAACCGGATTTTTACGGCCGCAAGCGTCGCCTCGGTCAGCCCCATACCTTGCCGCATCTGTTCTTTGATGAACTGGATGATCAGGATGGCGTTCTTGGTCGAAAGCCCCATGGTCGTGAGGAAGCCGATCTGGAAATAGACATCGTTGTGCAGGTGGCGCAACGAGGTCGCGACGATGGCACCGAACACTCCGAGCGGCAGCATCAGCAGGTTCACAAACGGGATGGTCCAGCTTTCGTACAGCGCCGCCACGCACAAGAAGATTACCAGAATTGAAAAGGCGTAGAGAATCGGCCCTTGGGCCGTCGCCATCCGTTCCTGATAGGAAAGCCCGTTCCAGTCAAAACCGATTCCTTGCGGGAGCTTCGAAACAATCTCTTCCATGGCCTGCATGGCCTCGCCCGAACTGCGACCCGGTGCAGGCTCGCCCCAGATGTTCATGGATGGGAGTCCATTGAAACGTTCGAGACGCGGGGAACCGGTCGTCCAGCGGGTCGAGGCAAATGCGGTGAACGGCACCATCTTGCCGGCGGGGTTGCGCACGTAGAGCCTTTCCAAGTCGCTCGGTAACATGCGATAGGGGGCGTCCGCTTGGGCGTACACGCGCTTGACGCGGCCGGCCAGAATGAAGTCGTTGACATACGCGCTGCCGAACGCCGCACTGATAGTGTCGTGGATCGAGGTGATCGGCACGCCAAGCGCACCGGCCTTTTCCCAGTCCACGTCAATCCGGTATTGCGGCACGTCCTCCATGCCGTTGGGACGAACCTTGGTCAACCTCGGGTCTTGGGCCGCCATGCCGAGGAGTTGGTTGCGGGCGTTCATGAGCGCGGTGTGACCGAGGCCGCCGCGATCCACCAGCTGAAAATCCACGCCGCGAGCGTTGCCCAGTTCCATGACAGCAGGCGGTGGGAATGTGAAGACAAGGGCATTTCGGACCTTGGACAGCGCCATCATGGCGCGTGCGGCAACTGCTTGTGCCCGCAATTCTGGCCGGCCGCGCAGTTTCCAATCTTTCAACTTGGCGAATACCATGCCGTTGTTCTGCGCCCGCCCCGACCAACCCATACCGGCAATCGTGAAACAAGATTCCACGGCATCTTTCTCGTGCTCCATAAAATACTGCCGCACCTGAGTGGCCACCGCCTGCGTCTGCTCTATGGTGGTGCCCACAGGCAGGAGGATCTGGGACAGTAGCATTCCTTGATCCTCATCCGGTAGGTACGCCGTCGGCAACCGCAGGAACAGAAAACCAATCACCACAACAATCAAGACATAGGCAAACAAATAACGCGTTTTCTTGGCCAGCGAGTGGCCGACCAAGCCCACATACCGGTCCCTGACCCAGAAAAAGATCCGGTCAAACCACAGCAAGAACGGGCGCAGGAAGAAGATTGCGCTCTCCGCCGGCTCGTGGCCCTTTGGCACCGGTTTGAGCAGCGCGGCACAGAGCACCGGCGTCAGAATCAAGGCCACCGCCACCGACAAAAGCATGGCGGCGATGATGGTGATGGAGAATTGCCGGTAAATGATGCCGGTCGAACCGGGAAAAAATGCCATCGGGCCGAACACCGCCGAGAGCACCAGCCCGATGCCGATCAGGGCGCTGGTGATCTGTCCCATGGATTTGATCGTGGCCTCGCGCGGCGAAAGACCTTCTTCGGCCATGATGCGCTCGACGTTTTCCACAACAACGATGGCGTCGTCCACCAGCAACCCGATGGCCAATACCACTGCAAACATCGTCAGCATGTTAATCGAAAATCCAAATGCCGCCAGCGCCGCGAATGTTCCGAGCAACACGACCGGCACCGCGATGGTCGGAATTAACGTGGCGCGAAGGTTGCCCATGAACAGCCACATCACCAGAAACACCAATACAACCGCCTCGAACAGAGTCTTCACCACCTCATGGATGGCCACCCGCACAAACGGCGTGGTGTCGTACGGATAAATCACCTTCATCCCATGCGGGAAATACCGGCTCATCTCGGCCATCTTTTTCTTAACGGCATCAGCCGTCGCCAATGCATTGGCCCCCGGCTCTTGCCGGATAGCGAGCCCGGCGGCCGGCTTGCCATTGTAACGCCGCTCCATGTCGTAGAACTCCGCCCCAAGTTCCACGCGCCCGATATCCTTGACGCGCACAAACGAGCCGTCTGGATTGGTACGCAACGGAATGTTAGAAAACTCTGTCGGGGTCTTCAGCAGGTTCTGAACGATGATGGAGGCGTTAAGACGCTGGCCGTTCACCGCCGGTACACCGCCGAATTGCCCGGCCGACACTTCCACGTTGTAGGCTTTCAATGCCGCAATCACATCATCAATCGTCATGTGGTAATCGGTCAGCTTGTCGGGATTCAGCCAAACCCGCATGGCGTACTGCGCGCCAAACTCCACGACCTCACCGACGCCGGGGACGCGCGCGAGAACCTTCTCGATGTTGGAATAGGCGTAGTCCTGCAGGTCGTTCGCGTCCATGCTACTGTCTTCAGAAATCAGGCTGACGATGATCAGATAGTTCCGCGTGGATTTGCTGACCGTGACGCCGGATCGCTGGACCACGTCCGGCAGACTGGCCATGGCAAGTTGTAGCTTGTTCTGCACCTTCGCCCACGCCAAGTTGGGATCCGTGCCTGGCTTGAAGGTCAGTTCGATGCGCGAACCACCGGCGGAATCGCTCGTGCTGGAGAGATACAGCATGTCGTCCAGGCCGGTCATCTTCGATTCGATGATCTGAGTCACGCTGTTTTCCACCGTCTCCGCTGACGCACCCGGATACAAAGAGTCGATGGCGATAGACGGCGGTGCAATGGGCGGATACTGAGATATCGGCAGGTTGTAAATCGCCAAGCAACCCAGCACCATCAAGATAATGGCGATAACCCACGCGAATACCGGCCGGTCTAGGAAGAATCTCGATAGCATCGAAGGTCTGTGTTAGCGCGCTGGCGTGGACGCATCCGCCGGTTTGTTTGCGGCTTCATATGGAACCGTTTTCACCGCAGCGCCGGGTCGGGCTTTCTGCAGTCCTTCGACCATCACCCGGTCGCCGATCGTGAGACCGGAAGTAACGAGCCATTTGTCGCCAATCGCCCGGTCGAGCGTGAGCATCCGCAGCTCCACCGTGCCGGCAGCATTGACAATCATCACCATCGGATTTCCCATCGGATCGCGCATCACGGCCTGTTGGGGAATGAGGATGGCCTGTTCGTTGACACCCTCTTTCACCGCTGTCCGCACAAACATTCCCGGCAGCAGCACGCCATTCGGATTCGGGAAGACCATCCGCAAAATCACTGTTGCCGTGGACGGATCCACCGAGACGTCGCGGAACTGGAGCGTCCCTTCCGATGGATACTTCGTGCCGTCTTCGAGGATAAGTTGCACGGCGTTCTGGTTGTTCCCGTCGCGGGTCAACCGTCCGTCTGCCAATCGCCCCTGCAACCGCAGCAGGTCGGCGGTGGATTGCGGCACATCCACGTAAATCGGATCCAATTGCTGAATGGTGGCGACCGGCACTGGCTGATAGGCCGTCACGATGGCGCCGTCCGTCACGCTCGATTTGCCGATCCGACCCGAAATCGGTGCCGTGATTCTCGTGTACGCCAAGTTGATGCGAGCCATTTCGAATTCTGCTTCGGCCTGTTTTAGAGCGGCATCTGCATCATCGAAGTCCTGCTGACTGACCGCCTTACCCGCGAGCAACTCCTCGGCACGTTTGGCCCGTGACCGCAGCGCCGTCAGGTTGGCCTTGGCCTTGTCGAGCTCCGCTTGGAAGGGTGCGGGATCAATCTGATAAAGCGCTTGGCCGGCCTGCACATCGGCGCCTTCAGTGAACAATCGGTTCTGGATCAGGCCGTTGACTTGCGGACGGATCTCCGCGATGAGGTGCGGCGCCGTGCGCCCCGGCAACTCGGTCGTCAGCACGACCGGCTGCGGCGCAATCGTCACCACCGCGACTTCCGGCGGTGGCACCACCGGCGGCGCCACCTTGCGCCCGCAACCGGCAAACAGCAACGCCCCCAGCATCCAGCCCCAAGCACCAACTAATCTCCAATCGCCCCATTGCGGACTTCGCACGTTGAACATTGGTGCTTGTTTGCGATTGGATGCTCGGTCATTTGAATTCTTCATTTCTTCTGCATTCCATTCAACCAGATGTCGGTCAACGTTTCGCTGACCTGTTTGATGTCGAATTTATGATGGCGGTGCGCGCCAAACAGTTCTTGGATGAGGAAGTAATTGAACACCATGCCGAGAAACCCGCGCGCCGACAACATCGGGTCCACAGGACGATACGCGCCCTCGCGAATGCGCCGCCGGACGTACCTCGCCAACACCTCGAAATACTCCGCAATGTAGGTTTGGAAAAATCGCTCCGACAGCCCATGCTCTTCGAGACCGCTGAACAACAGCAGCCGGGTCAGCGTCGAGTCCTTCGTGTTCCGTTCCAGAAGGTCCTGGGTAATCGCTGCGAACTTCTTCCGTTCGTCCATCTCCGCCGCGAGTTGACTCGCCAGCAACTGGCGTCCCGAGAGCGCCCGGGTTTTCTCATCGATGACCGCCCAGTACAACTCCCGCTTGCTGGGAAAGAGTCGAAAGAGAATCGTCTCTTCCACGCCGACGCGCTCGGCAATCTCCCGCGTGGTCGTCCCGTTGAATCCCTGCTTGGCGAATAACTTCGTCGCCGCCCGCAGGATTTGCGCGCGCCGCTCGGGGCTGGGGACTCTGGAAGTCTTGGTAGACATGTAAGTGAACGCTTACAAATATACGGGACGCCATCCACAATGTCAACAGACGAGTGGTTCGCGGGTTCGGCGTCCGCTAGTCCCGATGAACCGTGTCGGGAGCAAACGCCGGCAGACACACCGCAATGTATTCCGCGCCATCTGCCCCGGGCGTGCTGTATCGGACCCATTCGCCTTTGCGGGCGATGACCGCCTGGCCCGCGCGCACGTCGAGCGAGCCGCCTGGGTGCGTCACCCGCAGCAGGCCCTTCAATACGTATGTGTACTCGTCGAACTCAGGCGTTTGTCCGGGTTCAACCCAGCCTGACGGACTCCGCATGTGCGCGATGCTGACCGCGCCGGTGCGTGTGTTCACGCGTCCGACGACTTCGTCGATGAGTTTCGGTTTGTTGCCCGCCGCGGTGATGCGGGTCGGTTTTTCGATGAGGGTAGGCATCACGTCCTTTCCGGGAGATTGCCGCAAGGCGCCGCCACGTCAGACGACTCCTTGATCGAGCATGGCCTCGGCGACTTTGCGGAAACCGGCGATGTTGGCGCCGTCAACGTAGTTGATGAACCCGTCGTGTTGCCCGTAGCGGACGCACTGGTTGTGGATGGCTTTCATGATGTCGCTGAGGCGTTTGTCCACTTCTTCGCTGGACCACTGCAACCGCAGGCTGTTCTGCGACATTTCGAGGCCGCTGACCGAGACGCCGCCGGCGTTGGCGGCTTTGCCGGGTCCGAACAGAATCTTGTGACCGAGGAACAAATCCACCGCCTCGGACGTGCTCGGCATGTTGGCGCCTTCCGCGACGCAGATGCAGCCGTTGCGCACCAGCTTCTCCGCGTCCCGGGCGCCGATTTCGTTCTGGGTCGCGCACGGCAACGCCACGTCACACTTCATGCCCCAGGGTCGTTGCTTCTCGAAGTACTGCCAGTGGAACTGCTTGGCAAACTCCCGGATGCGTCCGCGGCGGACGTTTTTCAGCTCCTTCAGGAACGCCAGCTTCTCGGCATCGAATCCCCGTGCATCATAGGCGAAGCCGTCCGAATCGGAGACCGTGACGACCTTGGCGCCCATGACCAGCGCCTTTTCGATGGCGAATTGCGCGACGTTGCCCGAACCGGAGATCACCACCGTCTTGCCGGTGACCGAGTTGCTTCGCGTGCGCATCATTTCCTCGACGAAATACAACAGCCCGTAACCCGTGGCCTCCTCTCGGATCCGGCTGCCGCTCCAGTTGATGCCCTTGCCCGTGAGAACTCCGGTGAATTCGTTCCGCAACTTCTTGTACTGGCCGAACAAGTAACCGATCTCGCGCCCGCCGACCCCGATATCACCCGCCGGCACGTCGGTGTCCGGCCCGATGTGGCGCGACAATTCCATCATGAAATTCTGACAGAACCACATCACTTCCTCGTCCGTCTTTCCCTTCGGATCGAAGTCCGAACCGCCCTTGCCACCGCCCATCGGCAGCGTCGTCAGCGCGTTCTTGAACACCTGCTCGAACGCCAGAAACTTCAGCGTCCCCAGCGTGACCGACGGATGAAATCGCAGTCCGCCCTTGTACGGGCCGATCGCGCTGTTCATTTGCACGCGATAACCACGGTTGACCTGCACCTCCCCGTTGTGGTCCACCCACGTCACCCGAAAGGTGACCACGCGCTCGGGCTCAACAATCCGCTCCATGATTTTCGCTTTGCGGTACTTGGGGTACTTCTCGATAAACGGCCACACCGACTTTGCCACTTCGGTCACGGCCTGATGAAATTCCGTCTCGGCAGGATACCGCGCCTTGAGCCCGGCCAGAAATCCCGCCATCTCGTTTGTCATTGCTCAATCCTCCTGATGAGTACCGTGCCGACACTTCGGCGTCGGCCAATCCACCCGCACCACACGGGTTCACCGCCATGCTAGGATGCTCGTCCGGGCCAAGACAACACAAAAAGGGCAGGGGCCCGCGGCGACTATGAGGACTATTGCTGGGTACACTCTTGGTACGAACACGGAGTCGCTGTAAAGCGAAACCTCCGACCCGTCAATCGGGTTCATTCCGGGTTCGTTCGTGCCAAAAATCACCCTTCCGGGGCTGTTTCTCAGCATTTATTCCCAGTTTTTTGCCTCTTTTTGTGAAACGAACCCAACTCACATTTTTACATAACGCATTCATGTCTAATTAGATAGGCATTTTTCAGTTGGGTTCGTTTGGTAAAAACACCCCTTTTTTGGAAAGTCCCGTGCCAACGCACATCCGCCAAGAGCGGCGTGGAACACGCCACGCGCGTCGAACCGACCGACCTCACCTCAACGTTCTTCTATTTCAAAGAACCGGGCCGATCATACCACAATCGCACCACCCCGTCGAGTTCGAACGCCGAAAACCACGCCGCCGAATCCCGCGCCAACTATCGCGCGAAACGCTGACCGACAAGACTGTCTTAACTTGGCATCTCTTGAGCGTTGAGCTGTTCAAGAGGTTGGCGGGATTGTCTTTGAGTTTCTGCGGCGGGTCGGAAGCACCTGCTCCCCAAGCTGCTCAGTGCCGCTGCTCAGACTGGAGAATACTTGGACGCGATCCTCTCGGTTGAAGCCGAGTGTATGCGAATTGCGCCCGTCGAAGATTCTCCGCATCTTGCCGGTAAGCACGTACAGTTGTCATCGCCAGCACATAGTGTCCGTTGAAAAGGGATTGCAGGCGGAGCCGAAAGCGTCGCCTCTGCAGCCGTAGCAGAAGCCAAGGTATTGGCATTGAGAACATTTCCCCGCAAGGTACTTTTTCGGTTCTCGGAGCCTTCTGATAGTTTCTGAGTTAAGGATCTCGGCCAGAGATGATTGTCTGACGTTACCAATGGGAATCGGCAGACCGGCGCAAGGCTGAACCGTGCCACCGAGGCAAACGTAACAACCGCAGTATAACCTGTCGCATCTCGAACCGGGAATTGGAGGAACCGGTATCCAATCGAAGCCGTACCGTTCTCTATCGACTTGCAGGAGTTGCTGGAACAGACACTTAATCTCTTCTTTGGAGAGTAAGAGAGTATCTGCATTTTGAATGGCGCGACCCTCAATGTGAACGAGTTCAAAATAGGGGTAGATACGGCGGTCGCGTGCCCAACGCCACATCTCTTGTATGTCGAGCACATTCATCCGCGTGATGACCGTCTCCAAACCGAGCCGTTTCTCTTCAGCAAGCGGCGTTGCCAGCAGGTTTTTGAGGGCCGCTTCCATCAGTTCGTGAGCGTGCTTGTGGCCTGATAAGGTATCAGTCACCTCCGGTTTGGAAAGGGAGTTCAGCTTCGTGATGACAGTCACGTGATTTGCCGCTAAGTGTTCGGCAACGGCGGCGCTGATGCGTGTGCCGTTCGTAAAGACGGCCACATCAAGGTCGAATCCACGGACGAGATCAACAACTCTGAAGAAGCGTTCGAGGTCGAGCATCGGTTCTCCCCCGCCGGTAAGCACGACCGAACGTGTTCCTAGGGCCTTCGCTTGGAGAACAACTGACTTGATCTCCGCATCGGTGAGCGGATGCGGACATCCAGTTGTGTGGTTGGAGGAAGAATAGCAGTAAAGGCACTTGATGTTGCAGGCACCGGTACCGATCTCAATGTTGATGCGCAGTAGTCTGCCCGACACCCGCGTTTGTTCAACGAGGTCTCTGCTGTAATGGATTCCAACAAGGCCCGGTGGCTCAGAGAATCGCTTCTTTCGCGCCACGGACGGTTGTTCGTGAAGCACCGTTGCGGACATCATTTACCCCACTTTCCTATCTGCGTTCGGGTCGAAATACGCCCCCATATACGCATCTTGGTCGGCCAGCTTCTTCTTGTACTCGTGTGCATAAAAACATGCGCACACTTCGTCGGCACGCAGCAGGCCAACCTCGGTGAACTCAAGTCGCCTTCCACTCTGAGTTAGGTACCCTTGGCCTTGCAGGTTCTCTATCTCATCCTGCAAATAGTCCGGCAGACCGTTCACGAATTGGTCGATGTCCGCTCCATCGCTGTAGCGCAATGCGAGTATCATACGCCGTACTGCCTTCTCAGCAGGCGTCAGTCGGTGGCCATATTTTGCGGGACGCCTGCCAGATGTAACCCACGTTTCGTATTCCTTTGCATCTCTGGTGTTGAACAGAACCGTATCGCCAACGTAAGAGTAAGCTGAGAGGCCTAGGCCCAAGTACTGACCGCCACGGGCCTTATCGTGTTGGTGACGATACAGGAACTGCCCTGAGCGAATAAAACAACTTGGGCTGCATTGAACAAAGCCATTCCGAAGTAGGTAGTTTCTAGCCTCAACATACATCTCGTCGCACTCTGTCTCGGTAGGGAATGCCGCCGGCGGCAAACTGGCGACGTGAGTCCCCTCCTTGATCCGCAGGTGATACAAGGTAAGAGACGATACGCCTAGCTCAACTGCCCGACGCACGGTGTCCATCCAAATCACGAGATTCTGGTGGGGAAGGCCGAAGATGATGTCGAAGTTCACGTTCTTGATCTTCGCGGCCCGCGCCAGAGCGCATGCCCGTTCAACATCTTGCGGGCTGTGCTGCCGATTGCACGCTCCGAGGATCTCTGGATCAAAGCACTGAGCGCCGATACTCAGCCGGTTGCATCCCGCAGCCACGAGAGCGCCGATTCTTTGTTCGTCAATCGTGTCCGGTGTGGATTCCCATGTCATCTCGGCGTCGGCGCTCACCTTGAACTTCGTGTTGAGCATCTGCACAACGTCGCCAATTTGCTGTGGAGACAAAAACGTCGGCGTACCACCACCGCAGTGAATCGAAGCAATCACAGTTCCATCGCCGGCCATCCGTGCAACTGCCAACTCAGCTTCCTTTTCAAGTGTGAGTAGATAATCGGTCACCACCTTCTCTTCGTGAGGAACGTATCGGGCATAGTGGCAGAACGTACAGATGGTTCGGCAGAATGGAATATGAACATAAAGACCAAATGCGGGTGGCTCACCGTTTGTCCCTGCACTCTCTGCCTGCGTCTCGGCATCGTTCCATTCTGGGATGCATTTTGGCGGTGGGTACTGGTAAACGAACTCGTATCGCCACTTGTCTCTGGGCAGGGCGGGCGTGCCGGATCGGTTTTCCCCGAGCAATGGGCCTCTCCCACTGTTCTGTTCACAAACACTCATGACACTATGAGTTTGGTGCACCACGACTCTGAGCCGCCTGTCGTGGTGTTGTTGTGCGCCTTCACGAATTCACCGCGTAAGAAGTACTCCCCATGGGGTAATGTTCTGGTTAGCGCAGTAGTGCCACGGACTCGCATGAACGCAGCGTCTTCTTCCGCAGCAGGTTGTTTGTCGACATCGAGAAACAGAGGCGGTATGGCGGCGAGATCAATTTCAGCTATTCTTAAGTCTTCAATAGGCACATATGAGGCACTTGGAGATGCGTAAATTCTCAAGCGAGAGACTCCGCTCTGTGCGTAGAAAATCAAATCGAGTGTGAGATTGTTGCTTGGCAAGCACTTCACGTCCGCTTCCAGCGGGCTGGCCACCTCGTGTAGATATTCTCGGAATACTTCCTGTCCAAATTCAATCTCGACTCCATCTTCAGTTTCGAACCCCCCGATTTCATGTTTTGAACCGTTAAGTTCGCGGTGAATCAGGAACCGGATACACCATGTTGGGCTGTCCCGATGCCCTCCGTAGAAGAAATGCGTATTGGGAATCCCGCCATGCCGCCAGACTGAGATCGCAGATGGCGCACTTGCATTAGGTTTGTTTTCAAGTGGGACATCGTCCTCCAGCCACCTTATGAATGTGTGAGTGGTAGCCCGCTTTTGATTCCTCTCGGTGTCTGTCATGACTAGTTTTTCGATCATCCGCTTGATACGCCAATTCGTGAAACACACAATGCAAGCCGGTACTTGCGATTGCCGTAATAGGCCGACAGCCTCTTGATATGCGTCGAATAACCTGTAACCTCGCGACCCCTCACGAAATGAGATCTGTCCGGGATTTGGGGTATAGACGAGAACATCGAGTTGATAATCATTAGCAAACCCACCCTTGCGCGGCTGTCCAGCCAGGAGCGTCAATCGTTTCCTGAGGTGATGCAACAAAGCGGACCAGGAGACGAGCCGGTTTCTGAGTGTCCTGTACACGATGAAGGTCACAAAACACCCCAAGACTGAAGCAAATGTGCCAAAAAATACAAACGGCAACCCGGGCGAAGAGAACAACTCGACTCTCAGATCCTTATTCAGCGTGTCATACAGGCAAAGGGATGTGCCGAGAGTGAGAGTTGTGATGAGCGCAGCGACGCTCAGTTCTCGCCAGTGCACCCGGCAGGTACTCATCACCCGCGAGACGCTTGAAGGAGATCTTCTGAAGAATCCTAACACTGCGAACGAGCCCATCATCAACCCCACAAAAATCGTCGTGGCAAACAGCAACAAAATAAAATAACGCTCGAATATCGGGGCCTTCCCGTGCCTCGTCTCGACCCTTGCAATCTCCGCCTTTACCAGCCAGTTCAAAACTCTGCTCTGACGGTGCAGAATCTCGCGGTCGCCGCCCACAACATACTCAGGAGCATTGCTAGCAACGTTATCAGGGATGAGCAGGGCCTGAAGATTCTCCAAGCGGTTAGTGAAGCTTGAATCGGCACTATGCCACGGTGAGTTTGGGTATAACCAGTTGGATACATAAAGTGAAAAGCCAAGCAAAAGCGAAATCGCTCCTACAGGCAGAGTCAGCCGGAGCGCGAGCTTGAGAAAATCACAGACCGTCTTGTATGATCGGTCGAGGAAGGGGTGCGTAGAAGTGGAGTTCATAGCTGTTCACTCCAATGCAAAAGCTTGTTCTCCGCCAAGAGTAATCCTTGATTCACGATGTAACCAAGCAACCCAGCGAGTAGAATGCTTGCGTACATATCTGGTATCTCGTAGGTCAAATTCGCGTTGTAAATCCGGTAGCCGAGTCCTTCGGTGCTGCCGAGGAACATCTCGGTCACGATCACGTAGATGAGGGCCGACGACAGACTCAGCCGCAGGCCAACGACAATCTGCGGCAATGCCTCGGGCACTATCACGCCGAGGAATTGCTGTCGAAGGTTTGCACCGAATACTCTAGCGACAAGAAGCCGGGTCTTGGAGCAGTTCTTCACGCCATACATGGTGTTGAACAGCGTGATAAGCGCCACCGCATATGCAATGATGGCGAACTTGCATGGGTCGCCGATGCCGAAGAAGAACAGGAACAGGGGAAAGAGCGAAGTGACCGGGATGGAGCGAAAGAAATCAATGAGGAACTCCAACCACTGGTAGAGCCGTTTGAACCCGCCGATGAGCAACCCCAGCGGAACGCCAATGGCGATGCCAAGCGCGTATCCGATGAGTAGCCGGTAAACTGTTTTCGACAAATCAGGCCACATGGAACCGGTGGCGAACGAATTCGTCAGCGTCTGGATGACTTTCCACGGCGACGGTAGAAAAAGCGGGTTCAGCCAGCCCGCGTAGGCAGCAAGGCTCCAGACGAGCAGCAAGACAATCGCCCCGAAGCTTTTCTCAAGCCTTCTCACTCAGAGCCTCGCGGAAAATGCGCAGGCCCTCTACCTTGATGCGCATGAATTCTTCAGATTCCATCATCTCCGGTTTTCTGGGCCGTGGCAGATCAACCTCAACGATACGTTTGATTCTGGCTGGGCGCTTGGTGAGAAAGGCCACGCGGTCGGCTAAGTAGATCGCCTCGTCCAGTTCGTGGGACACAAACAAGACTGTCGTTTGTGTCTCTCGCCAGATATCGAGGATCTTCTGTTGCATGAAGAAACGAGTCTCGTAATCGAGCGCGCTGAGCGGCTCGTCGAGGAGCAGCACGGAGGGGTCAGCAATCAGGGCGCGAGCGATCGAGGTCAACTGCTGTTGCCCGCCGCTTAGTTGATACGGGTAGTTTCGCGTCGGGATATCGATCCCGAACCTCTGGAGCAATGCCATCGCCTTCTGTCTTCTGGCAGCCGCGCTTTCCCCGCGCAGTTCCAGTGGATAAGCAATGTTGTCTATAGCCCGCTTCCATGGGAAAAGTGTGGCGCGGAAGTCTTGGAAGACATAACCGACCTGTCGGTTGCGGGGCGATTGATCACTCACGAGTACCGTTCCTTCGTCGGGGGCAAAAACGCCGGCAATGATATTGAGGACCGTGGATTTTCCACAGCCATTCGGACCAAACATCGTCGTGAACGACGACCGCGGGCATTCAAGCGCAAAGCCTCTTACAACGGGGACAGCTTCTTGCTTGTCCTTCTCAGCCGACGGAAATGACTTGCTGAGGGCCTCGATTTTGATTGCTGGGTTCTCGCTCACGCACGCTTCCTCGGCTAGTCATCCACGATCGGTCTATTTCTCCAAGTCCAAGAACATCGCGGAAGTCTTGACTTCGCTCTTGAGCAACCCCTGCTCACGGAACAGGTCAGCAAGCTTCTGAATGGCTTGCAGATCCACCTCCTGCGGCAACCACCAGTGATAAAGGCGGCACTTCTCAGCAAGGGCGGTGTCTAGGGGCGTGTACTTCGGCAGGTACTTCTTGGTCGCAGCCTCGTCGCTGCGAATGTCGCGTGAGGCACTCACGAGTGCCCGGTAGACGCTTTTCACCGCATCTGGATTCTTCCTCCAGAAATCCAGCGACACGCAGTTGGCCGTTACCGGAAATGGTTTCAGGATATACTTGTACCTTGGATTCTCCTCCAGCACGCGTCCGATTCCCTTATCCACCGCCGTGGTGACGCTTGGTTCGATGGTGAACAGGGCGTCGAATTGCTTCGAGCCAAGGGAAGGGAGTTGCAAGTCAGTCCTGACCTGTCGAATCGTCACATCCTTATCCGGGTCCATGAAGTTCTGCAGAATGCTCCGTAGGTTCATCAGTTGAGTTGTGCCCTCATAAGTTCCGACGACCTTGCCCTTGAGATCTGAAATGGATCGAATCGGCGAATCTGGGGGAACAAGAAGGGCCGATCCCCAATGGGTCTCGGTTTCCGCAGTCCCCAAGAACGCACGGAACTGGTCTGGTGCTTTCTCGAACGCCAGCAAGAGCGTCGAGATGCCGATCATGCCGGCCATGTCTGTGCGCTTGGCTAACAGTGCGTTGAGGTTCTCCGTTGCCGACTGGAACTTGACTAGTTCGACGTCAACACCTTCTCGCTGGAAGTACCCTTTCTCCAATGCCACGAATATCGCCAAGTCCGATGCGAATGGCATGTAACTGAGTCTGACCTTGGGAAACTGTTTCGGCTGCGGAGATGAAACTCCCGGCGTGCGAGAAGAATTCGTTGGCTGTTGCTTGCCGCAACCAACACAGAGCGTCGGTGCGACAAGGGCTAAGACAAGCAGATTCTTAAGAAGTGTGTATCGAAACCATGCGCGCTGCACGTTATCGCCTCCCCTGCGCAATTTCGGCGTGCCGCTTATCTGCGCGTGAACACTAGCAAGCCGAAAACGATTTTGGAAGTCCTTTGTGGCTTGATTAAAATGCGTCGTGGCAATTCCAGAACGTCTGTTCTTGAACCCAACGCGTCGTGGCGGGGGTGGTGCTTCTCCTACTCTGATACTAGCCAGGACCGTTCAGTTGGCAAGCACGAATTTGTCAGGCGTTGGTGCGCGAGTTCACGCACCCGATGATTTCCTCGATAGCCTTCGGCCTGTTAGCGGCAGCGGTGATGCGGGTGTCACAATCCCATGTGGTTACATCTTCCCAATCACCGCGTCACCAAACTCGCTGCATTTCACTTCTTTCGCGCCTTCCATTTGGCGGGCGAAATCGTAAGTGACGGTCTTGGCGTTGATGGCGCCGTCCACGCCTTTGATGATGAGGTCGGCGACTTCGGTCCAGCCGAGGTAGCGGAACATCATTTCCCCGCTGAGAATCACCGAGCCGGGGTTGACCTTGTCCTGGTTGGCGTATTTCGGCGCGGTGCCGTGCGTGGCTTCGAAGATGGCGTGGCCGGTGATGTAATTGATGTTGCCGCCGGGGGCGATGCCGACGCCGCCGACCTGTGCCGCGAGCGCGTCGCTGAGGTAATCGCCGTTGAGGTTGAGCGTGGCAATCACGTCGAAGTCCTCGGGCCGCGTGAGCACCTGCTGGAGCGTGATGTCGGCAATGGCGTCTTTGATGACGAGGCCCGCGCCGGGTTTGGCCTCGGGAATCTTGCACCACGGTCCGCCGTCCATCTCCACCGCGCCGTAGCGCTCCTTGGCTATCTTATAGCACCAATCGCGGAACGCGCCTTCGGTGAACTTCATGATGTTGCCCTTGTGGACAATCGTGACGCTCTTGCGATTGAACTTGATGGCGTAGAGGATCGCGGCATGAATCAGCCGTATCGTCCCGAGATAGCTGACCGGCTTGAAGCCGATGCCGACATCCACCACCGCGGGGCGTTCCGGAGCGCCGAGTGCCCGAAGCTGTTTCAGCCACTGCGCCGCCGCCTCTTTGGTTCCGAAGCGAATCTTCTTGAATTCCTTGGGAAACTCTTTCGCCAGGAAATCGAGGATCTTCTGCGCTTCGGGCGTGCCGCTCGCCCATTCGATGCCCGCGTAAATGTCCTCGGTGTTCTCGCGGAAGATCACCACGTCAACTTTCTCGGGATGCTTCACGGGCGAGGGGACACCCTTGAACCAGCGCACGGGCCGCAGGCAGACGTACAAGTCGAGCATCTGGCGCAACGCAACGTTTAAGCTGCGGATGCCTTTGCCGACAGGCGTGGTCAGCGGCCCTTTGATGCCGACGAGGTAATCCTGAAACGCCTTGACCGTTTCGTCGGGGAGCCAGTTGTTGGACTTCTTGAACGCGGTTTCGCCGGCGAAAACTTCCAGCCACTCGACTTTGCGTTTGCCGCCGTAGGCTTTCTTCACCGCCGCGTCGAACACGCGCACCGCGGCCGCCCAGATATCGGGCCCCGTGCCGTCACCGCGGATGAAGGGCAGGGTGGGATTGTCGGGGACGTTCAGTTTGCCGCCTTGAATGGAAATCTTTGCCATGGCGCGGCGATGATAACAGAGCAAAAAGGCTAGTCAATGATGGGGACGGGCGCGTATCGTGCGACGCGTGAGTTATTCTGTTTTATTCCGCCAATTTCCGCTCGATCAACTGGACGCGCTCGCGCCCCTCGTGGCACAGACGTTTGGTATCAACGACTACGATGCGCGCACGAAAATTCGGAAAGGCTGGGGATTTCTGGAGCGGGGGGCGACCGAGCAAGACGCGCGCCGCATCGTGGAGGCGATGGGCGATCTGGCGGGTGGCGTCGTGGCCATCGACAACACGCAACTGCTGACGCTGGCCGACCCGAAAGTAATGACCCGGTTCGATGCCGTGCCGAACGGCATGATGTTGGTCCTGCAATCGCCGCAGGAGCCGACGCGTCTGGTCGAATGGTCCGAACTGAGTGTCGTCGCCGCCGGCCGGGTTTCCGAAGACATCCTCGTGCGCGAATCGGGCGGGAACGAACGGACGATGGGAAAGATGATGATGGGCCTCGGCGTGTTCCTCGTCACCGGCATTCCTACGGGAATCTTTGGCGGCAAGAAGAAGAAGGACGCGAAGCCGGTGAAATCCAGCCGCGTGATCACGTTCGGGCGGATCGTTACCACCGTTGGCGAACAATTCGCCTTCAACCCCGACCACTTCGACTTCTCCGGGCTGGCGGAGAAAAAGCAGATGAATATGGCGGCGAATTTTCGCGTGTTGCTCGGCGAGTGGGCTCACGCGTCGTCGGCGAAAGTGAACCTGGGCGCGCGCCTCGTGCTCGAGAACCGCTCGATGACCCTCGCCAACTACACCGGCCTCCACGACTTCGAGACCGAATTGCTGTGGCTGGTGAATGCCGCGGCTACGGCATCCTGACGCCGGGAACGTTTATGCGGGCGCGATAGAGGCTGGTGCGGGCGCAGATGTAGAGCGTTTGGCGGTCGGGGTCGCCGAACGCGACGTTGGCCGGGCGTTCGGGCAGGATGATGTCGCCGCGCTTCTTTCCTGTGCGATCGAAAATCTCGACCGACTTCATGGCACAGATGTAAAGACTGCCTTCGGCATCCACACGGAAACCATCCGGGCGTTCGACATTGCAGAACACACGGCTATTGGCGATGGAGCCGTCGGCATTCACGTCGAAGGCGCGGATGTGGCCGAGTTCCGTATCGGCGATGTACAGAATCTTCTCGTCAGGCGAAAAGGCGAGGCCGTTGGGTTTGACAAAATCGCGCGCGAGAACCGTCAGGGCCTTGCCATCGGATGAAGCGCGAAACACGCCTTGGAAATCCAGCTCGCGCAGTTCGGGTTTCACGCCGTAGGGCGGATCGCTGAAACACACCGAGCCATCGCTTTTGCAGACGACATCGTTCGGGCTGTTGAGTCGCTTCCCTTCGTAATGCGTGGCGAGCGAGACGACGGTTCCGTCGGGTTCCGTGCGCGAGACGCGCCGGTTCTCGTGTTCGCAGGTGACGAGGCGGCCCTGCGGGTCGAGCGCGTTGCCGTTGGCCTGTCCGCTCGGCTCGCGAAACACGTTGCATGAATCTGCCGCAGGTGAATAGCGATGGATGCGGCTGGCAGGAATATCACTGAAAAGCAGTTCATTGCGCGCCGGAACCCACACCGGGCCTTCCAGGAATTGGAAACCACTCGCGACTATCTCAGCCGCCAGGCTTTGCATTGCCCTCCCTGGCAGGTCGTAACGGTGTCGAAGCGCGCAGGAGTGAAACTCCGATCACGGACAACCCAACGCGGTTTGCATCTGGATCAGCGGGGTCGTAATTCGAATCGCTTGCAATACTGTGAGACGATCTAGGGCCAGTTGGTGTTCCGTCGACAGAACCAAACGCCATATTCTGATGCACGCCGTTGTTTTGCGGCCTCGATTGACTTGCGTGGCGATGCTGTGAAGACTCTGGTGCAGCTTGGCTGCTGCGCGGGAATCAAGACCGAGCCCCGGGATCGCCGCATCGGCATCGCTGAGTTGCTCGCTCACGCTTTTTACGTGCACGGTGAAGCTGCACGAATTCGTGTTGCCCGACGGATCCCTTGCCAGGCAACGGACGGTCGTGTCGCCAACGGCGAAGGTTGAGCCCGAGGGCGGCGTGCACGAGACCGTCGCACTGCAATTGTCGCTGGCAACCGGATCGCCAAATGTGGCCACCGCGCCCGCGGGCGATACAGCCGGCGTCGTGATTGTCGACGGGCACGTGATGGTTGGCGGGGTATGGTCGACAACGGTCACCGTCGCGGTGCACGAGCCGGTTTGGCCGTTAAGGTCCGTGACCGTCAGCCTCACCGTGGTGCGGCCAAGTGAATACGGCCCGGCCGGCGACTGGCTCAGGGTGATCCTGTCGGTGGGATCGGGATCGAATGAGCCATTGTCGATGGAAGCATTGGCGGCACAATTCGACACCGCAGACACGGTCACATTCTTGCATATGGCGGTGGGCGGCCTGTCGTTAAATTCAAACGCGCCGATGTCACAGTGCGCAATTTGAGGACGGGCGACACCGCGTTGGTCCGTGGCGGGGCAGTCACTATCCGCGCCCGCATCAATGGCCGGGCTGGTGCTCAACAACGCGCAGGTGAACGTGGGGCCGCCGTTGCTGGCCAGTACACTGAGCCCGGGGGCCAGCGGATGCGCGGCGGAGCCGACCAGGTCGCCGTTCGTTCCGTTGACGAAGCCGGTACTGCCGTCGCTGACGCCAATCAAATTGTGGCCGCCCGAGGTGATCGTACCTCCCGCGTCCGGAATGGAATCCGCGGTGTTGCGCGCGATGATCGTGTTCAACACCTCCACGTGGCCTGAGAGAGTCGTGCCATAGGCCGAGACGTAACCATCGAAGTTGTAGATGCCGCCGGCGATTCCATGTCCGTCAGCGACATGACCCGCGCTGTTGCCGCCCGCGACCAAGTTCGATGTGACGGTACAGTTGAACAGGTACGTGCTGCTGAGCGCGTAGGTGAAAATTGCCCCGCCAAAACCGGCTCCCGCGCCGCCATTGGTGGAAACGCCACTGCCGGCATCCATCCCGCCCGTGCCGGGAGTTCCCACGGAGCCTGTAAGAGTGCCAACCCCTGTCGGCTGTCCGCCCGCACCGGCGCCCGCGCCGCCGCCGCCGAAACCGCCGTCCCCGCCGTTGCCCCCATTGCCGCCGTTGCCACCGTCTCCAGGACTGCTGACGACGCAACCGTCAGCCCCTCTGCCACCCGCGCCGCCACCACCGCCGAAACCACCGATGCCGCCATGTCCACCGTTGCCGCCGTTGCAGACCCCCGAGTCCTGCTCGCCCTCAGAAGCCGCACCACCGCCGCCCCCGACATCGGCGTCGCCCCCATCACTCCCATCACCGAATCCGGAGGAACCGAATCCGCCGCTCTGGTTACCGAGACCGTTTCCGCCGTCGCCGAACCCCTCGTTGTCCTGTGCAATTCCGGAAGTGCCGCCAACCGCGCGGTTGGCCGCGAACGTGCAGTTGCTGGCAATCACCAGGCCGTATGCGTTGAAAATCGCACCGCCAAACCCGCCCCCGCCACCACCACCCGAGAGATCGCCTCCACCTCCGATCGCCTGATTGTCGCTAAACGTGCTGTTCACGACGTAGAGCGCCGACGGGTCAAAACCAAGGCTATCCGTGCTCCCGTTGAAAATCGCCCCGCCCCCGCCGCCGCCACCCCCGCCACCCGGGCTGTGGCCGTCTTCGCCCTTGGACAGGTTATTCTTGAACGCGCATTGGGAAACGGTGAGCGTGCCATAGTTGAGGATGGCGCCGCCGCCGCCAATGAAATCATCAAAGGAATCCGTGCTGGCGACGCCGTTCGAGAGTGTCATGCCGGAAAACGTCACGGTCGTATCGCCGACGATGAGGAAAATGCGATTCGTGCCATCTCCACTGATGGTCAGCTTGTCGGCGCCAGGCCCAATGATCGAAAGCACGTAATAATCCAAGCCGATCGCTTCCGGTCCGTTCGGTACCGTGATGGTGGCCGGCAGCGGCACGCTGAACACAACGGTGTCGCCGTTATTCACATTCTGGAGGGCTTCATCCAGCGTACCCGGGCCGACACTGGCAGTATTGGTGACGGTAATTGTGGCCGCGCGAAGCGTGACGGGCAGGGTGGCCAGCAAAGCACAGCAGAAACAGGTTGTTAAGAGGAATGACCAGTTCATCGGCTTGATCCTTTCGGTGTCTGGAAATCAGCGGAGCGTGGGAACTATGGCGCGACCGCCATCTTCGAGGCAAGCGAAATCCGGCAAACGCAGCCTACCCGCTGTGGCGAATGTGGACGATGTCGCCGTCTTCGACGATGTAGTCCTTGCCTTTGACGTAGAGTTTGCCGGTTTCCTTGAGCTTCACCTCGGCGGCGTGGCCGGTATCGCCAGCCGCGGTCAGTTCGCCGTACTTCATTACCTCGGCGCGGATGAAACCCCGCGCGATGTCCGAATGGATCGCGTGGGCAGCCTCGACGGCATTCGCGCCGTGGCGGATGGTCCAGGCGCGGACTTCGTCTTCGCCCGTGGTGAAGAAGCAAATGTACCCGAGCGCTTTGTAGAGTTCGCGCGTGAGGAGGTGAATCGCGGGTTCCGTGACCCCGAGCGCCGACAAGAATTCGGCGCGTTCCGTGGGGCTCTCGATTTGCGCGACTTCGGCTTCGACCTTCGCGCAGAGTTCGCACACTTCGCTGCGCGGGCCGGTGAGCTTGGCCTTCGCCTGCTCGACGAGTTGCGGGTTGGGGAAATTGGATTCGCCGAGGTTAAGAGCGGTGACGATGCCTTTTACGGTGAGGAATTGCAGCGAGCGAAGGCGCTTTTCCTCGCCTTCATGCCACGGGTATTCGCGAAGTGATTTACCGTGTTCGAGGTGGGGCTTGAGTTTTTCGAGCGACGCCGCTTCGTCGGCGCGCTCCTGCTCGAATTTGCGTTTTTGGTCCTGCGCAATGCGGTTGAGCCGTGTTTCGATGAGGCTGAGGTCGCTGATGGTCAGTTCGAGATTCATCGCGTCGATATCCCGTAGCGGATCGATGGAGCCGTTCACATGAAACACCGCCGGATCCTCGAACGCGCGGACAACCTGGCATAACGCGTCCATGTCCTTGAGTTTGTTGAGCCACTGCTCGCGCAGTTTGGGCTCGTGGGGCGGGGCAGGGGCGAGGGTGCACTCGATCTCCGCGTACTTGGTCTTCTTCGGCTGGTACATGGCCGAGAGCTTGTCCACGCGCGGGTCGGCGACTTTCACGGCGCCAACATGATACTCCGTGGCGCGGCCAAGCAGGTGGTCGACGCCCACGCCAGTAAGCAGGGAAAAGACGGTCTTCTTGCCAACCTGCGGCAAGCCGATAAGCGCGATTTTCATGGGCAACGCCGCGTGGGAGCACGCGGTCTACAACGACTTGCAGAACGCTTCGATGCGGTCGAGACCCTTTTGAATGTTCTCCATCGAGCAGGCGTAGCTGAGCCGCACGTGCGCATCGCTGCCAAAGGCGATCCCGGGCACCACGGCGACCTTCTGTTCGTCGAGCAACTTGGCGCAGAAGGCGGTCGAACTGAGACCGCACCTGGAAATGTTGGGCAGCATGTAGAACGCGCCCATCGGCTTCACGCAGCTGACGCGGGGAATCTTCGTGAGGTGGTCGTACATGTAGGCCCGACGCTCCGCGAAGGCCTTGACCATCTCGCCGATGAATGATTGGTCGCCAGTCAATGCCGCCAGCGCGCCCTTCTGGGCGAAGCTGGTGGCGTTGGAAGTCGAGTGCGACTGGATGGAGTCGATTGCCGTCGCAATGGGTTCGGGTGCGGCAACGTAGCCGAGACGCCAGCCGGTCATGGCGTAAGCCTTGCTAAAGCCGTTGACGGTGATCGTCAGGTCGTAAATACTCTTGTCCAGCGACCCGAGGCTGACGGACTGGGTGCCGTCGTACGTGATTTTCTCGTAAATCTCGTCCGAGAGCATGAGGATGTCCTCTTCGATCGCGACTTCGGCGAGGGCCTGGAGTTCTTCGCGGGAATAGACGGAGCCGGTCGGGTTGCCCGGCGAATTGAGAATGATGAGTTTCGTAGCGGGAGTCATGGCCTCACGGAATTGGTCGGCGGTGATCTTGAAGCTGTTCGCTTCCTTGGTCTCGACGATCACGGGAGAAGCATCGGCGAGCTTGACCATTTCGGGATAACTCAGCCAGTACGGCGCGGGAATGATGACTTCGTCGCCGGCCTGGCAGGTGGCGAGGACGACGTTGTAGCACGAATGTTTCGCGCCGCAGTTGACGATGATCTGTGATGGCTTGTAGTCGAGACCGTTGTCGTTTTTCAACTTCTCGGCGATGGCGGCGCGCAATTCGGGGATGCCCGATGAGGGCGTGTACTTCGTGAAACCGGAAGCCAGCGCCTGCGCGGCGGCGTCCTTGATCGGTTGCGGCGTGTCGAAATCGGGTTCGCCGGCGCCGAAGCCGCAGACGTCGACGCCTTCGGCTTTAAGCTTCTTCGCCCTCGCGTCGATGGCGAGCGTGAGCGACGGGGTAAGGGTGGTGGCACGTTGGGCGAGTTGTTGCATTGTAATCCTTCTGGTGCTGATTCTGCGATTCGGGATTTCCAAATTGAGGGTTCAAAGTTTACAGTTGTAGAACTCCTCGACGAGCGGCTTCAGATTGTTGTCGCGAGCGCCGATGATTTTCATTTCGCGCTGCGCGTTGTCGGCGGAATCGCTGGCATGCGCGGCATTGACCATGATGTCCTGGCCGAGTTCGCGACGGATGGTGCCCGGCGGCGCCTTGCGTGGATCGGTGGGGCCGAGGACGCTGCGGATCTTGGCCACCGCGTCCGGGCCTTCGTACACGACCGCCAGGATCTTTTCCAAGCCGCGTTGCGTCTTGGCGGGACCCGAGCAGTCTTCCGGCTTGCGGCCAGTCATGAATTTCACGATCTGGCTGAACTGCTGCTCGGCAAAAAGCGGGCCCATGACTTCCCCAAGGGTCTTTTCAGCCTGCGGGTTGAGCCCGAAGGCGAATTCCTTTTCCAGCGCCACTCGCGCCCGCTGGCCGGAGATGTCCTTGAGTTTCTCACGGAGAACGGTGCGAACCGGCGCGTAAAACTCCTCGGCCTCGCCCACGCTCATGTGATGCACCTTGATGGCGATGATGTACAGACCCGTGCGCGAGAGCATGTCCACGATATTACCGGGGCGCGCGCTGGGAAAGCGAAAATTGTCGGGTTTCAGCAACACCAGGGTTTGTTCGATTTTCGCGTTCTTGGGGTACGAGACAACCTTTTCGAGGAAGCCATCGCCGGGCTCGGTGTACTTCGCCCAGAGCTTGAGTTTGATCTCCGCCTCTTCGGGCCCGGGGGCCGCCAGGACGGCCGGCTCGAAGTATTTCACCTGACCATCGAGGCCGACGACATAGTCACCATACGTGTCGCGGATCGTTTCCCCGGCGGTACCCTTGTCCGGTTGGAAACTGCCGACGACCTGACGCACCTTGCGCACGGCATCTTCGCCGCGGAACAACAGCATCATCACGCGACGACGCTGACCGGTCTTCGGGTCCGGTGAGTAATTGTCGAGAACGTACTGGCGGATGAGTTCCTGAATCTTACGGTCCTGTGGGTCTTTCGGCGAAACGGTGATTTCCGCGTATCGCTCCACTAATTCGCGGCCGGGGGCGAACATGCGGGCGGCGACCAACTCCAGCGCCGTGCGCGTAAACAAGCGCGCGATCACGCCGCCCGTACGGGACTTGAAAATCGTGTAGGGGTTGATGAGTACGTAGGCCAGTTCTTCTTTCGCAGGGCTCATGGACTGTCGCTATCAATTATTCAGATTTTTATAGTCTAGGCGTCGTGCCATACCAATTGAAAACTAACGGCCTCGCAAGCCTGTCCGCCAGCGAGGAACCTGTCTCGCTTCCTGGGTGAACCGAACCGATGAAGCGATGTCGGGGGGCTACTTCTTGGCACCCATGATACGGAACAGTTTCGTGCCGCAGTCAGGACAAACTCCCTGCATAGCGGGCCGGCCGTTCTTCATGGTCACTTCCTGGGCCTTCGCCATTTCCTTCTTTGCCTTGCACTTCACACAATAAGCTTCAGCCACGGTGCTTGCCTCCCTTAGGTTCGAGTTTCACTGAGAAAACTTACGCTGCATCTTACCGATACCGCCCAACGAGCGTCAAGGTGCAAAACTGTGACAAAAATACGCACTCTGGCCACGCTCCGAGGTTGTTTTTTGCCCGCAATCATGCTATCGTCAGAAATGCCTTAGTCGTTAGTGGCGCGCAAGGAAATGGACACTACTCTGACGAGCCAGGAAGTCCAAGGGGCCGGGTATATCCTGCGCCGGTTTCTCCCGTTCGCCTTGGCGGCGTTGTTGCTTCTACCGGCTGCGTGCGAGCGCTCGGGGACGGTCACTGACGCCGAGGCGGAACGTGAAGTCAACTACCAGCGGGCCAAAAAACTTGCCGAGCAGCACGACTTTCAGGGTTCCGCGGAGTTCTATAAAAGGGCGCTTTCGGTGAACCCGGACTTTGCCACCGCGCACTTGGAGTTGGGTCTGTTATGTGACGACAAGCTGGGTGACCCGATCGCAGCCATCTACCATTATGGGCGGTACTTGGAATTGCGACCTGATTCGGAGAAAAGGCAGTTGGTTGAGGATTTCATCGAGCGCGCCAAGCTGTCGTATGCCGCCAAGTTGCCGCAGTCACCGATTGTCGATCCGGGCGAGCTAACGCGGTTACAGAACGAGAAGGCGGCATTGCTACAGGAGAATGCGACGCTACGCACGCGTGTCGCGGAACTGCAAAAGGCGGCCAGTACCGCCGAGACAACAGTTGGCACACCCGCGGTACCGGTGGCTTCGTCACCCGCGCCCGCGGCGACAGTGGCGGCAACGGCACCCGCGCCGGCGACGGGGATCATCATGGCCGCAGCACCGATACCGTTGGCGACCGAATCGTCATCCTCGGAATCGCCGCATGCGCACTTATATGTCGTTCAAAAGGGCGACACATTGCAGTCGCTTGCGTTACGGTATTACGGCACGCGCGCTGGCTGGGAAAAAATTTATCAGGCAAATCGGAGCGGACTTCCGAGCAAGGACCAGTTGAAGGTGGGGCAGCAGTTGGTGATCCCTTGACGCGGGGGGGTGGATAGGCGGCGGCGAGACTTCTATGCTGAATAAGGTATTCGCGGGGTTGGTGATAGCGTTTTGGGCGGCCATGACGACGGCTCTGCTGCGCATCGACATGTTTCCCAGGCCGACGGCGCCCGAGGGTGTTTCGGCGGATTGGGTCTTGAAGAAAATATTCTCCAACCCTCATCCTGTTCGCCTCAGAGTGTACTATAATAAGAATCGCATCGGCTTTTGTCAGATTGATATCGAACCGAGTCCGGCTGACAACGTTTCCACTGGACGGCCATCAGAGCAGACGTCCGATGGCTATCTGGTCAGTAGTAAACTGAGTGTGTGGCTGTCAGCGTTCGGGATGCCGTCGCGACTATTGCTCAAAGGTACCAGCACGTTTGACAGAAATCGGGAGCTCGAGGGATTCGAGTTCGTGACAACCATCGGCGATGGTCGCACGAGCGATGGCTTCCCCGGTAATGGTCAGCTCAGCATCGTCGGGGATGATCGCACCAAGAAAGTGCAGGTGATGTTCGACTTTGGCGACTTCCACGACAATCGCTCTTTTGACTTCGACCAAGTCAAAGGCGCGGGTTTCGCCAACGCCTTTGGCTTGCCGGGAATGGCCAGCTTCGGTTTTCTCACCGGCGGACTACCCCGTTCGGTCGCCACGTCGTCCGAAGGCGGAGCGCGCCCGCGTCCGGTGATGACCGCATGCCTCGACAGCATCGAGGTCGCGGGCAGCTCTCAGCGTGCATTCCTGATTGACTCGAAAATCGACGATCAGCTGTGGATGAAGATCTGGGTGGACGATTCAGGAGAAGTGGTGCGGGTGGTCACGTCGCTGGGGTTGGAAATGCAAAGCCCCGCATTCGGCATGGCCGATGAGTCGAGCCGGCTGGTCCGTCGGGGACGACGGTGGGAGTGGCGATGATTCGCACCGAACACCTGACAAAAAAGTACGGGGGTCTGGTGGCCGTCAATGACCTTAGCCTGAATATCACCCAAGGCCAGTTCTTCGCGTTCCTCGGTCCGAACGGCGCGGGGAAGACGACCACGATCAAGCTGCTGGCGGGATTGCTGAAACCGACATCAGGCCGCGCGCTCGTCGGTGGTTACGACATCCAGAAGTATCCCGTCGAGGCGCGCAAGATTCTCAGCTACGTGCCGGATATGCCGTTCCTTTACGACAAGCTGGAGCCCATGGAGTTTATGCTGTTCATCGGCCAGCTTTACGGCATGGAACCCGCCGCGGTTGCGCGCGCCAGCAACGAGTTGTTCGACAGGTTTGGGTTGAACGAAATCCGGAAACAAATGATCGAAAACCTTTCCCATGGCACGCGGCAACGGCTTGTCATCGCCTCTGCGCTGCTGCACCGACCGAAGGTGATCATCATCGACGAACCGATGGTCGGGCTCGACCCGCGCAGCGCGCGCGTGGTGAAGAACGCGCTCAAGGAACGGACGCGCGCGGGCGTAACGGTGTTTCTCTCGACGCATGTGTTGCCCATCGCCGAGGAACTGGCTGATCAAGTGGGCATTCTGAACCACGGCCGGCTCATCGCCGTGGGCACGATTGACGAGTTGCGAAAAGTCAGCGGCCAGCAGGGCGAACTCGAAGACACATTTCTGGCGCTGACACGCGGAGAGGAGGCCGCGGTCGAAATACCATGAGCGGGCTGAGTTTTTTTCGGCTGCTGGCTGAGGTTAACGTCCGCCTCATGCGGCGTAACCTCCTCGCGTTGCGCGACAAGTCGTATTTGATGGTGTCGGTAATCACATTGTTTGTCCTCGGGTACTGGATCGCGGGTTACTCGGTTTTCTCCATGGGCTTTGTCCGGCTGGCACAAGTGCCGGGGCTGCAGATCATCGTGCTGGATCGGATGCTTTACTTGTTTTTTGCCTTCCTGTTCCTGATGTTGATGTTCTCCAACATGATCATTGGCTACTCGACATTGTTCAAGAGCCAGGAAACGCAGTGGATGCTCACGTTGCCCGTGCGCAGTCTCGACGTGTTTCGATGGAAGCTCTTGGAGACGACGCTACTGGCGAGTTGGGCGTTCCTCTTCCTGTCGGCGCCGCTGATGGTCGCCTACGGGAATGCGCGGCACGTGTCGCCGAATTTCTATCTGAAGGTCTTCCTGCTCTTCGTGCCGTTCACGTTGATCCCATCGGCCCTCGGCTCGATGGCCATTCTCGTCGTCACCCGCTACCTTCACCGGTGCGTCTTCAAGTGGGCACTGTTCGGCCTGAGCGCCATGGGCATCGCGTATGGCGTCGTGTTTTTGAAGCCGGTGACGGCGGAGAGCCTGGGCCAGGCACAGATGGTGGCCACGCTCCACCAGTTACTCCACAACAGCAACGTGACCGTTCAGCCGATGCTCCCGAGCTACTGGGTGGCGTCGAGCATGATTGCCTGGGGAGAAGGCTGGTCGGGGCGGGGAGTCTTCTACTTCATGGTCCTCCTGAGCAACGCCATGATGGCCATGCTGGTCTGTGTCACGGTCAGCCGCCGCCTGTACTATGAAGGCTGGTCGCGCAACCACAGCCAGGGCGATTTTCAACTCGGCGTCCCGCTGCTCGACAAGCCGATCAAGTTGCCGCACCCGGCCCTGACCGAGCGAATTGTGAACCTCTGGCCGCGGATGCACCATGCCACCCGGGCGCTCGTGATCAAAGACATCCGCGTCTTCTGGCGCGACACTTCCCAGTGGAGCCAGTTCGTCATCTTCTTCGGCCTCCTCGGCTTATACATGCTAAACCTTCGCAGCGTCGCCTACGACTGGGAAAACGAATACTGGGCCAGCTTCGTCTCCTTCCTCAACCTCGGCGCATCGAGCATGACCCTGGCCACGCTCACGACCCGCTTCGTCTTTCCCCAATTCAGCCTCGAAGGCAAACGCCTGTGGATGGTGGGCATGGTGCCCTACGGATTGAAACACGTTCTCCTGGAAAAATTCTGGCTCAGCAGCGTCTGCTCGGCGGCAATCACCGTGACCCTGATGCTGACGTCGAGCTTCATACTGCGGATTCCCGGCTGGCTGACCCTCCTGTTTGCCTCCACGGTCGTCGCCATGAGCTTTGCCCTCTGCGGCATCGCCGTCGGCGTCGGCGCCCTGTTTCCAAACTTCAGTCCCGGCTCAACCGCCAGCCAGCGCGACGACAACCCCGCCCGCATCGTCTCCGGCTTTGGCGGCACATTCTGTTTCATCCTCAGCCTCGCCTACCTCGTCCTCGTCATCGGCGCCGAGGTTTTCCCCTTGTATTCCAGCTTTGCCGCCAGCAACTTCACCGACCGCGGCCAACCTTGGGGCCTCGTCTTGTCCTGGATCTTCGTCGCCCTCCTCAGCCTCCTCGCCGCGAGCGTCCCCATGACCCTCGCCCTCAAAAAAGTCGAGACCCTCGAAATCTGACCCCGCCTCACTCCGCTTCACCCAGTTTCACCGCGTCTCGCGCATCCAATTCATCACCCCGCCGCCCGCCGCTGGCATTGAAACGACGTGAAATTCACGTCACAGGCGTGTTGATAATCGACCGCTGAATCTGCTATCAGTACCCCATGCCAGCCGCACGAATCGTCCCTCGCATTCGCGTCGTGTGCGGGCGAGACATCGCCCTCGGCCCCGGCAAGGTGGAATTGCTCGAGCACATTGCCCGCACGGGTAACTTGCGCAAGGCGGCGGCAGCGATGGAGATGTCCTACATGCGCGCGTGGACCCTCGTGCGGACGATGAACCGTTGTTTCAAAAAACCGCTGGTGATCGCGAAACGCGGCGGCACACAAGGCGGCGCCACACTCGTAACCGCTGAGGGCAAGGCCGTGGCTGCGCTGTATCGCCAGATGGAAGCGCAAAGCATGCAATCTGCGAAATCCACCCAAACCAAGTTGGCGAAGTATCTGCGTTAGCCGCACCGTCCGCCACCTTCATCCTTCTTAATTCTTCCTTTCCGCTCCGCCTCATCCGTCCTGGGCACCCACACGTCCGTGAAAGTCAGTGCGAGTCCGCGTCCGTCAGTGCTTAGCTCTGCCCCACGCCGTTTCCGCCCCGAATCCCGTAGCCGCAGGCTTTAGCCTGCGCTCCCCCTTGCCGCGCCGACAATCCAGCCTCACCACCGCCCTTTGTAAGGGAATCCCTGACCGGCTTGCCCGTCCGCCATAGCTCGTAGAGCGACGGCGGATAAGGTTTTCCCTTACAAAGAAACATCCGTCCCAGCCTTGCCCCCACCGCCAAACGCTTGCTAGACTCCCCCACAGCGAGCCGGTCTTCCCTATGACCGAGAAACTACACACGCAATTCGCGGTGTCAGCCATCTTTCACACGGCTGATAACGCCCCGCTGAACTACGAACCCGACGTGATACGTCCCGGGCAGCCCACCCACCCACGCTTCACCATAAAGATCGCCCGCGCAGCCGCTCAGGGATTGTTTGCACCACGTCCAAATACAACCATCATGTAGAAGAGGAGGAAACCACCATGGACCTGAATACAGCCATTCTGCTCGGGCTACTCGAAAAGACAGTCGAAGACATCCCGCCGGCAGATCTCACCAATCGGGCGGGTCAATCCATCAACGTTGCCTACGGCCCGAACACCATCGCCTACAAAGTCATCACCACGTTTTATGGAAATGATCTCGCCACCGATATGAGGCCTCAACAAGGCGATCAAATCGTCTCCTTCGGTCTGATTCTTCAAGCGCCCAACAACGATGTCGTCGTTGCAATTCGTGGTACCGATGGCATTTGGGAATGGATCCATGACGCCGAATTCCTGACCGTACCCTGCCCATTTCCCGGTGGCGCGGGCCAGACCGAAGATGGCTTTACCGCCTTGTACAAATCTCTTCGGATTGCAGTGGACCCGGCTTCGACTACCGTGACCAATGCGTTGAAGACGCCCCCGCCAACGCTCAACTTCCAGCAGCCCATCGGTTCCGTGACGATCATTGGACACAGTCTCGGAGGCGCGCTGGCCACCTTGCTCGCCCTCGACGTCGCCTCGAATACCAACTTCAAAGATCCAATCGTCTTCACCTACGCCAGTCCGCGGACGGGGGATGCACAATTCGCCAACACCTACGACCAAGTGGTCCCCAACACGTCGCGCATCACCAATCGCCTGGACATTGTCCCCAAGGTTCCATTTCAACCCCCCTATGTACACGTATCAGGATTGTATGAATTGACCCCGACCATCACGTTTACTCCTCTGCCAAAACCCTCGGTGAAATTCGACCTTGGCTGCGAACATCACATCACCACATATCTTTACCTCTTGTCTCTCAAAGGGGGAGGACCCGTTCTCCCGCTGGCTTCCCAGTGCGCCCCCTGAATGCCCCCCGCCTGCCTCGCATCCGCCGTGTAGCGTGCGCTGCCTGCCCTCGTGTCGTGTACGGGGTCCACAGCGCATTCGCTGTAAGTTTCCCCTCCCACGGAGGTTCACCCGCCGCAGGCAGGGGTAGGGGTGGGTGCTGCTCCGGATTGTAGGGCGAGCGCTCCGCTTGCCGCCCTCTGTACGGGAATCCCCGACACGCTTGTAAGGTTTTCCCTTACAAAGAAACATCCGTCCCACGCTTGCCCGCCCAGCCAAACGCTTGGTAGACTCCCCCACAGCGAGACGGTCCTTCCCATGACCGAGAAACTGAATAGGCAGTTCGCCGTATCAGCCATCTGCGCCGCGGTTGAAAACGCCACGCCGATTTACGAATTTGACGTGGTGCGTCTCGAGCGGGCCACCAAGCCGCGCCGCACACGCGACCTACTGCTGCCGAAGCTGATTTCGGGCGAGGTGGGTGTTTCCGAACTAGACATTGAGACAGGAGAAGAAGCCGCATGAGTGATCTCTACAACATCTACTGCGACGAGAGTTGCCATCTGGAGCATGATCGGCAGCCGGTCATGCTGTTTGGAGCGGTCATTTGCCCACGGGCCGAAATTCGACGCCTGAACAATGCGATTCTTGTGCTTAAGGACAGTCATCGCGCCAAGGGTGAGTTGAAATGGAACAAGGTTTCGCCATCACGTTTGGCGTTCTATCAGGAATTGATCGAGTTCTTCTTCCGTGAGCCGGCATTGCGGTTTCGGGCGTTGGTGGTAGGCAATAAGTCACGGTTGAACCACGAGTATTTCAACGCCGGTGAGCACGACACTTTTTACTTCAAGATGTACTACTACCTTCTGGAGCCGCTGGTCCAACGACCGCATCAGTACCACATCTACGTGGACGTCAAGGATACACGCAGCCGCCACAAGTTGAAGTTCCTGCAAGAGGTACTGTGCAACAAGAAGAAGGACTTAGACCAGCAACTCATCCCGCAAATCCAGTTTGCACCTGCAGAAGAACTGCATCTCATGCAACTATCTGATTTTCTCTTGGGTGCGGTTGGGTATCGCAATCGACCGGACTCGAACCGAAGCCAAGCGAAATTAGCGTGTGTTGAGATCATTGAGCGGAAGTGCGGCCGGATGCTGAAGGGCAGCACCCCACCGTGGGATGAAAAGCTGAACTTCTTCACGTTTACACCACGTGAGGCCGCGTAATGGCTAATGGTGGCTTGCCCGCGTGGTTGCCGGCAATGTTTCCTACCGAGCCGTGGAGTAAGGAGCTTTATGACCGGCTATACAAAGAGGTGTTCTGTCGAGACTTCAAGTCCACTCCGATCTTTTACCGGGGACATGCCGTCTGGTATCACCCCGATATGGCACTGGGTCGTGAATTGATTTTCGTGCACCTCACTAGCCGCAAGAAAAGCTCCGACTCAGACGAGCGCGAAATCCGGTCCGAACGTTGTGCTCGGCTTCCTTGGGCGAGACCGCTGATCGAGCATCCTGATGACCCAGCGGTCCTTTCGTGGGACTTCGAGGAGGGCGACGGCAGTATCAGCACATACGTTTGGCTACAGCATCATGACTACGTGATCATCATGCGGAAGAAGGAGGACGACACGCGGCGGCTGATCACGGCATACTACATTGAGTTTAACCACGAGCGCAGGAAGTTCCAAAAGAAATGTGAACGACGGATTCAGTAGCGAAAAAAGAAGGCCGACGTTAGCGTCGGCCCAACTCCTTCTACCTTGGGTAGATGAGCTAGTGTGTATATACGCGATTCACGTATATATGTCAAGTGGTTGCTGTATGAGTCTATGCGACGATGAGTAGCAAGGCATATACTGAAGATGTACTGATTGAGCAACCAGCCATCGCGCTGTGTGGCTGCGACCTGCTGCTGCCGAAGCTCATTCCGGGCGAGGTGGAGGTGGGGCGAACTTGGGCCGCACAATGACACGCGAGCAGACGAAATTCCGCCAACGCGAGGAGCGTGCACAACGCCTCCAAGCGATTCTCGATTCCAAGGCTAAAAAGAAAATGATCGTGGCCGGTGCCGGGACGGGAAAGACATTCACTTTTGGCAAGCTCTTGGAGAAACGAGCAGGCGGGAATAACCTCGCGATGACTTTCATCAGGAAGCTGGTCGCCGACATGCAGGCGACGCTTGCTGAAAACGCGGAGGTCAAGACTTTCCACGCATACTGCAAGAAGATCCTTCACGCACAGAACGGGAAAGTCGAACTTGTTCCCTATCTCACGAGAATCATCGAAAAGGACGCGGAGTTGCTGGGTAAATCGCTGGCTGATTTTGATGCGAAGATTCGGGCCTTGCAGGAAGACAGTCCGGAGATCGTGTTCTATCTGAGGCGCGGCGACTACTACGAGGTCGTCGGGTTCGATGATTCCGTATACCGGCTCTACAAGGAAATTCAGAAAGACCCGTCCATCCTGCCTTCGTTTGACCAAATCGTGATCGACGAGTTTCAAGACTTCAACTCTTTAGAAGTGGCATTCATCGGAGAACTTGCAAGAAAGGGTCGCATCCTCATTGTCGGTGATGACGATCAGGCCGTCTATGATGACCGGTCCGCTTCGCCGTCACATCTGCGAAACCTGTTTGCGTCGGGAGACTTCGAAACCTTCGAGCTACCGTTCTGCAGCCGATGTCCCGAGGTTATAGTCGATGCGACAAACTGTATCGTCGAGACAGCAAAAGCGTTGGGACACTTCAGGGGCCGGATACGGAAGCGGTACGAATGCTATTTGGATGACAAGGAAACCGACAGCCTGAAGTACCCGAAGATCATCCTAGCCAACTGCACATTGGCGAAGGTGATACCGAAGTATCTTCAGCGGGAAATTGGGAGAATTGATCGAAAAGACATTGCGGAGTCGAACAAGGAAGGGAGAGAATACACAACCGTTCTCATAGTCGGAACGCGACAGTATCTCAGAGAAGTCGAGAAACACCTCCGGCAGTTTCATCCGCGACTGTCATACACGCCCAGCCAGGCGGTCGGATACGGAATCGTTGAAGCGTACGAGTGCCTGCTTCGAGACGAGGAATCAAACCTTGGTTGGCGGATTCTCGCAGAAGTGTTTTGTGACAGCGCGAGCCTGAAACAACTCGTTGCGTCATCGGAGAAGAGGACGCCGATGGTGAAGTTGCTCGCCCCTGGCTTTGTTTCTAAGCACACACGGGGAATCGAGTTGATTCGAGCCATCCAGGATCAGACACAACGGGTGAAGGCGGTTAAAGCTGAACTGACGAAACTCCTTGGCAATCACGCCGAGGTGGCGATTGCGTTTTTCACGCCAAAGGAGGAAGAAGAGCAACCAACCATCGACAAAACGCTGCCCACGATCTTGCTGACCTCGTACAAAGGCTGCAAGGGTTTGTCTGCGGGTCACGTTTTCATCGTTGGCGTTCACAACGGGTCGATCCCGAAAGATGCGGGCGATATCAAAGACGTGGAAATTTCGCAATTCATCGTTGCGCTCACCAGAACTCGGAAGCAGTGCCATATCGTGTCGAACGATTGGCTAGTCGCGCCGGTAGATAGGGATGGTAAGTACATCCCGCGGTTCGAGTCATCGCCTTTCGTCAGGTGGATTCCCAAGAATCTCGTCGAGGACCGTGGGAAACTGGCCGCCAAAGACCTCAAATGATCGGCAAACCCTTCACCGAAGACGCCCTGATTCAGCAACCGGCCATCGCGCTGTTTGGCGGACTCGGCTGGGATGCGGCGAATTGCTTCCACGTCTAAGGGATCAGTCGTTGACTGTTGACATATTCCAAAGATGGGGCAGTCAAATCGCCGGGAAAAACCCTCGCCTCCATTCTCATTCTGCCCAGATGCCGCTTCCGCCCTGAACCCCGTACCTGCATACCCGCGTCCGATTCTCAAACACGCTCTGAGACGGCTTGTCTAGGTAGGAAAAGGGGTCACATCTCTTGTTTCTGGAATTGAGTCAAAATGCGTCGGCTCGATTTTCGCTATCATTCTGAGCCGACGATCCGCCACGTTCCCGGCCGCCTCCTGTCACACCGTGGAAAAGGGGTCACACCGTGGAAAAGGGGTCACATCTCTTGTTTCTGGAATTGAGTCAAAATGGGTCGGCTCGATTTTCGCTATCATTCTGAGCCGACGATCCGCCACGTTCCCGGCCGCCTCCTGTCACACTGCCCGTCGCCCGCTATGATATGCTCCAGTGGAGCATATCGTTCAAAAGGGCTCAGCCATTGAC
>Ga0187861_10000691_pt1 | contig 38378 bp, 30 predicted proteins | sample June2016WEW_10_1_3_FD_132986 | JGI IMG/M metagenome (GOLD analysis project Ga0187861, IMG submission 132986) | Peatland microbial communities from SPRUCE experiment site at the Marcell Experimental Forest, Minnesota, USA - June2016WEW_10_100 | ecosystem: Environmental > Terrestrial > Soil >...
CGGGCGGCGGCTGCCCCCTCGGGGGCAGGAAGGCAAGAAGGATTGAACAACCACAACCAACAGGAGTAAAACCAGTGCCCAGACTCACCCAAGATTCTGTACAGCTAACGGGTGCAGGTCCATCTGGCCATGAATCGGTTGGTAAAAATGAGGCTTGGGTTCGTTTTGCTAAAATGAGCCTATTTTGGGGGATAAAGTGCTTGTTTTTGTCGTGAAAACGTCTCTTTTTGCATCCGAAACGAAGCGAAAACGAACCCCAAATGAGTCGGTAGCGGGGCGGCCGGGGACGGCCGCTACTACACCGCGTAGCGCGGCGGGTGAAATGGCTGGCGAGCGGGTTGATGGTGCGATGCGAGCAGGGTATTTCGCGCCGCAGCGGTCGAGGAACTTCTCGAGACTTACCCACCGGGTTGCGCCGCATTCGTTGTGGCGTTGTTCGACGCGGCGTGAGTTGAGTTTGTGCTCGCCTGCGCGAACGAGAAATACCAGAATGTTGTGCCGTGAAACCCTCAGGCTTTTTTTCCACGTGCGTTGTGGCGTTGTTGGCTGCATTGCCGTTCGCCACGGCGGCAGGTGAAGCCAAGGGGCGGGTGGAATTGGATCTTTCCGGCCCCGGCTGGAAATTGTGGCAGGACAAGGGAGCGAAATGGGAGCGCGGCCCGTTGTTTCCCCCACCTGTGGATGTGACGAAGGTGCCGGTGAGTCCGGTGCCGGGCGAGCTTGGCGCGATGGAATCCGTGGGGCGGGATGTCGCGGTGCCGGGCACGGTCGAGGAATATCTGCATCCGGGCAACGGCCCGGAAGGCGACATCAAGGGCGTGAGTTGGTGGGTACGCAGCGTGACGATGCCGACGGCAACGTCGCCGCGCCGTCTCCGGCTGCATTTCGACGCGGTGCGGCTGCGCGCCGAGGTGTTCGTGAATCGAAAACTGGTCGGCTACGATCTCGTTGGCAATTCGCCGTTTGACGTGGATATCACTGATGCGGCCAAGTCCGGCGAGGAATGTGAACTCGCCGTGCGCGTGACCGACCCCGGCGGCAACTTTGATTGGCGCGACACCGTCCCGTTCGTGTGGGGCAAATACATGATCCCGATGAGCCACGGGTTCGGTGGCATCACGGGACGCGTGCGGCTCACGTCGTGCGATCCCGTGTACGTGGATGACATCTACGTGCAAAACACGCCGGCGATCACGAAGGCGAACGCCATTGCGACCGTGCGCAACACCACCAAGGAAACGGTGCGCCGCGACGTTGTGGTGACCGTCGCCAAGAGGCAGCCGGTGGACGACGGCCACGTGCCGCCGGATGTGTTTGTGAGCAAATTGCCATCCGTGGAACTGGCGCCGGGTGATAATGCGGTGACGTGTAAAGTGTCCGTCGCATCCGCCCAGCGATGGGACTTGGACAACCCGAACCTGTACGTCTGCGAGGTGGCGCTCAAGGACGGGAAGGAAACGAAAGACAGCGCGCAGCAAACCTTCGGTTTTCGGTGGTTCGCGCCGGAGGGCATCGGCAGCAACGCGATGTTCCGCCTCAACGGCAAACGCGTGGTGCTGCGCACGGCCATCAGTTGGGGTTTCTGGCCCATCAACGGCATTTACCCGACGCAGGAATTGGCCGAGAAGGAGATCCGCTCGGCCAGGGCGCTCGGCCAAAACATGCTGAACTTCCATCGCTGCATCGGGCGTCCCGAAGTGCTCGACAAGGCGGATGAACTCGGGCTGTTGATTTACGAGGAGCCGGGCGCTTACGTGAACGGCGACCGGACGCCGTTTACCAAGGCGCTCGTGCGCGAAAAACTTCTGCGCATGGTGAAGCGCGACCGCAGCCACCCGAGCCTCGTTATTTACAACATGATCAACGAAGCGTGGGACTCCGGCGGTGCGCGCACGGACAAAGCTGTTTTCGCTGGCCACGTCCGTGACATGCGCGACATGTACGCGCTCGATCCCAGCCGCACGATTACCTATACGTCGGCCTGGGCCAAGCGGGCGGACGCCGACGAACTCCCGAAGATGCACATGCGGCCATTCGACGATGTCATTCACGTGCATGGCTGGTTCGATAGTCATCACGCCGGGGGCCCCGAAGTCTGGAGGCAGAATTTCTACTCGGGACCGGACCGGTATTACAACCGCACGACCAATCGCAAAGAGATTGTGTATTGGGGTGAGGAAGGCGCGATTTCGTCGCCGCCCCGGCTGGAGAAAATCAAGGCGGCACTCGACGCCGCGCCGAACAAGGGTTGGGATGGCCCGATGTATCTCGATTGGTATCGCCAGTTCGACGAGTTTCTCACGCGCAAAAGCCTGTGCGACGCGTTCCCGACGGTGGACGCGCTGACGACGTCGATGGGCGCGGTGTCGCACTATCATCAGGGGCGCAAGATCGAAACCCTGCGCATCGACAACACGTCGGACGGTTACGCGGTCAACGGCTGGGAATCCGAGATCGTCGAGAACCACTCCGGCCTTGTGGATTGTTTCCGCAACCCGAAAGCCGACCCGGCGATCATGGCGTATTACAACCAGCCACTGTATGTGGCGGTGAAAACGTGCAGCCAATTCGCGCAAATCCCCGGCGCGGTCATTGTGGATTTCTACGCCATCAACGAACAGAACCTGAAGGGGCCGTACACGCTGAAGATCTCAGCGAAAGATCCGTTCGGGTGCGAAGTCTTCGCACAGACAGAGCGTGTCTCACTGGCGGGCGGTGACGTGTTCGGTCAGTTGCTCAAGGACAGTGTGGCAGTGCCCATCGTCGGCACAACGGGAATGTTTCGCGTCGAGGCCAGTTTGCGCGATGCGAAGGATGCGGAAGTCGCCGCCGGCCATGACGAGGTGCTCGCGGTCGATTGGAAGAGCGAGGAACTCGGCGGAAGAGGCGCCACATGGGAAGGCGTGCCGCTCGTCCGCGATTTCCTGGAAGCGGAAAAAGGGCTGAAGGTCGAAGCCTACCGCGACACGCTCGGTCCGCTGGATTGGATCGTGGTCACGCGACCGCCGGGCGAAGGCGAGGCGGTGGAGATTCCGTACGACCGTTTTCAATCACCCGGCGGCGACAAACCCAGCCTGACGACGACGTTTTACAGCGATAACGTTTTCAGCAATCAGTTTTTCCAACGCGGCGACAGGACGATTGATCTCTTCGTGCCGGATGGGGCGACAGCCGATCAGGCGATGGGGGTGACGGAGAACTACGGCGTGCGATGGGAAGGCCGTATCGTGCCGCCGACCACCGGCAAGTATACATTGGCCACCGAGAGCAGTGGCGGTGTGCGCTTGTGGATCAACGGCCAGTTGCTATTCGATGATTTCACCGAACGGCGCAACCAGATCAACCGTGGGCGCATCCAGCTTGAGGCCAACAAACCCGTCGCGGTCCGCCTCGAGTTCTGGCACAAACGAGGCAACGCGCAATGCAAGCTCCTGTGGGTGCCGCCGGAGACCGATGCGCCCGACGTGGCAAAACTCATGGAGCGCGTCCGCCGGGACGGCACCACGCTGCTCATTCTCGACCGCGCCGACACCTGGATGAATCTCATTCAGCAAAATACCTCGGCGAAATGCACCGGCTCATTCCGGGTCGGCACGACCTGGCTGGGCGGTCTTCATTTCGTCCGCGAGCATCCGTTGTTCAAGGATCTTCCCGTGAACACCGCCATGAACTGGCCGTATCAAGCAGTTGTCCGCAATGGCAAGACCCGGTCCGGCCTGCTTCTCGAGGGCGAAGAACTGGTTGTGGGCGCGTGGCACAGCTACCCGATGGCGCTCGGCACCGCCGTTGGCATCATTCCGTGCGGCAAGGGTCGAATCATCGTTTCGACGCTGGATATCGCCAGCCAGTTACGCTCAACGGACACCAGCGCGCACGTCTCCCGCAAGCTGCTCTGCAACTTCATCGCCTTCTGCCGTCCAACGCCCTGACGAGAAGATTGCAGAAATCATCACATGAGGTGCGCGGTGCCGTCCTCGCCGCCGCTCTAGCGCAGCCACTGGGGATTGTAGTACGTGCCATCGAAGGCGTGCGAGGTCTTGTACGGCTCGTAGCGCCCGTTTTGGGCCGCATCGGCCGTCTTGGCGAGCACGGCAGAGACTTGCCTCTCGCTCAGGGGCCGAAAGCTTCGGGCGGCGTCCAATCCCTGCTGCAGAATGGACATCGAATCAAATCCCGTGATCACAACGCTGACGGGCAAATTCATGGCGTAGTGCAGACACTCGGTGGCGGTCACAACCTTACTGTCGAGAATGCGCCCAAAGGCGAGAGTCTTCATGGCGAGCACACCCGTATTCTGCTTCACAAGAAAAGGCAGAACCCGCTTCTCGAAACTCTCAAAGTGCGGGTCCATGACGTTGAGCGGCATTTGCACGGCATCGAACGTGAATTGGTGGGAAGCGGCCGTATCGAGCATTTTCAAGTGAATGTCGGGATTCTTGTGGCCCGTAAAGCCGATGTACCGGGTCTTGCCCGCTTTTCTGGCCGCCAAGATGGCCTCCATCGCGCCGCCGTGGGCGAACACGTGATCGCCATCATCCATGCGCCCCACTTCGTGGATTTGCAGGAGATCAAGGTGGTCGGTCTGGAGCCGACGCAGGGATTCATCGACCTGTTTCTGGGCCGTCTGGCTGTCGCGACCGTCGATCTTGGTCATGAGGAAAGCGCGGTCGCGGTAGCCGTCGCGCAGGGCTTTTCCCATCCGCATTTCGCTCGCGCCGTGATAGTAGTCCCAACAGTTGTCCATGAAGTTGACGCCGTTATCGATCGCGGTACGAACGATGCGAATGCTTTCCTCCTCCGTCGGTCTTCCGAGATGAAAGCCGCCGAGTCCGATCAGGGAAACCTTTTCGCCCGTGCGTCCCAGCGGGCGATAGGGTATGTCGGTTTTCCTGTCGATGGCCCACGCCAATGTTCCCGTGCCGGCGGCGACGGCTGTGGCCACCGACAGTTTCAGGAACTTGCGACGGGTCATCCCGCCGGTGTGCTTGCCGGTAAGATGAGGTTTGGCTTCGTCACTTGGGGAAGCGCTCATGGACAGAAACGATAGCGAGTCGCCACGCATTTCTCCACCAAAAAGTGCCGGCAAAGAAGCCGACGGCGGGTTGACAACATCGGCAAAGCCGATAGCATGCTGCGTATCGGGAGGATCAACAGCACATGAGCACATCGATCACAATTCTCGGGATCGCCGGGAGTCTTCGCAAGGCGTCGTATAATCGCGGGGCGTTGCGCGCCGCGCAAGAACTCGCACCGGCCGAGGCCAAGATTGAGATCTTCGATCTTGATGGCATTCCAGTATTCAACCAAGACGACGACGCACGGCCGCCGGAGAGGGTGACGCAGTTCAAGAGACAGATTCGCGCGGCGGACGCCATCCTGATCTGCACGCCCGAGTACAACTACTCGATTCCCGGCGTGCTCAAGAACGCCATCGATTGGGCGTCGCGTCCGTACGGTGACAGCGCTTGGGACGGCAAACCTGTCGCCATCATGGGTGCTTCGCCCGGCATGCTTGGGACAGCCCGCGCGCAGTACCACTTGCGGCAATGCTTTGTGTTCCTCAATATGTATCCGTTGAACAAACCCGAGGTCATGATTGCCAACGCTTCGGAACGCTTTGATGAGCAGGGGAATCTGACGGATCAAAATACCCGGGATCACATCAAGAAACTCGTTGAGGCACTCGTCAAATGGACGCGGCAGCTTCAAAAGGCACGTCAGTAGTGACCGCGGCGAAGGATAGCGTGTTGTTGACTTACCGCGCCGCCTGGAAGGCGCTGGGGGCGCATTACCAGAGGATCAAGGATACCCACCTGCGGCAGCTTTTCGCCGAAGACCCGAAGCGCGCGCAGCGATTCGTCGTTGAAGATGTTGGGCTCTATCTCGATTATTCCAAGAACCGTATTACCGAGGAAACGCTTTCACTCCTCGTCAAGCTTGCTGAAGAGTGCAATCTGCGTGGGCGCATCGACGCGATGTTTCGCGGGGAGAAGATCAATCTCACCGAGAAGCGTGCGGTGTTGCACGTGGCCCTGCGCGCACCCCGGAACCAATCGATTGTCGTGGATGGCGAGAACGTTGTGCCGAAAGTGCATGCAGTACTGGAGCGAATGGCGGACTTCGCCAATCGCGTCCGCAGCGGCGCGTGGAAGGGGCACACGGGCAAACGCATTCGGAACGTCGTCAACATCGGCATCGGTGGTTCCGATCTTGGCCCGGTAATGGCGTACGAGGCGTTGCGCCACTACAGCCAGCGCGAGTTGACGTTTCGTTTCGTCTCGAATGTGGACGGCACGGATTTCGCCGAGGCGACGCACGACTTTAATCCGGACGAAACGCTATTCATTGTGTCGTCGAAAACGTTTACGACGCAGGAGACGATGACCAATGCGCACACGGCGCGGGAATGGGCGTTGCGGACGTTGCACGACGAGCGCGCTATCGCGAAACATTTCGCCGCAGTTTCGACCAATGCGCCGGAGGTGGCGAAGTTCGGCATCGATACGGCGAACATGTTCGGATTCTGGGACTGGGTGGGGGGGCGGTACTCGATGGACTCGGCGATCGGGCTGTCGACGATGCTTGCCATTGGCCAGGACAATTTTCATGCGATGCTGGCGGGCTTTCACGCCATGGACGAGCATTTCCGCACCGCGCCGTTCGAGAAGAACCTGCCGGCGCTGATGGGATTGCTCGGCATTTGGTACAACAACTTCTTTGGCACGCAGACGGTCGCGGTCTTGCCGTATGATCAGTACCTCAAGCGTTTTCCCGCGTACCTCCAGCAACTGACGATGGAGAGCAACGGCAAACATGTTACGCTGGACGGCACGCGCGTGGATTACCAGACGGGCGCGATCTACTGGGGCGAGCCCGGGACGAACGGCCAACACTCGTTCTACCAACTCATCCATCAGGGAACGAAGTTGATCCCGTGCGACTTCATCGGTTTTGGCAAGACGTTGAACCCGCTCGGCGAGCATCACGATTTGCTGATGTCGAACCTGTTCGCGCAGAGCGAGGCGCTGGCGTTCGGCAAGACAGCGGACGAAGTGAAGGCGGAGGGGACTGCCGATTGGCTCGTGCCGCACCGCGTGTTTGAAGGCAACCGCCCATCGAATACGATTCTGCTGGAGCGGTTGACTCCCGAAGCGCTGGGCAAGCTCGTGGCGTTGTACGAGCACGCCGTATTCACGCAAGGGGCGATCTGGAACGTGGATTCCTTCGACCAATGGGGAGTCGAGTTGGGGAAGGTATTGGCCAAACGGATCACGCCCGAACTGCAAAGCACCGGTGAGCCGGCGTTGACACACGACAGTTCAACCAACGCGTTGATTCGGCGGTACCGCAAGTTTAAGAGAGACCAGGAGATCTTATGAAAACTCAGGAACTACATGTGGGAATGAAGGTGAAGCATCCGCAACTGGGGATGGGCATCGTCAAATCCATCACCGAAAACACGGCGGACATCCGTTTTAATGATGCGCTGCACACTATCGCGCCCGAGGCAAGCGATTTGGAGCCGGCGGAGGCGCGGGCCTCGGTCAGCGGGCTGGACATGCCGCTGACGCAGTTTGTGGAAAAGGTGACGCGGACGGTAATGGCTGAACTGGGCGTGGAAAAACACGGCGAGTTCGTCGAGCAACTGGGGAGTCGATGGCACGGCGGACGCGTGATGATGCATCCGGCGGACCAGAGTTTACAGGCCAAAGAGGTGCCGATGGATGTGTTCTTCCACAAGGTGGTGATGCTACGCAACAATCTCCGCGTGCTGGAGCAGAAGATCAACAGCCACGAGAAGTTGAGCGACGCCGAGAAGGTGGAGTTCCAGCAATACATCACTCGCTGCTACGGCTCGCTGACGACCTTCAACGTCCTGTTCAAGAACAAGCAGGATCAGTTCAAAGGCGGCGAGTGATTGGTCGTGGCCGCCACATCCTTCTTGGCGACGACGCTGATGTGGCCGTTGTTTTCGAGGACGGCGTAGTGCACGTCGTTGACGTCGCAGCAGCCGGCATCGCGCAAGGCCGAGTTTAATTCATGATGGGTCAGTCGCTCCCGCGTCAGTATGTCCTCGTATAATTTGCCGTTGTGGATGAGAACCTGCGGGCGGCCCTCAATGAGCGATTCCGCTTTCTTGCTCTTGTAGGTGGCCAGACCCACGAGATAGTTGGCGGCGACGAGCGAGCACGCCGAGATGATGCCGGCCAGGACGGAGTTGTCGCCGGCGTTGATCGCGTTCTGCACGGCGTTGCTGAGAACCAGCAGCAAGACCAGATCGAACGGCGAGAGTTGTCCGACTTGCCGCCGGCCCGTCAGGCGCAACAGCAGGACGAGGAAGCCGTAGACAATGAGGGCGCGGATGACGAATTCCCACCACGGTACGGAGAGTTGCCACATGGCCGCGATTCTACCAAAGTGCGGTTCGATTGCAGTTCAAAACCGCTAGAACTCGAAGGTGACCTGGAGTCCGACGGTGTGGTCGGCGACGTACGGCGTCACTTTGCCTTCGAAATCGTGGCGATAATGCATCCGCACGATGGTCTTGCCGACCGCGTGTCCCAGAAAGGCGGCGCCCACCACGTCGCTGAGCCAGTGGGCGTTCACCTGGGTGCGTTCCACGGCGACTGCGCCGGCGAGACCGTACAGCGGCCAGGTGACCCATGGATTCTGCCAGACTTCGCTGACACTGGAGGCAAAGGCAAACGCGGCGATGGTGTCGCCGGAGACGAAAGACGAACTCCCAGACACCGAACCGCCCGGGCCATGAAACCGATACTGGTCCTTGGTCGACCGGGGCCGCTCGCGTTGGGTGAGTTCCTTGATGGCGACATCAAGAACGGTGGCGTATCCGACTGATTCCAAAGACAAAAACCCCGAGTCGGCCAGTTTCTCGTTGTGGAACGCAAGGCCGGAGGCAAACATGCCCGCGCCGTAGAACGCCAGCGGGTACTGGCCGTACCAGAAATCGATTGGCTTCAAGACAGAATCGAGACGTTTGTTGCGGATGTCCTGGGAAAAGTCCCGGAACGGGGCATCGGCGGGGAACAACGCACCGGTGGTTCCCGCTTCCAAGCCGAAGGTCATCCACTGTTGGCCGCCCCAGAAGGCCGGGCGTGTGAAAAGGTTGGCCGGGTCTTTCCATAACCAATCGACGTACTTCTTCGGCGATTGTTCCTCCTGATACGAGAGCAGATAGTCCCGGTGTTCGACGGGAGTGTTTGTGCCGTTATCACCGGCAAGTGTTAGCTGCGCGTTTGGTGAGAAGTAGTCCTCGGCCAGCAGGTCTGGTCTTGCGCAGAAGAATACAGCGGCCAAAGTAATCGCCAGCGCCGACGGTTTCATCGAGTCGCCTCCGGAACCACTCGCAAATGCTACCGTCCGTCGAACTTGCGGCAACTTCTGAGATAAGTCAATTGGATAAGGGCGACTGATGCCCGCTGGCACGTTTCGCTTGAGGTGAGGAACGGCTGCGCGTAGCATGGGGAACATGGGTCGCTCCAAGAAACAATACGGCCTGCTGCAAGGCGCGCGGGTCTATCTTTCCGGGCCGATGGATTTCGTGGCGTCGCGCGCGGCGGAGAAGAAATCCGGCTGGCGCAATCGTATTGGGGAATTTCTCGAGGCGTTGGGGGTGACTGTGTTCGATCCGTGGTTCAAGCCCGACGTGCGCGGGTTGCACGAGTACGGGCGCGAGGACCTCAAGAGCGGCGAGCGGATCAAGAAACGCTGGACGTATGAGCCGGGCCGCAGGGCAGCCGAGACGCGGTCGTGGTGCGCGCGGCAGTTTTGGGAGACGCTGCACATCGACTTGCGGATGGTGGACACGAGCGACTTCACGATTTCCTATTGTCCGACGAACATTTACAGCGTCGGGACGCCCCACGAAATCATCACGGCGACGTTGCAGCACAAGCCGGTGCTATTCGTCAGCCCGCCGATCAACTTCCCGACACTCCACGAATTGCGCGATCATCTGAAGAACGATCCCAGGGGCGCGGAGTTGCTGGCGCGGTTGGAGAGGGAAATTCCGATCAAGGAGAATCCGCGAGGTATCCCGAGCTTGTGGTATATCCCCATCGTCGGGGGTGAGAATTTCTTCGACGGGTTCGGCTTCGCCAGCTATCGCAAGAAGATGGGTTGGAAAGAGGACATCGCGCTCGACGACCATGAGCGTCGCCATAGGCCGAGGCGTCCGCTCTTGCCCTTTCTGGAAGAGCTTAACCGCAAGCTACCCAACAAGTGGGACCGCAAACTGCGCAAGTTCACACCCGACGACGACTGGTTGCTCTGGGATTTCCAACCCGGCAAGAAACGCGGCAAACATCTTGAGGGAATACGGAAGTAGCATGATGCCCGTCGAACAGGGATTACGCGAAGCGCTGCAGCAGTTCATGCAGACGACGTCCAAACGCCAGCCGGAGCAGATTGCGGAAGCGTTGAATCAAATCCTTCAATTCGAGCAGCAACTTGGTTCCGATGCGCCGCCGATGTTGCGGCATTATCTGGAGCGGCGCAGTTATCAGAAAGCGCTGGACCTCCTGAATTCGGGTCGACCCGAAGGCGAGACACCGCGGCGCGGCCCGTGAAACATCAGGACTGATTGGTTTTCAGCATCATGACCGGGCAATACTCGCGCAGCAACCGTCTCCGCCACCACGCGCCGGTCTGGCCGCGTTCCGGGAACGTGGTGAACTGATAATCGTAGGCCCGCGCACGAATATAGCGCGGTGGGACGCCGGGAAAGGGATTCGTTTCGAGGAGCGCGAGGACTTCCGGTTGTCCTTCAAGCAATCGCACACAGAAATTGATGAAGTATTGCGTGGGTGAGCGCCGCGGCATCTCCACGCGCAACGCTTCGAACCACATCTGCCAGTCCAGCCGCGGCTGGAAAGGTTCGACGAATGCCGGACGACGCATTACGTCGCCGGACTTGTACTTGAATTCGTAGGGCAGCCACGTGTCGCCGTCGTTGCTGCCTTCGATGATGATCTCAGCGCGGGCGGTGGTCATCGACGCGAACAGGCCGTAGCCGTTGAAGCTCCGGGTGGGAGACAAGACCTCGTAGAGCGTGACCATGGGGGCCGGCCAGGCAATCCGTTCGCGAAAGGCCCCCGCCAACGTCACGGTTGTTACCGGCAGGACAACCACAGCCAGGGGCACGGTCACCCATAGCGGCCAGGGCCGGGCGCGGATGTTGGTTGGCGATTCCCGCCAGCGGGTCGGGACGAACCTCTTGAGAAGCGCATCATCGAGCAGCAACACGCAGAGCGCGATGGCGAGGAGATTGAAGAAGCAGTAATTGCCGGTCGCGGCGATCAGCAGCATCAGCGTTGCGATCGCGGTGCAAGCAATCAACCGCAGCCGACGGGACCCGAGGATCAGGAACGGCGCGCCCAGTTCGATGACGAACATGAGGCCGCAAGAGAACTTCTGGAACCAGACCGGAAGTTGGTGCGCATACCAGCCGATCCACGTGGGGAGAGGTTGCGTTTCGTAGTGGAAGGTCAAGGCGGTGAGGCTGCGCCAGGTCGGGTCATGGGTCGCGAGCTTGACCACACCCGACGCGAACATCAGTCGAAACAACAACCAGCGGAGCAACCAAAGCACCAGGCGCGATGGAGGCGCCTGGCGCGGGGGGCCGGGCAGCAATTGGAGCGGGGCGAAGAAGATTGCCAGAAAGCCGGTTTCCAGCAACAACGTATCCCACTGGTAGCCGAGGAAATCGTCGGAGACCGTCGAGAGAGACAAGTAGAAAAGCCATGACAAGGCGAGGGCCGGGGCTGCGGCGACGTCGAAGATCACGAAGAGAGCCAGCACGGCTCCGCCCCAGCAGAGGAAGCGCAGAAAGGCATCGCTCGTGCTGAACCAACAGAGGGTCGGTATCATCCAGCGAGTTTCCCAAGGATTGTGCTCGCTGGCCCAGTTCCGCGCCGATTCCATGAAGTGCGCGGCGGGCGTGATGCCGTGGCTGCCGATGAGACCGTCGACTTGCGTCCACAACGAGACGAACGCGATCAGGTAAATGACGCCGAGTAGTCGGAGGAAAAGCCAACGGGTGAGAAAATGGGTGGGCTGCTCGACGTGTTGACCCCAGAAAAGACGCGTCAGGAATGAGAAGCCGGTGCGGTGTGTGGCTACGAAGCGATAAAACCACTCGGTGACGGGCGCGACGCCGGGGACTCGTTGATAGCACCACAACGGCCAGCGTTTCCACGGTGCGACGGCCTGCACGCGGAAGACTGCTTCGGCGGCTGAGTAGATACGTCCGTCGGTATCGAGGAGTTGCACCGCCTGCTCGCATCGCTCACGAGGCAATTCGGGAAACCGTTCGGCAACGCTGGGGTCCTGGAAAGGGATATACTGGACACGATCACCCGTGGACTGTTGCCAGCGCGAAATCCAACGGCGGCAGAAATTGCAGTCGCCATCGAAGATCATCACGGGTTTGGCGGGTGGCACCGCTGTTCGGCCGACCTCGGTCATGCACGCAGTTTACTCGGCAGGACGAATTGCCGAAAGCCCAAACCGCGAGTCGGGTCAGGTCTTGGCCTGTTGGAGGCGGATCCAAGCCTTTGTAAACGTGGGATCGACATGCAAGGCTTGTTCAAACTGGCCTTTGGCCAGGTCCGCGTGGCCTTGTTTCGAGAAGACCAACCCGAGATTGTAATGCGCGTAGACCGAACGTGGATTGAGTTGCAGCGCCTGCTGTAGTTCCGCAATGGCCTCGTTGAGTTTGCCCTGCATGCCGAGGGCAACACCCCAGTTCGCATACGCCATGGCATAGTCAGGCTTGAGTTGAACCGCGTGTTGGTAATAACTGATCGCCTTGGTCAAACGTCCTTCAGCGGCCAGCGCCGTTCCCACTTCGGTGAATGCCCGCCAATTGCGGGGCCGTTTGGCGGCGGTATCACTCCAGATTGCCAGAGCACTGCGATAATCTTCATTTCGCCGCACGGTGGCGGCACCGAGAGTCGTCACCAAGGCCGCGACCAAGACAAGCGGAATCCAGCGACATTGGTTTGCCGTCAACTTGCAAGTGGTGGCTGCGACCGCAAAGCCCTTTTGGCAGCCGATGACGACGAACACAATGATTGGTGCGAGAGCCAGGTACATGCGGCGTTCCGCAGCTACTTCGCCGAAGAGCGGCAGGAAACTGGAGGTTGGGGCAAGGATCAGAAAGAAGAAGGCGCCGAGAAAACCGCAGGCCGGCCGGAATCGCAGCGCCCAAACGGTTGCGACCAGCACGGCAGTGACGACGAGGCAGGAGGCGACCAGCAACGGGGAAAGATGTGCCACTGGCCAGTCGAGATAATCCAACACCAAGGGATGCGGCCAGAAACTCAATTGCCAGTAGCGTAGAATGACCTCGCTCTGCGTCCGCAAATACTCGAACACCGTCAACGGAGCGCCGCCGCCTCGTTTCACGGCGAAATTCGTAGTCAGAAATTCCGCGGCCGGAACCAACCACGTGGCGGTGAGGCCGAGGTGCAAACCCCATCGGCGCTGCCACGCCTGACGAAACGATTGCGAGAGGAAGATGCGGTCGTACAACAAAGCAACCAGCGGCGCGGACACCATGACCTCCTTCGATCCCATTCCCAGCGCGCACGCGATCACGGCGGCGGCGTACCAGCGAGCGGCGGATTGTGAAATCGAGCCGCGAACAAGGCAATAGAGCGTCAGGAGATAAAAAAATCCCATCAACACTTCCGTCCGCTGGCTGATGTAGGAGACCGCGCTGGTCGTCAGTGGATGGACGCTCCAAATGAGCGCAATCGCCGTGGCAGTTCCTGTCGCGCTCTGTCTGAAAGTGTCACGGCATCGCTCCAGCATAAGAGTGCGCCGCACGAGGCCGTACAAGAGCAATGCCGCCAGTATGTGAATGAGCAGATTGAACGCGTGATAGTCCGCCGCCTCCAATCCGCCAACGGCATAGTTGATCGCCAACGAGAGGTTCGCTATCGGCCGCGTGTGGAAGGCGCCCACCGGCACCGTCGCGAGCGGAACCGTAAGTGGCCAGAGTTGGCGAATGCTCGGGTTATCCTGGATGGACGAGATATCATCGAAGATCATCGGCCCTTGAAGGCTATTGAAATAGGCCAGGACCGTCGCGGCGACAATCAGCCAGGGTGCGAGTCTGCCCAGTGAAGGCTTTTCCAGGCGAAGCCGCAGATTATCAGGATGTTCCATCGAACAATTGTGGAGCAATTGTCTTGCCGGGCACATGGACAGGGGTTGAGCGTGCGAGTCTTGACGAAGGCCCGAGCCGGACGCATGACAAATATGTCATTCGCTTGTGACGAAATGGAAAGGATGCGCAACATTCGGGTCAAAATTTCGACCGACTCGCCGCACCCGTCAACCGGGTTGGATAGGTGGCGATGCAGCCAACGATTGGCTCGATCGAATTGACCGACTCCGAAATCTACCTAGAAGCGCGCAAGCGACCGGCAACGACAGAACTTCGAGAGCGATGAGGAAAGGCAGATAAAACTCCAAAACATAGTGCAGCAGGGCGACTGCGATAAGCGCTGCGAGCAACCCAAAGCGCCATGAAGTGGAGCGGAACACGAACGCCATGAAGAATGCGGCAATAAGGCCGCTCACAAAAAACACCGGAATCTCCAAGCCAAACGTGATGCACGAGAACAAAGGCCAGCCTCTCACGGACAGAGGAAACATGCCACAAATAGCTTTGCTCATGCGAACCGGCCCGGGAAACTGCGAGAAGACCAGCAGCGGACCGTACAAAAGTGCCGTGCAAGCAACCATGAGCGTTTTCACAATGGTTCTGCGTATCTCGGCCTTCATCAACGTCTCCGTCCTCATGACCCTTCCAAGTCGTTTCGCGAAGCTGAGTCAATGAAAGCAGATTGGCGGAGTTCCATCAAGGACACAGTGTGATTACTTGGCGCGGTTGTTGTGAGCGGCGTCGTAGCCGAGTTCGTCGAGGGCGTCTTCGTAATAGGTGCCGCCGGTGTCGCGATGTTTCACGATGTAGCCGATGATCCGTTGACGAATGCCGTCGGCTTCTGGAAACTCCTGATTGGTCCAGAACCGCTTCGACTGATCGAAAAAGCCGATGCGGTTGAGGAACGCCACTCCCCACGCGGTTGACTCTTCGAGAGAATCGGCTCCGTCGGCTTCACTGCGTAGGAAGGAACCGTCTGGTTGGAGGGATTCCGCGAGACACCAGTGAAGCATCTTCTTGATTTCGGTGGCCATGGCGGCTTTCTGGGCGTCGCTGGCACGTGGCCAGCCGAGTTTGAAGAGAGTAACGACATCCATGTTATGGTGATTTACGTAGTGGGCGTCCTCGAGCCATCCGATCGGATACTCCAGATTTTTCACGGCCAGCGTGTGATCGATTACTTTCGGCAAATCGGGCACGTCTCCGTGAAGATAACTGATGACGTGAAATGTGATGCTGAGGTCGTCCACGAATTCGACGCGTCCGTCACGGACATAGCTTTCGCCCCAGTATCCTGTTTCCGGGTTGCGCAACCGATGAAGAATCAGGTCCATCAGCGTTTCTTTGAGCGCGGGGTGCCAGGCATAACCCTCGGGACGATCCCGCAGAATGAGCCGCATGATGTTGGAGAGCGATTCGTTCAGCTCGCGGCGATGATCGACGCCCGTGTGAGGAATGTCCGAAACCGACACGGACAGGAAATAATTGGTGAGCAGATCAGGGGAATTGATTCGATCCAGAAAGCGGGGCTCGTAGCGTGGCTTTTCGCCTCTGTTCGAGCGTTTGCTAATATGGTCGTACGACGCGTTGACCTTGAAGAACCATTCCGTGGAGCAAGCTCCCCAACTGCCATCTTGTGAATCCTGTTCGTCGCCGATGGCCTCGCGGTCCGGGTGGGCGAGACTTTCCTCCAAGTCATGCAGACGCTGGTCGATTCTCTTGAAATCGGCGGTCGAGGAAAGCATCCACATGGTTTCACTGAGGATCTGATGGGCGCACGCGGTTTTCTTCCCCGCGGCTTCCTGGGCGCGAAGTTTTTTGCCGAGCGCCCTCAGCTTCTCCGCGCGTTCGCCCTGAGAAACGTTAAACCCCGGATCGAAGGCGACGAATTCGCGTCGTTTACGGGCGGGGTATTCGAGATCAGCCCGGGGCACTGACGCGACGACGTCGTTGGTGGAGGCGGTTGTTTGTGCGCCGTCACGGGTCGGGTCGTATTTGAGACAATCGATGAGGGTGCTTTCGTAATAGCTGCCGCCGGAGCCGCCGCTGGCGCGGTGCTTGAGGACATAGGCGATGATCCTCTGGCGGATGCCTTGAGCCTCCGGGAATTCGCGATTGGTCCAGAAGCGCTCGGACTTGTCGAAAAAGCCGATGCGCGCGAGGAACGAGGTGCCGTAGGATTCGCCTTCTTCGAGCGAGCCGTCGCCGATGTTCGGCTTGAATGAGCCATCGGGTTGGAACGACTCGGTCAGGCACCAACGAAGCATCTTCTCGATTTCGACGGTCATCGCCTGTTTCTGGGCGGGGGTGGCTTGCGGCCAGCCGGCTTTGAAGAGGGCGACCACATCCATGTTGTTGTGATTCCAGTACTGGCCCTTCAATAGCCAGCCGACCGGAAAGTCTAGGTCTTTCACGGCGAGGGTGGTGTCGATGACGTGCGGCAGGTCGGGGACGTTACCGTGGAGATACGTGACGACATGGAACGTGGTGCTAAGGTCGTCCACGAAGACCACGCGCCCCCCGCGCACATAGCGTTCGCCCCACCAGCCTGTGGCCTGGTTGCGGAATCGGTGGAGAATCAGGTCCATGAGCCGGGCTTTCAGGCGTGGGTCCCACGGATAATCTTCCGGGCGGTCTCGGAGAATCAGGCGAATCAAGCTGGAGAGCGACAGATTGAATTCGGCCAGATGATCCACGCCCGTGTGCGGAATGTCGGAGACGGAGCAGGACTCGAGATAGGCGGCGAGTTTTTCGGGTGAATTGACGCGGTCGAGAAAGCTCGGTGGGACCTTCAGCGGGCGCTCCTTGTTGGATCTCCTTCCCAATTCCTCGCAGGACGCGTCGAGTTTGCAGTACCATTCCGTGTAGCAACGTCCCCAACTGCCGTCTTTCGGATCCTGCTCCGCGGCCAGCGCCTGGAGTTCGGGATGGGCGAGGCTGGCTTCGAGGTCGGCGAGGCGCTGGTCGATCAATTTGAAGTCAGCGGTCTGCGTGATCAACGCCTTGAGCTCCCAAAGAATCTGCTTGGAGCACGCGGTGTTTGTACCTGCCGCTTCCAGTTCGCGGACTTTCTCATAGAATGCCCGGAGTTTGGCGATTCGCTCGGCTTTTTCCTGCTTATAGTTCGGGTTGAAGGCGATGAATTCCTGTTCCTTGCGGGCGTTGTGTTCCAGATCGGCCTTGGGTGGCCGCCAGACTTTCGGTGCGCTCGTGGCGCACGAGGCCAAGAGGAGGACAGGTACGAGGGCGGTCGAGATGGGTGTCACGGCTGATGGGAATCGCATGAGGTTTCCTAGGTGACGGCAATGGTTCTTCCGCAGGACTCGCAGCGGATTTGCGAGGCGTCGAAGGCAGGGCTGAGTTGGATGGTGCGTCCGCAGGCGCAGCGAAAAGATTCCCAACCACCACCGGCGGAGCGGTGAAATTGCATCGGGGCGAACGGGATTACCGGCGGGATGGCGGCGGTCAGGATCGGGGGCATGGGTTGCGGCGAAGGTGGCGCATCCGTTGCGGAAGGGATCGGCAGGACGCTGCCGCAACGGAAGCAACGGATGGAATCCTGTTCGTAACCTTCGGGAACGGAAATCTCCAAGCCGCAGTTGCAGCGCAGTCGCAGGTAGCCGGCGGAGCGGCGGGCGATGTCGTGCGAATCTTGGCGTGTCTGGATCGGGCCGCCACCCGACGGTTGGCGAATCGCTTCCTGAGAAGCGGTCTGCAGGGTGCGCGCCCCGATAAGGGCTCCGCCTTTCGCGCGACGATAGGCAGCCTCGTAGTCGGCGAACGACGCGCCGGTCATGGCGCGGAGGATGCGAATACGTTCGCGGGAGGGCGGATGGGAGGCGAACACGCTGTCGGGTTCATCCTCCTCGTCAGCGGCGGTCAGGGGATTGACGATGAACATGGGCGCGGTGGCTTTGCTGGCAAAACTCAACGGGATATGGGCCTGGGAAATTTTCTCGAGGGCGGAAGCCAGTCCTTCGGGGTAACGGGTGAACTGCGCGCCGCTGGCGTCGGCGAGGTACTCGCGTTTGCGGGAGCAAGCGAAGTAGAGCAATTGCGCCATGATGGGGCCGAGGATCAAGAAGAGCACGCCAACGATCAGGATGATGATTTGCGCCTGGCCTCCGCCGCTGCCGCCGCGGGACTCGGAACGGCTGCGGCCACGACCCCCATACCAGAGCGAGCGAGTAACGATTTGGGAGAGAATGATGATAGTCCCGAGCATCACGGCGGCGAGCGTCATGAACTGAACGTCGCGGTTCTTCAGGTGGCCGATTTCGTGGGCGATGACGCCCTGAAGTTCGTCGCGGTTCAGGCGATACATCAGGCCGGTCGTGACCGCGATGGCGCTGGTCTCGGGTTTACGGCCGATGGCGAAGGCGTTCGGCGCGGGATCGTCGATGAGATAGATGCGGGGCATGAAGTCCAGCCCCGAGGCGAGGCGCATCTCGTCAACGACATTGAACAACTGCGGGCTGTCTTCGCGCTTCAATTCCCTGGCGAACGCGCCGTGCATGAGAATGTCTTCGGCGCTGGTGAAGTAGGCGATCAGCATCCCGCCCCAAATCAGCAGCGCCAGCAACAATCCCACCACGCCAGCATCGGGGGCGATCAGTTCGCCACCGGCGAAGCCGATGAGTACAAGAATCACCGCCATTCCGACGATGAGGACGACGGAACGGCGGCGATTCGCTAGGATTTGCTCCCACATGCCGGGCTGTCGGCGCTGCGCCTAGAATTGCACCTTGGGCGCTTCGCGTTCCTCTTCGGCCTTCACTTCGAAGAAGTCGCGATGTCCGAAGTTGAACATTGTCGCAATGAGGTTGGTCGGGAAGACTTGGATGTGCGTGTTATAGGTCATGACCGAGTCATTGTAGAACTGGCGGGAAAACGAGATCTTGTTCTCGGTTGAAGTCAGTTCCTCCTGAAGAGCCAGGAAGTTCTGGTTGGCCTTGAGGTCGGGGTAGGCTTCGGCCACGGCGAACAGCGATTTGAGCGCACCGGTGAGAACATTCTCGGCCTCGGCGCGGTCGCCGACGCTCTTGGCGTTGATGGCCATATTGCGGGCCTGAGTGACTTTCTCGAAGGTGCCGCTTTCGTGCTTGGCGTATCCCTTGACGGTTTCGACGAGGTTGGGGATCAAGTCGTGACGGCGTTTGAGTTGGACATCGATTTGCGCCCAGGCGTTTTCCAACTGGTTGCGCAGGCGGATAAGGCCGTTGTACGCGCCGACGATCCAGAGCAGCACCAGCACCGCCAACCCGATGGGAATCAATAGGATCATAATCATGTTCTACCTCCGTGTTCGTTCAGAGTTTCGATTTGTTGCCAAACAGTTCGTTCAAGTAATCAATGGTCTTCGCCGCACCGCTCTCGACAGGAAACAGGGAAAGAAGCTGCTGCAGTTCCTCGTCGTCGAACCACAGGCCATGTCCGCGCGGGCATTTGTCGAGCGTAAGGGCCGGCGCTCCCGGATTGGCGACCTGAATCTCGTGCAGGGCGGCATCGCAGCGCGGGCACAGATGCGGGCGGCCTTTCGGCTGCGTGCCCGGCTGCTGCTGGAATTTTAACAGGGGATCGGCCGCCTTGGCGCCCGTCTGCTGCATGAGCGCCTCCAACTCACCCGCATCGAGCCACAGTCCGTGGCACCGATGGCAGATATCGACTTCAAGTTCCTTGAAATGCAGGATAAAGAGCGGGAGATCGCATTTTGGGCAGACGCGTATCATGGTAAATCGTCGGGCGCGGAATGATGGCGCGGGTGCGGTTGACGCGTCAAGCAATTCTCGTGTGCCATTGTTGTTCATTGGAGGGTAATCAACCAGAAGAAAGGCGCGGCGTCATTTACAAAGCGGGAGGTTGTTTGTAATGATGCGAGCATGGGCGGGCAGAGCGGCTGGATACACCTCGTCCGACTCGGCTCCCAGCCCTACAAGGCGGGGCGGGATGTGGGTGATTGCCGCGGCACCGGCTACCGCTTTAGCAGACGGATATTGCCGCCTTCGGTTTCCAACTTCAGCAGAGAGCCGCCGCCATTGATCGTCCCGCGCAACGTTTCTCGATCCAGCCGGCCCTGAACCTGGACCGGCAACTCCGTGCGGACCCTACCGCCGGCGGTGTGCGCGTCGAGGTTGACGGCCGAGGTTTCCGGGATCTTCACTGTGACCTTACCGCCGCTGGTGCGCAGCGTGAAATCGGAACGAGGCGGAACGGCGAACTCAGCGACGATTGACCCGCCCTCAGTCAGTGCTTGCAGACCTTTGCCGGTGAACCCTTCGATGGCGATGCTTCCACCCTCGGTGCGGACTTGTACTTCGTCCTGGCATCCGACCGCCTTAACACTGCCACCCTCGGTTTGACCGTTCACTTTCCCTCCAATATCGGTGAACTTCAGGTGGCCTCCTTCGGTATTGGCGTTTACGTTGCCATGCAGAGTGGCGACTTCGATGGCGCCTCCCTCCGTCTTCAGGCGCACGTCGAAAGCTTGAGGCACGGTGATCTGGTAATGGACGTTCAAATTGGGCTGTCCCCACCAACGCCACCACGAACCGCGCCCAAAACTCGAAGGTCTTTGGGCTGTGATGGAGATTTCCCTGCCATGTTGCTGCAGCACCACGTGATGCTCCTTCAGAATCCTGGTCGCTTCGGCCTCGCTCGCGTGTGTGACGTCACGCACCACCCGGATTTGGACGTTGTTTTGATCCGCACCGACGACGTGAATGTCTCCCCGGTCGACATCCACGCTCAACGTTCCGCCCGGCCCGACGGCGAAGGACGCGGAGAACTCGGGTTCGCTCCCGCTCTCGTAGCTAACATCGCGTGCCGTGTTTGGTGCTTCTGTCTAATTGAGTGTGGTCACCACCGGAGACGCAGGACTCGCGATGACGGCATTGCTCACGGTGTCGTCGGCATACACCGATACCGCGCCTTGGGCGCACAGGGGAGACAGCGCTGCCAGAAAGATGACGCCACGGATGACTTTTTTGAAAGCCTGATTCATTAGTTCCTCCATTTACCAGTGGGACGCACCGAACCGCCGTTTTGGATTCAAAAATCGTCGCCTCAGTCGACCATCCTAGCGACACGTATTACCGAACAACAGGAGCAAATCGCACAACAACCGAAAGCGATTTCAACTTCTCAGAAGATAGGCGCGGCGTCATTTACAAAGCGGCGGTTTGTTTGTAATGGGGGGCGGTGGCGGAACACTACACCGAATTGCGCAAGCATGCAGCCGCACTCAGGGGGAGGGAAGTGAATCTGTCATGATTATAGGTCTGACCCCAATTACAATTATTTTGTTGTTGACATTCCTCACCGGGTGCTGCACAGCGGCTCTCGGAGAGGGTTCGATGGGAAACAGGCAGTTGGAGGAATTCAGGTCAATACTATTGACTGACATCTTTACGCACTTTCAAGCAACGCAGGGAAGTCCGGGTCGCTCAGAATCGATGTCGCAATTGTGAATAAAGATGTCCCAAAACGGGATAGACAGGCCTTGTAGGCTGCGCATAATGGGCCGCGTGCCAAACTATGAGGCGAACCAAACTCATCGCGTAAAGAAATGCGTTGTGGCTTGGACGTCGAGCCAGAAGTCGCTTTCGACGATGGTCAAGAACGAAAAAGCAAAAGAATAAAACAAGTGACAGAGGGAGGTAAAATATGCAGAGAACACTATTAAAAGTCTTCGGTAGCGGGGTGGCGATGGTTTTTTTGGGTATGGGTCCGACGGTTCATGCACAAAACAAAGTGGGCGCAGTTGATCCGGACAATGAACCGCCTCCTGCTGGGGCGATTCTAGATCTCGCCGGTACCCCGATTCCCCACTCGTACCAGGAATACACGGTCGACTTCACGGCCAGCCAACCGTCCACGTCCATCAGTTTCGCCATGCGCGAAGACCCGGCCTTTCTCCTTTTGGACGGTGTGAGCGTCGTGGATATTACTGAGCCCGGCGGTAATCTAATATTGAACGGCGGCTTCGAGTTGGGTCCAGTGGGCGCCAGCGCGCCCACCGATTGGACCTACCTCAATTCTTCCGGCGCTTCGTACGGCGGCGTAGTTGTACAAGACGTTGGCCTTGCTCATTCGGGGAACAACTTCTACTATGACGGCGCTGTGCAGGCGTATGATGCGATTACCCAAGTCATCGGTACCAGCACTGGTGACACATACCAAATCTCATTCTGGCTCAACGACGATGGCCCCTTAACTACTTTTCAGGATGTCAGCAACAACGGCGACACCTCCGACACTGGTGGCAATGGAGCTGATCTCCTCGTCTACGCGGGTGCGGTGCCGGTCCCAGAGCCGACAACGTTCACGACCGTGCTGTTCGGCTTGGGTCTTCTCTCGCTGGGGATTCTGCGTGTTTCACGGCTGTCATCCTCAGCCGCTTCCTAGCAGCCTGTCGGACTTTTGTAGTGCTCCCCGTGAATCAAGCGGCGAATTTGAGAGAGTTTGGGGTTGATGGTTTGGGTTCAAACGACGCTTCGAATTGTTGTGGGGTCTCATTTCAAAGAATACTTGGCACATGACGCTCTACCAGATCAAGTATCGAACACGAGATGTCGAGGAAGCGAAGAAGTAAGATCAAAAGTGTCATACCCACAGTCGTGGCAGCCAGCGCAAACATGTTGGTTAGCAGTGCTTGTTCCCACGTGGCCCGAAAAATTGACTTCACTGTGAACGATGTGGCAACAGTTCCCAAAACCAGAGCCATAATCAACGCATATCTCCAAAGTGGCACACAACACAGGAAGATAACGATCAGTGCAACCAAGGCGGTCACGCTCGCAAGCCACGCCGTCCGCGAGGCGACATTCTCGATTTTGGCGAGTCGCGCCCCGAATCGCAATGACACGGCAAAGCCACCGACTAGTAATAACAACACGATTGTGGACACGATGATTTGGCCCAGTTCAGACAACAGATTCATCATGCGTTGGTGTTGTGCTTCTTTCTCTTGTTTCGCAAGTGCCCGCTCTTGTTCCACAAGTGCCTGACGATCTCTTTCAGCCTGTAGTTGCGCCTCTTTCTCTCGTTCCGCAAGTGCTTGACGATTTCTTTCAGCCTGTAATTGTGCCTCAAGCTCTTGCACCGCTGCCTTCTGGCTCGCGCTCATCCACCGGTTGCCAAACTTCACCAGCGCTTTTTCAACCTGCTCTTTCTCCTGCTGCAATTCGACGCTCTGCTGCCGTACCGCTGCGGCATACTCGCCGCTGGGATAGGTTTCGAGGTACTTCTGACAAACGGCTAGGCCGACAGCGCATTTTAGCGCCGTGAACTCTTGGTCGGGATTCAGTCGGTATTTCTGGACGGCTTCGTAGGCAAGCCTTTCGGCTTCGGCCACCTTGGCAAGTGCGATCTCATACTCCTGTCGTGCTTGCGGAATCTTAATCTTAACACCTTGGATTTTTGCATCAAGGTTAGCCAACGCCTGTCCGCCTGAAGCAACTTGCTGCTGACAATTATATATCTCATCCGCCGACCTCTTAAATTCTGGATTTGGAACGGTCTCGGTGGTGTACCATTTATATCCATAGTGATGCTCGTCATTCGTTGTTGCATCATGAGCGACTTCTCTTGTTATGTTCTTAGGAAGAGTCCGAAGCCTCGCTTGCAGCCCCTCTAGTTTTCCTTGCAGAGCATCGACAGTTTTGGCGAGCGAAGCACGCTGTTGTTCAAGGTCGGCAAGTTGTTTATTGAGTGATAGCGGCCTTTTCTCCACTGGAGTCATCCATTTGTTTTCAAATTTCGCCTCTCCAGCGATCACGTGTTTAAGTTCTGCCTGACACGCTTCGATGTGTTGCTTGATAATTTGAGTCTTGTCGGATTTTGGATAATCAGTCAGGAATTTTTCAAATGCTGCAATCCATTGGGTGTAGAAGTCTGTGGAGTGCTCCTGATCTGGATTCAACTGGAATTTTGACAGTGCGAAGCAGTCGATCCGCTCGGCGGCTTCGGCGGGAGTTTCATTGTAGATATTTTGAATGTCTGCGTGAGGAACATTTCGCAGTGAAGAAATGGTGCGGTTGACGGAAAAGGCTCTGATCTGCAGAACGTCATTCGTGTCAGAAACAATATCTCCTTGGAGGACCTCGCCTGATTTGAGGGTTACGATTGCTTCCCCAAGAGCCGCAGTGAGTATGCCGGTTACGAATAGTATCGCCACCGGTACGGCTTTCGCTTGCATTCTCCGCTCTCCTATTCTCCTCTGGCATCGGCGCTTCAGCGCAGCCAGGGCCGCGGGACAAAGAAGGGGCGCGAACTCAGCGCACCCTCGCTAGAGGCACTTGCCTCTCGCCATCACTAGCCTCGCAATCAAGATGGGAGTGTACCAAGCAGGGGGTGGGCGTCAAGGGGATGCCGCATAGGACTGATAGGACGAGTAGGACGAATGGGAAGGGGGGCGGGATATGCTTCAAACATCGCGACGGTCTCTGCGAAGACGATACATCTTTTCCGTAAAGCCGCCCTGTTCGAGGAACTGTTTGTCCAGTTGTCTGAGCTGCTGGTCGAGGAGGTAATTGGTCTGGTGGATCAGGCAGATGAGGGAGTTGGCAGCGGTCTCAGGAGAAGACTCCTCGACGTAGGACCGATAGGACGAATAGGACCGATTCGGGGTGTAGGCGAGCTTGCGGACGGCTTGCGCCTGCGGATAATCTTTCGTCCAGAGCGGGAGGCTGCGTTGGCGGAGAAAATCCTGGTAGTCGAGCAGGAGTTCTTCGAGGCTGGCGCGGGCCACGCTAACGAGTTTGAGCTCGGTTTTTTTGGAAGTGCCGGAAGCCTGGCTACCCTCGGCGATATTCTGGCGGCCACTGCGGGCAGCCTGCACCATCTGGTCGTGCGTGCGCGATTTCTTATCCACGAAGCGGTCGCAAAACGTTACGGTGGCATCGTAGACAAGCTCGGCGTGCTGGAAAGATTTCAGGTCGCGATAGCCGCCGTGCAGCCCGATCACGCCCGACCAGGATTTGTCGTCAGGGCCTGCCGTAGGGTGTTGGCTCGTCATCACTGCCCTCGCAATCAAGATGGGAGTGTACCAAGCGGGGGGTGGGGGTCAAGGGGATGCCGCGTAGGACTGATGGGACGAGTAGGACGAATGGGAAGGGGGGCTGAGCTGAAGGATGAGGGATGAATTAAGAGGGATGAAGGGGACCTGAGCTGAGGGATGAGGGATGAATTAAGAGGGATGAAAAGGGGGCCTGAGCTGAGGGATGAAGGATGAATTAGGAGGGATGAAGGGAGGGCCTGAGCTGAGGGATGAGGGATGAAGGGGGGGCCTGGGGGCCTGAGCTGAGGGATGAAGGGAGGCGGGGGCGGGGGGCGATGGAAGATGGGGAATGGTGGATGAATGGGAAGGGCGGGAATGGCGATGGGAAACCCACCCCTGTATCCCCTCCGGTGGAGGGGAGAGGCGGAGCGGGGGCGGGAAGGAAACGACGGGGACGGCGCGCCCGGCGGTCGCGCCCTACCCCGATTAGCCACGTGGAACGTGGTAAAGAATCGCGGGCAGGCCAACGACAAGCGGTTAGGGACCCCGTACACGACACGAGGGCAGGCGGTCGCTACTACGCTGCGGCACGGGGCATTCGCGGATGGGAAACCCACCCCTGTATCCCCTCCGGTGGAGGGGAGCGGCGGAGCGGGGGCGGGAAGGAAACGACGGGGACGGCGCGCCCGGCGGTCGCGCCCTACCCCGATTAGGAATCGCGGGCAGGCCAACGACAGGCGGCCACGACAGAGCGTGGTGGGTGCAGGGTGTGGCAACGGCGACAGAGCGGCTGGATACCTGAACGACAGGCATCCAGCCCTACAAAGCGGGGCGGGTATCGGAAATTGATAGTTTTTGCTGGACGCGGGGGCGCGGGCGTGGTATAGGGGCGATGGTTGTTTGAAATAGGAAGAACGGCGTACAGAGGCAAGGGAATTGCAGATTGGAGATTGCCGCGACGGCGTCTCGTCCGACTCGGCTTGAGATCTCAGAGGGGGTGAACACGCCTCGCAGAGGCGTGGCTACACCGGAGACGACTCGGTTGGGAGGGGAAGTCTCTATAAAAGTATGTTTTTGCGAAACGAACCCAACTGAAAAATGCGGAACTAATGCGGCATGAATGAGTTAGAAAAAAGAGGAGTTGGGTTCGTTTTGCGAAAAAGCGGAAAAAACAGGGAATAAATGGTCGAAAACAGGGCCGGGAGGGGTGATTTAGGGCAGAATTCAGCCCCGAAAAGGATTCGGGGCGGGGAGACAGGAGACAGAAGGCGGACACGCCTCGCAGAGGCGTGGCTACACCGGAGGACGGGGTGGCGCGGACGCCTCGGAGAGGCGTCCCTACCAACGACAGGCAAAAGGAACGGCGGCAGGCGGAGAGGTTTACAAGTCGGGGGTTTGTTTGTAATGATGGGCGGCGGCATGAAATCACACGAACTGTTGCGCGAAGTGTTGCAGACCCATAACCCAAAGAAGATCGCGGAGGAGATGGGCGTGTCCGTTTCCATGGTCTACAAATGGGCCGAGCCGCCGGAGCAGGGGAGCGGCGCGACCAACCCGTTGGATCGAATGGCGGCGTTGATGAAATCGACGGAGGACGTGCGGCTGGTGGAATGGATTTGCGCGCACGCGGAAGGGTTCTTCATCAAGAACCCGAAGATCGGGCGATCCCGGTCGTATGCGGTCGTGCCGGCGACCAATCGGGTCGTGCAGGAGTTTGCCGAAATGCTTTCTGTCATTGCGGGCGCGGCGGTGGACAACGACATCACGCGTTCTGAGGCGGAACGAATACGGTCGCGCTGGGAAGACCTGAAATCGGCGACGGAGAGTTTTGTTTGCGGCTGTGAAGAAGGCAACTTCAAGGCGATTACCGCGAGGGGCGCGTGATGGCGGGCGGTCTGCATGTGGATGGCATTGACTGGGCGGCTTGGAAGCCGACGGAGTACGCCAACCTCTGTTTTGTCATGCGGGATGGAAGGATTTTGTTGATCCGCAAGAAGCGTGGGCTGGGGGCGGGCAAGATCAACGGGCCGGGGGGGCGGCTCGAACCGGGGGAGACGGCGCTGGCGGCGGCGATTCGCGAGACGCAGGAAGAGATTGGGGTCACACCGACGGGTTTGGAGGAGATCGGGGAGCTGTTTTTTCAGTTTCTCGACGGTTATAAGCTGCACGTGGCGGTATTCGCGGCGAACGATTGCCATGGCGAGCTTTGCGAAACGACGGAAGCGACGCCCTTGTGGTTCGACATTGATGGCATCCCCTATCATGAAATGTGGGAGGATGACGCGCACTGGCTACCGTTGTTGCTGAAACGGAAGAAGTTTCGCGGGTAGTTTGTGTTCGATGTTGAGCGCCTGCTTAGCCATCGAATCGACTGCTAGAGAGGCAGTTGGCTGTTGGTAACCACAAGGGCATTGGGGTTACCAGTTTGCGTCAATATGTGTAACATCCACGTGGTAAGCAGTTTACATGCATATGTGTTAAAAAGCGCCTTAAAATAGCTTGTTTTTGCTTGAACAAATGATATAACGACGGTGTCAGATGGCACACAAGAAGATGAAAACACGGCAAAAGACTATGAAAAAAACTCGTCGGCCTTCTCCGTTGCGCCGGGTAACACGGGTGGCGCGTCCTGTAAAGGAGCCCACGCTTTTGGAGAAAATCGCGGAAGTGACTGACGAATTGCAACTTCTGCGCAGCCGGCTGGCCAACGCGGGGGATGATCTGCCGACGGTCGGCACGCATCGTATCGCCAACCTGGAGGCGGAACTCGAACGACTCTGGGAGTTGCGGCGAAGGGAACAAGCGGCGCCTCTGCGGAGCACGGCGTTGACCGACGAAGAAGAGAAGGTGCTGGCGTTCCCCAGCGGAAGCCGGTCGCGTTCGTAACCGATTCGACACATTCGCAGCAAATTCAGCGGGCAGGGTGATGAAGTCGCCCTGCTCGCGCTGTTTTGTCGCAGAAAAGCGAAGCTGGCGTGCGCGACTACGCAAGATCGATGACAGCCACGACCAGTTGATCGATTCCCCCGGCGGCTTCCTTGATGCTGGTGGCCAGCATATAAGCAGGGGTGCTCACAATCTTCCGTTCCCGGTCCACGACGAACTCAAACACGGGACAGGAGACATGTTTGGCTCCCATCTGCTCGATATCTTTCGCCACGGTCTTATCGGTTCCGATGGTAATTGTGGGATGTTCGTCGCCGATCATCTTCGCCACAAGCACCGGGGCGATGCAGATGGCGCCGATGGGTTTCCGCGCCGTGTGCACTTCCCTGGCCAGACGCGCGACGTCCGGGTTCAGCGAACACTTCAGCCCGTGGAAGGCGTAGTCACAGAGGTTTTTGACGACGCCGAAACCGCCGGGGAAAATCAAGGCGTCGATGTCCGCGGCCTTCACGGTGGCGATGTCGCGAATCTTTCCGCGGGCGATGCGGGCGGATTCGACAAGGACATTGCGGGCTTCGCCCAGGGATTCCTCGCCGGTGAGATGGTTGATGACGTGATACTGGCGGATGTTGGGCGCCATGCAGACCGCTTCCGCGCCGGCACGGTCGATGGCCAACAGCGTCAGAACGGCCTCCTGGATCTCGGCGCCATCGGTGACGCCGCAGCCGGAAAGAACCACCCCAATTTTCTTTGCCATAGTCGCCTCCGGCTCGTATTGTAGCGCGCTTAACATGCCAACGCAAACAAAGAACATCGCGCGACTGTTGGAGATCATGGCGCGGCTGCGCGGGCCCGGTGGTTGTCCGTGGGACCGCGAGCAAACGCACCAGTCCATCCGCCACAACCTGATCGAAGAATGTTACGAGGCGATTGAGGCGCTGGATTCGGGGAAGATGGACGCGTTCAAGGATGAACTTGGCGATTTGCTCCTGCAAGTCGTGTTTCATTCGCAGATGGCGAGCGAAGACGGGACATTCGATTTCGACGCGGTGGCGAAATCCATCAACGAGAAGCTGGTACGCCGTCACCCGCACGTGTTCGGCAAGACGAAGGCCGACAACAGCGCGGCCGTGCTCCAGCAATGGGAGGCGATCAAGAAATCCGAGAAGAACGCCGAGAGCATCGTGCACTTGGAGGATCTGCCGACACATTTGCCCGCGCTGCTGAAAGCCGACAAGGTACAACGCAAAGTGGCGCGCGTGGGGTTCGACTGGAAACACGTGAAGGATGTTGTCGCCAAGATCGAGGAAGAAGTGCGCGAATTGAAGGGCGCGCTGGCGTCGAAGAACCGGAAGCAATTTGAAGAAGAAATCGGCGACCTGCTCTTTGCGGTGGTCAATCTAGCGCGGTTTGAAAACCTGCAAGCCGAGGAGCTATTGAACCGCGCCACCACGAAGTTTGTGAAGCGATTTCAGCAGATTGAGAAGGCCGTCCACGCCAGCGGACGGCGACTCGAAGATTGCACCCTCAAGGAACTGGATGCGCTCTGGGAGTCAGCCAAACACAAGCGGAAGCGCAGGCGGAAGTCTTTCCGGCGTCGGCATGAAGTGATCTCGACGCGACGATGAGAGAGCGAAGAGCTTACGCGGCACAGCAATCGTGTTCGCAGGCGCAGAGTTCGGCCGTGCAAGATCGCGATGCGCACGCTTCGCTGCAGAACACGAGGTTGTCCCGACGCACGCCGCCATCCAGTGCCACGGTGCATTGACAACTCAGGCAGGCGCATTTCGTTCGCTGTGACCGCTGGACTGGTTTCCTGGCTTTGGAAGTCTTTTTCATAGGATCCTCCTTCGCAGGCTAAAGCCTGCGGCTACGGGTAGCATAGACCCACAGGCAGGAGTTGGCAAATCCGGAAAACTCGGCGCTCATCACGTGGAACGTGACGAGTAGAGCGCCGCTACAACGCTGTGCCAAAATACCGTCACGCGGCGGCGGCGCCGCGATAGACGCGGGGGACGCGGGCGCTCTTGGTGATGCCGCAGAGGACTTCCCAGGGGATGGTGTCCTCCCAGCGGGCGACATCGCTGGCGGTGATCTGCGCGTCGCCTTGCTGGCCGATGAAGACGACTTCATCACCGCATTGCACGTTGGGAAGCTGGGTTATGTCCACCATGATCTGATCCATGGTGACGCGACCGATGACGGGACAACGTTTGCCGCCCACAAGAACCTCCGCCTTGTTGGACAGGTGACGGCTGAAGCCGTCGGCGTAGCCGGCAGTGACGGTCGCGATGCGCATCGGTTTCTCGGCGGTGAACGTCTGGCCGTAGCTGACGGTGCGACCGGCGGCAACGTCCTTCACGAAAGCCACGCGCGCCTTGAACGAGAGCAGGGGACGGAATTCGTGGGAGCGTGGGAGCGTGGAAGCGTGAGGGGCGTTGGGCGTGATGCCGTAGAGGATCAGGCCGGTCCGAACCATGTTGAGGTGGGATTCGGGCAGAGTCAGCATGGCGGCGCTGTTGGCGGCGTGGAGGGAGGGAATGTTCACTCCTTTGACCGCGAGTTGCTGGACGACGGTCTGGAACAGGCCGAGTTCGCGCCGGGTTTCGCCGGGATTCTCGTCGGCGGACGGGAAATGCGTGTACAGGCCCGCGATGCGCAGGTGCGGCAGGGCGGCGATTTCGAGGATATTGCGGGCAGCGTCTTCATGCCAGAAGCCGACGCGGCCCATGCCGGTATCGACTTCGATATGCACGTCGACGGTCTTGCCGCGTTGGCGGGCTTCCTCTTCGAAGAGATGCGCTTCGTCGAGGGTGGAAATCGTTGGCGTGATGTTCTGGTCGAGCATCGCGGCGGCTTCGAACGGGAGGGCCGAACCGAAGAGGAGGATCGGCCAGCCGTTGCCGCCGATTTGGCGCAGGGACAGTGCCTCGGAGAGCGTGGCGACGGCGAACGCGTCGATGCCGCATTGCATGAGCGTGGCGCTGACCGGCGCGAGGCCGTGGCCATAGGCGTCGGCCTTGACCACGGCGGTGATCTTGACGTTGGGCCCGATGCGGCGGCGGATGGCGGCGACGTTGTGACGCAACGCGTCGAGGTCCACCTCCACCCAGCAGCGGTAGTATGATTGCGGAACCATCGTGCGAGAGTGTAGCAAAGTGTTTGGGCGCGGCGACAGAAATCCTGTTCAGCGTCAGAAAACGGCTGGTGTGGAAACCCCACAGACAATCATGCCCTTGGCTATTTCCGCTCGCTCGCCGAAAGTTGAGGCTGCGGCTGCGAGAACCACACCCAGTCGCCTCGGTCGAAATCCTGGCTCACTCCCTTCATCGCGATCTGTCCGCCATCGTCCGTTTCATTCCAACCCACCGAGTAGAGCACGTATTGGCCGACAACGGTGCGGCGATAGTGAAGGGGCTCGCCGTTGATCACGTCATGCGGCAGCTTCGCAATGAACTGCGGCGTGAGCGCCTCGAGTTTCTCAGGAAACTCCCCATGCGCCAGCCAGTAACGGTCCAGCGCGCAGGCGATGACCGCTTCGTCCACGTAGGTTTGTGATAAGGCAGCTTTTTTGGCAACGGCCGTAACCGAGGGAAGCAGGTACTTGCACAACGCCGTGTACGGCGTGGTGCGCATCGTACCGATCACGTGATCAACCTGCCTCATCTTTCCCGGGCTGATACGACGCGGCTCCCCGTCTAGGGCCGGCAAAATTGTTTCGGTATAGAACCGGTCAATGTTCAGTTGATTCTGGTCGATCCAGCCGGACGGAATGGCCTGATCGAGCCAGGTCCTCCTTTCATCGCTTGGAAAATCTATCGCGGGAGAACTGGTAAGAAACGCGAAGAATCCCGCCGGATGGCTGTGCAGCCAGAGCGCTGTATAGTAGGCGAACCGCCGTTCACCTTGCAGCATCTTCGCGACACTCGCGAATTGATCGACCTCTTCCAATGGTGCTTGCAACGCCGCCAATTGGCTCTCGTTCCACCGGTGCGCCGTCAGTCCCTCCCAGATCGGTTGCGAGGCGATATCGAGCATTGCCACCCGCACGAGGAACGAAATCATGATTGGCTCGCCGTTCAGTTTGTCTGCCAACCGCAAAATCGTCTGTACGTCTTCCAGCGCTGCGTCGCTTTGGCCTGCCGATAATTCTACCAACGCCCGCAGACGGTAGTCTCGGGCCAGACTGCGCATGTGGTTGAGATGGGGCAAGAGCGCGGCAAAGCTGTCCTCATATCGTATCGGGAAACGGCAATAGGGACGGCGACTGGCTTCGGTAATCTCCTGCAGGATCGGGCCGTATTTTGAAAGAGCCGCCAGCAGATCGGCATTCGTAAGGCACTCCTTCCACATCGACAGGTTCTCGGCGCGCCCCAACCGCCAAACTCCCGTCCTCTGATCCTCGGGGGGATGTGGCGGACAAACCGGCAGTCGTATCGCGTTCAGCATCGGCGAGTGCGGCGGTTTCGGGAACAATTCCGCGAATAACGGTATCGCCGCGAAATTCTGGTTGTCGGGAACCGGTGGCGGGACGACCGACGACCATTCGAAGCTCTCGCCTTTGGCCTCGCGTTCGCGCTTGTACGTGTTCCAAGCGTGTCTTCCCCGCCAATCTTCCTCGGCGTAGAACAGCGCCACCAGCGTAACCACGCAGGCAATGATGAAAAGCCACCGGCGGATAATCTTCTTGAGCATGTCAGGCCTCCCCGGTAATCCGACGAAATTCACTTTGCGGTCCCGGCGGGTGTCGGCGTTTCATTTCCACGGCGGACCCGACAGGAGTACCGAGCAATTGCGCCAGTTCTCGTCGCTGTTGGGCCAGCGCCAAAACCATGTCGTAGGATGGCGCCTGTGGTCGTTCGGCCAGTTGTCGTTCCGCCGCCAGTGGCCGACTTGCCACGTTCAACATCAGGATGCCTATCCAGATGCACGCCAATCCCGCCCACGCAGCCGGCGAGGGCCACAACCATTCGCGCCACCATGTCGGTTGGACAGCCTTCGGTTGCGCGGCCGCCGGGAGAATCTCAGCCCGCCACGCAGGCGGCACCTCGCGCAGCGGTTGCTTCCTCAGAAACTGTTCAAACTCGTCCATGTTGCTTGATCTCGTCATAAAGTGGACGCAGCCGTTCGCGCAATTTGTCTATCCCGTATCGATAGCGGCTGGCGGCTGTGTTGGGTGGGATGCACAATGTCTCAGCGATGGCCTCGAATGTCATGTCTTCCCACAGTTTCAGGTGGACGACGGCGCGTTGTTCGGCGGGCAGTTCCGCCAGTGCTGCCGCCAGGTTCAGCCGAAACGCGGTCTCATCGGGGTCATCACTCGGGGCGAAAACCGAATCGGATTCAGCAGCGAGTTGATCATAAGTTTTCTGTCTCGTCGCCCGTCGCCGCATCAGATCAACGGCTTGATTGTGTGCGAGACGGATCAGGAATGCGCGCGGCTCTGTGACATTCTGGAGCAAATGCGGATGGCGGCCGAGTTTGAGGAAAAGCTCCTGCAGTACATCACGGGCGTCAGCCTCCTGTCGGGTGAAATTCAGGAGAAACGCAAACAGGGCCTGTGCGTGGTCGTCATAAAGCCGTTGCAAGTCGTGCGGCGCGGCCATCTTCCTGTGACTGACGCTTCTGTCGACTGGATTTGTCTACACTAGCTGGGCTTCCCGCATGTGTCGAGAAACCATGTCGTTGCCACCCAACTGGAAAACCTCAGCTGTTTCGTATCCGGTTGCGAGGAGGGCACGCAAACGTCATGGAGCAGAACTTGAAAACGGGGGTTAAGCTCGACCGGCTACCGACTTGGTTAAGCTGGCTGAGCGATCAATTTTTTGTTCGCTCTTGCCCTGCCCCAAGCCGCTGGCGCGAAGGAAGAAGTAAGAGTGCAGAAGAAGGGCAGGGGCGACCATCCCTTGACTCTCCCTGCCTTACGCGCTACTGGTTGTGGGGTTTTGAGTTATAATCGAAGGAACGCTTCACGCGTGATCATATGAGCATTCTACACCGCAACGGCGCGGGAATGTCGGCGAGGCATCTCGGTCCATATTCCAAGACGCCAAACCTCGGCATCGGCCGGCTCACCACCTGTCTTCTCATCCTGATCACAACCGTATTGTCTGCCCCAACAACGAGGGCCGCAGAACGACAAGTGTTACGCGGCCACATCCCAAGGGCCGTGACGGAATTGCATCTGCAACCGGTGGGTCGGCTTTCTGGCTCAACGAATCTGTATGTGGCGATCGGGCTTCCGCTGCGCAACCAGGAAGAACTCAGCAACCTGCTCCAGCAGATCCAGGACCCGGCCAGTTCCAAGTACCGTCACTATCTGACGCCGGAGCAGTTCGCGGAAAGGTTTGGTCCGATAGAACAGGATTACCAGGCTCTCATCGATTTCGTGAAGGCCAACGGCTTGACGGTGGCCGGCAGACATCCCGGTCGCGTCCTGCTGGATGTGAAGGGGTCGGTGGCGGATCTCGAGAAGGTTTTTCATTTGACGATGCGCGTTTACCAGCACCCGACGGAAGCGCGCACGTTCTATGCGCCCGATGTCGAGCCGTCGCTCGACCTGGCGGTTCCGGTGTTGAACATCAGCGGCCTGAATAACTATACCGTGCCGCATCCGAAGCAGCTCATCCGCAAACCCAGCAGCAAGGCGAAGAACGCGACACCGAACGCCGGCTCGGGGCCAAGCGGCGAGTACATGGGTTACGATTTCAGGGCCGCGTATCTCCCGGGGGTCACCGGTCTGACCGGTGACGGGCAAGTGGTCGGGCTGCTGGAGTTTGACGGGTACTACGCGAACGATGTCACTGCCTACGAGGCTACCAACGGACTGCCGAGCGTCACCCTGGCGAATGTGTTGCTGGACGGGTTCGACGGGGTCGCGACCACCGGTCCCAGCAGCGGTAACAGCGAGGTGGCTCTGGACATCGAGATGGCGATTTCGATGGCACCGGGACTATCCAAGGTGATCGTCTATGAAGCCGGTCCGAATGGCAACGCGAACGACATCTTCAGCCGAATGGTTTCGGACAATCAGGCCAAGCAACTCAGTTGTTCCTGGGGTTGGGGTGGTGGCCCCGACCCGACTGCCGATGAATTCTTTCAGCAAATGGCGGCGCAGGGGCAGTCATTTTTCGACGCGTCGGGGGATGGCGATGCCTTTTCCGGGTCGACATCTTTAGAGTTTCCGTCGGATGACCCGTACATTACGCAAGTGGGTGGGACGACGTTGACGACCACCGGTCCGGGCGGCAATTGGGTGTCGGAAACTGTCTGGAACGAGGGGAATGTGGGCCAAGGTATCGGGTACGTTGGCAGCGGCGGCGGGATCAGCACGAGCTACACGATTCCGAGTTATCAACAGGGCATCAGCATGTCCGCCAACCAAGGGTCGACGACCATGCGGAACGTTCCGGATGTGGCCATGGTTGCCGATAATATTGCGTTCATCGCCGACAATGGCCAGACGGAAATAGGCACCGGTACCAGTTTTGCAGCGCCGCTGTGGGCGGGCTTTATCGCCCTGGTCAATCAGCAAGCGGCGGCTTCCGGCCAACCCGCGGTTGGGCAGGTTAACCCGGCCCTCTACGCGATCGGCAAGGGGGCGAACTATGGGTCTGATTTTCACGATATCACCACCGGCGATAACACCACCAGCAGCAGCCCGAGCCAGTTCTTCGCGGTTGCCGGCTACGACCTCTGCACGGGCTGGGGCACGCCCAACGGAGGCGGCCTGATCAGTGCCCTCAGCGGGGGTGGGTGCGTTTACACGATAGCGACGAGTTCCGCTCCGGCTGGCGGTGGCGGCACGAGCGGTGGTGGCGCAGTGAGCTGCGGGTCGGATGTAACCGTAACGGCGACGCCGAGTGCGTGCTATAGCTTCTTCGATTGGACGGAAAACGGCACTGAAGTGAGTACATCGCCGAGCTATGCATTCACGGCGGTTACCAACAGGACGTTGGTGGCCAACTTCACGCCCGGTCTCGGTGTGGTGATTACCACGGACAGTTCACCTGTGGATGGTGGCATCACCAGCGGCGGGGGCTCGGTGACTTGCGGGTCGAGCGTAACGGTTTCAGCCGTGGCCAATGAGAACTACAGCTTTGTGAACTGGACGGTAGGCGGGGTGGTGGTTAGCACGTCGCCAGACTACACGTTCACGGCGACGGGTGATCGTACTCTGGTAGCGAACTTTCTCTGCAGCTCCTCGATTCTGCCAACGAGCGTGTCCTACGACGCGAACGGCGGCGACGGCACTGTAAGCGTTGCGGATGCGCTGAACTGCGTTTGGACAGCGAGCAGCAGCGCGAATTGGATTACGATCCTGTCGGGAGCCAGCGGCTCCGCTGGCGGGACGGTCAGCTACGCGGTTGCATCCAACGCAAGCATCCGGGCGCGCACCGGCACGATGACGATTGCCGGGCATACATTCACCGTCAACCAAGCGGGCGCGCCGAACTGCCTGTTCGCGTTGAACAGAGCCAGTGTCACGCTCGCGGCAAAGGGCGGCTCCAAGACGGTGAAGGTGGAGTCGTTCGGGCTTCCCTGCGATTGGACGGCGGTGAGCAACGACCCGTTCATCACGATCACTTCCGGCAACAGCGGCACGGGCAAGGGCAAGGTCTATTACAGCGTGCCCGGCAACACGAACACGACGGCGCTGAGCGGGACGATGACGATTGCGGGGAAGACCTTCACCGTCAATCAGGCGGCAGGAGGCTGCACGTTCAAGCTGAGCCCGAAGGCTGGGAAACTCAAGGCGGCCGGCGGTTCGGTTGTCGTCAAGGTGAAGCCGAACTTCAGCGATTGCGCGTGGACGGCGGTGAGCAACGATTCGTTTATCACGATCACGGATGGCTCCAGTGGCCTTGGCAATGGAATAGTCAGTTACACCGTCGCGGCCAACACCAACACCACGGTGTTGACCGGTTCGATCACCATTGGCGGCCAGACATTCACAGTAACGCAGGCGGGAGCGAAGTGACGGCAGGAGAAAGGGGAAGTAAGAAGAAGGGTAGGGGCGGTTCACCACGAAGGCACCAAGACACGAAGCCGCGGTGTCGCCCGACGACAGGAATTGTGTGTAATGGCTGGCGAAGGTCGAAGGCCGATCACAGAAAGCAAAGGGCGTGTTGCCCCAATCGAATTGTGGCAACACGCCCCCGAGATGTGACCCGGTCGTTGACTACGGTACCGTGACCGTGGGTTTCTGGCCCAAGACTTTGCCCTTTAGCGCGGTCAAATCCATGTTCGCGCCTGTAGTCGTGAGCGACAAACTCGTTTTGGCGGCCTCACCCTGACCGGCCAACTTCAGCTTGGCGACTTCGGTGCTGGTGTTGTAGCTGCCGGTGATCGCGTAGGTGAGGACGCGACCGTTGGACAGAGTTAAGGTGCCGGTGCCCGTCAGCTTGTTTGCCGCGACGGTGATGTCGTTAGTGAGTGTCCAGTCGCCGGTCATACCGCCGGGCAGAGAGGTGGACACGACCGCAGAAAACTTCTCTTTGGCCTTGACGTGACCGGCCTGGAGCTTGAGCGCTTCCGTGAAGGCGACCTCGATAGTCAGGTTGGACTCAACGAGTGTCTCGGTACTTTTGCCCTTGGCAGTTCCGGTGAGGGTGCCGGTGACGGGGCCGGACGACTTGAGCTTGGCACCGGCTATGCCGGCCCTCACGCCGATTTTGCCGGTGACCGTGTTATCGATAGCGAGGGTAATGGTGCCATCATTAAGGGTTTCGGTTTGTGTGCCGGTAATTGCGCCGGTGGCGGAGTTGGTGACGACGAAGGTGGCGGTATCGGTGACGCCGTTGCTGGAGCCGCTGAGGTGATAGGTGCCGGTGACATCCCAGAGGGGTGTGTTCGTGAACACGTAGCCGTACGTGCCGCTGGTCAGCTGGGCTTTGGCCGAAACCGCACAGAACGCAAACAGAAGAACAAGAACATATTTCATATGTTTCATATGGACGCTCGCCTCTTTCATGATTGGTTTAGGAAGTTGGACGACAACACCATGCTCTGTAGAAATAATCACTAGCGCAGTGCGGGGTCAAGGCAAAAGACCGGAGGAGAAAAGTACGAAGGAAGAATCCGCCTTCGTTAAAACTACGGCGGACAAGGGCACCAAGGCGCGAAGCAGCGGTGTAGCCCGGGGATGGAAATTCTGAGCGATGGTGGATGGCGGGGAAAGGGAAAGGAAGAAGTAAGAAGGAAGAAGTAAGAAGGGCGGGCTGGTGCAATCAGGACATAGGTAACAGTTGTGGGTCAAGACATGGGTAACACTTTTGGGGTTAGAGGTTACATGTTTTGATC